>Ga0247727_10010561_pt1 | contig 16332 bp, 15 predicted proteins | sample WisWelCaveWW1625_FD_202498 | JGI IMG/M metagenome (GOLD analysis project Ga0247727, IMG submission 202498) | Biofilm microbial communities from Wishing Well Cave, Virginia, United States - WW16-25 | ecosystem: Environmental > Aquatic > Deep subsurface > Groundwater > Cave microbial mat | place... | reverse complement strand
GAAGACGTTATCGTAGTGGCCGCGCTGCAGCGTATCGAGCCAGTACTGGGAATCGGTGGCAAAGATCCCGCCGGCGGCCAGCAGACTTTTCACGCCCTGCATTACCCCCGCCAGATCGGCGATGTGGGCAAAGACTCCGCAGGCGGTGATCGCATCCGCTTTGCCGTAGGTCCGGTCGACGTAGGCAGCCGTCTCTCGGTTGAAGAAGGCATGCAGGGTCTCGAGACCCTGCTCGTTTGCGATGCGCACCGGGTCGCCCGACGGATCGACGCCGAGGAAGCGGACGTTGTTGAACGGCAGGTAGCCCTTCAACAACGTTCCGTCGTTGGAGCCGATGTCCAGGGCAAAACGCAAGCGGTCATAGTCCATCATCTCCACCAGCTCGCCCGGCAGACTCTGCAGATGGCGTGTGGCGGTTTGGGTGCTCCCGCTGACGAATGGAAACCCCTTATAAACGATTTTCGGATGGACGATGTAACTGAGCTGGGTCAGGCCGCAGTTGGGGCAGTGCTGCAATTTGAGCGGGTAGAGCGTTTCAGGCTGGCCCAACTGCCGTTGGTTGAGCACGTAATCTCCGATCGGCTGGTTGCCCAGGTCGAGGCCTGCCAGGGTGACTTCTCCGCAGATCTGGCAGAGCACCTCGCGGCGCTTCTGCCGCCGCCGCGTCCGTCCGGGAATTCCCTTGGCAGGCCTCGGCGACCGGGAGCCGGTCCGGCTCACGGCTGAACTCCAAAGTAAGCATGGAATTGGCCGATCACGTAATCGACATCTGTGTTGCTCATCTCGGGGTGACAGCCGATATAGAACGCGTTTTCGTTTAACCAGGAAGCCACCGGAAACCGGGCTTCCAGATTCGGATAGAGGTCCCGGTAGAGGGGCTGGTTGATCAGCGGCAGCAGGTAGCGCGTCTCAATCTGGCGGTCTTCCAAATGCTGGATCAAATCATCCCGCCTGACCTGCGCATCGGCGACGACGATCGGGTAAAACATGTAGGCGTTCTCGGTCCGTGGGCGTGGGGTGGGCAGCTGCAGGCGGGGCTGCAGAACCGAGAGCCCGGCATTCAAACGGGCGACTATGTCGCGGCGCCGGTTCCAGGCCTGCTCGCGTTCTTCGAATTGAGCCAACCCGATCGCCGCCTCCATTTCCGTAGCCCGGAAGCTGTGCCCGAGACGCGAGAAGCGGAAGCGGCGCTGGACCACCTCAAACAGCTCGCTGCCGTGCAGAACGGCGTCGTCGTCGATGCGGATATAACGGGCATCCCGGCCATGGTTCATCAGGCTTTTCAAAAGGACGATCAGCTCCGGGTCGCTGGTGACGCATAAGCCGCCCACCCCGGTAGAAATGATGTGCGCAGCGTAGGTCGAGAAACAACCGATGTCGCCAAACGAACCGACCGGCCGGCCTTTGTAGCGGACGAACATGCATTCGGCGGAGTCCTCGACGACGCGCAGCCCGTAGCGGCCGGCCAGTTCGAGGATCGGATCCATATCACAAGGCAGCCCGCCGATGTGGACCGGCATGATCGCCCGGGTGCGCGGGGTGATCTGCTCTTCGATTTTTGCGGGATCGATATCGTAAAATTCACGCTCTACATCGACGAAGACCGGGGTAAGGTTGTTATACAGCACTACGTTTGCGGTGGCGACGAAGGTGACAGCCGGGACGAGCACTTCGTCCCCGTCCCGCCAGGCGTATTTTTCCTTCAACGCAGCCAGAGCAATGTGCAGCGCGCTCGTACCGCTGTTGCACATCAAGGCGTAGCGGCTGGCATGGCTCTCGGCAATTCGTTTTTCGAAATCCGCCATCATCGGGCCGGCGGTCAAACGATTGCTGTCCAGCGTTTGCATGACCAGTTCTTTGGCCCGCTGGCTGATCCGAAATCCGCCGACGCCGATCTGGGAGCGCGTTTTTTCCGCAAGAGGTGTTTTCGAAGAGCTCATTCGGACCGGGTTCGCTTCCGTTTCAGAGATCCAATTAATCCCGCCCAGCGGATCTGCAGGTCAGTCGCCAGCCAGCGAATTTTATTCCGGCTGCCCAGCCTCCACAGGAGCGAGAGCCAAAGTTGATGGCCGAGCCAGCAGCCGCGCTCGATCGGGCCAATCCGCCGGGGAACTGCGGCGATCGGATAGTTCAACTCGGTCAACAACTCTCCGGCAACCGACTCAAAGGTCGCCAGTTGCCGTTTGCTCATGTTCGATTTCCAGCCCTCTCGGTGGCTGCGGTCGAGCTCGGTTTGGCGTCGCATCACCGCTTGAAACTGATCGCCGGCGGCCACCTTCAGATTGTATCGTCTCGTCGCCGGTTCAGGAAGAGGCGTCGGAGCGAGCATTCGCGGGTCAAACTGCTCCCCGATAAAGGTGCAGATCTCTTCGAGGATCGGCTCAGTCCGGAGCAGCAGCAGTTCGAACCGAACTTCCCGGTAGTTATCCGGGAGACCTTTCCCCGCCGGGAGGTCTTTCCCCGCCTGGATGCCGGCCGAGACGTAGCGTTTCCAGGCCTGGGCGGCCGTATAGACGTTTTTCGGTCCGAAGCCGATTCGCATCCACGACAGGGCGACGTCGCGGCCGTCGCGGATGATGTGCAGGATTTTGCACTCCGGAAACAAGCCGACCAGAGTCGGGATATGGAGGACGTTCTGGGGAGTTTTATCGCCCCAGCGCGGTTTGTGTTCCTTTTCCGCCCAGCATTCGAAGAGCCTGGAGACTACATCGGCGTAAGAGCGCAGGCCGGCAAAGATCTGCGCGTCCAGCCCAAGGTTCCAATCGCGCACGAATTGCAGCTTCAAGATCGCCGCTCCCAGAGCGAGCGCCTCCCGGTCGTTGGCGGGATCGCCGTAAGTCCGATAGAAAAGCGGGATAAAGTGGGATTCTTCCGGAAAAGACAGGCGGGGATGGGACCGCAGCAGGTTGCGCAGCAAGGTGGTGCCGCTGCGCGGCGCGCCGACGATAAAAATGGGCGCCGCCATCACTGCGCCCGCCTCCCGGGGCGGCCGGAACAAACGAATCGGTAAAGGATCTCCGATTCATGGGGCCGAAGCGATCGGTTATACTCAACTGTCGTTAGAAGGCGGCGGAGAGACAAGGTTTGAATAATAACGACGTAATCGTCATAGGCGCCGGACCGGCGGGTTTGACGGCTGCTTATGAGTTGGCGCGGCGCGGCAAAACGGGGGTGGTACTCGAAATGACCCGGCATGTGGGCGGCATCGCCCGCACGGAAACCTATAAAGGGTATCGTTTCGACATTGGCGGCCATCGTTTCTATACCAAAATCCGGGAGGTCGAGGCGATTTGGGATGAGCTGCTTGGCAGCGACTTGCTGCGCCGGCCGCGCTTCTCGAGGATTTTTTACAACAAGAAATTTTATCATTATCCCTTGAGGCTTTCGAACACCCTGCGCAACCTGGGCATGCTGACCAGCCTGGGCGTGCTGCTGAGTTACCTCCAGTCCCAAATCTTCCCCTATCCACAGGAAGACACCTTCGAAGAATGGGTATCCAACCGTTTTGGCAGAAAACTGTATTCGATCTTCTTTAAAACCTATACCGAAAAAGTGTGGGGTATCCCCTGCTCACAGATCAGTTCCGCCTGGGCGGCCCAGCGGATCAAAGGCCTGTCCCTGCCGGTGGCGGTGCGCAACGCCTTGTTTCGCTATCCGGACGAACGGGTCACGACTTTAATCAACAGTTTCCACTATCCGCGCCTGGGCCCGGGCATGATGTGGGAAGCCGCCCGGGACTACGTCGAGGCGCGTGGGTTTAAGGTGTTGTTAGAGACTCCCATTCAGCGCATCCGCCACAACGGCCGCCGGATCCTGGACGTCACGAGCGATCAGCAGGCCGCCGGCGGAGGCGAGCGAGTCTTCCCAGGGAATCAATTCCTCTCGTCGATGCCGGTGACCCACCTGATCCAATCCCTGGACCCGGCGCCGCCCGAGCAGGTGCTGCACGCAGCCAACAGCCTCACCTATCGCGACTTCCTGACCGTCGTTTTGATCATCGACCGGCGGGATCTGTTTCCAGATAACTGGATCTATATCCACGAACCGGACGTTCACGTCGGCCGCATCCAGAATTTCAAGCAATGGAGTCCGGAGATGGTTCCAGACGCTTCCAAAACATCGCTCGGCTTGGAGTACTTTTGCGAAGAGGGGGACGAACGCTGGTCGATGGCCGATGAAGAACTGATCGACCTGGGAAAGCGCGAGATCGAACAGATCGGCCTGGCCCAGGCGGCCGAAGTGATCGACGGGGTTGTGGTGCGCCAGCCGAAGGCTTACCCTGTCTACACCCAGACCTATGGAGAGCATCTGTCGATTTTGCGGGAATACTTACAGGGTTTCGAAAATCTTCAAACGATCGGCCGCAACGGGCTGCATAAATATAACAACCAGGATCATTCCATGCTGACTGCCTTACTGGCGGTGCGCAACCTGTTCGGTGAAAATTATGACCTGTGGGATGTAAATACCGAACGTTCCTATAACGAAGAGATTCGCGTTCCGCACGACGCCCTCTCCGCCGACGAAGCCGGCTCGGTCTGAAAGGACTGCCTGTTTGGCCGCCATCTCGGTCGTGATCGCAGCGAGGGACCCGCAAGTCTCGCTGCGGGCCTGCCTGGAGGCCGTGTTGGAGCAGTCCGGCGGAGGTGAGGTCGAAATTCTGGTGGCCACCAATTTGCCGCCCGGCGACCTTGGGTGGCTCGGAACGCAATTCGCACAGGTCAAAGTCATCCACGCCGCTCCGCACGCCCTGACGCCGGAACTCTGGAAAGCCGGTTATCTTTCAGCAAAAGGCGAAACCATCGCCTTCACGAACGCCATCCTCGTGCCCCTCGAAGGCTGGCTGGCGTCAATCGAGGCGGCGTTCCGCAAACCGATCGCCGCGGTGGGCGGTCCAATCCTCGAGCCTGCGAACGGGGGGAGTCTGATCTGGGCGCTGTATCTTGCCCGTTACAGCGCTTACCTCCCGCCCGGTCCAAGCGGACCCACGCGGGATCTGGCCGGAGATAACGCCGCGTACCGGAAGAGCGTCCTCGTCCAATGTCAGGCCGAAATGCGGGACGGCTTCTGGGAGACGCTGGTGCATACCCGCTTGCTGGCAGACGGCAACACCCTGATCCGGGAACCGAAGATGCAGGCTCGTCTGTTATCCGTGGAATCCCTTCAAGAGACTGCCCGCCAGCGGTTCGTACACGGCCGTTATTATGGAAGCACCCGGCCGGCCGGCTCGCTTGGCCGGCGCATTTTGCGGCTGGTTAGTTCGCCGTTGATCCCGGCTGTGCTTTTCGTGCGCATCGCCCGCCGGGTTCTCTCGCAAAGGCCGGAATGGTTCAGCCGCTGGCTGGGCGCAGCCCCCGCCTTGCTCTTCCTGGTCAGCGCCTGGTCGCTTGGCGAAATGTTCGGGTATCTCAATCCTCGGCATGTCACGACCGGCGATGTCCGTTGAACCGGCGCTGTCGGTCGTGATCGCCTCGGTGGCCGGCTTAAACTCCCTGCAAGACCTGCTGGCCAGCCTGGCGGCGCAGGAGGGACAGACGCCGGCGGAAATCATCCTGGTCGACCGGGTCGGGCGCGTCGTTCGCGAGTTCGTCAGGCGCGAGTACCCGCAGGTGCGCCTGATCGAGGCTTCCCCCCGGGAGAGCCTGCCGGAGCTGCGCCGGCGCGGGATCGAATCCGCCCGCGGCGCCTTGATCGCCTTGAGCGAAGATCACTGCCAGCCCGCCTCAGACTGGTTCTCCGGGATCGCCGCGGCCCACCGACAGAATCCGGCTGCAGCCATCGGCGGATCTCTCGAAAACGCCGCAGCCGAAAGGCTGATCGATCGGGTCGTTTTTCTGATGGAATACGCCGCCTTCTGCCCGCCGGTCGCCTCAGGCCCGGTCAAACAACTTGCCGCGGCCAACGTCTCTTATAAGCGGACCGCCTTCGAGAGCGGCACGGCCATCCAGTCCGGGTATCGCGAAACCAGGTTGCACGCCGCCCTGCGCGAATCGGGCAGGGTGGTCTGGATGGAGCCGCGCCTGCGGGTATGGCATAAAAAACGATACGGTTTGCAGCAGGCGCTCAGCGAGCGATTCCACTACGGCCGCTGGTATGCGGGTGAGCGCGAAGCCCGGGCCGGCCCGGGCCGGCGTATGGGAATCTTGATCCTCTCCGCCGGATTGCCTGCGCTGATCCTCGGCCGTCTGGCGGCAAATATCTTCCGCCGGCCGCAGCATTGGCCGACATTTTGGCTCGGGCTGCCGCTGCTGATCGGATTGTCTATCGCCGGGACGATCGGCGAAATGATCGGGGTTGTATTCGGTCCCGGCCGCAGCAGCCTGAAACTGGTATAACCTCACCATGCGGATCGGGATCGATGCGACTGCCTGGGGGAATCCACGCGGCTACGGCCGCTACCTGCGTGGGCTGGTCAATGCCCTCAATCAGACCCAGCCCATCCACGAGTATGTGCTGTTCATCGATCGATTCACCTTCGAGAACCGGCGGGACGATCTACCGCGCGGCGCGGAATACGTGCTCATCGAAACCAGCCGTGCCCCGGCCCTGGCGGCTTCTGCCGGGTCGAGACGATCGCTGCGTGATATCCTGGCGGTGAGCCGGAGCATCAGCCGGTCCAAGTTGGATGTACTTTTCTTCCCCAGTGTTTTCACCTATGTGCCGTGCCGCACACGGGCAAAGATTTTGCTTGGGATCCATGACGTGATCGCGGAAGACCATCCACGGGTGGTTTTCCCGGGAATTGTCGATCGCTCGATGTGGACTCTCAAGGTCTGGCTTGGACGCTGGCAATGCGACCTGATCGTCACGGTATCGGAGTACGCCAGGGACGGGATCGTGCGCCGCTTCAATTGGCCGCCGGAAAAGATCCGGATTGTCGCGGAGGCGCCCGACCCCATATTTGCCCCGGTCGAGGACTCCGCTCAGACCGTTCGGGTCCTGGACGGCGCCGGCTTGAGCGGCGTCCAGCGCTATCTGATCTGTCTCGGCGGACTCAACCCACATAAAAACCTCCTGCGTCTCTTGAACGTATTTGCCGAACTCCGCCGCGAGCCGGAGTTCGGGGACGTACACCTGGTGTTGGCCGGCCCCGCGGAGAGCGACACGTTTACGCCGGGAGCGGAAGCCTTGCGCAAGGCGATCCGGGACATAAATCTTGAGGCGGCCGTGCACATAACCGGTTTTTTGCCCGACGAACAGCTTGTCCACCTGCTTAGCGCGGCCCGGGCTCTGGTGATGCCCTCCCTGGCGGAGGGGTTCGGCCTGGGAGCGGTTGAAGCAGCCGCCTGTGGAACGCCGGTTCTCGCCACTCGCAACAGCCCGCTCCCGGATCTGCTGGCCGGCGGGGGCATTTTCTTCGATCCGCTCGACCCCGCCGAGATGGGTGCTGCAATCCGGCGCATACTGGTTGATGAGGAAGCGCGGCTGGGATTTGCGCGCGAGGCGCGCGAGCGCGCCGCCCGCCTGACCTGGGCGAACGCCGCCGCTCAATTCGTCGAGCTGGTCGCCGACCTGGACCGATCCTCGGCATGAATCCTTTGCGGATCTGCATGGTAACGACCTTCTTCCCGCCCCATAACTTTGGCGGGGATGGGATGTGGGTCTACCGCCTGACGAACAGCCTGGCCCGTCAGGGTCATCGCCTGTCGGTGGTCTATAACCCGCACGCTTTCAAGCTGATGGGCGGAGCGATATCCGGACAGAGCTTTCCCCTGCATGCCAACGTCGAAACCTTTCCGCTCGGCCCGCCTCGCTTGGGCCTGGCTGGAACGCTCCTCGATCACCAACTCGGACAGCCTTTTGCCCATCGCCCAGAACTGGAAAGATTCTTTGCCGGCAACGAGTTTGACGTGGTCCACTTTCACAATATCTCCCTGCTGGGCGGCCCGCGGATCCTCGAATTAGGCCGGGGGATAAAGTTTTGCACCCTCAACGACCACTGGTTTGTGTGCGCCATGCACATCCTCTGGCGTTTCGATCGGGAAGCCTGCCAGAAAAGGACCTGTCTGGCCTGCACTCTGGCTGGCCGGCGGCCTCCCCAGCTCTGGCGCTACACCGGAACGCTCGACCGGGCGCTCGAACAAGTCGATATGTTCATCGCGCCCAGCCTCTCGGCCGTCCAGACTCACCGCAGCAACGGCTTTTCCAGACCGATCCGGGCTTTGCCGTACTTCCTGCCGGCGACTGAGGCCGATTCCCCGGTTGAAGACAGCCGCGAAGATCCTCCCCGCCGGCCTTATTTTCTTTTCGTCGGCCGGTTGGAAAAAATGAAGGGAGTCCAGGACCTGATCGAGGTCTTCCGCACCTACCGGAGCGCGGAGCTGGTGATCGCCGGGATCGGCGCCTACGAGAACACCTTGCGCCAACTGGCGGCCGGCCTGGAACACGTTCGCTTTACCGGCCTTCAATCCGATCGCCAACTGCGCAACTGGTACCGGGGCGCTCTGGCGACCGTCGTCCCATCGATTGGCTACGAGACCTTCGGCTGGCCGACGCTGGAATCCTTCGCACAGCGCACGCCGGTCATTGTGCGGGCGATCGGCCCTCTGCCGGAGATCGCCGCCGGCGGCGGTCTGGTGTTCTCGACCCAGGCCGAGCTGGAGGCAGCCCTTTCATCCTTACAGGGATCGCCGGAACTGCGAGAGCGCCTCGGGGAGCAGGGCTTCCGAAATTATCAGAGCCGCTACACCGAGGCCGTCCACATCGACCGCTATCATGAATTGGTTGCCGAGATTCGAGCGCAGCGCGAGGCCGGATCGTGATCGGGCCGGTTATCCTGACCTACCATGCCCTCTCCGAGCTCCCGTCGCCGGTGTGTCTCAGCCCGCGTCGATTTGAGCGCCAGCTGCAGGCTTTTAAAATGGCCGGCTGGGAATCGGTCAGCCTCTCGGCCGTCCTGGATTGGCTGGTCCTCGGCAAGCCCTTGCCGTCGAAGGCGATCGCGATCACCTTCGACGACGGTTACGCCAGCACATTTAGCGAGGCCTTTCCACGCCTGCAGTCCTTCGGCTTTGTTGCGACCGTTTTTCTGGTGAGCGGATATTGCGGGAAGTCGAATCGCTGGCCCGGCCAGCCGGCGGCCATCCCCGAACTGCCCATGCTCACCTGGGAAGAGGTCGCGCAGTTGGCCGAAGCGGGATTAGAGTTTGGCGCTCACACCCACAGCCACCTGCCTCTGGTCCGGCTGCCCCTCGCTCAGGCTCAGGAGGAGATGGTGACTTCCAAGAATTTGCTGGAGGCGAGGACCGGCAAGGGTATGCGTCTCTTCAGCCCTCCTTACGGAGTCTCCAACCGCCAGATCGAGGCTCTGATTGCCCGCCACTTTGACGGATCGGTGAGCGCCCGCCTCGGGCGGGTCAGCCGGAAAAGCGGGCGTTATGCCCTGCCGCGTGTCGACGCCTATTATCTCTCCGGTGATCCGTTGACTTTCCTTGACCGCCCGTTCGCCGGGCTGCGTTTCAGTTTGCGCAATCTGGCCCGCGGGTTGCGGCGGCGCATTCGGCCCGACTGGGATAGGATCGATTCTTCAGAATGACCAACCCGCCTGGACCTCCCCCGCTGCGGGCCGTCGTAATCGGGCTGGGCGAAAGCGCCTGGCGCATCCAAATCCCGGCCGTCAGGTCGATCCCCGGCGCCGTCCTGGTGGGCGCCGCCGATATCGATCCCGGCCGGCGCGCCGCGGCCCGGCGGAACGGCCTCATCCCGGTGATCGATGCCGATCCGCTCGAGATGCTGAGGCGCCTGCGCCCGGATATCGTTCTGGTGGCGACACCGCCCCAGACTCATTTTGAACTCTGCCGGGCGGCCCTCGAACTGGGCTGCCATGTCTTCTGCGAAAAACCGTTTACCTTGACTCTGGCGGAGGCCGATGATTTGGTTGGCCTCTCGCGCCGGCAGGGTCGCCTGATCGCGGTCAACCACCAGTACGACCAGATGCCGATCTTCAAAGAGGCGCTCAACCGGCTGAAGGCCGGCTCTGTGGGCGGGCTGTACAGCGTCGAAGCCTGGCAGCACATGCACCTGCCTCCCTGGAGCGAACAAGGGTGGAAGAAGGACTTGATGCCGCGCCGGGTGCTCCTCGAGTTCGGCGGGCACGTCATCGACTTGATCTGCCGGTTCTTCGATGCATTTCCCAGCGCGGTCTCGGCCCAGATCGCCCAGCTCGACCTCCAGGACAGGACGGATGCCTGTGTGGTCATGCGCCTGGATTTCCCCGGCGGTCGATTTGGAAACCTGATCTTCAATCGCCTGAGCCAGGCGCCGGTGAAATATCTGGAGATGCTCCTCAACGGAGAACGGGAGGCGCTGCGCATCTCTTACGGCGGCCTGGCGCGTTTCAGCCTGGAGTGGAATGCCGGAAACGTCTGGCCGCGCCCACGCCTGAGCTTCACTCGGGGCGGCGAGCTGAGACTGGAGACTCACGGTGAACGGTCGAGACACCTGGTCTCTCAACTTCGAACGGCAATCGCCGGGGCCACCCGGGCACATCTGCAACAATTCATTCGGGCGATCACCGCCGGCGAAAGCCCGTTGATGCCGGCCGAGCGAGCCCGCGCCATCCTGGAGGTCGTACTTGCAGGCTATCGCTCGATTGACTCGGGCGGAGAACTCGTCCCGATCGAAATCGACCGCAGCGATGCACGGCGATGACGCTTGACGTCTCGATCGTCATCGCCGCCCATGGTCTCTCGCAAAGCCTGGGCCGCTGCCTGCAGGCTCTGCTCGGCCAGCTGCCCGGCCGCAAGGCGGAGGTGATCCTGGTCGTCAGCGGAGCCGGGCCGTCTGCTTCCGAGTGGCTGGCTGAGCATCGATTCCCGGTCATCCTGATCGAGCTCGCCGGCGCCCAAAACCTGGCCCGGATGCGGCTGGCAGGCATCCGCCGCGCGGGCGGATCGATCATTGCCCTGCTCGATCCGTTTTCGATCGTCCGCCAAGGCTGGCTTGATGAGCTGATCTCCGTGCATTCCCGCCGGCCCGCTCCGGCGATCGGCGGCGCGGTCGGCCTTTACGGCCGTCCGGGGCTGGCCGGCCGGGCCATCTACTTGAACGAGTATGGCGGATTCGCGCCTCCGCTGGAATCCGGTCCAGCCGAGGTGCTGCCGGGCTGCAACGTCTCCTACAAGCGATCTGCCTGGGAAGTCGTCCCGGTCGAGGGCGAAGATCGGCCCGGGTTCTGGAAAACGTTTGTGAATGCCCGATTGATCCGGGAGCGACATCCGCTCTGGCTGGACGGGGATCTGATCGTCGACCTGGATAAGCAAATTCCGTTTATGGATTTCCTCGGGACGAGATTCCTGCACGGCCGCTGCTATGCCGGGATGCGCAGGGTGCGGATGCCCCTGATCGAACGCCTGCTTCGTTCGGCCGGCGCCCCAATCCTGCCCATCGTTTTCTTGTGGCGGCTGGCCAGAACCTGTCTGCGAGCTGGAACCGCACGCTATCTTTTTCTGGCGACCCTGCCGCTGCAGATCCTTTTATTCACGAGTTGGGCTCTGGGGGAGATGGCGGGCTACCTAGCAGGCGCCGGGGCAAGCTGCGACCGGCTGATCTACTGATAAAATTCATCCTCTCTCCTTAATATCCGCCATTATCGCCATGAGTAAGAAATCATTGATCATCGTCAGCCTGGGGATCCTGACCGCGTTCGCGATGGTCAACGGCGCCGCCGGCGGCACGGCCGCTCTGCTGACTCCGCAGTTGAAAAAACTGATTGCGTCCGACGACGCTCAGAACGATCTTTTCGGCCTGTCGGTGACCCTCGAGGGGGATCTGGCGATCATCGGCGTCCCCCATCAAAATATTGGGACCCTGGAAACCGGCGCGGTCTACATCTTCCAGGAGGACGCCGGCGGGATCGGGAATTGGGGGGAGTTCAAGAAGATCACCCCTTCCGACGGCGCTGCCGGCGACCATTATGGGATCTACGTCGATTTCGACGGGGTCACCCTGGCGGTCGGTTCGCGGGATACCAATGGGCTGGTGGGAGGCGTCTATATTTATGAACGCAATTTAGGCGGGGCGGATAACTGGGGTGAGGTGAAAAAGACCACCAGCGGTGACGGCACTGCCGGTGATTTTTACGGCTGGGCTGCAGCCCTCCATGGCGACAGACTGGTCGTTGGCGCGTATGCGCACAACGGCGGGCGCGGTGCTGCATATATCTACGAGCGGAACCAGGGCGGCGCGGATAATTGGGGGTTGGTGAAAAAGATCGTCGCCGCCGATGCAGATCTGAACGATAATTTTGGCATATCGGTGGCGGTCTACCAGGACACGATCGCGGTCGGCGCCATCGGCGACACCGGCGGCCAGGGCGCCGTTTACCTCTTCGGGCGGGATGAAGGCGGCGCGAACAACTGGGGGCAGATAACCAAGATCACGGCCTCCGACGGAGCGGCTGCGGACAACTTCGGCCAATCGCTCGGGCTGGAGGCCGATCTGCTCCTGGTCGGGGCTCCAACCACCGCCGGCGGCGGAGCGGCCTATCTTTTCGACCGCGACCAGGGAGGCGTCAATAACTGGGGCGAAGTGAAAAAGGTCGTCTCGAGCGATCTGGCGGCAGATGACCGATTTGGTCATAGGGTATTCATCCGGACAAGCCAAGTCTTGATCGGTGCTCCTTGGGAGGATGCGCTTGGGCCTAACTCGGGCTCGGCATACTTGTTCGATCAGAACCAGGGCGGGGCCGGCAACTGGGGACAACAAGCTAAAATCACAGCATCGGATGGGTTCACTGGCGATAGGTTCGGCCATTCGCTGGCGATGCATGGCAGCCTGGTCCTGATCAGCGCCCCTTACAACGACGATGCCTGCCCGATAAACCCAAACTGCGAATCCGGTTCCGCTTATATCTACCAAATATCCGCCATTGTCACGCCCACTCCCTCCAACACCGCAACCTTCACACCAGTTCCTCCAACCGCCACCTCAACGAACACAGCTACCAGCACATCGACGAGCACTCCCACCAACACGGCTACCTCTACCCCGATTCCTCCAACCGCCACGGATACCGCCACCTTCACTCCGCTCCCACCCACCTCCACCAACACGGCCACCTTGACCCCGGTGCCTCCAACCGCTACAAACACCGCCACCTTCACTCCGCTCCCACCCACCTCCACCAACACGGCGACATTAACCCCGGTGCCTCCAACCGCTACTAACACGCTGACCAGCACACCCACCAACACGGCCACCTTGACCCCGGTGCCCCCAACAGCTACAAACACCGCCACCTTCACACCGATCCCACCCAGCGAGACGCCGACCGTCACACCGACCCAGACTCCCAGTCCAACGGCTTCGCACACCCCCTCCCCCACGAATACTGTCACGCCGACCCAGACTCCCAGTCCAACAGCTTCGCTCACTCCCTCCCCCACGAATACGGTCACGCCCTCGACCACACCTTCGGCGACCCTCCCGCCAGGTTCAAATATCTATCTCCCGGTCGTCTTGCGGCCATGATCAACCCGGCGCCCTGATGCAGCTCTCGGTCGTTGTAATTTCGATCAACTCTCCCGTCTTGCTGGAGCGCTGTCTGGCCGGCCTCCAGGAGGTCCTGCGGGATACATCCAGCGAGACGCTGGTCGTCCGCCGCAGTTCGCTGCCCGGTCTGCCCTCCGCCGCGGAGACCGGCCCGCCGGCGCCACTGCCGCCCGATTTCCGCTGGCTGGAGGCAGGGGAGGCCGACAACGTTCCTGCTCAGTTCGCCCGAGGGGTTGCGGAAAGCCGAGGGGAGATCGTTGCGCTGCTGGAGGATGACTGCCTGGTCGACCCCGGCTGGGCGAAATCGCTTCTGGCCGCCCATCGCTCGCGCCAGGAGATTGCCATCGGCGGCCCGGTCGAGCCCGGGCCGTACCGGCGTTCCCGGGATTGGGCGGTGTATTTCTGCGAATACGGCCGTTTCCTGAGACCGTTCAACGGCCGTTCCAAGGATCTGCCGGTCAACAACGTCTCTTACAAACGAGAACGGCTGGCCGATTTCCTGGCCGATTCTCCAACCCCGGACGGACAAACTGACTCAGCGGAGTTTCACGCGGCCTTCGTGCACCAACGCATGCTGGCGGCCGGCCTCGGACTGTGGGCCGCCGGCCGGATGGGGGTCCGCATCCTGAATGCCTGGCCTCGATCCTACTTTTTCAGCATTCCCTTTTTTCATGGGAAAGGCTATGCCGGGAAGCGCCTGGCCGGAGTCACATCTCATCGCAAGCTGGCCTATGCCGCTGCCAGCCCGCTGCTGCCGGCGATCCTGATCCGGCGGATCTGGCGCCGGGTTTATTCCAAGGACCGGCTGAGGTTGGAACTCCTGGCAGCCTTGCCCTGGATCGCAACCTTTTACTTCAGCTGGGCGGCGGGCGAGATGTCCGGCGCTCTCTTCGGCCAGGGACACAGCCTGGACCGCTGGAAATAAAGGGCCCGGCCGCGTAATTCGGGTAGAATCAACCAGATGGAAAGACTCGATCTCCCTGCCCGCCTGATGCGGCACGCCTCCCTGACCGCCAAGGCGTACGTCCGCGCTCCCAGCCCGCCGTTCCTGGTCCTGTTCATCAACTCGATCTGCAACATGAAATGCGAGCACTGTTTCTATTGGAGGGCTCTAAACGGCAAGGATGATCTGACGTTTGAGGAGCTCGTCGCCCTCTCGGAATCGCTCGGGAAGATCGAAAACCTGAACCTTTCCGGAGGCGAGCCGTTCATCCGCAAGGAATTTGCAGCGATCTGCCGGCAGTTCATTCGCAAGAACGGGGTCCGCCAGATTTACGTCCCAACCAACGGCTACTTCACGGATTGGACGATTGCGGCGATCACCGGCGTGCTGGAAGAGTCCGATCTGGATCTGTTCGTCGTCGAGCTTTCGCTGGACGGCATGCCGGAATTCCACGACACCTTCCGAGTCGCCAAGCATTCCTTCACCCGGGCAATGGAGACCTACGACGCCCTGGCGGCCTTACAGGCCCGCGATCCGCGCCTGCGCATCCACGCTATCTCGACCGCCACCAACGTGAACATGGTCGAGATCCGTAACCTGACCACCTATCTCTACGACCGCTGCCCGCAGATGGATCACCACAACCTGGCCATCATCCGCGGCGACCGGAAGAACCCCGACCTGGCCTCGCCGCTGTTGGCGGAATACGTCGATTTGTATAAATACATCCAGGGTCTTTGGGCGGAGCGGGAGGCCGGCCGCTACGGTTCGATCGTCGAACCGATGCTGCAGTGGACGAAGACCCGCACCATCCAGGAAAAAACCCAGGTCGTGCCCTGCATGGCCGGCCGCTTAACCGCAGTGGTCTACGCCAACGGGGACGTCAGTGTTTGCGAGCTGCACGAACCGATCGGTAATTTGCGCCAACATTCTTTCCCGGAAATCTGGGAATCGGAAAAGGCCCACAAGCTGCGCCAGTCGATTGCGGCCAAAGCATGTTCCTGCACGACGGAGGTCTTCTTGTGGTCGAGCATCGTCTATCGCCCGCCTTCGCTGATCAAGGTGCTGGCCGGCTCGAAAGCCTGGAAGCCTGCTCCGCCGATCCCGGCCGACCAGCGAGTCGACTATTCCCCATACCTGAAGGGGACGGCTGCTCCTCCGGTTGGCGATGCCGCACAGTTGGCTGGTGATGCCGCGCGTTCGGATATCGAGGTCGGGCGGCCGGCTGGCGAGACTGCACATCCGGCGCCCGGATTGCTCCAGATCAAGGTGCCGGAAGAGAGCAAGTAGCCGGTTGCAGGTCTCATTCGAAGCTCTGCCTCTCCTCCTGGGCGGGATGAGCGCTCTGCAATTGGCCTGGCTGGCGCTCATCTGGGGGACAAAGACGACCAGCCAGCGCCGCAAACTACCCGGACTCTTCGTCTATTCCCTGCTCGTCAGCCTGTTGGTTGTTTTCGTCCCGGCATCCGTATGGTTGCGCGGCGCTACCCTGCTGAGCCGGATCGCCGAGAATCAAACCGCAGTCGGATTGGGCCTATCGTTATTGACGCTGGGCGCCGGGTTGATTTACGCTCGAGTGCAGCGCATCTGGCCGTTCGACGAAGAATATAATTTCCTGGCCGCTCAACTCGCCGCCCTGCACGGCGTACGCCATTTTTTCAAGGAATACCCGAAGAACCCCTGGCTTGGCGAACAGCACCCGCCCCTGGTCCCCCTGGCTGGCAGCCTGTTGATGCGCATTTTTTCGGTGCGCTTATTCAGCTTCCGCCTATTGTCGATCCTGTTGGCAGCCGCTACGATCTGGATGACCCACCGCTTGGGCGTTCTGCTCTTCGGGGCGGAAGCGGGTTTGCTCTCTGCCCTTTTCCTGTTCAGCTTCCCGTTGTTTTTACGGATGG
>Ga0247727_10010560_pt1 | contig 16334 bp, 2 predicted proteins | sample WisWelCaveWW1625_FD_202498 | JGI IMG/M metagenome (GOLD analysis project Ga0247727, IMG submission 202498) | Biofilm microbial communities from Wishing Well Cave, Virginia, United States - WW16-25 | ecosystem: Environmental > Aquatic > Deep subsurface > Groundwater > Cave microbial mat | place... | reverse complement strand
CAGATTCTTCGCGCCGTAAGTCAACGGATCGCCGTCCGGATCCGAGGCCAAAACCACGAACTCGATTTTATCGCCTTTCTTCACGCTGCGATCCGGCACCTCTTCAAAGACCGGAAAGTTGTTGTCAAAACCGCTGGCTTTGAAGACAATCGTCTGCGGCTGCACGTTGCCGCTGCCGACCGCGTTGGCTTCATTGTCTGCCGCAAAGCGGCCGAGCAGCCACGGCGCCGAGGCCAGGCCCATGGTGTCGGTTTTGGTCGCGTAGGGATTCGCGCCGTTGAAACTGCCGCCGCCGGCAGTGATCAAATAAGTCACGGTAAAATTCGGCACCGGATTGCCGAGGCGATCCTGCACCAGAACTTGCAGCGGGAAATTCAGCAGCTTGCCCTTGGTGCCGCGTTGCTTGTTGGTGCGCGCCACGACTTTCATCGTTTGCGCGGCGAGGGCTTGGCCATACGGCGTGAACACCCGCGGCGAACCGCGCAAGCCGGGCGAGCTGGCGATCACGCGGCGATAACCGGCGTCCAAGCCAAACGTCACCGAGGCGCAGGCGAAACCGCCGTCGCGCGTGGTTCTTTGCGCCACCGGCGCCGGGCCGTTCGGCGAAAGCGAGCCGGTGCCGCCCACCAGCTCGAAGAGCACGTCGACGCCGTCCACGCCGTTGCCGCTGGCGTCGGTCACGCGCACGCACATCGGCGACGAAGTGCCGCCGACTTCGCCGGAGGCCTCCTGGCCGCTGTGAATCACGAGATTTTGCGGCTTGCCGGAAGCAGCTTCGGCGCGAAAATCAACCGGCGAGCCGGTCAAGTTGGCCGAGGAAACGCGCACCGTATGCGGCCCGGCGTTCGGCCCGAGTCTCCAAGTCACTCGCGCCTCGCCGAACACATCGCTGTTGATCGTCACCGTGCTGCGTTCGTCCACCGTGCCGCCGCCAAACGTCACATCGAAGCGCACGGCTTTGCCTCCCACCGGATTGCCGTCTTTGTCGGTGATCCGCACGACGAGCGGCTCCGGCAGAATTTGTCCGACCTCGCCTTTCTGCGCATTGCCGCCGGCTTCCTGCAAATTGCGGCTGGGGTTGTTGATCACGGTCGCGATCAAAATCACCGGCGAGTTGTTCAACGCGGCGTTGCTTGAGTTTTTCGCCTCGGCCCAAATCTGGCTCTGGCCGGTCGCGCTGCCGCCGACGAACGTCGCCGTGGCAATGCCGTTTTCGTCGGTGCGAATGGGCAGCGGCTCATAAATGCTGCCGCTACCGCTTTGCACCGCGAACTTCACTTCGTAATTCGGCACGCCGTTGCCGTTGCGATCCGCCACTTTTACGCGCAGCGGTTTGGGCACCGCCGATTGCAGATTGCACTGTTGATTGTTTCCGCCGACCAACGACATTTGGCTCGCAGCCAACGGCGTCACTTGCACCGTCGCGCCCTTGTCAAGCTCGGTGCCGCTGTCCAAAACTTTGGCGGTAATGGTTTTCACGCCGGCGCTCAACGAGGCAAAACCGCCGGTCACCAGGCCTTGCGCGTTCGTCAAGCTCGTCGGCTGATCGACGAAATAACTGCCCGGCGGCGAAATGACCAGCGTCACCGCTTTGTCTTTCAGCGGATTGCCAAATTGGTCGCGGACATAAACCGTCACTTTTGATTTCGTCGCGCCATCGGCCGGAATCGGGCCGGTGGCTGTGATCTCCGAACCTTCGGCGCTGGGCGCGCCGGTGGTTGCCGTCGCGATAAAGATCACGGGCACGCCTTCAAGCGAAGCGCCGGCATTGGTCGAGGTGGCGCGCACTTCCTGATTGTTATTGCCCAGCGCGCCGCCGAGCGTCCAAAAAATTTTCGCCACGCCCGCTTGATCGGTGGTCATCGACATGTTGCTATTGCCGTTGTCAAATTTGCCGCCGCCTTTCGTCACGCTGAATTGCACTTTATGCCCCGGCACGCCGTTGCCGCTGCCGTTCGGGCCGTCGCTCACTTTGACCATGAGCGGACCGGGCAGCGTCGTTCCGGTTTGGCCGCTAAAATTCGTTGCGCTCGCGGCTTTGATCGACCGCGCCGCATTCGGCGTGGCGCTGGCGTAAAAGATCACCGGTGTCCCGATTTGCGGGACGCGCGCTTCGAGCCGGTTGTTGAACACGCCGGCGCTGCTGCCGAGCTTCCACGTCACTTGCGCCTTGCCGTCGTTGCCCGTCGTCACCGTCACCGAGTCTTTGTCATTGACTTTTCCGCCGCCGGCTTTGATATTGAATTTCACCGCCGCGCCGGCTATTACGTTGCCGCATTTGTCCGTGACCAAAACCACTTGCGGCTTGGAAACGACCGTGCCGATCAAACTGAAGAGGCTGTCACCGAAAAATTTTTTCAAGATCGCCGCCGCGCCGATGCGGCCGGTGGCGGTGAAGGTCAGCGGCGAACCGGTGAGTTTCACCGCGCTTCGCGCCATCACCTGATTGGTTCCGGGCGCCGGGCCCAGCGTCAATTTGCTTTGCGCCATGCCGTCGGCGTCGGTGGTGACTTTCACCGAGTCGAGATTTGCATTCAATTTGCCGCCGCCCTTGACGACCAAAAAGGTCACGAGCTGCCCGGCAACGCCCACGCCCAGCGAGTCGGCGACTTTCGCTTTGAACGGCTGCGCCAACGGCTCACACGCCGGCCCGGCTTGATCCTCGCCGCCGGCCGCTGTGAGATTTTTCAGCGGCGCGGCTTTGACGCTATAAGTCAACACCGGATTCGGCAACTTCTGGTTGTTGAACGTGACGTATGCCTCGACGCGATTCATTACGTCCGGCGTCGGCCCCAGCGTGAGAAACGCATTCGCGACGCCGCTGCCGTCGGTCGGCAGCGAAATCCGCGTGCTGTCTTGATTCAATTTGCCGCCGCCCTGTTTGATGATAAACGTGACCGGATAGCCCGAAATCGCTTTGCCGCTCGCGTCCGTGACTTTCACCGAGAGCGGCTGGCTCAATTTTTTAGCCGCCGAACCCACGGTCGGCGTCCCGCCTTGCGGGATGACATTCCTCGGAATCGCCGCGAAGGAAACGAACGTCAGCGTATTCAAACCCGTCGCGGCGGCGGTGACTTTGTTCGTATCACCGGCAGTCGGGCCGAGCTTGTACGTCACCTGCGCCAGGCCGCCGGCATTGGTTTGCTGCTTGGCGCTCGCCAAAGTGCCGTTGATCTTGCCGCCGCCTTGGTTCACCGTGAACGTCACCTCGCGGTTGGGAATGCCGTTGCCAAATTGATCGATCACTTTCACCACCAGCGGCGCCGCCAAAAGCTGCCCGGCGGAACCGCTTTGGTTGTTGCCGCTGTCAATTTGCTGATTCTTGGCCGCGCCGGCATTCGCTTGCACGGAAAACGTCAGCGGCGAGCCGCTCAAATTGGCATTGCCGGCCTGCCCGGCCAGGGCTTTGGCCTCGGCTTGAACTTTTTGCGTCATTGCCGTATCGCCGAGGGTAAAGTTGATGGCGATCTGGCCGTTGCCGTCGGTGTTGCGGGAAACTTTCACCTCGTCGATAAAGAAATTGCCGCTGCCGAAGGTTTTGAAACTCAAACTCCGCGACCTCGCCGCGTCGTTATCCGCCGATAGTGTGTACAGCGTCCAATTGCCGCCGGTCGACAGCGAAGTGATGTCGATTGTTTTTTCAATTAGATTGCCGGCGGCGTCGCTCAAACGCCACACCGCCTGCGCCGCGCCGCTGAGAACTTTGGCGTAAAAACTCAACGTGTAGCTGCCGGCGCCCGGATAATTCACCGACTGCGACACGCCGACACTCCGCGAAGCGGAGTTGGAATTGATCTGCAAGCTTTTGGCGCCGGCGCGCGGCGCTGAGGTGGAAAGCAAAACCTCCGCCGGCGAGGGCAAACCCTCCAACGTCCAGAACAGCGGCGCGTTGGTGCCTGGACTCAATGCCTCAAATTCGCCGTTGCTCGCGCCGAAATTCGGCGTCAAGCTGCCGCCGCCGCGGGTCACACGAAAATCCACCGGAAAATTCGGCACCGAAAGTCCATTGGCGGTCGTCACTTTGGCGATAAGTGGCGTGGCCAGCGCTGTGCGCACCGTGCCGCTGGCCGGATTGGAAACGGCGACAATATTGGCCGCAACGCCGGAGATCGTGGTCGCATTAAAGATGAGCGGCGACCCGGGCAAACTCGATCGCGCCTCGACCGTGTTGGTTGGCGAGCTGTTGCCCAGCCTCAAAACCGTGGACGCGATGCCGCTGAGATCGGTGATGCTCTTGTACTGGCTAAGCGTACCGTTGCCGTTGGTGACAACCCAGATGACAGTCTGCCCGGCGACCGGATTGTTATTTCCATCTTGCACCAAAACCTTGAACGGCTGCAGCGTTTGGCCGGCCGGTCCGGATTGGCCCGAACCGCCATTCGGTGACATCTTTGAGGCTTGACCGCCGGTAGCAATCGCCGTAAACGTCACCGGCGGCAGATTGGCGAGCGTCGCTTGAATCGCCACCGTGCCGGAGGCGCTTCCCATCATCACCACGGCGCCGGCTTCGCCGTTGATGTCGGTGATAAAGCCTTTTTCCTCCTTGCCCGACGGCACATATTCCGGTTCCGTCGTCAGCAAAATTTTATCGAAACGCAGCTCCGCGAAGCGGACGCGAAAAACCAGCTTGTGCACGCCGAGATTGAAGTCAAACGTCTTGGGATCATTCACCGGCTGCTGGGGTGTGCCGCCGAGGCCGCGCTCGCGCAGGCGTTCCCACGTCCACGCAGTGTTTTTGCCGCCGTAAAAAACGTCGTAGATAAAAAAGCCGCTGTTGTCGGCGCGGACATCCCAGCTCGCGCTCTGCGCCCCGTTCCAAATATTTCTCGTCCAAACGTAATATTTCCCCGGTTTCTTGATGTCGAGAGTATACGTGACCGTGGCGTCCGCGTTCTGGCTGCTCGGATAAACAATGAATTTGCCGGCGCCGGCATTCGCGTCGTTGCGGGTCTCCAGCGGCCCGGCAATGTCGCCGTCTTCCGCTTCCAGGCGAATATCGCCATCGACCGACGGCGGCGGCGAGATCTTTGCCGCGCCGGAGGTCAACGAAAATTTCACCGCCGCGCCGGACAGCGGATTATCGAAGCTGTCGATCACCGCCACTTTTAACGGCAGCGGCAGCGGCTGCAGAATCGAGGCGATCTGATTGTCGGTCGCCGGGATTTTCGTCATGGTTTTGGGCCCACTCGGCGCCGCGCCGAAGGTGATTTCATCAACGGCGTTTTGCTCGCCGAGTTTGCTTTCCATCACGAACCCGGCGTACAAACCGTTGAAGCGCTGATTCGGATCGCTCAACACGCGGTCGAAAACGTCGTCGACATAGACATAGAAATAACGGATGCCGCCTTCTTTAATGATGCGCACCGTGATCTTGGAGCCGGCTTTGGGCGCGATACCGCTGCGCGAGCGGCCGCTGTCGATGGTGTTCAAGATTCGCCCGTTCTGCACCACCCACAGCCGGGTCTCGTCATCCGCGACGTCCGGCGTGTTGTCGCTGTAATGTTGAATCATGTAGCCGCTCGGCGTCGCGCCCGGCGATTCCACCATGACGAAAACGCCGCTGAAATTGATGCCGAACAAAGTGGCTTTAGGACCATATTTGACCGTCACTTCGACGACGTTGCGGCAGTCTTTAAACACCGCCGTGCTCCAAATGTCGTTGGCCGCCACATTCTGCACCGCGCCGCTGCGAATTTGCAAATTCGTCAAATCGCCCGCCCAGCTCTCGCCGAGATTTCCATCCGGCCGGCCAAAGTTGTCTTTGCAAATCACCAAACTGGCGGTGGAAGCGGACACACTATTGGAAAGCGGCGAAAGATTCCCCTTGTCATCCACCGCCTTTAACGCGAAATGATAGGTCTTGCCGCTTTCGAACCCGCCGGCCGTAAGCCGTTCCGGCGTTCCGGACTCGCTCGGGGTGAGCGTTTCCGCTATCGGCTTGGCCGCTGCAAAATCCGTCTCATTTTGAATGGGTTTGGTCGAAAAGCGAATGTCGTAGCTGGTGGCTTTGCCGATCGTGCCATCGTCGCCGGGCGCGGTCCATTGCAGGGCGATGGTGGAATACGTGGCGTCGGTGACCGCGAGGTTCGACACGCGCGACGGCGGCGACAGGTCGCGATCGTCGAGGCAATAAAAATGATCCACGCCGTTGCTGGTGTTGCCGTTGATCATGATGCCGGAGTACGGGCCGTTGTAACGCTTCTCCGGATCGACGAGCGTCGCCAGCTCGTTGCCGTTGCGAAAGACTTTGAAGTGATGCCCGGCGGCGTCGGTTTTCATTTCCACGCGCAAAATATCGTCGACCTGGGTCTCGGGAAAACCGTCCACCTCCGCAATGATCTGCGTCGGCGCGCCGTTTTTAACATACCACAACCGCAGCTTTTCATAATTGTGATGCAGCAGATAGCCGCTGGCGTCAATCCGGTTGTCGGTCAATTTCAGCGCCAGTCCGGTAAAGGCGCGGCCTTCGGAGTTCGAGAGAAAGCCGTAACGCATTTCCACGACGTTGGGCTCGACCACGACGTTGCAGATCGCCAGGAATTTGTCCCATTTGTCGTTGGCCCCGCCGCCGGCGGTGTTGACGAGCTGTTCGTTTTGAATCTGAAACGCCGGATGCGTAGTCCAGTCGTCACCGATCTCGTCGCGATTGAACTCGTCGGAAAATTCCTTCTGCGTCGGCTTCAAAACGCGCTTGATGGTGTCGAACCATTGGGCGGCCATGACTTCATAGCCGCGGTCGTTCGGATGCAACGGGTCGTCCATGTAAATGAGCTGCCAGTCATCGCGATCTTTGAGTTTCCGGTTGTGGTCGATCAAATAAATTCTGTAGTCGCCGGCGAAGCGGCTGTTGACGACTTCGGGAAGCAGCAAATTGGTGCGGTCGACTTCGATGTCCCTGCCGACGTCGAACTGCGGGGTCAGCGTGCCCAGAAGAATGGCGGCCTCCGGGGCTGCGGCGTGAATCCGATCCACCAGCTCGGCGATTGCCGTCGCGGTTTGTTCCGCCGAACGGCCGTTGGCAATGTCGTTGGCGCCGATTTCCAGCAAGATCATGTCGGCCTGATTGTCGCGCAGATAATTTTCTACCTCGAGATCGTTGGCAAAAAAACCGGGGTGGCCTTCGTGATCCGGGTCGTCAAAATTGCCGCCGCGAGATCGCCCGACAAAATCGAAGGGCGGGATGTTCGGATCGGCCTTCATCAGCTCGTAAAGCGGCAGGCGATAACCGCCGCCGTGCGTGGAGCCGACGCCCTCGGTGATCGAGTTGCCGAGCGGCATAATCCTGGCTTGCGCGAATAGCTCGCCAAACGACAACAAGCAACAGGCAACGAGCAAAGGGCAAATGACAAATAAGCGCTTTTTCATTGGAGTCGTCAAATGGATGCAGTTCATGTGGCTTCTCTCCGGTTTGCCCGGGAGAATCGCGTTAAAAAAATTTTCAAAGTTGAACGCAAAAGCGAAAACCGAGAGGCTACGCCTGGAGGCTACGCCCGTAGAGGTGTCCCTAAAAACCAATGAGGCTGATGCCGCAAAAAAGAAGGGATGCCGGGAGGCGAAGTTCGACTTGCGCAGCCATTACAAAAATTTGCCTTGACCTTCCGTGCAAGCCGGGCTTCATGTTGCTCCAATGCATCCCCTTCGGGCGCAGCCTACGGCCGTAGGCCGTCAGCCAATCACCGCAAGCCGAATCCCTTCGGCGCCTTATTATAATCGTTCGTAGTTACGCCTTCAGGCGTCATACTTTGGAATTAGAAAACGATTTAATCGCGTCAACAGGCTTTTGCGTTAACACCAAGCCTTTACGCCTGAAGGCGTTACTACGAAATTTCACTTTGCCAAAACCAACTTTTTCGTGGCGCTAAAATCACCCGCCTGCAAGCGGTAATGATATACGCCGGAGGGCACGGCACGCCCGTTTTGGTCTTTGCCGTTCCAAATCACCGTGTGGTAGCCCGCCGGTTTTTGGCCGTTGACCAAACGCCGCACTTCCTGGCCAAGACTGTTGTACACCGCCAGAGTGATCAACGCGGCTTTCGGCAATTCAAAGCGAATGTGCGTGCTCGGATTAAACGGGTTGGGATAATTTTGGCTCAGCTCAAAGCGCTGCGGCAGCGCCATTGTGACCTGAATCGGGCCGTGCAACTGCACCTGGCCGTCGCGATCGAGGCTTTCGAGTTTGTAGTAATATTTGCCGCCGGCCTCGACCTTGTCGTCGACAAATTCGTATTCATCCCGTTGTCGGGACGGAATGATCTTGTCGTTCAGCTTGACGTATTTGCCGCGCTCGACCGAGCTGCGCAGAACATTGAACCCGACGTTATTCTCTTCGCTCGCGGTTTTCCAATTCAACAGCACGCGCTGATTTTCCGCCACCGTGGCGCTGAAGCTCGACAACTCCACCGGCACTTTGATGGAGAAACGCGTGAGCAGGGTGTCGCGCTGATCAAAGACAAACACGCTGACGCTGGAGAACGTGGTTTGGGTGACGGCGCTGTAGTTAAATTCGTAGGTGCTGGCGAAGATGCCGGTGAAAACGCCGTCGCGATACCAGCGATAGCTCAAAATATCGCCGTCCGGATCCTGGGCAAACACCCGCATGATAAACGAGCCGCCGGCCCCGGGATTTTTAATGACGGTGTCTGCCACCGCCCCGTTGCGAATAAAAGGAACCGTTCGCGTCACGCGCGGGCGCTGGTTGCGATTGGCGACGTCGATCATGACGATTTCCTCGTCGGCGCCGCTCTTGTTGTCGCGCGCCAAAAAGCTCGGCTCGTACAAGCCGGCGCTGTTCAAATCAGTCTGCCACGTGAACGTGCGCGTCAACGCATCGAACGACGAGCCGGACGGCAGATTGCGTGCTTGATACGTCAGCGCGTCGCCGTCCTCATCCGTGGCGTTGATGGTGAAACGAACCACATCACCTTCGACCGCTTGCACATCCGGCACGTCGGCGATGATCGGGAGATTATTGGCGACAGCGGTTGCCGTAAAGGTAATTGGCGAGCCAACGAGGCCGCTTTTATTGGCTTTGGCAGTATTGGCGCCGGTGTTCGCGCCCAGGCTCCACGGCGCCGAAGCAATGCCCAGCGAATCCGAGACCGCATTGAAGAAGCCGCTGCCGCTGAAATTGCCGCCGCCTTCGGTGACGACGAATTGCACCTGCACACCCGGCACCGGGTTGGCCAAATTATCGCGCACTAAAATTTGCAGCGGGAAATTCATGGGCTTGCCTTTGGTGCCGGTTTGCCTGTCCGTGCGCGTTACCGCCACCATGCTCACCGCGTTGAGCGGTTCGGCGAGAGCGGCAAGAATCGACGGCGAGTTGTTGAGACCTTCGGCGGAAGCGCGCACTTTCACCCAACCGCTCTTCGGGCCGAAACGCACGCGCGTCGAGGCAAAGCCGCCGTCGCCGCTCACGACGTAACCGTTCGTCAGCGAGCCGGCGCCTTCGATCAATTCAAAGATCACGCCGACGCCTTGAACGCCGTTGCCGAGCGGATCGGCGATTTTCACGGTTAGCGGATCGGATAATGCGTTGACTTTGCCGTAGACCTGCTGGCCGGTTGGATGCATATGCGTGGCCTGATCCGGATTGGCCTGCGCCTCAAAATCAACCGGCGATCCGGCCAAACCCGGGGCTTCGGCGCGCAGCACGTTCAACCCGGCCTCGGCGCCAAGCCGCCAGCTTACTTTCGCTTCGCCGAAGGCGTCGCTGGTGACGATCGCCAGCGTTTGATCATTGATCAAACCGCGGCCGAGAGAAATGCTGAACTTTACCGGCGCGCCCGAAACCGGGCGATTGTCGCTGTCCATCACTTTCACGCCGATGGGATTCACCAAAAAGCTGCCGACCGTGCCCTGCTGGCCGTTGCTGCCGTCGATCATTTTGATTTTCGACGCCGGAGAATTTTTGACCGAGGCCAAATACAGCAGCGGCGAATTCAGCAAATTGCCGGAGCTGATGCGAATGTGATTTTCACCCACGGTGGAGCCGCTGATGTACATCACTTTCGCCAAGCCGTCGTCGCCGGTGCGAACCCGCAGCGAGTCAAAAATCTCGCCGCTCGCCAGATCGTACAGCTTGCCGTCGCCGCGCTCGACTTTGAATTTCACCTCGATGTTCGGCACGCCGTTGCTGTAACGGTCGCCGACTTTGACGCCCAGCGGATTCGGCAGCGCGGTGTTGATATTGCCGGTCTGGCCGTTGCCGCCGCCCTGAATCAAGCTGTTCGCGTCGAGCGGCGTCACCCGCACCGTCGCGCCGCGCGAAATCGTCAACGGCGGCGAGCTGATGACGCGGGCAGTGACGGTTTTGTTTTCCGCGCGCGTGGTGGTAAAACTGCCTTTCGCCGCGCCGTTCTTGTCGGTCGGCGTCGCCGGCTGCGTCACTTTCACGCCGTCGCCGGAAACGTCAATCGTCACCGGCACGCCCTGGATCGGATTGCCGAAACGATCGTAGACATAAACCGTGACGTTGCTGCGCGTGCTGCCATCCGCCGGCAGCGTCAGCGGCGCGGCATCGACAAACGAAGTTTGGACGCTCGGCAAACCGGGTGTGCCGTAGGCGACAAATTTAAACGGCACGCCTTGCAGTTTATTGACGCCGTCGGTGGCGCTCACTTCAACGAGCTGGCTGTCCGGTTGGGTCAACGGCCCGAGATACCAATTGGTTTGCGCGAAGCCGCCGGCTTCGGTGGGCACCGTTATGTTGGTTCTATCGTTGCCAAAATGGCCTTCGCCGGCCATGACTCTGAAAATGACTGGATGATTGGCAACGCCATTGCCTTCTTTGTCTTCAACTTTGATGCGCAAGGGTTTCGGCAAAACCTCTCCCGCCGGCCCGGTTTGGCGATTTCCCGACGGCGAGCGCAACGCCTGCGCCTTGCTGGAAGTGCCGGTAATCCGATACGTCATCGGCGAGCCGGTCAAATCCGCGCCGTTGAGCACCGCTTTCACTTCAATGACGTTGATGTAAGCGCCCGCGGTCGAACCGAGCAGCAACGTCACCGTCGCCTGACCATTCGCCTGCGACTTAACCGTCGCCGTGGCCGCGTTATTGACTTTGCCGCCGCCGGATTTGATCGTGAACGTCACATTCACCTCGGCTTTCGGATTGCCGCCGATGTCGGTGATTTTGACGGTCAACGGCATGGCGCTGCTCACCATGCTGGAACTGCTGTCGCGCGTGACTTTCACCAAATTTTTCGGCGCGCCGGTTTCCGCGCTGGCCTGAAACGTCACCGGCGAACCGCTCAACGCCGGAGTTGTGGACGCTTGGACTTTATTGTTGTTTACCCCCGGCGTAGGTCCAAGCGTCCACGTGACGCTTGCTACCCCACCCGTATCCGTCTTGACCGTGACCGTTGACGCGCCCTGGCCGGGCAGGCCGTTGACTTTGCCATTGGCGGCGGTCACGGTGAAAATCACGTTTTGATCTTTGATGCCGGCGTTGAGTGAATCCAAAACTTTGGCTCTGAGCGGCTGCGGCAGCGCCGAACTGACCACGCCGGATTGATTGTTGCCGGAAAACAAACTCAGCGATTTCAAACCGACGGTGCGCACGACAAAACTCAGCGGCGAATTGGTGACGGGCTTATTTTCATGCAGGACCGAGGCCTCGAGGCGATTCCTCGCGCCGATCGCGGTGCCGAGCACCGGATACGCTTTGGCGTCGCCGTTCATATCCGTCGGGATAACCGCCGTCGCGACGCCGTTGATCGTGCCGCCGCCTTCTTTAATCGTAAACGTCACCGGATAGCCCGCGATGATTTTGTTGCTGGCGTCAAAAACCCGCACCACCAATGGCGACGCCATTTTGCGGCCAGCCGAGCCGGTCGCTGGCGGTGTGCCGGGGCCTTTGGTGATTCTGTTTGGAATCGCGGCCAGCGCCGAGAACGTGTCCGCCCTGGCAATGCCGGCGGCAGAGACTTTGACCTTGCTGGTCACGCCGGATTGCGGCCCGAGCGTCAATGTCGTTTCCGCGGTGCCGTCGGCTTTGGTTGTCAAAGTTTGCGTCGTCACATTGCCGGTAAGCTTGCCGCCGCTGAGCACTTGAAACGTAACGCTCACATTCGGCACGCCGTTGATGCCGCCGGCGTCAGCCACTTTCACCACAAACGGCGACGGCAACGGTTGATTGGCGGCGCCGGCCTGATTATCGCCGCTTTGTTTGGTCATTTTCACGGCTGCGCCGGACCTGGCTGTCGCCGTAAAATTCAGCGGCGAGCCGGCCAAATGATTCGCGCCATTCAAAATCAAAGCTTGACCTTGCTGCGTCATCGCGGTGTCGCCCATCGTCCAGTCAAATTGGAGCTGGCCGTTGCTGCCGGTGTTCGGCAAAATTTTAATGTCGTCAATGAAAAAGGCGCCGGTGCCGTTGGTCCTAAATGAAAGCGCGCGATTGCCGGCGGCCGGGCTGTTCGCATAAATCGTGTAAAACTGCCAATTGTTCTTCGTGCTCGCCGGCGTCATGTCGATCACTTGCTCGGTTCCCATCTGCCAAGTCATCCGCGCCGCGCCGCCGGTCACTTTCGCATAGAACGACAGCGTGTAACCGACATTCGCCTGATATGAAATATTTTGCGACACGCCGACGCCGTTGCGGTTCGCATTCACGCTCAAGCTGCGGTTGCCGGCTCTGGGCCCATTGGTTGAAGCTTGCACCTCATTGAGCGTCGGCGAGCCGTCGAGGGTCCAATTCGCCGGTGCTACCGTGCTGCCGATAATATTTTCAAAACCGGGGTTCGCCACGCGATTGGAAGCGCTGGAAGCACCGCCGCCGCGGGTGACGACAAATTCAACCGGATAATTCGCCACACCGCCGCTGTTGCCGTCCGCAACTTTCACGGAAAGCGGATTCGGCAGCGCCGTGCGCACGGTCGCCGATTGGCCATTGCCGCCGGCAATGCTGGCGGAGGTGGCCAAGCCGGAAATCGTCGTTGCCGTAAAAACCGGCATCGTTACGGATAAATTTACGCGCGCTTCCACCTTGTTGGTGGGTGATTGATTGCCCAGCGTCAAAAAGGTTTGCGCCTTGCCGTCCAAACCGGTGACGCTGCGATAAGCGCTCAGCTTGCCGTTGCCTTCGATCACCACCCAATCCACCGCGTAATTCGCCACAGCATTGTTGTTGCCATCGCGAACCGTTGCCACCAGCGGGTTCGCAAGTTGTTGGCTGGCCGGCCCGGTTTGATTGTCGCCGCTCGTTTTTTCGAGCTTGGCGGCATTGCCGCCGGTGGCGGTAAAATTAAACGTCGCCGGCGCCAGATTGCCAAATTTAGCCTGCGCCGTGAAGGCCCCGGCTTTTTTCCCCAGCGTGAGCACCGCGCGCGCCGCGCCGTTTTTATCCGAAACGAATCCCAATTCTTCCTTGCCGGCCGGAACAAAAGCCGGATCGGTGGTGAGAATAATTTTGTCCAACCCCAGCTCGGCGTAACGCACGTGGAAAATAATTCTATGTTTGCCGGCTTCCCAGTTGAACGTCACCGGATTGATTTCCGGATTGGAGGGAGACCCGGCGCCGCGATCGGACACCAATTCCCAATTCCAGCCCGGGATGTCGTTGTTATGATAAACGTCATAAAGAATTGCGGGATTGTTATCGATGATCACATCCCAATTGCCCAAGCTGCCGGTTTTGAGGCTGCGCACCCACATAAAATAGGCGCCGGCCTGCGTGATGTCAACGTGGAAAGTATCAGCCGCGTCGGCTTCGAAACCGTCCGGATAGATCACGTATTTTCCGCCGCCGGCGTTGTCGTCGCTGCGCGTTTCCATCGGGCGGTTGAATTTTCCCAGCTCGGCTTCCAAACGAATATTGCCGTCTAAAATCGGCGGGCTGTTCACCACCGCATCGCTATTGGCGCCGACCTCAAACGAGACCGGCACGTTCGGCACGGGATTGCCGGTGCTGTCACTGACCAGGACCGCCAGAGGATTGGGAAGCGGCTGCTCGACGGAACCGATTTGATTATTCCCCTCGAAAACGTCCACCCGCTTGGGCCGGCCCACCGGCACCGCGACGCTAAATTCGTCAATCGCATTTCCCTCGCCGAGCTTGCTGTCCAACATAAAACCGGTATACAGCGGCGAGCCCAGCCCTTCGAGTTTGTTGGGATCTTTGAGCAACCGCGCCGGTTGATCGTTGAAATAAACTTGAAAATTGTGGCCGCCGGCGTCGCTGCTGATTTCGACTTTCATCACCGAGCCGGTGGTTGGCCGCTTGCCGGAGGCCGGGCCTTCATCAATGGCGCCGGTGAGCACAATTTGGCCGTCGGCCATGCGCCACAACAAAAACGTGCTGTCGGGATCGACATATTGAATAAAATAGCCGTTGCTGTTCACGCCGCCGCTCGCCATAACAACCATGCCGCTGAACTTCCGGCCCTCCGGCGTGGTGCTCGGCCCCCACTTCATCGACACTTCGGTCGGATTCTTCACGGCCTCAAAAATGGCGAGGCGAAAGCCGTCGGCGTTCGAGGCATTCTGCACCGTGTTCGCGACGATTTTCATATTGGGATCGGCTTTCCAGTTTGAGCCGAGGCCGGGACCGGGCCGGTTGAAATCATCCGTCACCACATTCACAGTAATCGTCGCCGCCGAAACGACATTCGACAAGGCTGAGATATTTCCGGCTTTATCCAGCGTTTTGAGGGCAAAATAGTACGTCGTGCCGCCGCTCAAACCGCTCACAGTGGCGGATTGGGCGGAACCCGGCGCGGCCGGTTTGGGCGCGGTGGCGACGTTCGTCGCCTCCGAAAAATTCTCGTTGTTGATCGGGGAAGTGGAATACCGCAAATCATATTTGTTGGCCGTCCCCTGATTGGCGTCTTCACCCGGGGCTTTCCACTTTAAAACCGCCGAAGAAGCCGAAACCGACACCACGGACAAATCCGTCACCGTGCTCGGCGGCACATTGTCGATCGTGCGCGCCGAATAAAAATAATCCACGCCGTTGGTGGTGTTGCCGTTGATCATGAAACCGGCATAGTAGGTTTTGCCCGGATCTTTGCCGCGCACTTTGTTGGGGTCGTCAATGATGCCGACTTCCTTGCTGTTGATCGTAACCCGAAAATGATGGCCGGCGTCGTCGCTGGTCATTTCCACCGCCAGCGTATCGCCGATATCCGCCGTCGTCAACTCCACGTCGACCGAGGCGATTTCTTCGGTGGGAACGGCTTTCGTCATTTTAAAAAGACGAAGCTGATTGCGCTCGCCTTCGGTATAATGGAAAAGCAGATAACCGTCGGCGGTGGTGTCGGGCTTGTCCAACATCAAGGCAAAGCCGGTAAACACGCGGCCGACCGGATCGGCATTGTCGCCGAAAACGATTTTGACGATATTGGGGTTGGTAATGGTTTTCGGAAAGGCGACGAATTTGTCCCAAAAGTCGTTTTCCGGGCCGGTCGCCGTGTTCACCGCCTGCCCGAGTTTCCTCGCGCCGACGGTTTTGACTCTGATTTTGTAGGCCGGATGCGCGAACCAGTTGGTGCTCAAATTCGTGCTGCCGCCGTCGAAGTTGTCTTCAAACTTCGCGGTGCCGGCGATCTCGACGCCTTCATTCGTTTTGCTCAAACGCGTTTGGGCGAAAACCGCAGGAACGGCAAATGAAAGGATGTAATAAAGGAATGCTCCCAGAACGAACCCTCTTGCCAGCCAGTTGAGAAGAAGCGACGAAGGCCAAATCTCGTCTTTTTTCCCAACCAGGGTCTGCCGGCAACCATGCGGCTTTCCGCAGACCCGCTCCCGTGTGTGAGTGACGGTTGAAATTCTCACGATGCAAGCTCCATGTCATAAAATCTCTCACACCGCTTGTGCAGTGGCCAAAACGATTTGGACAAAGCGGGGCGGCCAGGTTTAGGATTTTGTAACTGACTTTTTCACTCATTACAAACGACATGCCAGCGCCGGCTTACAGGTGCTGCAATTCGGAACTGAAAAAACAAGACTCTAATGCCATTACGATATTGAAATGAAAATAAAACGCACAAATTACAACGGCAGTAGCGGACAGTGTTTCGTTGGCGAACAAACGGTCCGTTTTTCAAAAATGCAATTTTAACCGCATCAATAAAGAAAAAGCTTGCCTTCGCCTGTTTTTATGACTATCTTAATGGCGTTTGAGCCTGATTTCAAGCGGTCGGAACGAGGCCGTGATTTGGGCCCAGCGCGGCCAGCCGGCAACAACGCTTCGATAACCCGCAGTTTGTTTTTACCTACATGATCTATCTTGACAATGTTAAGTTAGATTTCTAATGTCATTGCGAGCGCTTCTCAGCGAAGCAATCCTTTGAAAGCCCAGAGATTGCTTCGGCAAAAAACGCCTCGCAATGACG
>Ga0247727_10010559_pt1 | contig 16334 bp, 11 predicted proteins | sample WisWelCaveWW1625_FD_202498 | JGI IMG/M metagenome (GOLD analysis project Ga0247727, IMG submission 202498) | Biofilm microbial communities from Wishing Well Cave, Virginia, United States - WW16-25 | ecosystem: Environmental > Aquatic > Deep subsurface > Groundwater > Cave microbial mat | place... | reverse complement strand
ATAGCAAGGGCGCTGGAGAACAGAGGAGCGGGGGAGAATCTCCAACTTCCAACTTCCAACTTCCAATCTCCCAGCTCCGCCGTCAGCACTGCCGTGAAGACCGCTTGAATGGACAGGAAGCGCCACGGGAACTGCGTGTAGGGCACGAGCGGCAAAATCTCCCACACAGGCTGAGAGAGCGGCGTGATCATCAGCGTGGACACGCCCAGGCCGATCAGCGTGAACGTGTTGAGCCATGTCCAGCGCCGTTGCTGGAGGGCACGCCAGAGCATGATGATCAGCCCTGCGCCAGCGGCCAGCGTTTGCACAAGCCCCATGCCGAACGGGTTGTCGGCGTAATCGAAGAGAAACGATGTCTGAAGCAGGCCCGCACTGCGGAAGTGGTTGCCGTAGAAGAAGAAGCCTTGCGTGAGATCGCTCAACTGCACGAACTGGCTCTCACCCAGCGCCGGGACCCAGAAGAAGGCAGACAGCGCCAGGCCCCAGGCGATGGCAAGGCCGCTGACAAAAAGAACTGATAAGTAATCAGCAACCCGTAATTGGTTTTTCTGCCGGGCAACCGCCCATCCGCTGATAAGGAGATAGAGGCCCAGGAACGGCATAAAATTGAGCGCGGAGATATTGTGAGTGTAGATGAAGGCGGCGAGCAGGCCCCCCAGGGTTAGCGCCCGCCTGAGGCTCGATTGTTCAAGACAGCGGTGAGCCGCCCAGAGCAGCAACGGGTAAAAGCCCATCGCCCACAGCTCTGCCAGCGAGTCGCCCCGAATGTAGAGATTGACGAGATGAAACGGCGTGAAGGTGTAGGCCGCCGAGGCCAGGAGCGCCGCCGCGCGCGGCGCGCCTGCGCTTCGCAACCAGCCGTACATCCCCAGCGCCGCCGCCAGCAGAGCAAGCCACTGGGTCAGCTTGATCGATGTGACGAAGGAGAAGCCGTACAGTTTGAGCAGAGCGGCGACAAACGTGGAGAACGATGCGTAATAAGTGAAATAGGGAAAGCCGTAACCGTAATCGGCGTCCGGCATCCAGCGCGCGGGGAACTCGCCGCCGTCCCAGGCCGCCAGCAGTTGATGCACGCGGAACAGCAGGTTCGGCGAATCGCCGATGCCGCGCGTGGACAGGAAGCCGGAGTTGGAGAAGAGCGGCAGGGCGGCCAGAATTGCGAAGACAACGCAAGCCGCGAGAGGCCAATAGGAAGTGAAAAGTGACGAGTAACGCGACTCAGCGGACTCTGTTTGTGGCATGCTCTGAAACTGATTCGCCACCCGTCACTTCTCACACACAGGCTAATGCTTTTTAGTTAGCGCCGCCGCAGGAACAAGAAGCCTCCGATGCCCGCCGCGAGCAGGAGGAGCATGATGCCCGCCGCGCCAAACAGCGCCGTGCGCAGCCGATCATTATTCCCGGAGTCCGTCGGGGTCGTGGGCGCGCCACTGCTTCGTTGCGCCCCGAACTCGATCTTGTTGCTGAAGCCGGTCTGCACCTCCAGGCTCACGTTGGTGGTCGTCGTCGCGTTGTACCCCGCCGGCGCGGCGGCGGCGATGGTGTACTGGCCGATCGGCAGGCTCTGGAAGCAGTATTCGTCCTCGCCCGCCTGCGTGTTGTGCGATTGCACCGGCGCGCCGGTGGCCGCCTCCACAATCGTAAAGACGCCGCCAACGATGGCGGCTTCACTGGCGTCCGGCTGGCGCAGGCCATCGCCGTTGATGTCCTCATACAGCCGCGCGCAAATCTCGCCCACGTTCACGGCGGCCACCGCGGTATTCGCGGGCGCTGGCGTCGGAACCGGCGCGTCCCCGGTGGGCAAGAGCGTCGGCTGATTCGGGTCGGCGGTGGGTGCTGGCGCCTGCGTGCCCGTAGGCGCGACGGAGGGCTTGCCCTGCCCAATCACCAGCCGCTGGCCGATGCTGATAATGTTACTCGTCAGCCCGTTGAGTGCCTTCAATTGCTCCACGGTCTGGCCGGTGTTGGCCGCGATGCGCCAGATGGTATCGCCCGCCTGAACCGTGTAGATGATGTTGCCATCCGCGCCCGGCGTGGGCGTGATGAACGGCGCGAACACCACCGGCGACGTGGGTTGCGGTGGTTGCCCGCCCCCGCTCGGCGGCGAGGTGGGCGCAGGGCCGCTGCCCACCGCCGTCAGCGTCACGCCATCCCAATAGGAACCCATGAACAAACGGCTGTAGCCGGAGTAGCTGGCATACAACACCACTGTGACCTTGCCACTTGCGCCCACCACCGCTTCCACCGAGGCCTGTTGCCAGGTGTCGTGCGGGCTGAAAAAACCTGACCAGGTGACGCTGCTGGCCGCGGTTGGATAATCAGCGCCGTTGGGATCAACGCCCACCCGCATCGCCACGCCCACGCTCGTATCGGAGGGCGAGGGGTAATGCGATGACGAGGTCCACGCGCGCCCGGAGGCCGTCAGGCGCACGCGCGTGCCGGGCGGGAGATTGGCGATGGTCTGCTTCATACCGGCGGTCCATGGATCCCAGTTATTGATCGCGCGCGCGGAGCTATTGCCGTTCAAAATGAACGCCGCGGCCGCGCCGTTGCTCAAGCTTTCCAGATTGATACTGTTGGGTTTGTACGAATAGTTCAGCGAGCCATCCGCCGGTTTGGGGGTCTCAATCCACCACGGTGCCCAACTGGCCCCCACTGAGCCGCCCGCCGTTTCAAAATCGCCGTTGGCGACGAGGTTGCCGGATTGCGCTCCAGCCGGCCCGGCGGCCGGCCGGAGCGCCAGCGCCGCCAGCAACGCAAGTAAACAGATACGCAAGACTTTCATGGAGCTTCCTTCCAATGATGATCGTGTAAAGAAGACGCAACGGATGAGCCAGACCAAACGTCTGTTTCATCCGTCCCGGCTATTATTCTAGCCGTTGACTTCCAATACGTAAAACGGCCAGCCAGACGCTCCGTTATGTGCTTTCCAACTCCACCATCAAGGTCAAGCATGTTTAGCGATTGGGCAAGGACAACACAACCGAGTCGCCAGATTGATCCGTCCGCGCCAGGCGGTCGCGGGTGGCGAAGTCATACAGGCCAACCACCAACCGGAGATCGGGCCGCCCCACGTTCGCGGGCGCTTCCAACGTGTGCGTCTCGGCTACCCAATCACCCGGCCGCCAGCGCACCGCCGGATACAACGAGCCGCCCAGCACCCCGTCGGATTGAACCACAATCGCCTCGTTCACATCGCGCACATGCACGAAGGTATGCACGTCGCTCGGCACCGGGCCATCCGCCGACCACACCAACTCCACGCGCCAGCCGCCCGCCGCCGTCACAACGCTTGCAGAACGCAGAACAATGGCCGGCTCTGCAAAAGCGGCCAGCGGCGCAGACGACGAAGCCGGGATCGGCCGGGCGGTGTACGTCGCAAACAACGGTTGGGCGGTCTCAACATCGTCGTTGCGATACAGCGTCCCAAACTCCGCCCGGATCAACGAGCGCGGCGGCAAAGCGGCCAGCGTTCTGCGCTGGTCGGCGTGCGGCCAGACGATCAACTGCGCCTCGGCGGTCAGCGCTGGGCTAAGCGCCTGGCCCGGCTCCACGATCTGCGCCTTCGAGTTGGGAGACAGCAAGAATCGCACTGCCGCGAAATCCCACAGGCGCTTGTCCAGGTAGAGCGCGCGCCCGGGTTGATCAAGATACACATTGGCCCGATCGGCCACATCCCGCGCCGCGGACTGGAACGCGAACGGCACGCGCGCATCGGCGGCGTACACCAAAAAATAGTCCTGGAGCGTGAGCGCCGCGCCGCCCATCAGCGTCAACAGCACCACAGCGCGGCTCAGCGGCCATTGCCGCCAGCGCCAATCGCGCGACCAGGCCCAATTCAACGCCACCGCCGTCATCACCATGACGGGCGGCAGTGCGCCGATGGCGCGCAGGAAGTGCGGGGCTTTGTCCGAGAGCAGGGTGGGGAGAAGCAGAGTCCCCGTCCACACCACCAGAAGCGTTGAAGCGAGACTGCGATGCTTGATGGCCCACCCTATGCACAGGCCTACGCCCGCGAAAAAAGCCAGCCCGAGCACTGGATCAAATACCGGGCGGCCCGGCAGGTTGTGGCGCGCGTTCAGGTCGCCGCCCCAGGCGAACATCCCCACTCCAGACGCCAGGTTGCGGAGAAGCGTTCCCAGCGCATCGCCGCTGTTCCAGATCGAGACCTGCTCCACCCGGCCCAGATAAATCTGCGGCTCGCGGAGTGCGTACACGGCCAGCGGCGCGACGACGAGCAAGGCCGGGCCGAAGAAGGCGGCCAACCACTTGAGCGCCGGAAACGATGAGCGCCGGGTAGCGTACCAGAAGGCGCCGAATGCGAGGAGCGCGAACGGGAACAAGCGCGCTGACAGGTACGTGTAGAAGCACAGGCCCAAGAGCGCGCCCGCGGCCGCCATCCACTTCAGGCGGCGCGTGCGCCACGCGTGGGCCGCGCAGGCCAGCATGAGCGCGGAGAAGAACGGCAGGAGCGTGGCGCGCAATCCGATGCGGCTGAAGGCCAGCGCCCAGAAACTCCCCGCCATGAGCGCCGCCGCGATCAGGCCCACCCGCCGGTTGAACAACGCATTCCCCAAAGCGTAGACCGCGATCAGCGCGAGTGATCCGAAGATCGCGGCGGGCAGGCGCGCCGCGAACGGCGTGCGGCCGAACACCGCAATGCTGATCGCCAGCACATAGCTAAACAGCGGCTCGCGCCCGTTGTTGGCTGGGAGGTAGATGGGCCGCGCGCCATCCAGGATGTCGAGCGCGTCGAGGGCGTACCAGGCTTCGTCCGTGTAAAGCCCTGGCGGGAGCTCCGGCAGTTTGTAGACCCGCGTGAACGCGCCGAGGGCGGTGATTAACAGCAACAACGCCCACTCCGTGGGGAATGGGCGATGAGGCAGACCTCGCGCTTTTATCCGTTCGCCCACAACAAGTTTACAGGGCCAGGTCAAAAGGCAAATCCGCAATATCGCGTAGCCGCCGCCCTTGAACGAGCGTGTCCAGCATTTCAGTTACGGCTTCGTTGTCGATCGCATTAGCCGCCTCGACAAGTTCATGTAGCGCGAAGTGGTAGACGCAATCAATATCGCCTGTGCCCATCGCCAAGGAAGCAATACGGTTTGGCAATGGCTCGCCCGTAATCACGGCAATATGTGGGGCATGGCCCTTGCGATTGCGAATCAGATTCAACCCCTCCGTGCGTGCATTTTGCGCGCGGTCACTTCGTAGCGTCCATTTGCAGGAAATGCTGGCGTGCAGTGTCGGGGCAGATAAATTCGTGGCACGAAATGGAGTATGTTTGGGCGGGTCCGATTCGTTGACAATAGTCTGGTTTCGATTGATCTCGCTATCTAAGACAGGCTGACGACTGACAAGAATATCCGGCTTGATCACGTAGTCGCCCAGCGCGATACGCAATTCCTTGTTTGCCTCGACCAAATCAGCCAATTCGGCCAGATGTTTATATTGATCAAAATCCGCAAGATTGCCATGAACTGAGAACTGCCATTGGCCGGGGCGGAGATGCCGCAAGAGGCTAAATGCTTCCTCAAGGAAATCACGAGTAATTTGTTCTAAGAGCGACCCGGCTGTCTGACCATCAACCGGGGTCTTGCTCGTCGGATAGCCTAGACGCCGCACCAAACCACGCGCCAGTTCTACGCTCAATGAACTGGCTACGTCTGCCATACTGGGTTTGTTCCCGGCCTTCAGATAAATAACCTGGCGACATATGGCCCGGTGATAGGTCTTGCGTAAATCCTGAATGGCAGGCATTACATCCCCCTTATGCCGGCTTGAGTAGTGCAATTACGTATTCTTCGTGCATACGTTCTTCAATTTGTGACGACCGTTGCTTCCCGAACCTTGCCGGCATCATCCGCCGATCGCGATCTAATTGCCGCAGAGCGATCCCAACCAGATCAAAGCCAACCGCTTGACCAATTTCGCCCAAACAATGTTGAGTCCGAGTGTCAATTCCGCGCATCACCGATGACCCGACCACAAAAATCCCGGCCCGGCCCGGCTTGAGAACACGCCAGGCCTCATCCAGAACCCGGCTTATCTCCGAGTAATAGCGCTTGAGGGCCAATCCTTTCTTACGATCAGCCTTCGACACTTGTTCAACAATATCGGCCGTGCGTTTCGGCAAAGGCGCAAATTCAAATCCCGTCGTCGCCTCGCCGCCGACATATCGGTTGCGCAGGGCTGACAAGTCAGTGAGCGCATGACCCAGCCAGACGAGTGAGAACTTATGCGCCCGCATATAGTCGATGGCATTAGAAGCATAAGGCGGCGATGTGACGAGCAGGTCTGCGCTGTGACTCGCCAGGGGCAGGTTCTCGGCGTTGCCAAACAAAATCAAAGCCGAGCCTCCAGAATCCCGTTCCGTCAGGAGGCTCTTGGCGTTTTTCTCCAATCGTTTGACAAACTCGTCAATCGCTGGCCGGGGCACTTTGTCGGCAACACGGTGAGGGCGCGTATGCGCCAGGTCGCGCGCCAGCGAAACCCCGCCCGACTTCGTAATGATGACCGCCGAAAACACCAACTCCAAGAACTTGCGAACCTGCCGGGCCGGCATAGTCTCGATCGCCATCAGCAATGCCATCAATTCCAGGCGCGTCTTGGGCGCAAACCAATACTCGATAAACTCTGCCGTCCTTGGGCCGAACCGCGTTGACAGCTCGCGCTCAACCGCGGCACGCTGCTCATTGAGCAAGTACGCGGCTTGTTCAGCAACTCGTCGTCCTGCTTCATAAGCCAGGCCACTGGCTAACTGAGAAACCTTGATACCGCATATACGAACCGCGAGCGGATCAATATCGAACCCTATGGCGTGTCGGCCAGCCGCCAGGGTTTCTACAATCGTCGTACCAGACCCCATCATCGGATCGAGCACAACGTCACCGGGCAGGGTCAGGGCCTCAATAAACAGGCGCGGGAGTTGTGGCGGGAACTTGGCTGGAAAGGCGTGCATGTTGTGACGCCCGTTCGCACTGGTTTCATTGTGAAAGCCCAAATCCTGCCCAAGCAAATTCTCGACCTGCTGGCGATAGCGGCTCGTTGACAGATGGATTGGAGAAACTGTGATCACAGACAATCCTTACCTCTTCGCGTCATCGGTTTTGGTTACGCCGTCACACTCAACTCATCAATGTACCACGCGCCGAACGGCAGTGGGTAGCGGCAACGGATTTCGATTCCCACAATCGCGCGATCGGCGGGCGGGGTGAAATCCAGCGTCAGTCGGCTGTACTTGCCGAAGGGCGTCTCCTTGCCCATCTTCCAGCCGGAGTCAAAGGTCTGATCGTCCACGTCCGCGATCAGGCGCACCTCGCTGGTGAGCGGCTCCGTTGCGTACGTCGGGCGCGGCTGGAGGCGGATGATGGGGTCGGGCAAAACGTTGAGGGTGAAGCGATACGCGCGCCCCGGCTCCAACTCCGCCAGCGATTGCCACAGGCGCAGGTGGAGTGGCGTTTTGACCCCGCACACCTTCCAGCAGAAGTCGCCGCCCGCGAAGATGCGCGCCCGGTCGGAGGTCAGCACGGCGTGGCTGTTGATCAGCGCCGTGAGCGGCTGGCCGAACGGCCCGCTCTGCCCCGGCTCCAGCGGCGCGTTGGGCGAGGCGTAGTCCAGCACCCAGCCCTTCGGCACGGCGCGCTCGTGCGTATCATCGGCGTAATAGGCCTGGCCGTCTTCAAAGCCCGCGTTAATCAAAAGATTTGGAGCGGCCAGCGTGGCGACGGCAAACGACACGGCGCCCGCGCCAGCGGGCCGCATGGCTGGCGCGGGGCCGCGCGCGATGACGACGGCTTCAGGCTCAGTGGAGGCCTCTGTCTCAACGGATAAGCCGAAGGACACCGCTTCTGCACCGGCTGAGCCAAACAGCGGCGGGATCAATTGCGGGCGGCCTGCGGCGGCCCAGCGCTCGTGCTGAATGTGGGTGATCAGAGTCTCAGCTACGCGCGTGTTGGCGATCTCGAAATCCGCCCAGGCCTCCGTCGCGCCGACCACGGAAACCGCCGCGCCGATCACGAACGAATCTTTCTGAAGCTCGCGGTCATACCACATCAACTGCTCCGCGTAGTAGCATTCCGGATCGCGCTCCGCGCCACGCCAGTAATCAATCGGATCGCGCGCGCCATCCTGAGTCTGCCAGTAATCGAGGTGCGCCTGCCACGCGCCGTCGCTTGCGCCGGGGCACACCTGGCCCGTGCGGCCCAAACCGCACTCGGTGATCACGAGCGGGATTTCGCCCAGGCCGTTTGGGCCGAGCGCCTCGCGGTAGACCTTGCGATAGCGCAGAGTCGTCCAGCCCGCATCGCCCTCGCCAGGGAACGCGCGCCCATCGCAATCGCTGGGTTGATGCGTGCCCGTCAGCCACCACATCCACGGCGACGAATACTCGTGCAGACCCAGGAAGCCGTTGTGGCGCTCCACTGCGTCGAGCGCGGGCAGGAACGCCGTCCACAGCGGGAGTTCCGGCGCGCCGCTGGCAAAGTTGCCAACCACGCCGCGCAAGCCCAACTCGGCCAGCAGGCGCAGGCGCTCCGCTTCAAACGTTGCGTACCACGCCATCTGGCGCAGTATCTCTGGATCATCCGCGCTTCCGAACATCGGCTCGTTCGGACCTTCCCAAATCTTGATCAGCGGATTAGCCTGATAGTGCGCGTGCTGGCGCTCCACAAACGCGCGCGCGGCTGACTCCGGTGCATCGTGTCCCAGCGCGAAGCCCTCATCCGTCTTCCGCCCGATGATCAGCCGATCGGCGCGCAAGGCGTGCAAGGCCTCTGCCGGGCCGAAGTGATCGGTGAGCCTGACCAGCGGCGAACCGGCTTCCACAAAGCGAAGTGCATCGGCGGCGTTGTTCAACGAGTGCGGGCTGAGTTTACTGGGCATACGGCTCTCCGGACTTGAGGTGACGCGGATTATACTGCCGTATTCTGTAATGCGTATTCCGTACGCGAGGCCGTTACGCGATACGCATTAGAGCCTTCGGAAATAAGGTGCGTGGCACGTTTGCCCGTCAGAATCTCGCTCATTTCAGACGTGCCACGCACCTGAACCGCAATTTCCGATAAAGTCTATTACGTTTCGGGTTATACTCGCCGCCATGCGTGTCCTCATGCTTTCAAAGGCCCTCGTCGTCGGCGCGTACCAGCGCAAGCTGGAGGCGATGGCAACCTGCCCGGACGTGGAACTAACGGTGGCCGTGCCGCTGGAGTGGCGCGATGAGCGCGGAGTCACGCCGCTGGAGCGCGCGCACACCAACGGCTACGAGCTGATCGTCACGCCGATCTGGCTCAACGGCTACTTCCATCTGCACTTCTACCCGCGCTTCGGCGAACTGCTGGCGCGCGTCAGGCCGGACATCGTTCACATTGATGAGGAGCCGTACAACTTCGCTACCTGGCACGCGCTGAGGCTGGCACATCGCGCGGGAGCAAAGACGCTGTTTTTCTCGTGGCAGAATATCCTCCGTCCGTATCCGCCGCCGTTCCGCTGGCTGGAGCGCGATGTGCTTCAGCGCGCGGACGCCGCTCTCGTCGGCAACCACGCCGCCGCCGAGGTCTGGCGCGCGAAGGGCTACGCCGGGCCGATCCATGTCATTCCACAATTCGGAGTCGATCCTGAAATCTTTCGGCCTCACCCCCTTACCCCCTCTCCTGACCGCGCAGTTCGCGGTCAGGAGAGGGGGAAGGGGGCCGGGGGGATGGGGGTGAGGTTCGTGGTCGGCTACGCCGGCCGCCTCGTCCCTGAAAAAGGCCTGGACATCCTCTTGCAAGCTCTCGTGCAAGCGCCGGGCGCGCAACTCAAGATTCTCGGCGCGGGGCCGGAGCGCCGACTCCTCAACTACCTGACCACGCGACTAAACCTGCGTGACCGCGTGACGATTTCTCCCCTCATCCCTTCAACCCAGATGCCGGGCTTCTTCGCGCAACTCGATTGTTTCGTCCTCCCCTCACGCACGCGGCCCAACTGGAAGGAGCAGTTCGGGCGCGTGCTGATCGAGGCGATGGCGTGCGGCGTGCCCGTCATTGCCTCCGATTGCGGTGAACTGCCGAACGTGATCGGCGACGCCGGGCTGATCTTTTCCGAAGATGACGTGGAGGCGCTGGCCGCTCATCTCCGTACCCTGCAAGCCGATCCGGCCTTGCGCGCTTCACTCACGGAGAAGGGCCGGGCGCGCGTGCTGGCGCATTACACTCAGCAACGCATCGCGGAGCAGACGGTGGGGGTGTATCAAACACTGAAGCACTGAGGGCGCTGACATCCGCTGATCAGTGCTCTCAGAGTCATCAGTGTCTTCAGTGATTCCAAGGTCATGAATACCAAGCGCCTCGTCCGCGCCCTCATTGTCCTCCTCGCCCTGCTCATCGCCGGCCTGCTCTGGCTGGCCTACAACCTGCAAACCGTCATCCTCCTACTTCCCATCGCCGGTATCGCAGTTGAGCCGACACGCGGCCCGATCCCGCCGCCGCCCGCGATCACCGCGCCGCGCGGCGAATTGCCCACCGGTCACGCCGGGCTTTCAGAGTGGGCGCAGGACGCTGGCGGTGCGATGCATCCGGTTGGGTGCGGCTTCTTGCTGAGGCTGGACGGCGGCGAAGTCATTGGCGTTGCCACCGCGCACAGCACGGCGGATGTGAATGGTGATACGCGCCAGTCGTTGGAGCGCATCGCTTTCCACCTGCCTCAAGGTTCCGATACGCTGATCGAGTTCGATACCTTCTACGGCCCGCCCGGCCAGACCTTCACCGGCTATCGCTTTTCGCAGGATTACAAACTGCTCAAGGTGACTCAACCGATCACGGGCAGTTTCGTCCTCACGCCCGACCCACGCGGCATGCCGCAACCCGGCGAGCGGGTGATGTTGTTCAGTGGGCTGGGTGATGGCGTAAGCGCCAGCGGCGGAAATCCTCGCACGCTGGCCGGGACGGTGACGACAATCGGCCCCGACGCGATCTGGGTGCGGATGGATGAGGCGTTCGATCCCGCTGGAATGAGCGGCTCGCCTTTACTCAGCCAGCACACCGGGCAAGTCGTGGGCATGGCGGTCTCCGCCACGTACGACACGCCAGTGATGATCGGCTTCCACCCGATTGGCTCTATCGTAGAGAAAGCCAACACGGCGCGCGAGTTCCCCAAGATGGGCAAGTAACCAGTGAACAGTGATCAGTGAACAGTGATCAGTGAACGCCGCTGATCACTGATGACTGGTTACTGATCGCTGTTCACCCTCCAGCCAACGGTATAATCCCCATCATGTTCGCCGCCTTCCGCCGACCCGCCCGCCTCTCCGACGAGCCAATCGTCCCGCCTTCTGCCGCGCAAGTGCGCCGGATGTTCAGCTACCTGCGCCCGTATATCGGGCGGATGGTCGTCGTCGTGCTCACGTTGATCGGCGGAACCGCGCTCAGCCTGGTGTTCCCATGGCTCATGCAAAACCTGGTGGACTCGGTGCTGACGCGCGGCAACCTGGCGGAGCTTAATCGCATCACGCTGATCCTGATCGGCACGTTCCTCCTGCGCGGCGTGTTCTACTACGTCGAAGGCTACCAACTCACTTACGTGGGCGAGCGCGTGCTGATGGATTTGCGGCGCGACACCTACGCACATTTACAAAACCTGAGCGTGCGCTTCTTCACTGACCGGCGCGTGGGCGAGCTGATCTCGCGCCTCTCGTCTGACGTGACCCTGGTGCGCGGCGCGATCACCGGCAACGTCGCTACCGTGATCAGCCAGTCGCTCACGTTCGTCGGATCGCTGGCGCTGATGCTGGCCCTCAACTGGCGGCTGAGTCTGCTCATCCTCGCCATTACGCCGGTGCTGGTCGCCAGCGCCGCCATCTTCGGCGCGCGCCTGCGCAAACTCTCTACCGCGGTGCAGGACAACGTTGCCGATAGCACGGCGATGGCGGAGGAAGCGATTGGCGCGATCCGCGTGGTGAAGGCGTTTGCGCGCGAGCCGTACGAAGTGCAACGCTACACCGATCAACTGGGCCGCACGTTCCAGACGATCCTGCGGCAGACGATTCTGCGCTCGGCGTTTGGGCCGCTAATGTCGTTCCTCGGCTTCAGCGCGCTGGCGGCGGTGCTGTGGTTCAGCGGGCGCGAGGTGCTGGACGGGCGGCTGACCGCCGGGTCGCTGATCGCGTTCCTCGTCTACGGCATCAATATCGCCGGATCGCTCGGCACGTTCACCGGTCTGTACACGCAAATCCAGGAGGCGCTCGGCGCGACGCGGCGCATCTTTGAACTGCTGGACGAGGTGCCCGAAGTGCGCGATGCGCCGGGCGCCATCGCCCTGCCGCTCGCGCGCGGCCGCATCACGCTGGAGGCTGTTTCGTTCTCTTATCCCGGCGCGGCGGGCATTTCCACTTTGCCCGCGCGCGCCGCTTCGCCCCAGGATGGAGCGATAGGCGCGGATCGCGTTTTGCACGACATCAACCTGGAAATTCAACCCGGTGAAGTGCTGGCGCTCGTGGGGCCGAGTGGCGCGGGCAAGTCCACGCTGTTCAACCTGATCCCACGCTTCTACGATCCCACCGCCGGGCGCGTGTGCGTGGACGGCCATGATTTGCGGGCTGTGACGCTGGCTTCCCTGCGCGGGCAGATCGGCCTGGTGGCGCAAGAGACCCAGTTGTTCTCCGGCACGGTGCGCGAGAATTTGAGATATGGCAATCTGAGCGCGACCGATGGCGACCTGGAGGCCGCCGCCCGCGCCGCCAACGCGGAGGAATTTATCGAGCGCCTGCCGCAGACGTACGATACAGTCGTCGGCGAGCGCGGGGTGAAGCTCTCCGGCGGGCAGCGCCAGCGCGTCGCCATCGCCCGCGCCATCCTGAAAGACCCGCGCCTCCTGCTGTTGGACGAAGCCACCTCCAGCCTCGACTCGGAGTCTGAGCATCTGGTGGAGGAAGCGCTGGAGCGGCTCATGCGCGGGCGCACCACGATCATCATCGCGCACCGCCTGTCCACCATCCACCGCGCCGACCGGATCGCCGTGCTGGATCAGGGCCGCCTGGTGGAGCTTGGTAACCACGCCGAACTGATGGCGCGGGATGGGTTGTATGCGCGGCTGTATCGGAGGCAGTTTAGGAATGAGAGCGCACCGGCCATCGCGGCCTGAGGCATGGAACAGACATTGCCCTACAAGTTTCATCGCCGCTCGATCCGCCTGAAGGGATACGATTACGCTCGCGTCTGACTCGACCGCTTGCCTCGCCTTTACCTGGGGCACCACCGCCGCCGAACGCGCCCAGCCCTTCCCCTGTGACCGCTTCCTGCCGGACTACGACGTGGCCTGCTTTCGGGGCGTGACGGTGAACGCGCCGCCCGCCGTCGTCTTCCGCTGGCTGTGCCAACTGCGCGTCGCGCCGTACAGCTACGACTGGATTGATAACCTCGGTCGGCCCAGCCCGCCTGCACTGACGCCCGGCCTTGAGCGACTCGCCATCGGGCAAACGGTGATGACGATGTTCGAGTTGGCCGCGTTCGAGCCGGAGCGACACATCACCATCACGAGCAAGCTTTTGCAGACCGTCTTCGGCGATCTCGCCGTCACCTACGCTGTCCAGCCGCACGCCGAGCACGGCACGCGCCTGCTGGCGAAAGTGCTCGTGCGCTATCCACGTAACCCCCTCGGCTGGCTGATGCGTGTGCTTCTGCCGTGGGGCGACCTGCTGATGATGCGGAAGCAATTGCTCACTCTCAGGCATCTGGCAGAGAAGCAAGTGGCTGATGGCCGCTTTGCGTAGCCAATGACCCACTTCATCACACCTACCTTGTTCATTGTCATTTCCGCAGTGTGCGTTGCTCTGCTTTACTGGGAGCTGGTCATCGCTGAGGGCGCGCACCTGGGGCCGCGTGTGGTGGCGGCGACGTATAACTGGGTCGCGCACCGCTACGACGAGCAGATCAAGAAATTCGATCTTGAAACCGAAGCCGAGCTTGTGGGTCTGCCGCTCGTCACGGAACTGGCGGGCGTTGACGCGCCGCGCGTGCTGGATGTGGCCTGCGGCACGGGGCGCGTGGCGCGCGCGCTTCTGCGGGAGGTGGCGTTCGACGGCGTCGTGATCAATCTTGACCTCGCCGCGCGGATGCTGACCGAGGGCCGTCGAACTGCCCTCCACTGGCCGGGCCGCATCCACTGGCTCCGCGCCCCCGCCGATCCATTACCCTTCGCCAATAATACATTCGACTGTGTGACCTGTCTCGAAGCCATCGAGTTTTTGCCGGATGCCCGCGCCGCGCTGGCCGAGTGCGTGCGCGTGCTCCGTAGTCCTGACCCGGAGTCAGGGAGGCCGGGCGGCCGGCTCGTGATCACCAACCGCGTCGGCTGGCCGGGAGCGTTGATCCTCGGCAAGACCTTTTCCCGTCCCGCCTTCAGGCAACTGCTGGCGGACTTCTCATTGGATATCGTGCGCGTGGAGCCGTGGCAGGTGGAATATGATTTGGCGTGGGCCAGAAAAAAACTGGAGATTGGACACTATCGCCCACGAAGCAAAGCGGAACGGGGTTAGAGATTGGCACTTCGGCGCAAGGAGGAGTATGATCCAATCTCTAATCTCTAATCTCCAAAGAAGATGACTCACTACGACCTGATCGTCATCGGCTCCGGCCCGGCCGGCGAGAAGGGCGCGGCGCAGGCGGCCTACTTCGGCAAGCAGGTGGCGTTGATTGAGCGCGCGCCGCATCTGGGCGGGGCGGGCATCAACACCGGCACCGTCCCCTCCAAAGCCCTGCGCGAGACGGCGTTGTACTTCTCCGGCCTGCTCCAGCGCGGGCTGTACGGCATTGACTACTCGCTCAAAGACGGCCTGACCATCGGCGACCTGATGTACCGCAAGCAGATCGTGATCGAGAGCGAGTGGGGCCTGATCCAGCGCAACCTGGAGCGCCATCACATCACCGTCCTGCGCGGCGCGGCCTCGCTCAAAGACGCGCACACGGTCAGCGTGACCGGGCCGGAGGGAGAGCAAGCGATCACGGCGGAGGTCATCCTCATCGCCACCGGCTCCGCGCCGTTGCATCCGCCGGACGTGCCCTTCGATCATCAACAGATTTGCGACTCCGACTCGATCCTCAACATGGACTCCATCCCCAAGACGATGGTCGTGGTGGGCGGCGGCGTGATCGGGACGGAGTACGCCTCGATTTTCACCGCGCTCGGCGTGTCGGTCACGCTGATTGAGCCGCGCGGGCGCGTGCTATCCTTCGCCGACGCCGAGATCGTCAAGCGGCTCATGGCGCAACTTGAGCATCTCGGCCTGCGCTTCATCTTCAACGACCGGATGACCCAGATCGAGCCGCACGGTGATCACGTGCGCCTGACGCTCCAGAACGGCGGGCAGATGGAGTTCGACATCGCGCTCATCGCCGCCGGGCGGCAGAGCAACATAGAGGGGTTGAGGCTGGAACAGGTCGGGGTGAATTTGGGCAAGCGCGGGCTGATCCTGGTCAACGAGCATTATCAAACGAGCGTGCCCAACATCTACGCCGCCGGGGACGTGATCGGTTTTCCGGCGCTGGCCTCCACCTCGATGGAGCAGGCGCGCGTGGCGATGGTCCACGCCTTCGACCTGCGCTACAAGGAGCGCGTCTCGCCCATCATGCCGACGGCGGTCTACGCTATTCCAGAGTTGTCATCGGTCGGCCTCTCCGAGGAGGAGTGCCAGGCTCAAGACATTGAGTATCTCGTCGGGCGGGCGTACTTTGAGCAGAATGCGCGCGGCCTGATCATCGGCGACACGAGCGGCATGGTGAAGCTGATCTTCGCGCCGCGCGATAAGCGACTGCTCGGCGCGCATATCATCGGCGAGAACGCCTCCGAGCTGATCCACATCGCCGCGCACGTGATGATGGTGAACGGCACGCTCGACGCCTTCATTCACGCGGTCTACAACTATCCCACCCTGGCTGATGCTTACAAATACGCGGCCTACGACGGCCTGCAAAACCTGGAGCGCTGGCGCGAGCCGCCCGACCCGGAGACGCTGACCGCGAGTCAGCCGGAATAGGGTATCATCACACGGTTCACTGTTCACTGATGATTAATGACTTTCGAGTGAACAGTGAACAGTTGTCAGTCTCCAACTCACCTCAACCTTTTATGCCTCACTACGACCTCATCGTCATCGGCTCCGGCCCGGCGGGGGCCAAAGGCGCGGAACAGGCCGCGCGTTTGGGCAAAAGCGTGGCGCTGATCGAGCGCGCGCAGCGCCTGGGCGGGGCGGGCATCAATACCGGCACCGTCCCCTCCAAGACTCTGCGCGAGACGGCGCAATACCTGGCCGGTCTGCGCCAGCGCAGTTTCTACGGCCTGAACTACCACCTCCAACCCGACCT
>Ga0247727_10010558_pt1 | contig 16334 bp, 13 predicted proteins | sample WisWelCaveWW1625_FD_202498 | JGI IMG/M metagenome (GOLD analysis project Ga0247727, IMG submission 202498) | Biofilm microbial communities from Wishing Well Cave, Virginia, United States - WW16-25 | ecosystem: Environmental > Aquatic > Deep subsurface > Groundwater > Cave microbial mat | place... | reverse complement strand
CCAAATACACGAAGAACACTAGACAACGCTTTGGTTCGATCCAGCAATAAAGTTACAGGCACAGATATTTATGGTTGGTTCAGACATTGTGGCTATACCTGTCCACGCAAATGAAAAACGCTATAAATTGAAAAATAAGCAAGAATGAGAAAAACTACAAAACCGCCGATTGTGAGAATAGGATTTGCGTTTGGCGCAAGTATATTTCCAATTACCAAACCACCCAAGACAACCACGGCAGTTTCCCGACAAAGATCGGACAAAGCCAAGAATTGTTCATTGCTTATTTTCATACTGCTTTTTTTGAAAAGTTAGGCATAACCCAATACAAAAAAAACCTCGAAATGTCAACTGACAAATGTGAAAGTTTAGTTGTCGGAGTTGACAATGATCGACCAAGCCATTTCTCCCTACAAAATCCTCGCAAAGCTTGACGGAAAGGGCACGGGCGAGAAACTCGATCGCCGGCAGGAGGGCGTCTTCGTTTTTGTCACGTTGCGTGCTTTCGGCATCATGGGGATGTTTGGGCTCATTGCGTACATGATCGACCCCTCCTGGATGGCGTGGTCGTCGGTTCCCTTGCCCAACCGGTTGCGGTGGATCGGCATCGGCCTCGGGATCATCGCGGGGTCGCTCTTGTTTTGGACGTTGCGCCATCTCGGAAAGAACCTGACCGATACCGTAGTCACGAGAAAGGAACACTCTCTGGTCACCGGCGGCCCGTATCGCTGGGTACGCCATCCGTTTTACTCCTCGGTCATCACGGCCCTCCTCGCCAATTCCCTTGCGGCAGCCAACTGGTTTCTCTTTCTTGCCGGCGTGTTGTTCTTCATCTTGATTGTGATTCGCACGCGCAAGGAAGAAGAAAATCTGCTTGGACGGTTTGGCGACGAATACCGGAAATACATGCAGCAGACGGGCCGATTTTTACCAAGGGTATATCTGTGGTTTGCAAAAGAGCGGCGATGAATCTCATGAATCGCAGAGATATGAGATTGATTTTTAAACTCGTTTCCTTAATCTTAAAGGTGGATGAGGTTTTTTTATGAAAGAACGCGATCTGACGAACAGGGTCATTGTGGTCGTTCTGTTTTCAACGATGTTCGCCGCTTCGAGCCGCGCCCAGGACACTGCGACTAAACTCGACGAATACTTGACGGCGAGGGCCAGAAGCCAGTTCTTCAGCGGTTCGGTCCTTGTAACAAAAGATGGCAGCAACATTTTGCGAAAGGGTTACGGCTTTGCGAACGTCGAACACCGTGTCCCCAACAGTCCCGAAACCAAGTTCCGCCTTGGGTCGATTACTAAACAATTCACGGCAATAGCGATCATGATTCTCCAAGAACAAGGAAAGCTGAGTGTTCAAGACACCATCGCCAAGCATCTGTCAGACGCGCCTGCCTCATGGCGGCCAATCACAATCCATCAACTGCTTACGCATACCTCGGGTTTGATGCATTCATGGGACCTACCGGGCTTCCAAGAGACGATGATGGTTCCGTCGCCTCCAGATCAGATGATCGCGCGGTTCAAAGATAAGCCGTTGCTGTCGAAGCCTGGCGAGAAATATCATTACAGTGGTCTGGGTTACTTTCTTTTGGCAAAGATTATCGAGAAGGTCTCTGGTAACCCATACGGTACGTTTCTTCGGCAACACATCTTTGATCTTTTAAAAATGAACAATACCGGTGAAGATCGCCAGGCTCCGATTCTTGCCCATCGGGCGAGTGGTTACATCAGAGACGGCGAGAGGCTCGAAAATGCACCCCCGATTGATATGCCGCTATTGACAGGCGGCGGAAATCTGTACTCGACCGTTGATGATCTGTCGAAGTGGGATCAAGCATTGAACGCCGGCCTGTTAATCTCGAAAGCCTCTTACGAGGCGATGTACACACCCTTCAAGGAGAACTACGCCTATGGCTGGCGTGTACGTACCGAGGGCAATCGTAAACGAATCCAGCATACTGGCGGGGTGCCTGGGTTTAAGACATTGATCCTGCGCTTTCCTGACGACAGGGTCTGTATCGTCGTTCTGAGCAATTCTACACCGGAAAATGTTGAGCAGATTGGTAACGACCTCGCAGCCATTGTTCTCGGACAGCCGTCCCAAGGTGCGGGAAAGTAGATTGTGTATGGACTGCGAGTTCGCCGACGCCTTCATGAACGATGAGCTGGGGAATATAAAGTTCACGCGCGATGAGCAACAACTGGTGTCCGGATTCCGCTTGAATTCAACTCGGGTCAAACCTCTGTGGTTTGCAAAAGAGCGGCGATAGACTCGGGGAGTGAAAAGATGAAAACAAATCACAAACTTACAAAGCTTATTTAAGGAAGAGCACCAATGTTAAAAAACATCACTTCGTTTCTCGTGCTTGCGCTTCTGCTGTCTTCTTCGTTGCCTGCCTACGCGCAGAATACAACCCCCAAGACCCCGAACGCGGATAAGGGCATCGATCTGATTTGGGGTGTGAAGATTCCCATGCGCGACGGCATCAAGCTCAACGCCACCGTTTACAAGCCAAAGAAAATGGAGACGCCGCTGCCGGTCGTCTTTACGCTTACGCCCTACACCAGCGGCACCTATCATAACCGCGCGTATTATTTTTCGCAGAACGGATACGTGTTTGTGCTGGTGGACGCGCGCGGACGTGGCAGCTCGGAAGGCACCTTTGACCCCAACAAGCAGGAGGCCAAGGATGGCCATGACGTGGTCGAGTGGCTGGCTCAACAACCGTGGAGCAACGGCAAAGTGGCGATGTGGGGCGGCTCGTATGCCGGCTATGATCAGTGGGCCACGCTCAAGGAATTTCCGCCCCACCTGACGACGATCGTGCCAGCCGCCGCCGCCTTTCCGGGTCTCGATGTGCCAATTTTGAAGAACATCTCCATTCCGTACTGGATCCAGTGGATGACGCTAACCAGCGGAGTCACGGCCAACTGGAATCTGTTCAACGAATCGTCCTTCTGGATTCAGAAATACCGCGAGTTCTATCTGAACCATCTCCCGTGGAGGCATCTCGACCAACTTGCGGGAAATCTGTCCACCGAGTTTCAGACGTGGATGGCTCATCCTCGGCAAGACGCTTATTGGGACGCGATGACGCCGACTGACGAGCAGTTCGCCCGCATGAATCGGCCTATTCTGACCATCACCGGCCACTACGACGCTCAACAATTTGCGGCGCTGGAATATTACAAACGGCATGTGCGGCACGCCTCCGCCGAGGCGCGTGACCAGCACTATGTCATCGTCGGTCCCTGGGATCACGCCGGCACCCGCACGCCGAACAAGGAATTCGGCGGCCTCAAATTTGGTGAGGCCTGTATGCTCGATATGAACAAACTGCACAAGGAATGGTATGATTGGACTTTGAAGGGCGGCGCGAAGCCGGAGTTTCTCAAAAAGCGCGTCGCTTATTATGTCGCTGGCGCGGAAGAGTGGAAGCACGCGGAAACACTGGATGCAATCGCCAACAGCAAGCGCACGCTTTATCTGAATTCGGTTGGTGGTCGCGCTAATGAGGTGTTTCATTCCGGCAGTTTGAACGACGCTAAGCCCGGCAAGTCAGAGCCTGACAAGTACACCTACGATCCGCTCGACACCCGTCCGGCTGAGCTGGAGCGCGAAGAAATTAAGAACTACATTACTGATCAGCGGTATGCGCTCAATCTTTTTGACAACGGGTTGGCGTACCACAGCGAGCCGTTCGCCGAAGATACGGAGGTCAGCGGATACTTGAAGTTCGTCGCGTGGATAGCGATCAACGTGCCGGATACGGATTTCGGCGTCACGATCTACGAGATCATGCTCGACGGCACCAGCATCGCGTTGACGCAGGATCGGCTTCGCGCCCGCTATCGCGAATCGCTGCGGCAAGAAAAGTTGGTCAAGCCCGGCGAGATCAACCGCTACGAGTTCAACGGTTTCTGGTTTTTCTCGCGCCGTATCGCCAAAGGCAGCCGGTTGCGGTTGGTGCTGGTTTCACCTAACTCGATTTACATCCAGAAGAACTACAACAGCGGCGGCGTGGTGAGTGAGGAGTCAGGCAAGGACGCCCGCACCGCGCACGTCACGCTCTATCACGATGCGGCGCACCCAAGCTTTTTGGAAATTCCGATAGTGAAATGATACATGGTAGTATCAAAAGTTCCATGAATAAAGAGGAGCGCGGACTTTCTTGTCCGCGATGCCTGTGTGGACTAGAAAGTCCACACTCCCCTTCAAAAGGAGAAACCACCATGAAACCATTCTTTCGCACCGCACTTCTGCTGGGCATTGCGACGCTTGTGCTTGCAGAGATACAAGAGGCGTTTGCGCAAGGGCAATCGGCCAGTCAGAATGTTTCCACGTTTGCGGCGAAGCTTGAAGAGATTATGAGCCGACCGGAGTTCATCCATTCAGAGTTTGGGATTGCGCTTTATGATCTCGATCAGCGAGAAACCATCTTTGCGCTGAATGCAAACAAACTGTTCACCCCAGCATCCACGACAAAGCTGCTGACAGCAGGGACCGCGCTCGCGCTGCTCGGCGCGAGTCATCGGTTCCACACTCCCGTCTACCGCACCGGTTTGGTAAAGAATGGAACCCTTGAGGGAGATCTGGTTCTCGTCGCCAGCGGAGACCCGAACCTCTCCGGACGAATCGAGTCGGGAGACACGCTGGCATACACTAATCATGACCACGCCTACGGTGGAGCTCCGGCGACGAAGGCAGTGCCAAGTGATCCCCTCTTTGCCATCCGCAAACTGGCGGGGCAGGTGGCCGCAAGCGGGATCCGCCGAATCAACGGGCGGGTGATGGTTGACGCGACTCTTTTTCCGCAGGGTGATCGTGAGAGCGGCACTGAGGTCGTCATCTCGCCGATCATCGTAAACGATAACGTCATCGATGTGACGATCACACCGGGAGCGAAGGAAGGTGATCCGGCCATCATTCAGATCTCGCCTGAGATTGGCTACCTCCGCATTGTCAACGAGGTCACGACGGGCGCGCCGGGATCAAATCCGGACGTGCAACGACCGCGTGATGTCGTCGATGCGAACGGAATCCACACGGTCACTTGCTCCGGCATGTTCCCCCATAGCGCTCCACCCATTCTCTACGCGTACCAGATTCCCGATCCTGCCTGGTTTGCGGAGATGGCCTTCATGTTCGCGCTACGCGAGCGTGGAATTGAGGCAAAGCTTCGCGCTGTGAATGAACAGCCGGATTTCCAGCGGATCGCAGCGGCCTATACCGAGCAGAACCGCGTGGCGGAGCACGTTTCGCTGCCGCTGTCGGAGGCCCTCGGGGTCAATCTCAAGGTGAGCCAGAATCTCCACGCCGCATCAATCCCTTACCTGCTGGGCGCAGTGCGCGGAGGGAAACACGGAGCTGAGGCGCTCCAAGCTGGTTTCGATCTGAAGAGGGAATTTCTCCAGCAGGCGGGAATAGACTTGTCCGGCGCTTCGCAGGGTGACGGCGCGGGCGGGGCGCTAGGAGCGTTCTTCACGCCCGCTTTTGTGGTTCAGTACTTGGCCTACATGGCAACACGCCCCGACTATTCGATCTTCGTAAGAGCATTACCCATTCTGGGACGAGACGGCAGCCTGTGGAACATCCAGCCCGAATCGCCCGCAGCAGGAAAGGTTTTCGCAAAGACGGGAACGTTCAATGCTGACGACCTGCTGAACCGCCGGGTGATGGTAACGAGTAAGGCGCTTGCCGGCTATATGACCAAGGCCTCGGGACAACGGCTCGCCTTTGCTATTTATGTGAATCGAGTCCCACGTCCTCTTGATGCACCCGGTGGTCCGGCGCTTTGGGTCGGCCAAGTGGTTGGCGAGATCGCAGCGGCAGCGTATAGTTTCTAGTTCGGCGGCTGTGAATTTCTCTCCCAACACGGACAAGCCGTAACCAAAAAAGATTAACACAGAGAAAACAGAGCAAACGGAGAGGGCAATGATTGGAAAATTCTCTTTAGCTTTTTAATCTCTGTTTGCTCCGTTTTCTCCGTGTTGAAAATCTTTGCTTTTTTTGCACACATTTAACATCTTAGTGCCTACACCAGATTTTCAGGCAAGCTGAAAACCGCAGCCCTTCGGGCGGCTCGAGTTCGATAAAAAATCACAACAGGAGCGAACAGAGAAAACGGAGAATCTTTTCTCCGTTTTCTCTGTTCACTCCTGTTCAAAAAAGTTAGAATTTTGTTCTAACTTTCGTGAACCAATGACCTACCCCGATTTGCAGGCGGGCTGCAAATCAAAGCCCCGCCGCGGCGGGGCAGCAGAAAATTATTCGGCGACACTCGGCGTCTTCGTCCCGCTTGCGGGATCGGCGGCAAGCTTTTCCGCCGAAATTCACCGAAGCCACCGAGTGTCGCCGAAAAAAACTTTGGCAGGACGATTTGTCGGCAGAATCATTTCAAATCATTCTGCCAGAAAACTTTCAGAATTTTATCCGGAGGAATTATGCAAGACGACGACGTTTTCCGCATCATTCTGATCGCGGGCTTTCTGATCTTTATGCCGATTGGCGTTTATCATCGGGTCAAATCCCGCACGGGCGAGAAACTCGATCGCCGGCAGGAGGGCGTCTTCGTTTTTGTCACGTTGCGCGCTCTCGGCATCGCGGGGCTGTATGGGCTTATCGCCTACATGATCGATCCGTCCTGGATGGCATGGTCGTCGGTTCCCTTGCCAAACTGGTTGCGGTGGATCGGCATCGGCCTCGGGATCATCGCGGGGTCGCTCTTGTTTTGGACGTTGCGCCATCTCGGAAAGAACCTGACCGATACCGTAGTCACGAGAAAGGAACACTCTCTGGTCACTGGCGGGCCGTATCGCTGGGTACGGCATCCGTTTTACTCCTCGGTTATCACGGCCATGCTCGCCAATTCCCTGGCGGCAGCCAACTGGTTTCTCTTTCTTGCCGGCGTGTTGTTCTCCATCTTGATTGTGATTCGCACGCGCAAGGAAGAGGAAAATCTGCTGGGACGGTTTGGCGATGAATACCGGAAATATACTGCTTCAGGGTTAATTTGTAATGGTCCTTTTTGAAATGTCATCCTGTAAGGAACTTCCCCGGCGCTTGGCACACCTCTAAAAACAAGGCGTTGATTCCAGTGCTAGGGAAGGTTCTTCCAGAATGACAACGTCAAGGGGTGTTACAAACCAACCCGCAACGAATATACATGCAGCAGACGGGCCGATTTTTACCAAGGGTATGATTCTATGGAAACTCATGGCATGGATTTTATTCCTGGCCTGGAGCTGAGCAAACGCTTTTACTGGAATGCGGTTCGGCCTATCCTCGATGTCCAATTCCCAGCTCTACCCCACGCTGCAGCTCTCATCGGTAGTGGATCAGAAGTGCTCGGTTTCGACGATCCCATGTCTGCCGATCATCATTGGGGGCCGCGCGTCATGTTGTTTTTGCCGGACGAATCTCAGCAACGATATGCCGAAGCGATCCAGGAAGTGTTGCGTCATCGTCTGCCTTATGAATTCGAAGGCTATCCCACGAATTTTACCGAACCGGACCCGAAGGACAATGGCACACAACTGTTGCGGGCTGTCGCGCGAGGGCCAGTTAATCATCGCGTCTCGACTCAGACCATGCGCGCCTTCTTTATCAACTATCTGGGTTTTGATATCGAACAACCTCTGGAACCGGCAGATTGGTTGACCTTCTCCGAGCAGGGTCTACGCACGATTACTACGGGGATGATTTACCACGATGGTATTGGTTTGCAAGGCGTGTGCAACCGTTTTGCTTATTATCCCCACGAGGTTTGGCTTTATCTGCTGGCGGCAGGCTGGGCACGCCTCAGCCAAGAGGAACATCTCATGGGCCGCGCAGGCTGGGTAGGCGATGAAGTCGGGTCGGCGCTCATTGGCGGCCGGCTCGTCCGCGATATTATGCGCTTGTGTTTTCTCATGGAGCGAAAATATGCGCCGTATCCGAAATGGTTTGGCACGGCCTTCCGGCAGTTACTGTGTGCCGAGAAGCTTTGGCCAACCTTGCAGCGTGCTTTGCTGGCGGATACCTGGCAGTCCCGCGAGGCCAATCTGGTGGCAGCGTATGAGCATATCGCTGCTATGCACAAGGCCTTGCAACTGACTGAGCCATTACCGGATCGGGCTATTCCCTTTTGGGGGCGACCATTTCAGGTTATAGCCTTTCACGGTTTTGCGGAAGCGCTGCTCAGCCGGATCAGCGATCCGGCAATGAGCCGAATTGTCCAGCAGCCGCCAATAGGCAATATTGATCTGTTCAGCGATAGCACCGATTTGGTTTCGAATCCGATCTGGCGTCCGGTGCTTCGGCAGTTGTATCTGTGATTTTGGAGCGAAAATATGAGCATGACCATTGTTGAAGAAAGCGCCGAGGCATTGGAGGATTATAGTCGCGTCTCCATTGCCTTTCGTGTTGAGTCGAGGCTCCGGCTTGAGACCATTCTCAACGGTATGGGAGGCTTGACGCTTATTAATGTCCCGGCTTGCCGGTTTTATGCCAAACAAGGTTGCGTTCTTGGAGCGATCGATCGCTATGCTTATCCTGATCATCCGGATGAAGTTCAGTTACTTTGGTATAAGGAAATCAAATAAAATTTTTTCGAAAGGTTCACTCGCGATGAGCGGCAACTCGTGTCCGGATTCCGATTGAATTCAACTCGGATCAAGCCTCTGTGGTTTGCAAAAGAGCGGTGATGAACTCGGGGAGTGAAAAGATGAAAACCATACTAAAACAGTTTCATCCGGCAATGATAGATTCACAACAAAAGGATGAACTAAAATGAAACCATTTTTTCGCACCGCACTTTTGATGGGCATTGCGACGCTTGTGCTTGTCGAGGCACGAGAGGTAATGCCTCATTCACGGGTGGGAAATGTAGCGCCCCGCCCACGCGGGGCAGACAAGATGTCTGCGCTACACCCCGTCACTGAGGTGTTACCACAAGAGACGTATGCGCAAGCGCAATCGGCCAGCCAGCATTTTTCCTCGTTTGCGGCGAGGCTTGAAGAGATTATGTTGGCGGTTGATACGAAGGCAGCAGAAGAGATCGCGCGGTCAATCATAATTTACCGCGACGTCTTTGGCGTGCCGCACATCTACGGGCCGACAGATGCGAGTTGCGTTTTCGGTTTAGCTTACGCGCAAGCCGAAGATAATTTCCCCCATCTTGAAGACAACTTCATCCGAGCTTTAGGACGAGCCGCCGAGATACACGGTGAGAAGGCTTTAAGTGACGATCAACTCGCGCGGGCGCTGGAGATTCCGCGATTGGCGCGCGAAGAATACGAACGGGCAAGCCCCCGCATGCGGCGGTTGTACGAGGCGTATGCGGACGGACTGAATTACTTTCTCGCGCGCCATCCCAAGATTCAGCCGCAGCTCCTTCGCCGCTTCGAGCCATGGTATCCGCTCGCTCTGCTCCGATTCAAATACCATCATCAGGAGTTCGTCGGGTACGCGGGTCTGAATCATGAAGACCTGCGGATAGGGTTGAGCAAGCAGGTGACCGAGAGAGCGCAAGGCTCCAACACTTGGGCCATCAGCCCGAGCAAGAGCAGCAGCGGACATGCGATGCTTTTCATTAACCCGCACATCGGTTTTTTCGGTTTGGCGCAATACTACGAGGGTCACGTTCATAGCGAAGAGGGGTGGAATTTCTCAGGCGTCACCCGATACGGATTCCCGTTCCTTTATATAGGCCATAACGAAGCGCTCGGGTGGAGCCACACCGATAATTACCACGACCACGGAGATTTGTACGTCGAAACTTTCGATGATTCTTCCAGGCCGCTCGCCTACCGTTACGGGAATGATTATAAGCTTGCGACACTGTGGACCGAAGAGATCGGGGTGAAAAAAGAAACGGGCGTGGAACAGCGGCGGTTCACGTTTCGCAAAACTCATCACGGCCCGATCCTCTCCGAACACGAGGGCAAGCCGGTGGCGCTGAAACTTGCGAAGCTCGAAGAAGGCGGTTGGTTCGACCAGTGGTATGAGATGAGCAAAGCCCGCTCGCTCGCGGAGTTCAAAGCCGCCCTCCGCCGTGTGGCGATTCCGTACATGAACATCATGTATGCGGATCGTGACGGGAACATCTTCTACGTCTACAACGGCACGGTGCCGCGCCGTTCGCTCCTGTTCGACTGGAGACGGCCGGTGGAGGGGAGCGATCCGCGCACGGAATGGCAAGGGTATCACGCGTTCGAGGAGTTGCCACAAATCGCCAACCCGGAGAGCGGCTTCTTGCAGAACTGCAACTCAACGCCATTCACAACCTCTTCGTCCGGAAATCCCGAACCCTCTCAATATCCCACCTACATGATCGGACGTGAGGACGATAACGCGCGCGCACAAGTCTCGCGCCGCATTCTCTCTGCGTCAGGCAAGTTCAGTTTCGAGGCATGGGCCCGGGCCGCCGTCGATACTCGGATCTTGGAGGCGGAGAAGCACATCCCTGGTCTTATCGCTGAATGGGAACGGCTTCGCAATACTGACGCTGGTCGAGCCGAGGCGTTAGCTCCGTTAATCGATCAACTACGCGCGTGGGATCGCGTCAGCGGGATTGAATCTGTTGCCGTGACTCTGTTCGCGGAGTGGTTCGCGCGGCAGCCCCGGCAGCAGTCCGGCTCAGGCCGGGAAGTCGAGGCTTGGGAACAAATCCGCCGGCTCGAGGAGGTGCGGCGCGATCTCGAGCGCAAGTGGGGCACTTGGCGCGTGGCTTGGGGAGAGATCAATCGGCTACAGCGGACGCATTGGAGCGGGGCCGAGCCGTTCAGCGATGCCCGTCCGAGTCTTCCCGTGCCGGGCGCGCCGGGTTTTCTCGGCGTCGTTTTTAATTTCTATACGTCTTGGGACTATTATCCGTCTGGTGTTCCGGATGAACGGAAGCGTCGCTACGGTATAATCGGCAACTCCTACGTCAGCGTGGTTGAGTTTGGGCCGACGATCAATGCGCGTTCGATCGTCTATTTTGGACAGAGCGGAGACTCGGCCTCTCCGCACTACTTCGATCAGGCGCCGCTCTACGCGAAGGGTGATTTCAAGCCCGCCTGGTTTACTCTGCCGGAGATCAAAGCGCATCTCGAGCGCGCGTATCATCCTAATGAATAGGCCCCAGAGTCCTGTTGAGCGAAGTCGAAGCATCCTCCGATGACTCTTCGACTTCGCTCAGAGTGACTCTGACCCTACTCACGCAAGTGAAAACCGTTATGGTTGATAAAGAAAATTTTTGCGGCTTCACCTTTTACTTTTTCCGGTTTATCGAGGCATGATTATGACGACTGAATCCTTCGAACAACGATATCAGAAACTCGAACGACTCGTTGAATTCGCGGAGTTACTCGGCCAGCAAAGAGATTTTGATGAAATCCTCCGCGTGGTGACGCAACAAGCCGCGAGCTTGCTGCGCGCGGAAACGGCTTTGATCATGATAATCAACCCCGGCACGCAGCAAACCATCAAAACCGTCTTTAAAGAAGGCCAAGAAACTTCGCCGCATCGTTACCACACCGCGCACGAGCAAGTGTGCGGCTGGGTGATCAAGAACAATCAGGCTTTCCTCACGCCGAATATCAAAACGGACGCGCGTTTCCGCAAAGAGCGCTTCAAAGATTTTGCGATCAAGTCGGTAATGTGCGCGCCGCTGCGCGCGGAAAGTATCATCATCGGCTCCATCCTGCTTTTGAATAAAGCGCAAAGCGGTGAGTTCGAGGAGAACGACCTGGCTTATTTGCAAAAGCTCGGCGCCATTGCTGCGCCCTTCTTGCGCAACGCGCAAAAGCTGCAAGAATATTTTGTCGCGCCGCTTCCGGAAGCCGCCTTGCTGACGAAATATGAAAATTTGGGGCTGCTGGGCAAGAGCAAAAAGTTCATTGAGTTATTGCAAGCCATCGAAGCCGCGGCCCGTTGCGACGTGCGTGTGCTGCTCGAGGGCCAAAGCGGCGTCGGCAAGGAGTTGATTGCGCGCGCGATTCATCGCCTGAGCGGCCGCAGCGAGCAGCCCTTCATCGCCATTGATTGCGGCGCGATTCCTGCGAGCTTGTTGGAGAGCGAATTGTTCGGCCACGTCAAAGGCGCTTTCACCGGCGCCACGAGCGACCGTAAAGGTTTGCTTGAAGAAGCCCATCACGGCACGTTGTTCATGGATGAGATCGCCAATCTTCCTTACGAAATGCAGGCCAAGCTGCTGCGCGTGCTGCAAGAGGGCGAGATTCGCGTGGTGGGCAGCAACCGGCCCCGCAAAGTGGAAGTGCGCATCATTTCCGCTTGCAGCGCGCCGTTGCGCAAGATGATCGAAGAACGAAAATTTCGCGAAGATTTGTTCTATCGTTTGCACGTTTATCCCATCAACGTTCCGAGCTTGAATGAGCGCGGAGAAGACATTCCTGTGCTGGCTAATTCATTCCTTCGCAAGTTCGCTCGCCAACAAAGCAAAGCAGTGGAATCGTTTCATGGCGCATTGCTCCAATTCATGCAGCAGCGCAAATGGGCCGGCAACATTCGCGAGCTGGAAAATTTTGTGGAAAGATTGGTGACGCTCGCTGCGCCGGAAATGACGGAGCTCGATTCCCGCATTCTTCCCCCGGAATTTCAAAAAGAATTTAAGAAACTCGCGCCGAGCCACGACACGCCTCCGCTCCACAAAACGCTGCAGCAGAGCCTCGACGATTATGAAGAGCAGCTCATTCGACAAGCCTTGAGCGAAAACGATTGGAACCAAAGAAAAGCCGCGCGGGCTTTGCAGATTTCCGAAGGCACGCTGCGTTATAAGATCGAGAAGTTGGGGATTGTGAAGCGATGAAGGGAGAAGAGCGAAGGGCGAAGGTAAAAAAAACTTTTGGTTCGACAGTGTCAAGCGTGCGTTGCTCACCGTCAAAGCGAAAGGTTTAAACTATTCCATGTCGAAGCTCTGTGGATTTTTCGAGCGCACGCGCCAAGCGTTTTATAAGCAGACGCAGCACAGTTTGCAACTCGAGCTCTGGGATCAAATGATTCTCGAAGAAGTCAAAACCATTCGTTGTCGACAACCCCGAGTGGGCACGCGTAAACTGCATCGCATGGTCAATGATCGGCTTCAGTCGGACGGCATTGAAGTCGGCCGCGATCATCTGTTTGAACTGCTGCGGGCGCAGAATTTATTGATCCGTCGCCGTCGCCATGCGAAGCAGACTACCGACTCGCGCCATCGCTTGAAGAAGTATAGCAATCTGATTCGGGATTTGAAAATAACACGCCCGAATCAGGTTTACGTCGCCGACATCACCTATTTGGAAACGCTGGCAGGCTTCTGCTATTTGGCTTTGATCACCGATGCCTATTCGCGCAAGATGTGGGTTATGATCTCAGCCGCAGCCTGTCGTTGGAGGGCAGCGTGCGCGCGCTCCAAATGGCTCTGTCACAATTCTCCGGTCCGCTTGAGCTCATTCATCACTCGGACCGTGGGCTTCAATACTGCAGTCATGCATATGTAGATTTGTTGACGCGCTACGGTGTTCGTATCAGCATGACGGAAGACCAGCATGTTTATGAAAATGCCCAAGCCGAGCGCGTCAACGGCATTCTCAAAAACGAGTTTTTGTTGGGCGAGGTTTTGACCTCTTATGAAATCGCCAAGCCGCTTGTGGCAGAAGCAATTCAGATCTACAACGAAGAGCGACTGCATTTGAGTCTCGATTATCAAACGCCGGCGATGGTTCATGCCCCAAAATAAGATCGTTTTTTTTGCCAACCCCAGTAAGCCTACGGCTTACTGGGGTTGGGGGGAACAGCAAAAGCAAACCAGAAAAGTGTCAACTTTTTTTAGGACGAGACACTGACCACCGGCAACTGATAACTGATCACTGTTTCCGGGTTAAAAGGGTTGGGATAATTCTGCGCGAGCGCGAAAGAGCCGGGCAGCCCGGCAAGGCTCTCTTGCACCGAGGTTTTTTGCTGGCTGCGATAAACGCCGCCGTCCGAAGTGCCGGCGAACAGATAGCCGTTCGAGCTGATTGCCAATGAAAGCGTCGAGGGATTGGCCAGGCCGCTGTTGAGCAGCGTCCAGTTGTCGCCGTTGTTGGTGGAGCGATAAACGCCGCCGCTGGTGCCGGCGAAGAGATGCCCTCCGGCGCTGGCGAGCAGCGCGCGCACGTCGTTGTGAATCAAGCCGGTGGTGATTTTGGTCCAGGTCTCGCCATTGTCAGTGGAGCGATAGATGCCGCCGCTGACAAAAAGCGGAGAGCCCGCAAAGATATCGCCCTCTGCATTGATGGCGAGCGTGGCAACACGATCTTGCGTCATGTTGGTGGGAATCCAGGTCTCGCCGTCGTCCGAGGAGCGAAACACGGTTGCGTCGCCCTCGAATGAAATATTGATCACGCCGACAAACACGTGGCCATTCCGCGGGCTGAGAGCGAGCGAGGAGAACCCATTGCCCGACAAGCCCGTGCTCTCAAAGCGCCAACTGTCGCCATTGTCCTTGGAGAGATAGACGCCGGTTGACACGCTCGCCAGAACGTGATCGAGCTGGTTGAAGGCAATCGCAAAAACCGTTTCATTCTCCAAACCGACCTGCAGCCAGGTGTCGCCGTTATCCGTGGAGCGATACACGCCCGCGCCGTTCGTGCCGGCGAAGAGATCGCCGCGCGCATTGATCGCCAGGGTTTGCAGCGTCAGCGTGCTGAAACTCGCGCGCGGCAATCCGCCGGTTCGCACCCAATGCTCGCCCTCATCAGCCGTGCGAAAGACACTCGTGTCATTCATGGCGATGGCAAAGACTTGATTGCCGGCATTTGCCGCGAGCGCAGAAACCCACGTGATGGGCAAACCAACTTGCGCCCAGTTGTCGCCGCCATCCTCGGAGCGAAACACGCCGCCGCTGAAATTCCCAAAAACGCCGCCGGCTAAAACGCCCGCGAGCACATGTCCATTGGAGCTGAACGCGAGAGCGGAAACGTGAACGTTTTCCAAGCCGGTAGAAGCCCAACTGTTTCCGCCGTCGGTGGAGCGAAACACGCCGTGCTGCGCAACGCCGGCAAAGAGATTTCCATCGGCTTTCATGGCCAGCGTCACAACAGAAATGCCTGACAAGCCAATTTGCGCCCAGGTCTCGCCGTTGTCCGTGGAGCGCGCGATGCCGCCGCCGAAACTTATTCCGGCTAAAATATTGCCGCTGGCAGTGATGAGGAAAGAAGTCACGGAGACGTTGGCCAGCCCGGTTGCCTCCCAACTGTCGCCGCCATCGCTCGAGCGGAACACGCCCAAGCCGGTTCCGGCAAAGATAGCGCCGTTTGAATGAATGGCGAGCGCTTGAACGCCGTAATTCGGCAGCCCCACTTGCACCCAGCTATTGCCGTTATCTATCGAGCGAAAGACGCCGTTTCTGTTGCCGATCGAGCCGGCAAACAGATGGCCGCTGCTATCGATCGCGAGCGAAAAGAGAGCCGTGTTTTCCAGGCCGCTGCTCAACAACTGCCAGGTGTCGCCGTTGTTGCCGGAGCGATAGATGACCGCGCCGTCGATTGCAACGAAGATCTGCCCGTTTTGATTGACGACAAAGGCGCGCCCGGCAACGCCCCGCAAGCTCGTTTGCGTCCAGCGCTCGCCATGATTCGTGGAACGAAGCACGCCGCTGTTGCCGGCAGCGGCAAAAACGTTTCCGTTGGGATGGGTAATCAGCGCTTGCACCAAACCGCCGAGCGGCCCGTTGGTTTGCTCCCAGGAAAGCGGCTGGGAGTGACTGATGCTCGTGAGCGTCGCGAGCCAGCAGCTTGCGAGCATGAGGCGGAAAATGCCGTGCAACTTCATCGCACACCTCCTGAATTGAAAACGTGAAAAGCATTTGGACTCGAGGTTTTTCAACTCATTCCCAAGCGCTGTTTGGGAACGCAAATGCACGCGAACTCGGGCTTTAGAATTTTTGTGCAGCAGCACGATGATAGTTTCCTGAATAATTCATAACCACGAAGGCACCAAGACACAAAGTTTTGATTTTTGATGAAGACAAGCCAATGAAGGTGAAAACTGAGCTTTTTCAATCAAAGCAGGATAAGCCTTTGCTCTTCGTGTCTTTGTGTCTTCGTGGTTGAAGCTTTATGAATTATCCAGATAGTGAAGCTCAAACTTTCGGCGCGAACATTTCCTTGATTCTCGCGCTGGCCAACACTTTATATTGCCAGAGCGCGAGCAGAAAAGCCGCTGCGGCGAGAATGAAAGCCAACGGCGCGGCTATCGCTTTGGGCAATGTCGCCGAGTGATATTTGACGGCGAAGTCTCCTCCGATAACGAGGGCAACGAGCATGGCGATGAGAAAGAACACCGGCGCAATCATCTCGATCCAAATAAAAAAGAGCGCGCA
>Ga0247727_10010557_pt1 | contig 16335 bp, 15 predicted proteins | sample WisWelCaveWW1625_FD_202498 | JGI IMG/M metagenome (GOLD analysis project Ga0247727, IMG submission 202498) | Biofilm microbial communities from Wishing Well Cave, Virginia, United States - WW16-25 | ecosystem: Environmental > Aquatic > Deep subsurface > Groundwater > Cave microbial mat | place... | reverse complement strand
CAGTTGGCTCGCGTCGTTCCCCGGCGACTCGATCGCCCGGTCGATGGTCGAACGCGAAATGCAAACCACGATCGAGGGCACCCTGTTCCTGTTCCCGGCGTGGCTCACGATCGGTATCGTCGTCTTCTCGGGACTCGTCACCACGTTCGCCGCCGTCTACCCCGCCCGCCGCGCCGCGCGGGTGGAACCGGTCACGGCACTGCGGCACGAATGAGTGTTCCGCGAATCGTCGTGGTTTGTGACACGCTGCGTTACCTGCTCACCAGCGGTGTCTTCTTCTCGGTAATCGGCGGATAGACCTTGGACATCTCCGCGTTGATCGCGATAAACTCGCGCTGATCGGCGAGCACGTCGCCTTCGTAGAATATGGCCTCGACTGGGCATTCGGGCCGGCAGGCGTCACAGTCGATGCACTCGTCGGGGTTGATGTAGAGCATGTGTTCGCCTTCGTGGAAGCATTCGCTCGGACAGACGACAACGCAGTCGGTGTACTTGCAATCGAAGCAGGGTTGAGTGACGACGTACGCCATGTGAATTCCTCCGGTTTGGTTTGAGTTTGGTGACCTTTGGAGTGCGGTGACGAGTCTCCGAACTCCAAAACGGACGATGCTCTCTGACTGTGGATGCAGAACCCGGGTGCAAAGTGGACACGGGTTTTTAAGAAAAGTGGAATCCGATGCCACGTAGGAGTAAATCGCGGGCTCCGAAGGCGCGGCCGCCTGGAACGGCGGCGGGTGAGGTCGCGTCGGCGGAACTGCTTGCGCGGTGGAGCGGCGGGGATCAGGACGCGGCGCGGGAGATTTTCGAGAGGTACGTGGACCGATTGACGCGGCTGGCGCGGGTGCGGCTGTCGGCCAAGCTCGCGGCGCGGCTGGACGCGGATGACGTGGTGATGTCGGCGTATCGCAGTTTCTTCGTGGGGGCGCGGGACGGACGGTTCACTCTGAAAGAGAGTGGCGACCTGTGGCGCCTGCTGGCCGAGATCACGATGCACAAGCTGTATCGCGCCGCGGAACATCATCGCGCGCGGCGGCGGTCGGTCGCGAAAGAAGTCTCCACACGTGCGGCGGACTCGCGCTTTGATGAGTTGATTTCCCGAGAGCCGGCCCCGGACGAAGTTGCGGCGGTGGCGGACGAACTGGAGGTCGTCTTGGCTGCGCTGCCGCCGATCGGGCGCCGGGTCCTTGAATTGCGGCTGCGGGGAGAAGCGATCGACGACATCGCACGCGAAATCCGCCGGTCCACCAAGACTGTGCGTCGCTGGCTGGATGAGGCGAAGCAAATAATTCGGGCACGGCAGACCCCCTCACCCAAACCCTCTCCCCGCGCAGCGGGGGGAGAGGGCAGGGAGAGGGGGGTATCGCGTGCACGCGTCCGCATGGCGCCTACACGATCGGCTGCCGACATGATTCCGCAGAATCGCCGCACGGGAAGCACCAGACTTCCGCGTCGGTTGTTGAACTACGACGACTATGTTTTACGGCGAATGATCGGTGCCGGGGCCGTGGGCAAGGTGTATGTCGCGTCGTGCCGCCGGACCTCGACGGACGCGGCGGTGAAGTTTCTGAGGAAGTCGTTCCTCCGTCGTCCCAGCGTCGTGGCGCGATTCATCGACGAGGCGGTGGTGCTCGCGCGGCTCAAGCATCCCGGCATCATTCGCATGCACGGGCTGGGCCGGACGCCGCGGGGCGGGTTGTTCATCGTCATGGACCTGATGAGCGACGGCGACCTGGCCCGGCGAATTGTCGACGGTCCGATCGCATTCGCCGACGCAGCGCGCTGGACTGCGGAAGCGGCCGATGCGGTTCAGCACGCGCACGAGCAAGGTGTGATTCACTGTGACTTGAAACCGAGCAACCTGCTGCTGGACGCCGGCGGGCACGTGATCGTGACCGACTTCGGCCTGGCGCGGGACGAGTTTTCAACGGGAACAGACTCCACCGTCATCGCCGGTACGCCCGCGTTCATGGCGCCGGAGCAGATTGCCGATTGTTACGGCCCAGTCGGCCCGCACACGGATCTGTACGGACTTGGCGCCGTGCTTTATTCGCTGCTGACCGGCCGACCGCCCGTCGTTGAGGTCGGCACCGTGGAGACTCTGGCCGCGATCGTCGCCCGAAAGCCCGTGACTCCGCCCGACCGTCTGCGCCGCGGCGTCCCGCCGATGCTGACTCGCGTCTGCATGCGTTGTCTGCAAAAGCGGCCGGAGGCTCGCATCCTACACGCCGGCGCACTGGCCCGAGTGCTGAGAGACCCCGTCCTTCTCGCCAGCCGGTGAATTGGCTTGTGGCCCGGCCGATCGACGCTCACGCGAACTTGAAACCGCGTGCATTCAGTTCGGCGACGATTTGCGGCGCGTTTTGGAAAACCACCGCATCGAATCCGAGTAGCCGCGCGGCCTCGACGTGGCCGGGCGTGTCGTCGGTGAAGAAACACGCGGCGGGAGGCACATCGGCCGCGCGGCTGGCGGCCTCAAAGATCGCCGGGGCCGGCTTGCACGCGCCGACTTCGTACGACAGGACCCGCCGGGTAAAGTGACGCAGTAGACGAAAGCGGTTCGACCCCCAACGAAAATGCGTCTCGCACGTGTTCGACACGAGCACCAGCGGCAGGCCGCTCGTCGCGAGGCGGTCGATCACCGGCTCCATCGGCTCGTTCAGCCAAAAAATATCGCTCGCCGCGCGATCGAGTGCGGTCGCGTCGATCGGCCGGCCGGCCAGGTGTCCCAACTCGATCCGCAATTCGTCGGTCGTCACGAGGCCGGTTTCGTACCCGTCGAACAAACCCGATTCGTGCAGCCATCGCTCGACGTCGGCCCCGTCGCGGCCGACAAGTTCGCCGAGTTGGCGATACATCCGCTCGTGGCTGAAGTGAATCAGCACATTGCCCATGTCGAAGAGCAGGGCGCGGATCATGGAATCCTTTCCGGAATGACGAAGGCCGAAGCACGAATGTCTAAAGAATGACGAATGACTGAATGACGAACCAACGCATGCACACGTAGTTTGGGTTTCGAGCTTCGGTATTCATTAGACATTCGTACTTCGTCATTAGAGTTTCTTGATTTTGATGTCCTTGAACTGGGCTTCGAGCGCCTTGCCGCCGTGAATCTGAAGCCCGATGATACCCGATCGCGCGATCGAATCGTCCGGCTCGGTGTAGTCTACTGTCTTGAGGCCATTGAGCGTGAGCGTAATTCGCGGCCCCTCGCAACGGATTGCGTACGTGTTCCAGTCGTCCTTCTTCACGACCTTCGCCAACTCGTCGGCCGGCGCCTGCACCAGCACCTTGTTGCGGCGCGATTCGTCGTACAGGCAGCCCCAATAACCCTGGCCGATATCGGCTTGATAGCCGGAAACTTCCGTGTTGTTCGGCACGCGCTTCGATCGAAACTGAACGCCGCTGTTTTTCGATGCGTCGCCGATAATGCGAAATGTGACGCGCAACTCAAAATCGCCGAACGTCTCCTTCGTGCAGAGGAACTCGTTGTGTTTGATGCCCGGCGAGTCGCCGACGATCATGCCGTCGCGGACCGTCCAGTATTCGAGGTTCCCTTCCCAGCCGTCGAGCGATTTGCCATCGAACAGGGACCGGAAGCCGTCCTTGTCGGCCGTCGATGGGTCGTCAGCCAGCGCGACGATTGTCGCTGCGATGATTGCTCCAAACACGGCGACCACGGAAATTAAACGATGAGTCATGGACGGCCTCCCTTTCAAGTTTGTGGTTTCTCGTCGTGTCGCTCAAATCGTTTCTCCATCGGACGGAGCACGGCGAGCACGGCGAGGGAGATAATCGTCCCGGTAACGGCGAGCAGGTACTGGCCGAGGCCGGACGCCGTGCCGACCGCCGCCGCCAGCCAAATCGAACTGGCGGTCGTGAGGCCTTTGATTTCCATCTGGTCGGCGATTTTCAGGATGGTCCCCGCGCCGAGGAACCCAACGCCGGCCGCGATCCCCTGGATCACGCGCGACACCGGGTCCGCGCCGACGCTCGTGGTCTCCGTGACAACGAGCTGCCCGCTCAGCTCGACCGCCGCAGCGACGAACATTGCCGAACCGAGCGACACCATGATGTGCGTGCGCAGTCCGGCCCAGCGGCCGTGAAATTGCCGCTCCAGCCCGACCAGTGCCCCCAGCACACTGGCGGCGGCGAGGCGAATCACCGTGTCGGTCGCGGCAGAAAAATCCATCATGCGATCCCCTTGAGTCGTCCGGTCACACGCCGGTAGTCACCGCACCGCGTGACGCTGAAGACACAAGCCGTGCGTATTTTGCCATCACGCCACCGGTGTAGCGTGGCGGAGGCGGGGACCACTTGGCGAGTCGTGATTTCAATTCGGAGTCGGGGACTTCGACATCGAGCCGGCGGGCGGCGATGTCGAAGACGATTGTGTCGCCTTCGCGCACAGCCGCGATCGGTCCGCCGTGCGCCGCTTCCGGTGCGACGTGGCCGGCCATGAGGCCGTGCGTGGCGCCGGAGAAGCGGCCGTCGGTCAACAGGGCGACGGATTCGCCGAGGCCTGCGCCGTGGATCGCGCCGGTGACGCCGAGCATTTCACGCATGCCGGGGCCGCCCGCGGGACCTTCGTAGCGGATGACGAGCACGTCGTTCGGCTTGATCTCGCCGGCCTTCACGGCCGCAAACGCGAGTTCTTCGCGATCGAACACGCGGGCCGGGCCGCGATGCTTCATGCGCTCGTGACCGGCGACTTTTACGACACAGCCTTCTGGCGCAAGGTTGCCGCGAAGGATGACCAGTCCGCCGGTCGCCTTGAGTGGCTTCGATAGCGGGCGGATGACTTCCTGACCAGGCGCCTCGACCGCCGCGCGAGCCTCGTCGCCAATCGTGCGACCGGTGACGGTCGTGCAGTCGGCGTGCAGTAGTCCGGCGTCGAGCAGTCGTTTCATCACCACGGGAATGCCGCCGGCGCGGTACACGTCCGTGGCAACGAACCGCCCGCCGGGCTTCAGGTCGCCGAGCAGCGGTGTTTTCGAGCTGATGCGATCGAAGTCGTCGATCTCAAGCGGCACGTTCGCCTCGTGCGCCAGCGCGAGCAAGTGAAGCACTGCGTTCGTCGAGCCGCCGGTCATCGCCACTGCGGCGATCGCGTTCTCGATCGCGCGGCGGGTGATTATCTGACTCGCGTTCACGCCGCGGCGCACGAGGTCCATGACGAGTTTGCCGGATTGCAAGGCGACTTCATCCTTCTTCGGGTCCATCGCCGGAACGCTGTTGAAACCGGCGGGCGAAATGCCGAGCACTTCGAACGCGGTGGACATTGTGTTCGCCGTGAACTGGCCGCCACACGCGCCGGCCGCCGGGCAGGCGTGGTCCTCCAAATCTTTCAACTCCTCAGCCGTCATTTTCCCCGCCGCGAACGCGCCGACGCCCTCGAAGACGTCCTGGATCGTCACGTCGTGCCCGTGAAATTGACCGGGGCCGATCGAACCGCCGTACAACATAAGCGACGGCAGATCGAGCCGCGCCAGCGCCATCACGCAGCCGGGAATCGTCTTGTCGCAGCCGCTGATCGCCACGACGGCGTCGAACATATGCCCACGCGCGACCAACTCGATCGAATCGGCCACGACCTCGCGGCTGATGAGCGACGCTTTCATCCCCTCCGTGCCCATCGTGACGCCGTCGCTGACGGCGATTGTGTTGTACTCCATCGGCGTGCCACCCGCCGCGCGGATGCCTTCCTTCACATTGGCCGCGACCCGCCGCAGGTGGTAGTTGCACGGCATTGTCTCGATCCACGTGTTGGCCACGCCGACGATCGGCCGTCGCAGGTCGTCATCCGTGAAACCGATTGCCTTGAGCATGGCACGGGCGGGCGCGCGGTCCGGTCCCTCGAGGATCGTCCGCGAGGGAAGCTTCGGGTCAGCAGGCATGGGGGAAAGCTCCCATTCGGTGCGATGCAAAGTTAGAACCGTACCACGCTTGGCCAGACTCACAAGATTTAATCGATGCAACTGCCGATCGTGGCATGCCTGCCCCGCCGCCGGGGCCCCCAAACTTGCCAAAGAGAAACCCGGCGAAGAAGGCACAGGCAAGTGCGGCCAACACGATCACGAGCGCCAGGATCACGACGGATTTCGGCAACACCACCGCTTCCGCCTTTTGAGGTTGGACCAACCGCAGGGCAGGTTCGACATCGGGCTGATGGTGGTTCGGAATGAGCGGACGTGTCTTGAGCGGTTCGCCGGGCGAGTCGAGCGATGGCTGGCCGCGTTGAATAGCTTCTGCGGTGACCGGCGTGACAATTTGGCCGGTTGCTCGAGTCCTGGCGGGAGCCACAACGGTTGCGGCAATGCTGCCGGTGTCGCGCGCCGCGGGTTTCAAGTTAGGAGGTGATGCGGCGGCAGTCTCACGTGGTGTGGCAGGCGAATCATCTTTCGCCGCTTCATCGGGGTCCGGCACAATCACGTTGCGGCCACAGGCGGGACACGTCACGCGGCTGCCCGGCTTGCGCGGCGCAATGGTCATCGACTGATCGCAGTGTGTACATCGCAGCGTGATGGACATTCGCATTCTCTCCTGGGTGCAAGACTCAGAATATCACGAACCGGGTAAGGACAGAAAGGGGTTAGGAATCAGGAGTCGGGCGTCCGCACCCTGATTGCTGACTCCTGCCCCCTGACTCCTGAGCTCTGACCCTTGATTCCTGACTTCTCACTCCTTCTGCTTGACTCGCCCGCCAGCTACGTCAAAATGTGATAGCACCGCTCTGCTGGTCGAGGAGTCGCCATGAAGGTTTGGTCTAGGGTCCAGGGTTTTGCAGCCAGAAGCGTAGCGTTTGTTGTCCTTCCCACTTTGTTCCTGGCGATCTTCAGTATTGTGGCAGCGTCTGATTTGACGCTCAAAGATGGAACAGTGCTGCGCGGGGCGGTTCAAACGCCGGTGGTGCTACGCGGAGACAAAGAGGCTTCCATCGGCTATATCCTGGTTGATGACGGACTTCGTCGCACCATCTTCTACAAGTCCCAGTTGCAACACTTTGACGAGTCCTCGCCGCTCACCACGGTGAAGCCGTTTCGCATCTTCCAGCCGTTAAATGCCCGCAACCCGGACCTGGTTATCGGGCCCCTCGTGTCGATCAAGAAAATCACGCCGTTCGACGACTTCGGCCGGCGGACTTTTACCGCGAAGGATGCCCGCGGGGAAAATGACATTCCACAAGGCATCACCGAGATCAACCCGGAATACATCAAAGTACAATCGCTCAAACACATGTGGGAATCGTCGATCGCCACGTCTTCGGTTTCGCCGGCCGTGCTGGAATCGATCTTGCGCAAGTCGATCAATCCCAAGGTCGTTGACGATCGCTTGCGGCTCGTGCGGTTTTTCATTGCTGTTGAGTGGTTTGTGCAGGCGAGCGATGAGTTGCAGGCCATCGAACGAGATTTCCCTGCGATGCAAAAAGACGTTCAGGAAGCGGCGGCGCGACTGGAAGAACAGAAGGCCCGGCGACGGCTCAAAGAGATCAAGATGCGCCGCACCGCCGGCCAGCACAGTTTCGCATTTCAATTTTTGCGCGAGTTCAACATCCAGGGTGCTCCGGGCGACGTTGTCGTGGATGTGCGGGACCTGACCAAAGAGTACAACGCGATCATCGAACGGATGGAGCTGGTGAAGGCCCAGATCGGCAGGCTGCGGGGTGAGATCAAGAACGCTGAGTTGCAAGGGAAACTGACGGCCCCTTTGGATGAGATCAGCAACGCCCTGCACGTCGAAAGCGTTGGGCGGCTCGACAACTTCCTCACGCACATCGCCAACGCCGACATGCCTGCCGAAGAGAAATTGGCAGCGGCCATTTCGGGCTGGCTCGCCGGCAACGCCTTTGCCGAACCCAACGTGGACCGCGCCATGATGCTGTGGGACGCCCGGACCAAAATCGCCCAGTATCTCGTGGAACCAAACGACGCACGCCGCGAGAAACTGATGGCTGAGCTGAAGGCGCGAGAGGCCATTTCAGTGGACCTCGCCGCACACGTCATCGAGAACATGGCGCCGCTCGTGCCCACGGAAAAGTTCGAGGTCGAAAAACCGATCGAGTTCAAGATTCCCGTAGGCAATCGCACCATTGATTACTCGGTGCTCTTGCCCTACGAATACAATCCGTTCCGGCAATATCCCGTTATTTTGACCTTACACGGGCGGGGTGTTTCGCTCGACACGCAGATCAGTTGGTGGTCGTCGCCGCCCGGTTTTCAGGCGTCGCGGCAAGGCTACATCGTCGTCGCCCCCGAGTATCTCGATGACCCAAATCAAGATTTCGAATTCGATTCCCTGGCCCACGACGCCGTGCTCCACACGCTGATCGACGTGCGTCGCCGTTTCTCGGTCGACTCCGATCGCGTGTTCCTGTCGGGTCACTCGAACGGCGGCGATGCCGCGTGGGACATCGGGCTGGCCCACCCCGACCTGTTTGCCGGGGTGATCCCCGTGTGCGGATCGCCGCAGAAATATGCCGAGTTCTACTGGCAAAACGGCGAGAACACGTCGTTCTACATCATCGAGGGCGAGAAGGACGGCACGAGTCCGGAGCAGAACACCAAGGTGATGCGTCGCATGATGGAGAAGTACTTCGACGTGATCTACGTCGAGTTCAAGGGGCGCGGCCATGAGAATTTCTCGGACGAGATCCTGCGCCTATTCGATTGGATGGGTCGCCGCACGCGCAAAAAATTCCCGCTCAACTTCGCCTGCCGCGCGGCCCGCCGCACCGACAACGAATTCTATTTCGTCAGCGTGGGCGACTTCGTGCCGGGCGTAATCCTCGAGCCCGAAGTATTCGACCGCAAGAAGCTCAAGCTGGCCCAGATCGAAGGCAAGATCAACGGCATCGCCAACAGCGTTTCGCTTTCCATCGCCGGCCCGAAGCAAGCCGATGTCTGGATCAGTCCCGGAATGGTCGATCTCACCCAACCCATCAACGTCAGCGTCAACGGCCAAAAAGCCAGCCGCAAGTCCCTGAAAATGGACCTCGAAGTCCTCCTGGAAGACTTCCGCGCCCGAGCCGACCGCCAGAAGCTGTTTTACGGCAAGGTGAGTTTTCCAAGACTGTGAGGATTATTTTTGATGTTTGATTCTTGATTGAAAGACATCACTCGATGCAAAGGCTGCAATCAAAAATCGCAAATCAAAAATCAAAGATGGCTAATCTTCCACGCCCAACCGCATCTTCATTTCGTTGAATTGATCTACGAATCGTTCTTCGGTCAGATGCAGGTGCTCGCCTTCGGAGATGAGTTTCATTCTGTCGTCGCGCACGAGGCCGTGGCTTTGCAGCACTTCTTCGAAGGGGCGGATGTTTCTGGCATAGACGAACAGCAGCTTGTGCTCGTCGAATTGAACTTCCATCGGAACGTCGGGCCGCAGGGCGGCGATGCCGGTGTAGCCGTCCTTCATGAGCAGATCTTCGAAGTCGTACAGCAGGCTCTTGAGGATGACCAGCTCGATATCTTCGCGATACATGTCGATGTGCCCGTCGACTTCCGGATCGTGGCTCGATTCGAGCACCACGTCGACGCGGTCGCCGAGCGGATCGAGCAGGTCCATGAAGATGTCGAACAGCGTCTCGTGCGAGGCGGCGGCGGCCAGAACCGGGATGCTTTTCCCCTTGTCGCCGTCCTGAAACGAGTCGTGGCGGTAGCCGGATCGCGGCGTGATCTTCACGTCGAACGACGGGCGAATCGCCTCGGTGAGCAGGAAGTCGCCGTACCGTTCCACGTGCAGGTGGGCATCGAGCTGGGCGGGCGTGAGCTGATCGAAGCTTGTCGTCGCACTCGGTTCACACGTCTCCGCGGCCGCCTGCCGCCAGAACCTCTTCAGAAATTCCATGGCATCTCCCGTTCGGGTTGCGTTGCAAGAAATATACGTTGCGAATCGGGGTGCGGCCACTGGCTGAAAAATTAGCATCAAGACCCGGGTTTCAGGTCCACTTTGCCAGGTGTGCCGATTTTGCCGGCGGCCGACCGGCTTTCGTGCCAGCACGGCTTTCGATAGGATGAGCGTCGGTAGAAGCATTCCCTATTGATTGGAGGTCCGATTCCATGCCGCGTCGATTCGCCCGATTTGCCGCTTGTTTCGTCCTAATCGCCGTCCCCGTCGTCGTCCGGGCTGTCGACGACAAGGCACCGCTCGCCGACGAGTGGCAAGCGGTGTTTCTCGGCACCGACAAGGTGGGTTACGTTCACTCGGTGGCCAACAAGATCCGGGAGAATGGCAAGGACATGATCGAGGTGCGGGCGGAATCGGTCATGTCGATTAGGCGAGACAAGCAGACGACCGAACTCAAGACCGAATTCAGCAGCGTGGAGACGCCAGACGGCAAGTTGATTCGGCTGGACAACCGTACGAAGCAGAGCGCGGAGGAGGTGCGAACTATCGGCGAGGTCATTGGAAAAGCGCTGAAGCTGACCATGCAGACACCTGGCAAACAGAACTCCGGGGTAATTCCGTGGGACGACGACATCCTCGCTCCGTTCGCCGAGGATCAGCTCCTCAAAAAACGCCCGCTGAAGCCCGGCGAGAAACTGAAGTATCGCAGCTTCAGCCCCGACTTCAATCAAGTACTGACCAACACGCTTACCGGCGAGGCGATGGAGGAAGTCACATTGCTCGACGGCAGCAAACGCAAGCTACAACGCATACTCGCTCAAATAGACGGCGTGCCCATGCTCAAGAACATGAAGGTTTATCAGTGGATTGACGAGAACGCCGAAACGCTCAAGGAGCATACCGACTTCGTTTTCAGCACAACCCTTTACCGAACCACCAAAGAAGTGGCGATGGCCAAGCCGACCACGGTCTCCGGCGATTTTCTCCAGATGACGCTCATCACGCCCCAGAAGAAGATTCCAAATCCGTACAACGCCAGCGAGATCGTCTATCGAATCGAAGTGACGGACGACGACCCGGCATCGGTGATTCCGCAGGACGACCGGCAATCGCTTTCGAAGGGCCCGGACGGCGAGACGCTGCTGACGATTCGTGCGATCGATCCGACCAAGCCCGCCGCGAATTCCAAAAAGCCCGCACCGGAATACCTTCAGTCGAACAACTATCTCCAGACCGACAACGCGAAGGTGATCCAAGCCGCCAAGGATGCGGTCGGCGATGCGACCGATCCGTGGGAAAAGGCGCAACGCATCGAAAAGTGGGTTCACACCAATGTGAAAGACAAGAATTTCAGCCTCGGCCTGGCCAGCGCGGCCGAGGTGGCAAAAAATCTCGAGGGCGACTGCACCGAACACGGCGTGCTCCTGGCCGCGATGGCCCGCGCGGTCGGCGTCCCCGCCCGCGTCGCCGTCGGACTCGTCTACGCCGAGCGCCTCGGCGCGTTCGGTTATCACATGTGGAGCGAAGTCTACATCAACGGTCACTGGGTCCCGGTCGATGGCACGCTCGGTCGCGGCCACGCCTCACCGGCCCACATCAAAATCTTCGACTCCAGCATGGCCGGCGTCGATGCCCTGGCTACGTTCCTCCCCGTCGCCGGCGTGATGAATCGGCTCAAGATCGAAGTGGTGAGTTGGAAGCACGCGGAGGGGAATTGACCTCGGGGCGCGTGCCACCGATCCGATTCAATACTCGATAAAGTCCGGCGTGAAGTGCGAGAAATCCAACGCCTCGTTTTTCAGATCGAGCTTGATGTTCCAGAGCTGCATCGCGAGCGCACCAAATAGCACGTCAATTGGTCGCCCGTCTTCGTCCGGGCCAATCTCGGAAACAACATTTGCGAGAAACTCCAAGTCGTGTCCTTCGACATTGGCGAGGACTGGACAGACTTCCTTCACGGTGTGATTGCGACCGCCAAACGCCACTTCACGGGCTGTCGGCAGTCTCTGAAGGTCAAGTCCGCGTGTCGCCTTGCGGACGATGTACGAATTGCGGGCGCCCGAATCGAAAAGCGTCCACCATTTGCGGTCGTTCACTTCGATTTCCGATCGGATGCGGCCCATCACACACCCTTTCTGTCGCTTAATCGCCTTGTGAGCTTGAACGGTAGCCATAGAAGTAACTCCCAACGGTTCACTGAAGTAGACTACAGTTTCGACGGTCTCCCCGCACCCCGTTTGGCTACCGGGTCGAGCACGAAGTCCGCGATGAAAATCTGACTGTCCTTCGTCCCGTCCCGCCGCGCGGAGGTCCACATCATTTTCATTCCGTCCGGGCTGAAGACCGGCAGCACGTCGGCCGCGGGGGCAAAGGTGATTCGTTCGGTCTTGCCACTGTCCACGTTCATGAGGAATAGGTCGAAGTTTGGCCGCGCGTTTGGGTTGGAGTAGTCGGCGAAGGCGTAGATGATGTGCCGGCCGTTGGAGTGCCAATAGGGACACCAGTTCACGCCCGCGTTCTCGGTGAGTGCTCGCTCGCCCGTGCCGTCCGTGTTGATCACATAGAGTTGGAGCAGGTCTTTTTCCTTTCGGTCGGATCGAAAAATTACCCGCTTGCCGTCGGGCGAGAAGAACGGGCCGCCGTCGTAGCCGGGGGCCTTGACAAGCTGTCGTACGCCGGTGCCGTCAGCATTCATGATGTAAAGATCTGGGTCGCCGCCGCGAGTCGAACAAAAAACAACTTGTTTTCCGTCGGGCGAGTATGATCCTTCGGCATCGTACCCCAACGAGTTGGTCAGGCGTTTCAGATTCGCACCGTCCGGATCAGCCTCGAAGATGTCCATGTGCTCATCGAAGACCCACTCGTATCGCCGCCGGCGTTTCGAAGGGTCAGCAGCCTCCGCGGCGATTTTCTTGCGCTCGGCACCTTCCGTTTCGTTAACGTTCGGATCGAGATGGCTTGAAGCGAAGATGATCTTCTTGCTATCGGGTCGAAAGTACGCACACGTTGTCCGCCCGCGGCCGGTGCTTACCATGCGCGGTTCACCACCGGCAAGCGCCTGAGTAAAGATCTGATAGAACGGATTGTGCCCCCGAACAGCCTGATAGATGATCGTTTTCGCGTCGGGTGAGAAGTATGCCTCGCCCGCTCGTTCAAAGCCGCGACCGTCGGGCGTCGCGTCGCTCGTGAGCTGTCGAATGTTCTTCAAGTGCCGACTTTCTTGGGTTTGCCAGTCCGGGTCATCCGCAAAACCGGCGGCGGATTGACCAAGAAGGATCAGTAAAGCGGCGGCGTGTGAAATCAAGGCTGTTCTCCTTGTCGTGTTTCAAGGTGTGGAGTTCGCCATCCGGCGTTATTATAAGGTCGTCATCGGAGTCGGCACAAACCGTGAAAATCTACACACGCACTGGCGACAAAGGCGAAACGGGCCTGCTCGGCGGCGTGCGGGTCAAGAAGCACGACCTGCGCATCGAGGCCTACGGCACCGTGGACGAACTCAACGCCGCGCTCGGTGTTGTCCGAGCCGCAAAGCCATCGCAGCGCGTCGATCAAATCCTCGAACACATCCAAAATGAACTGTTCGCCGTCGGCGCGGAACTCGCAACACCGACATCCAAGGGAGCGCACTCCGGCCGGATCGAAGAATCGCACGTCGAACGGCTGGAAGAAATGATCGACCTGTGCGAGGCGGAGTTGCCGCCGCTGAAGAATTTCATTCTGCCCGGCGGTTGTTCCACGGCCGCCCAACTTCATCTCGCCCGCACCGTCTGCCGCCGCGCGGAACGGCTTGTGGTTGAACTAGCCGAGTCCGGCCCAGTTTCACCGCAGATCATCGTGTACCTGAACCGTGTCAGCGATCTATTGTTCGTCCTTGCCCGCTTCGAAAACGCCCGCGCCGGCGTGCCGGACGTGAGGTGGAATGGGCAGTAGAAGTTCAGTTTCTTCCATTTCAAATTCAGGCCGGCCCTCAACACTCATTGAGATGCGATTTCAGTCACTCTATCGTTCGACCAAACCTTTGATCGCCCGTCGCTCTCGGAGTTCGTTTTGCGAAATCAGCCGCCCGACGAGATCGGCTGCTGATTCCTGAATTCTCATGGAACTCGCCACGCCAGGGCGGCATAATGACGGGAACGTGATCACTGTCACGTCGGCTGTTTGGAGGGCTGCCCCGCATGGCCACGCACGACCGTGGAGAGGGAGTAGGACATGAGGTCGTCTCCCCGGCGTACCTGGGAGAGGGAGTAGTGAAACCGCGGGTCGGGTTGGCTTGGGTTGATACATGAACGGCGTGGCGGGCCGTCGAAGAGTCATTAGCGGCGAGCTAATGGCCGTGAAATAATGGATAAGATAGTAAGAGACTTCTCGCTGATCTCCACCGTCCCCGGCCAGCTTGCCTGGCAGGAACGCATGATTGAGCGGCTAGGGAGCGGCAACACCCAATCCTTTTTTCTTCTTCCTCCACCCCCGCCACAGGCGGAGGTGGAGGAAGAAGAGCGAGTGTGGGCCACGTCGCGTTATAGCCCGCTAATCGCCTTCACCAGCCGGACGAGCCGGCTGGGGTCGGTGGTGATCAGCGAGAAGTCTCGATAGTAACCTCTTATTATAATTAGCGTTGCGGATAAACTAATAATCACTCTAGTGGACAGAATTTCATACCGTGGCGATCTAATATATCACATTGTCACAGACCGACAGATTCGTACGCTTGGACGATACTTTGGACCGCATGGACTAGGCTTTATGTCGCCATGACTATGCTCTCGATCAACCGGACGATAAATTCGCTCAACTTGGATAGGCTTTAGATCGTGGTTAGTTGAATTCCGATCCGGGCGGTATTGCCACCGGCCTGCCTGTGTGGTATCTTGGACCTGCCACACGAACTGAGGGCTTGCAATATAGAGGAGTCTCGTCATGCCGATCTCTGGGCCGACTTCGTACCTGTCCACCTCGGAAGATTTCATTACGCATTGGGGGCTGGCCGACGGGCTGCTCGGTGCGGGGAACGAGATCGTGCTCAAGGGGGGCATCACGCGGGCGATGCTCGTCACCAAGAAGGATGCGCTGATCACGAAGCGGACGGCGCTGGCGTCGAAACTGAATCTGGTGGAATTGGCCCGCAGCGACCTGGAAGATCGCAAGACGACGCTGTTGGCGTGGGGGAACAAATTCAACGAGCGGGTGCGGGCATTGTATAGCGGCTCGAAGTGGGAGCGATCGCTGCCGGTGCTGCCGTCGCTCGGCGACGGGCTGGGGCCGTTCAGCGAGCCGATGGACGATATCGTCACGCTCTGGGAATTGCTCAACCTGGACGCGGCGTTGCCCGACCTGATTCTGGTGGGCGGCGTCACGCAGGCCCAGTTCGCCACGGAGCTGGCGGGGTTTCGCTCAGCGTTCGCCGCGCACAAGGCGGCGATCAAGGTGGCCGACTTCACGCGCGAGGAACGCAACGACATTCAGGATGCGCTGTACGAGATTTTCAAGGAGTACCGCAAGGCGGCGCCGGGACATTTCGAGAAGGACGCGGCGATCCTCGACAGCCTGCCAGCGTTGACGCCACAACCCGGCGCGACGCCCGCCGGCGTGACGGCCAACGGCGAGTGGGTCGCGGCGCAACTGATGGCGAAGATCACCCACTCGGCCCCGTCGAGTGCGGACGTCGTGCAGTTGCAACTCCGCGTTTCCTCTGGGCCGGACTATTCGACCGATGACGAGGTGGTCGTTGCCACCCACACGCCGAGCGACCCGCGCGAGTTCCTCACCGCAGCCGCGCTCAGCGCGGCCGGCAACATCGCCGGCTTCAAGGTGTACGAGATCACCGCGACCGGCAATGAAAAGGGGAGCAATACCGTCATCATCACGCGCCCCGCCACCCCGCCGTAACCACTATTCGATTGTGTAGCCTACCAGCCCGTGGTAAAAGTCTGGGGGCGTGGAGAACAAACCCGTTTTCTTCGGAGAAAACGGGTTTGTGGTAGGTTAGTCTTCGAGCATGCAGCGGAAGGGTGAGCATCATGGGCAAGAAAAAGCGGAAGTTGGATCGAGAGAACCTGACGATCGCCGACTATGAGCGGGCGTTGGCAGCGAAGGAGAAGAAGTTCGGAAAGGAGGCTCCCGAACTGGTCGCGCCGAGTTGTGAGTTGTACCAGTTGTACGATGGGATAGGGAAACATGACCTGGCCGAAGGAATGGTGCGCAAGGTGATCCCGATTCAGCAGAAGGCGTTCGGCGAGAACCACGAGGAAATCGCGAAGTCGCTTAAAGCGCTGGCCGGGCAGCTCTCGAAGCAGCGAAAGTTCGCCGAGGCGGAGGCGGAGCTGCGCCGGGCGATCAAGATTCTGGAGACTGTACACGGGACCGAAAATCACATCGCGATGGAATTGTTCCTCGATGACCTGTGCGGGACGCTTGCCGAGCAGCATCGCGACAAGGAAATCCTGCCGCTGGGCGAGCGCATGCGGGCGATGCAGGAAAAGGAGTACGGGC
>Ga0247727_10010556_pt1 | contig 16336 bp, 15 predicted proteins | sample WisWelCaveWW1625_FD_202498 | JGI IMG/M metagenome (GOLD analysis project Ga0247727, IMG submission 202498) | Biofilm microbial communities from Wishing Well Cave, Virginia, United States - WW16-25 | ecosystem: Environmental > Aquatic > Deep subsurface > Groundwater > Cave microbial mat | place... | reverse complement strand
ATATGGATGATTTACAATTTGAGCAAGGCAAAATGGCAAGAACAAGCCAAATCCGCCTTTTCTAAAAGGATAGCTCGCCATAGTTGAAAATATGCCCAAAATAGGAATTGCATTTATGATTCCAATATGCCCGCGGTACATCGCTTTTCCATATATTCTGACCAATGCGCCGTATCCATTGGCATACTGATAATTTTTCCTCAATCTGGCCCTAAATGTTGAAGGGTGCATATGGATTATAGTTGCATCAGGATACACTATTTTTCCGAGATCCTTTATTTTCATGTATGTATCAAAATCCTCCCCTGCTGTTCTGAATGTTGTTTCATCAAAAAATCCTATATTTTTCATGACACTCTTTCTATACGCCCCACCCTTTCCATCTAAAAGTGAAGTAATTGTGCCTTTCTCCTTGACTAATAATGCTTTTGCCATAATGCTTGAACTCTTCCATAATTCGTCAGGAAACTCAACCTTTGAGACTGCTGCTATAACTTTTTTGTCTTTAAACGGCTCAATAAGATTTTTTGCCCAGCTTGGATTCTTTGGAATACAATCCTGCGGCAGCATTATGACTATATCATATTTTGATTTTCTTATGCCATAATTCATTTGCTTAGAGAAACCCCATCCCTTGTCAACAATAATCGGCTCTAATTTACCGTCCAATTTCTGTTTTTTTACTGCATCCACTAATTTATCCATAGTTTCTTTATCCGGCTTAAATGCAGGCACTGTAATTGAGGCATTCATATTTGGCAAAAATTAAGACAGTTTAAATACCTTCTCAAGAATTATATTATTCTAGGACTGGTATAATCATTGTTATCAATAACAATGTCTTCTGGTCTTCTTTGCGGGTCCAGCCATCTTTGATTCATAATATCTCCTGCTTCCATTATCCTAGGGTCAATCTTTATTTTATTGATTCTTTGCAAAGCTCTCGCCCCAACTCTGGTGTGCCTGACTTCAGCTGATGCTTCCATAAATATTACGGCATCAAGCATATGTCTAACCAACGAATTAAGTACATAAACACCATCAACAAATGTCCATGTTTCTCCTCTTTGTGAAAAGTCAATTTCCAATTTGAAATCTTTTTCTCCTGTTCTGGCTTGGTAAAGTCCTTCCTTTGATAAGCTCTGCCTTTCCCTTATCATATTAAAATGGCGAGCCATTAATTCAAGGTCGTGTTCATAAGCCAATTCATAAGCTCTAACTAAATCCATTCCATTTCCTTGAACCTCTCTGAATATTTCCTTCTTTCGATCTCTAGTATGTTTATGATATGTATCAGAGGAAAGTCTGATTGCGCTTATACAATTCTGTTCGGCATAATCTGCGAGTCTTCCTGCAAAGGTAGTTTTTCCAGATCCTTGATAGCCGGTTACAGCAATTATTCTTGAAGAATCGGGGCTTCTAGTAAAGTTACTTAATCTTTCAAATACCTTTTCAACTACCATTATTTCAGGATCTATAGTGGTTATTTAAATATTTATATTCCAAAACTTTATAAAACTAACTTTTAGCTGATTTATATGAAGAATGTATTGATTACAGGTGGAATGGGATTTATAGGAAGCCATCTAGCAAGAAGCTTGGTGCAAAGCGGAGATAATGTAACTATTTTATCTAGATCTGACAGAAAGAGAAGAAATATAGAAGATATAGCAAGTTCCGTAAATGTTCTTGTAAAAGATATCAGAGAAATTAAGCCTGAAGATGTCCACGGAATGGATCAAATATACCATCTTGCAGGAACTGTTGATAATTATGCTGTTGAGAACAAACAACCTTTCAGAGATATTGAAACAAATTGTTTGGGTACACAATGTCTGCTGGAAGCTTGCAGACTGGCAGAAAGCAAGGCAAGATTATTGTTTGGAAGCACATTTTTTGTATATGGAAACTTAAGCAAGTTGCCCGCCACTCCAGAATCGCATACTAATCCCCTTAGCTTATATGGAGCAACAAGATTATGCGCGGAAAAATTGACTCAAATATATGGCAAGGCTTATAATTTGAATCCTGTAGTCGCAAGATTCGCAAATGTCTTTGGCCCCTTTGATGATGCAAATAAGCAGAAAGGTGCATTTAATTGGATGATTGGCTTGGCTGTAAATGGTGAACCATTAAATGTCTACAATGGGGGCGAATTCGTAAGGGATTATATCTATGTAGGAGATGTTGTTGATGCTTGCAAGTTGCTTGCGGAAAAAGGAGAAAAATTAAAGATTTATGATGTGGGCAGAGGCCCTGTAAAGTTTGCGGATCTTATAGGCATGATTGTAAAGCAGATTCCAGGTGTTAAGATAAATTTTATGGATCCTCCTAAGCATCATAAAAATGTCGGAATAACTGACTTTTACACGTCTAGTTTAGATCTAAGGGGACTGGGATGGGAGCCAAAAGTCTCCTTAGAGGAAGGCATAGTTAGGACAATTGATTATTATAAAGTATTGCAGCAAAGTAAAAATATATAAATTCTATACTTAAATAATTTTATGACTTCAATCTTAGAGAATTTATCTTCTCTGACAATAAATAGAATAACTCAAAATTTAAGGCCAAATTTGGTTCCCAGAAAAACATTGCTGACTCATGATATTCTAAAGGGAAAGGGATTTTATAACGGCAAGATAATGATGTGTACTTCATACAAAAAACAGGGCAAATATGTAATTGCAGACTGCACGGGGTTTGACTTCTTTGACCTATTGCTGTGCAGGTTTGACAAAAAGCCATTTCCACTCGTTGTGAGCACAAATGGCATTATAGAAGTTGGGGATAATGGCTTTATTTTAATGGAAAGAGACAGATCAGTTTATTCTTACAAATTTTACTGGGACTTTCCCGCAGGTTTGGTTCCATTTGATCGAAATCCACTTGATAGGCTGACAGAAAGAATACGAGATGAAATAGGAATAGACAAAGAACATCTAAAACCAAACCCGAATCCTATTTTCATAGAAATACAAAAAGAGCCATTCGGCTATTTTTTCGCCATTTACTATCATTATAAATGCAATTTATCAAAGCTTGAAGTTAAAAAATTGTTTAAGAAAAATAGTAATATTAAAAAAATTATATTAAATAAGAATTCCGTAAATGAATTTTTGTCCAAGAAGAAAAAAATTTACCCTAGGAATATACTAAGAAAGCTATCTACCTAGATTGATACCCCTCATCAAGAAATCTTTTCAATAATCCATAATAATCTTTTTTCTGATTCTCGGACATTCCCCAGCACGGGACAAATAACGACTTTTCTTCAACTTCATCTCCCACCGGGAATCTTCCTTCATCCAATGTCTTGTATCCTGCTCTTTGGAAAGGCTTTTGCAATGTTATATTTCCGCACATTAATGGTCTGATCTCAATTCCATTTTTAGTTGCGTATCTTGCAAACTGCCCTCTATTAAATGGCGCGCTTTCCTTTATTGTAAGAGAATAGGCAAACCAGCTTGGATTTGCAAACTTTGCTGTTTCCGGCATATAGAAGAATCCGCTCTCCCCAAATATCTCATTCATTTCTCTGAACTGGTTCTCTCTTGCCTTTACAAATCCAGGCAATTTATCCATTTGCTTTGAGGCAAATGCTGCTTGCAATTCGGTCATCTGGGCATCCAGTCCTAAAGTATCATAGCTGTACCTTTTCAGGAATTCGTCATCCCCCGGCCTGAAATCCCTTCCCCAGTGGGCAAGGCTTTTTGCTAATTTGTAGAGTTTCTTGTCGTGTGTTCCAATAGCTCCTCCAACTCCGCCGCTTGTTATATGATGTGATGCATAAAAACTGAATGCTCCAAAGTTTCCAAAGTTTCCGAGGTGCTTGTCTTTGTAAGTTCCTCCTAAAGTATCGCAACTATCTTCAATTAGAAATCTATGGTTTCCCAAAGCGTATTTAATTGCATCTATGTCTGGAATATTTCCGATGAGATATGGCATAACCATCCCGCGAATATTAGGATATCTTTCAACTGCCCTCGATACCTGCTCTGGATCTGCAACATAAGTATTCCTTTTTGTCTCTATAAAAACTGGAGTTAATCCAAGATTTATTGCCGAAGATATGCTTGTTGCAAAGGTCGTTACAGGATGTAATACCAAATCACCATGGCCCCATCTTCCTTCTTGCTTTAATGCTAAAAGTGCCAGCTCAATTGCGGCTGAGCCGCTGTTTGTAGGGACAATATATGGCAATCCCGTAAATTTTGAGAATTTTTCTGTGAATTCAGCTACTTTCTTTCCGCTAGCAAACCAGTCATTCTCTAAGACTTCAAGCAGACCATTTGATTCATCGCCATTCCATTGAACTCTATTGATAAGATGCGGATTTCCCTGCTTCCATTTTTTCCAGCTAAGTCCTTTTATCATGATTTTGCTAAAAATTGACCATTTAAATAGTTTATTATACATTAAATTCGTCAAATATTTAAGGAGATAATTTATTATAGAAAAATGGAGAAAATAAATCAAAAATATAAAAAAGCCAAGAAAGAAATTGATAATTTAACAAAGCATTCGAGCTCAACAATAGAATATAGCCATTCACAATCTGTCCTGAAGTGGCTATTAAAGCTAAAGCCAAATGCAGATATTGCGCTTAGGATCTCTGCCTTAGGGCATGATATTGATCGAAGTTATGGCCAGCCAGTCAAAAGAGACAATTTTAAGACATATAATGAATTTAAGATGAAACATGCAGCCAGATCTGCTCAAATTTTAAGGAGTATTTTAGAAAAATTAGATTTTCCAAATGAAATAATTGAAAAGGTCATTTACTTAGTTGAAAATCATGAAGTTGGCCAGGAAGGCGATGTTAAAATACTAAAAGAAGCAGATAGCCTTTCATTTTTTGAAAATAACCTAGAGCACTACATGGAAACTAGGCCGGGTTATATCAAAGATAAAATAAAATTCATGTATTCAAGATTGTCTCCAGAAGCAAAAAAGCTTGTAAAAAGAATTAAATTTAAAAGCCCGAACATTAAAAAGTTAGTTTTTGAAGTTATTAAAGAAATAGATAAAATTTGATGTGTGACTAAATATATTAATGAGCTAAAAAACAAAAGTCTTTTAAATTACTTAAATGCCCTGATTTTATGAGAATACTAATAATAAAGATAGGAGCGCTGGGAGATGTGCTAAGAAGTACTTTTATAGCTCAGGCTCTAAAAGATAAATACAAAGACAAAAATCCAGAAATATTCTGGATTACTGACAAAAGAGCAAAACTTCTTTTTATAAATAATCCGTATGTCGATCATGTAATTGAAACAGAAAATAGAAATAAGTTAAATTCTCTATTTTTTGACTTGGTAATAAATCTTGAAGAAGATGAAGAAAGTTGTAGATTTGCTACTTCATTGAAGCATAAAAACATTATTGGCTTTATTTATGCTGATAGAAAAATATTACCAACTCCAACGGCAAAGGAATGGTTTGATATGTCAGCTTTGGGGGGAAAGCCAAAAAATAATATACTGAAAAAGAAAAATAAAAAAACACACAGACAAATATTGGGAGAAATTATCGAAGTTGATTGGAAAAAATATGAACCATTTTTAAGATTAACAAATAAACAAAGAAAAATTGTTAGTGATTTTTTAAGACGACATAATCTATCTAGAACTGATTTAATAATTGGAATAAATACTGGCGCTGCAGATAGATGGCCCAAAGCATTACCCATTGAAAAAACAGTTTCGTTAATTGATCAATTGTATAAGAAGTTTAATGCTAAAATTTTGCTTTTTGGAGGTCCTAACGAAGTTGAAAGAAATAAAAAGATTTTACAACTATCAAAAGTTCCCATAATTGATACGGGCTGTGGAAATGATTTATTGGAATTTCCTGCATTAATTAGTGCTTGTGGAATTGTAATAACAAGTGATAGTCTTGGCTTGCACATTGCCCTTGCGCTTAAAAGAAAAACGATAAGTCTAATTGGTCCTACTTCAAATGCTGAAATCGATATTTATGGATTAGGAGAAAAAATAATAGCAGACTCAAAATGCCTTTGCTGCTATAAAAAGGATTGCAAAAGTATGGAAAAGATTGACTTAAGAAAAATTATAAATGCTGTTGAAAAAATGCTAAGCCAAAAAATAACGCTAATCATAACTGCATTTAAAGAACCTAACATATCGAAAGCTGTCGAATCAGCTTTAAGTCAAAAAACAAATTTTAATTATGATATTGTTGTATCAGCTCCGGATAAAGAAACATTGGATATAATAAATAAATATGCAAAAAAAGACAAAATAATTAAAGCATTTAAAGATCCTGGAAAGGGCAAAAGCTATGCTTTAAATTTATTGCTAAAAAAAGTAAATGCAGATATATTAGTTCTTACAGATGGAGATGTCTGGATTAGTGAAAATTCTTTACAAGATATGGCAAATTTATTCTTGGACCCTGAAATAGGATGCGTAACAGGAAGACCGTTTCCTGTTGAAAATAAAAGACAAAAGTACGGATATTGGGCAAATTTCCTGTTTGACGCCGCACATAAAATAAGAAAAGAAGCCTTTGAAAATAATTCTTTTATAGAGTGTTCAGCTTACCTATTTGCGTTTAGAAAAAACAAAATTAATTCTATTCCCCTTGATGTTGCAGAAGACGCGTTAATACCATATTATTTCTGGGAAAAGGGCTATAAGATAGGTTATGCTGAAAATGCATTAGTTTATGTTAAGAATGTAGATAATTGGAGAGATTGGGTTAAGCAAAAAACAAGAACGAGTAAAGCCCATGAAACTTTAAACAAATATGTAGATACTAAAACAACTCCTAGAATTAAAACATTTTCCACAGAAGCTAAAGGAATTACTCAGCTGATCAGATATCCAAAATCTTTTAAAGAATTTATCTGGACTATACAGCTTGCTATGGTTAGATTATATATGTGGGGAAGAGTCTTCTTAGATACAAAGATAATGGGAAAGCATTATGGAGATGCCTGGGAAAGAGTGGAAAGCACAAAATAGAGACACAAACAAATAAATACGACTTATTTTTATTCATAAAATGGAACATGATAAAGAAGCAGAAAAGCGAAAGGAAAAAATTAAGTCATGGTTTGAAGACAAATATAATTTAGCTCTAGTTGGAATACTTATAGTTGCCTTTGCAGTTCGTCTTTATTACATGGTTATTACAAAAGATCAGACATTATGGTGGGATGAGGCAGAGTATATGGCCACCGCGAAACACTGGGTTCTCGGTGTTCCTTATGATATAAATGCACAGAGACCCCCTTTATTCCAGCTTATAGCAGCTATATTGCTTTTTTTAGGAGCATCTGAAATATTTTCCAAATTTATACTGGTTATTATTCCTTCCACTTTCTTAGTTTTTGGTATATATCTTGTTGGAAAAGAGATGTTTAATAAAAAAATAGGACTATTCGCAGCACTTGCTTCATCTTTTATATGGGCATTTTTGTTTTGGAGTGCCAGATTCCAACCAGATTACTTTTCGATGAGCTTCCAAATGCTTTCAATATTATTTTTCTGGAAATTATTTAAAAATGAAAATAAAAAATATGCAATTTATGCAGGATTGTTTGCTGCATTGGGATTTTACTTTAAAATATCTGCGCTTCTTGTTCCTCTTTCGGTTTTTGTATTTGTAATATTCAAAGATGGTTTTTCTTTTGTTAAAAATAAATACTATTGGCTGGCGTTTGCCTCTTTTGTTGCAGCATTAATTCCGTTTATGATATGGTCATATATTAGTTTTGGAAATCCAATCGCTTTTGCACCATCGTATAGCGAAGGGTTTACAGAAGGGGCGGCAAGACCTTTGGGATGGATGACCCTTAACTTTCTTTATATATTTCCAAAAGCTTTATTCTTTATATTATTCTTGGCGGGTGCAGGATTGGCGCTGTTTAATATAGCTTTAATGTATGACGTTATAATTAAAAATAAAGAAAAAAGGATAAATCCTGAGATTTTTTCACTTATTATCCTAATTGTTGTTTCTGCCTTTTACATATTCTATATTCAGGGCACGATAGAAGATAGATGGGTATTTTTGTTAATACCTTTTGTTCTTTACTTCTCTGGAACTTCTTCTTTCTTTTTACTTGAAAAACTTAGGAAATACGGCAAGGGAGTAATAGTTATCTTTCTCCTTGTAATTTTCGCCATATTTATTTATACACAATTACAACATACAACTCAACTAATTGACATAAAGAAGGATAGTTATCTCCCTGTAAAAGAATCAGCTTTATGGCTGAAAGACAGAACAGAAAAAGATGAAAAATTATTATCGGTTTCTTATACACAGAGTGTTTACTACAGCGAAAGAAATGTCAGCACTTATTCCCGAATAAAGGGAATAGAAGAATTTGATCAGTATCTTGAAAACAATAGACCAAGATTCCTTCAAATTTCTGTTTTTGAGCCCCATCCTCCTTGGATAAATGACTGGGTCCAAAAAAATCAAAACAGAACTGTTCCTGTGCAGGCTTATTTTGCTGACGCAGAAAAGCAGAAGCCAGTTTTAATAGTATATGAAATCCGCTATCAGTAATAAATTTATATACTATTATCTATTTTTTGAATCATGTGCGGAATTGCAGGTTTTAATTGGGCTGATAAAGAACTAGTTAAAAAGATGACACAGCAGGTGCCCCATAGGGGCCCCGATGATTTTGGATTTTATACTGACAGATATGTCTCTCTAGGCCATAGAAGATTAAGTATTGTTGACTTATCCAAAAAAGGGCATCAGCCGATGCAAAACATTACCGGCAGCATTACAGTTATATTTAATGGAGAAATATACAACTATAAGCGGCTTAAAGAAGAACTGGAAAAAAAAGGATATAAATTTTCAAGTGAATCCGATACAGAAGTGATTGTTTATGGATATGAGGAATATAAAGAAGGTATTTTCTCAATGCTTGAAGGGATGTTTGCAATAGCAATTTGGGATAAAAAGAACAAAAAATTAATTCTTGCAAGAGACCGAATAGGGAAAAAACCTCTTTATTATTATTTTAAAGACAGCAAGATTATATTCGCATCTGAAATAAAAGCAATTCTTGAATTCGAAGAAATCGAGCGAGAAATAGATTTTCAATGCCTTTCTGACTATTTATCTCTGCGATATTCTTCCGGAAATAAAACTATGTTTAAGGATATTTACAAGCTCGGGCCTGGAGAATATATCATTTACTCAAATCATAAAATAGAAATAAATAAACACTGGAAGCTTCCAGAGCTGACTCAGACAAGAACACCAGAAGAAAATGAAGTTGATGGTCTTATTGAAAAGGCAGTTGAAAAAAGATTAATGGGAGATGTTCCAATAGGAGTATTCTTATCAGGCGGACTTGACTCAAGTGCAATAGTTGGATACATGTCAAGACTAACAGACAATATCAAGACATATTCAGTGGGGTTTGGAGATAATACTGATGAAACAAAATATGCTGATATAGTTGCTAATAAATTTAATACTGAGCATAAAAATATCCTGCTTGATAAAGAAAGTTTATCTATTTTGCCAAAGTTGGTATGGCATCTTGATGAACCTTTAGCTGATCCTGCAACAGTGCCAACATATCTATTATGTGAAAAAGTTTCAAAAGAAGTTAAAGTAGCTCTTTCTGGTGAGGGCGGTGATGAGACTTTTGGAGGATATCAAAGTTTTAATTATATAAAAAATCTTATTTCAATTAAAAAAATTCCTTCTTTCTTAAGAAAGGGCGCGATTAGCCCTGCACTTTCTATCACATCAAACATGTTTGGCTATCCAAGAAAACAAATTCTAAAACTTGGGGCTGAAATTGTAAAATCTGACGACTTAATTGAAAATCAAAAAAGATTATTTTATTTCCCATTTGATGAAAAGAACAAATCTGAATTATTGATTAAAAGCAAAGAGGTTAATTTATCGAATCCAATCGATAAATATCTGCATGAAATAGACAACCCTTGGAATAATACGCTGAAATATTATTTCAAAGAATGGCTTCCAAATGATTTGCTGATGAAAGTAGATAAAACAAGCATGGCGCATGGTTTGGAGGTAAGAAATCCATTTTTGGATACTGATCTTATAAATTATTTCTCTTCAATTGATAACTCCTATAAACATAAAAGATTATTATTTAGAAAAGCGGTTTCGAAGGTTTTACCAGACAGCATAATGAAAAGGAAAAAACAGGGCTTCACTCTGCCTATCTCCAACTGGTTTATAAAAAAAGAATTTACCGATAGACTTTTGCCTCACTTTGATAATCTTTCAAAAAGAAAAATCTTTGACGAAGCAGCTTATAAAAAAATTATAAACAATCCTAAAGATTTTAGAAATGATCATAGAATGTGGGTTTTATTGAATTTTGAGCTTTGGAATAAAATATATTTAGATAAAATAAATTACAATAAAATAAAAATATAAAATGAGTAAGAAAGTAAGCTTTGTTCTTGCAATATTTAATGCTGAAAGAACTCTGGAGGAATGTTTGAATTCTATATTAATGCAGAATTACCCGAAAAAAGACTATGAAATAATCATAATTGACGGGGTTTCTACCGATTCTACGCTTCAAATAATTAAGAAATTTAAGGAAAAAACAAATAACATTAAGTTGATTAATAATCCTAAAAAACTTTCTGAGGGAAAGGGCATGGGAAAAGATCAAGGAATAAAAGCATCTAAAGGAGATTTTTTGGTTCTTTTAGACCATGATAACATAATTACCAGCAAAGATTGGCTGAAAAAGATGCTTTTTCCTTTTAATGATGCTTCTATAATGGCTTCCCAATCTTTACTTAAATATAAAGAAGGGGACAGCAATTTTATAAAATATATAAATGCAATTGGAGTCGAAGACGCTTTTGCAGTGCCGTATTCTTTAGTAGCCCAAGTTAGTTTACATCCTGAGAAATTTAAATTACTAAAAAACAAGTATTTTGTTCATAAACTGAATAAAAGCAAAATTCTTTTTGGAGGAGCTAATGGATGTATTTTTAGAAAAGAAGTATTTAGAAAAATAGGAGGATATACTAGGGATGTTAATGTTTTTAATGAAATGGCCGAACAAAATATGATTGTAGCTGTTGTTAAAGATGCTAAAATACATCATAAAACCAGCTCCGACTTCTTAAGCTTCCTTAAAAAGAAGGCAGTTTATTTTTACAGATTTATTAGTCAGGGATATAAAGAGTCTACATTTAGATGGGTGGAAAAAAGTTTTTCAGGAAAAGTTAAATTTTATTTAACTGTTATATCAAATCTGACTTTAATATGGCCCGGAATTCTTGGATTAAAACAAAGCATTAAAACGGGAAAATTATTCTGGCTGCTGCATCCATTTTATGTATTTTATATGGCTATTTTATATGGAATTATAACATTATTCAAGATAAAAAACTACTTCAAATATTCCAGTTAATTCTTAACTGCCCTAATTATTATATCCAAACCTTTTTTATTAATCTGTCCGTAAGTTGCATCTGCTTTCTTATTAAAAGTTCCAAATTTGATATTTCTTCTTAGTATAAATTTAAAGAAAAGATGAATATAAAGATTTGCAAGTAAAGTCCAGCATTCAACTAAGTTATAATGGATAATTTTGAATCCGTTATTTTTCAATCTCGTCTTTATCATCTCATTTGAATAATGTCTTTCATGCTCAAAATATTTTACTGGATTAAAATAATGCAAAAATGCATCATTAGGTACGCCTACAATGATCTCACCATGCGGCTTGAGCAATTTATTTATTTTTTTTATTATTTCAACATCATTTTTCAAATGCTCTAATACTTCAATTGTTACAACCTTGTCAAAATATCCTTCTTTCAGCTTGTCGGTCGTTATGATATTGTCAACAATCAATTTCGTTTTCTTCAGAAAACCAGCCGCCTTGTTAATCTTTTGCTTGTCAAAATCAATTGTCCAGCATTCTTTAACCTTATTTTCAATCGCCATTTCAATTTCTGGAATATTTGATATTCCTATGTTTAGAACTTTGTCTTTTTTTTCAGGATTTATGAGATTCTTTATATAATCTATTCTATTTTTTGCAAATGGCTTTTGGTTTAACATTTTATTTGATTTTTGACATTCTGTCAAACAAAGATTTGAAATAATTCTGCAGTTTGTATAGATTTCTCTTGTCGATCTTGGCTTTCTTTTTGTAGCTTTTAAGCAAATTTGGTGTCAGATCATTGACATTTATAATTGTTAAAACTCCTGTTTTCTTAGCAAAAAACTCAGCAAATTCAACCTGATGATCATTTATATGCTCTCTAAACCTCTTTTGACGAGGTACAGTTATTACCGGCTTATCATACTTAATAGCAAATTCAATAAGGGATGTTGCTGATTGGGCAATAACTAATCTGGCCTTTCTATAATATGAATCTAAATTCGGCTTAAAATCGAAAGATTCGCAATTTTTAGGATGGTATCTTGTAAATCCTCTTTGCACTATAATCTTTTCACTAATTTTAGGAGCTATTTCATCAATTTTTCTAAGAAGACGATCAAATTGTTCTGGATGAGTTCCAACTGTTACAAAGATCATAATATCCCCCCTACATATTTTGCCTTTTTTCCATATTTTCTTGCCATATTTGAATGTTGGACTAAAAATATGTCTGAAAATGGATAACAAGCCCTTGCTGACCAGTTGGGTGTTTTAACTCTTATAACTGTATCAATAAACAAAGTTCTAATTCCTAAAAATTTTGCTCCTATAACTGCCGGAATTGATATTTGGGCACCATTAGTAATAATCGTGTCTATTTTTTCCTTTTTGTAAATTTTAATTAATTTTAACATTGTTGTTAAATATTTTATCGGATTAAATCTAAGATTATCTTTTTTAAAGAAATAAGTTTTATATTTATTATTAAAATTCTTTTCCTTAGGTGATAGGGGATTACTGGATTCTGTAATTAATATTGCTTTTTTATTGCCAATTACCTTATTTGTAAATATTAATTTAATTTGACCTACGTGGCCGCCTTGTGAAGAAATAAATGCGATGTTCATTTTATTTTATGATGTATTTTTAATATATCTGGAAGAATATCATATGCGCGAACTATAAAATTAAAAGGTGAATTCACCAGCCTTAATCTTAAAACTCCAGTAAACATCATAAATGGAACTTTAATTAAATTAAGCTTGCCTTCCTTTTTATCCTCCCAGATTGTAGGAACCTCTTTTATACTGAATCCCTTTTTCTTAGCTTGATATAATAAATCTACATCGAAGGCCCATTGGGTCAAGCCAATTTCATTAACTATTTTTTTTAAAACTTTAGATTTGAATAACTTTGCACCGCACTGTGTGTCTTTATATTTCATTAAAAAAAGAGATCTTACAATAAAATTAAAAGCTCTGCTGGTAATTCTTCTTAATACAGTCTGTTTTGTTTTGATAATGCTTTCTTTTAACCATCTACTAGCTATTACTCCGCCATAATCTTTAATTTTAACTATCAGGTCATAAAAAGCTTGAGGGGGAGTCGCACTGTCTGCATCAACAAAACCTATTAAATCAAAATTTCTATTTAGGGCACTCTTAAAACCTTCTATTACTGCCAGACCTTTGCCTCCTTCTTTAATGTTTATTAATCTAATTTTAGAATTCTTCTTTCTAAACTTATTAACGATTTGTAAAGTATTATCAGTTGTTGCATTAATTACCACAAGAATTTCGTAGTTTAGCTTAGTTTGTTTGTTAAAATAGTTGCCATAACTCTCCAGAGTTCTAGCGATTCTTTTCTCTTCATTATGCGCAGGAATTATTATAGATACTTTCATATGTCTATTTTAGCAAAATAGAACCTATTAAAAAGCTTGTGGATGCAACAATCATCGCTATTGAATACTCTAAAAGAGACTGGGAAAATATGAATAACAGAGCTATTTCTAAGGCTATAAGAGCTGCAAAATAGAGATATCCTTTAATTTTCCCGATTGAGAGTTTATGTAGAACTAAAAGATTAGACAAAGACAAAATAGCCATTGCACATGATAAGTAAAATAAAATGTCAGAGGAAGCTTGAATAGATTTTCCAGTAAATATCTTTATTAAAAATTCAGGAAAGAAATAAATTATTGTCAATCCGATTGCGAGCAAACAGAGTAAAAGTCCAAATGAACTTGGTAAAATATTTTTATCCTTCTTACCCTTATTGTTTTGAGCCGAAAGAGGAAACATTGCTTTACTTATAGGCTGGGTACCCCAAAATACTGTCTTTGCCAAGATTGAGGCTATCGCATAATAACTTGATATTTCTTCAGTGAAAACTATTCTAGCAATTATGACGTCTAAACTATAAAAAGCAGTTATAAATAAAATCATAAAGAAAACTGGTTTAGTATAACCATATATGTCAGGCGTTTGTGCTTTCTTTTCGCTTTGTTGAGTTATTGACTTAAGCTGTATAAATGAAAAAAAGAAAGTGAAAAATACTGCTAAAATAGTTGCTGCCACAGCGCCATAAACTTTCCAGCCAATTAAAACAAAAACAATTGCCAAAATTAATTTAATTATGGATTCAAAAATCAAATTTATTCCTAAAGATTTGAACATTTTTCTACCTTGCATAACTCCCCGCCCTACTGGGACTAAAAAAAATGCAAAAATCACTAAACCGTTAAGCAATAATAATGAATAATCTATTTTGAGTAGACTTGAAAGAGGAATTGAAAGTATTACATATATCAAGAACAAAATTGATGATACAAATAATGATTTTCTTAATGACTTCTTAAAAATATTCTTTAACTTTGCTTTATCATTTTCAAATGAAGAATATTTTGTTAATACTGTTTGAATAGATTCTGAAAAAATAGTTAAAATATAAATTATTGAGAAAAGAGTTACTAAAACACCATATTCTATTACTGGCAACAGGCGAGCCATACTAAACTGAAAAATAAAATTCAAAGCATTGTAAATATTATATGTAAGCAATAAGATAATGCTTCCCCCCACAACTGACTTATTTAATTTCATATTAAATGAAAATTCCTTCTCTAAATATTATAAAGCCAATTATTATTATTATTAATTGAAAAGCCCATAATAAATAGACTACCTTTTTTTCAGTTGGTTCTATGTTCATTTTTTTCATAAATAATATGGCTGCGTGCTCCAGACCATAAACTTTATTGTATTTTAGATCAAGAGTTCCATCTTTGTTTGGCTTTCCAAATGACTGTTTTACCAATCCTCCTCTTGCTTTCAGAAAGACTTCAATAATATAGGGGATGAAAAAGAATACTGCAATTTTTTCAAAATTTCCTAAAATGGAAAGTATTGCAATTAAACCTCCAACAGCATAAGTTAGAGAATCTCCAGGAAATACTTTTGCTGGATACTTATTAAAAATTAAAAATGCTAATAGAGAAGCAGCCATACAAAGAGCAATTATCGAAAGCCAGGAATTACCTGTGAAGAAAGCAACTAAAGAAAGCGAAGAAAGCAATATAATTCCTTGTCCGGCTTCAAGACCGTTATAACCGGCAAGCATATTGAAAGTTGTTGTTGCCCCAACTATTCCTATTGGAATGATTATTAGTGGATATAAAAAGCCAAAATCAATTTGTCCAAAAAATGGAATTGAAACCAAGCTTTTTCCCGCATTTATTGCCATTAAGGGGATTGCTGATAAAGCCACTAAAACAATTCTAGATCTTATAGATAAACCTCCTTTTCTCCACCCTAATAAGTCATCTACCAATCCTATTCCTGAAAGAATTAGAATAACTGTTAGAACTGTAAGTGTTTCTATAAGAAAATCTGAATTTTTTAGATAAAGAACTCTGTAAGCTATAAAAGTTAAAATTCCTATTGTAAATCCAAGAATTGTTATAATTCCTCCAGATCCTGCAACTCTTTCTGACTTATATTTATTCATATCTTCCCACTCTAAACCTATTTTTTTCGCCTTTCTTATCCAAAATGGAAGTAAAAACAAAGTTACGAAAAAGCTTGCCAAAATTGTAAGTAGTATAATGTAATCCATTTTATTATCTCGCTAACTTTAATGCTTCACTTGGATAATCTGTTCGAAGAAACTCTGGCTTAAATTCTATATTATCCGGATAATTGATCTCCCATATTCTTATAGGGCCTCTAACGTTTCCTCCATAAACTATAAAATCATCTGTAAAGTTTTTATTTTGCTGCTTAATAAGATCTATTATGAAATCATCTTCAGTATGCACTAACTTGAAGGAAGGATTATCTTCTTTATATAGAAATAAGCGAGCTAATTGAGATTTAACAGTTCTATTACTTAAATATAACAGAGCACCATCTAGCTCTGATTGCAAGCCGGCTTGTGTGG
>Ga0247727_10010555_pt1 | contig 16338 bp, 16 predicted proteins | sample WisWelCaveWW1625_FD_202498 | JGI IMG/M metagenome (GOLD analysis project Ga0247727, IMG submission 202498) | Biofilm microbial communities from Wishing Well Cave, Virginia, United States - WW16-25 | ecosystem: Environmental > Aquatic > Deep subsurface > Groundwater > Cave microbial mat | place... | reverse complement strand
GACGGTGAGCGACGGCCAGAGCAACGAGTAGAGCGCGGCGAGAAGGTACGGGTACAGGGGCTCCTGCCAGAAGGGCTCCCGGCCCCCGAGCCATTCGCCCGAGGAAAGGCGGATGGCCATCACGTGATAAACCTCCTCGTCCACGAGAGGAACCGAGAAGAACGGGCTGTCGACGACCTGGCTGAAATAGACGAACCTGACCGTCGCGGCAACCGTAACGAGAAGGGCGGAATACAGGATGTTCCGGCGCACTTCGGATCGACCGCGGGCGGCGTCCTTGTGCGAGAAGCCGCCGGCGCTGGGATCATCGCCCTTCATTGAACGGCCCGGTTGCCAGGAATCTCCACGCAAGGTAGCACGTCGCGCGCGAAGACCGGTGGGTCTGAACGGCGTCCGCGCGCTGGGCAGCCGGCATCGTGCTTTCTCGGTCGCGCCGCGCGGCAGCGGTGTTCTCCGTCGGGACTGGAGGTGGGTCACGCGCACGAGCCCTTGACACCACCGAGGGGAAATCGTAGTTGTGTCCGGCGTTTGCCGGTGTAGCTCAGCGGTAGAGCAGCGGTTTCGTAAACCGCAGGTCTCCGGTTCAAGCCCGGACACCGGCTCCGAAGCGTCCTACCGGGTCTCGTTTGGAAGGGTCGCGGTGACGGCGTAGCCGACGCTGGTCGTGCGCTTGCGCGGGTGCGCCGGGCTGTCGCAAGCCAGCAGATCCGTGCGCAGATCGTCCATGTCGCGGTGGCGATGGTCGCGGTTCTTGGCCAGCGCCTTGAGCACGACGCGTTCGACCGCCTCGGGGATGCGCAGATCCGGCCGGCGCAAGCGCGGCAGCGGCGGAGGGCTGCCCAGGTGCAGGCGCAGCGTCTCCTCGGGCGTCCGCCCGGAAAACGGTGGCGCGCCGGTAAGCATCTCGAAGAGCACGATACCCAGCGCGTAGACGTCCGCGCGGGCGTCCACCGGCTCGCCGCGGATCTGCTCGGGGGCCATGTAATGAGGCGTGCCGAGCACGCAGTCGACGCCCTCGGACACCTCGCGGAACTTGGCGACGCCGAAGTCGAGCACCTTGACGACATCGAAGTCGCCCTCGCTCTCGAGCAGCGTGGCGCGGGCGTCGCTCCGCCCCCCGATCCCGGGCAGTTTGGGCCGACCCAGCCGACACTCCACGAAGATGTTTCCCGGCTTGAGGTTGCGATGGACGATGTTGCGGCCGTGCGCCGCTCCGAGAGCCTGCGCGACCTGCGCGGCGATCACCCGCGCCCGCCGCGGCGTCAGGAAGCGCTCGACGGCGAGCAGCTGGTCAAGGCTCTGGCCCTCGAGCAGCTCCATCGCGAAGAAGATCGATCCGTCGGAAGCTTTGGAAAAATCGGTCACGTCTACGATGTGGGGATGGCGCACGTCGGCCGCGGCGCGTGCCTCGGTGAGGAAGCGCCGGCACGCCTCGGGGCGCTTGAGGTAGCGCGCGTGCAGGACCTTGACCGCCACGGCTTTCCCGAGCACCAGGTGCTCCGCGCGGTAGACGGCTCCGGTGCTGCCGCGGCCGATTTCCTCGATGAGGCGGTAGTTGCCGATCCGCACGGTGGATCTATCGGCCCCGGTGGGCGGAACTAAAGAGGCGGGGATGCGGGGAGGCACCCACGGGGCGCACGGGACTTACAACGCCCCGCGGGTGGATCAGGGTTTCAGATGCAGAGGTCGGGCGTGCAGTCGGTGCCGTCGCCGTGGTACGTGCCGCCCTCGTTGTCGCACTGCTCGGCGGTGAGCTCGACACAGTCGGCGCCGATGCAGCAGGCGCCGGTGGGCGGAGGCGGCGGGCAGAGGTCGGGGGTGCACTCGGTGCCGTCGCCGTTGTACGAGCCGCCCTCGGCGTCGCAGTGCGGTCCGGAGAGCTCGAGGCAGTCGCCGTTCTCGAAGCAGCAGGCCCCGGTCACCGGCGGCGGGCAGGCGTCCGGATGGCATTCCGTGCCGTCGCCGTTGTACGAGCCGCCCTCGTGGTCGCAGGCGTCCGCCGTCAGCTCGATGCAGTCGCCGCCCGGGAAGCAGCAGGCGCCGGTCGGCGGCGCGGGGCAGGTGTCGGGGTGGCACTCGGTGCCGTCGCCGTTGTACGAGCCGCCCTCGCGATCGCAGTGCTCGGCCGTCAGTTCGAGGCAGTCGCCGCCGTCGAAGCAGCACGCCCCATGAGGCGGCTCCGGGCACAGGTCGGGCGTGCACGCAGATCCCTCGCCGGAGAATGTCCCGCCCTCGTTGGCGCAGGCGGTCTCGCTGGCCAGCACGCAGTTGCCGTTTTCCAGGCAGCAGGCGCCTTCGCCTGGAGCCGGGCAACGCGCCGGGCTGCACTCGGTGCCGTCGCCTTCGTACGAGCCGCCCTCGTGATCGCAGCCGTCGGGGCCGATCTCGACGCATTCGCCGTTCTCGAAGCAGCAGGCGCCGCTCGGCGGCGGAGGCTCGCACGCGTCGGCGTGGCACTCGGTGCCGGCGCCGTTCCAGTCGCCCCCTTCGCGATGGCAGCCGGCCTCGGTGAGCTCCAGGCAGTCGCCGCCGTGCAAGCAACAAGCGCCGCGCGGCGGATCGTCGCAAGCGTGGTCGTGGCATTCGGTGCCGGCGCCGTTCCAGTGCCCGCTCTCGTGGCGGCACTGATCTTCGGTGAGGATCGCGCAGTTGCCGTTGTCCAGACAGCAGGCCCCCCGCGCCGGCTCGTCGCACGCGTCAGGGCCGCACTCGGTGCCGTTGCCGTTGTAGTGCCCGCCCTCGTGCTCGCACTGATCGGCCGTCAGCTGGTGGCAGCCGCCCTCCAGGCAACAGGCGCCGGTGTCCGGATGCGAACAGCTATCGTCGGTACACTCGCTGCCGGCGCCGCCCCACGAGCCGCCCTCGTGGTGGCACTGGTCCTCGGTGAGCTCGGCGCAATCGCCGTTGTCCAGGCAGCATGCGCCCTGGTCTCCACCGACGGGGGGAGGCAAGCATCCGGGCAAGAGAACCATCGAGGCCAACAGGGTGGGGAGCGCGATGGTGAATCGAAGCCTCATGTCGTCTCCTTGTGTTCGTGCGTTGCGTCACGCGCGTAAGTGCCGCGCATCGTAGCCCATGAGTGCCCGGCGCCCCCCGCGGGCTTCAAGGTTTCTGGCCGCCGGCGTTACCGAGTGGTGTAGCCTGCCGGGAGGCCGCATCATCCAAGACGCGTCATGTTCTTTCTCCGCCGCTACATGCGCTGGCTCCATACCCGCTGGCCGGCCGGGAAAGTCGAATCATTGCCAGAGGTTGCGGAGGACGGCGCGACGAGCGTCGAGGGCGTGTACGTGGCCGGGGACCTTACCGGCGTGCCCCTGCTCAAGCTGGCGGCCGACAGCGGATCGCGGGCAATCGCGCGTATCGCCAGCGACCTTTTGCGGTCCGCGGCGGTACCGGGCGACGAGCTGGACTTGGTCATCGTAGGAGGCGGCGTGGCCGGCGTGGCCGCGGCTCTGGAGGCTACCCGTCGCGGGCTGCGCTTCGAGCTTTGCGAGGCGGCCGAGCCGTTCTTCACCATCGCCAACTTCCCCAAGCAGAAGCCCATCTTCACCTACCCAGCCGGCCTTCGCCCGCAGGGCGAGTTGCAGTTCCGCGAGGAGGTGCATCCCAAGGAGACGCTGCTTGCCGATCTGCGCGAGCAGATGACGCGGGCCAAGGTGACGCCGCGCGCCGCCAAGGTCGATCGAATCGAGCGCGCGGGCGACCGAATCCTGGTGCACATCGAAGGCGCGGCGCCTTTGCGGGCCCGTCGCGTGCTCATCGCCATCGGCCGCAGCGGTGCGTTCCGCAAGCTCGCCGTGCCGGGCGAGGACCTGCCCAAGGTCTACAACCGCCTGCACGACCCGGCGGAGTTTTCCGGCAAGCGCGCCCTGGTCGTCGGGGGCGGGGATACTGCCGTCGAGACGGCGATCGCGCTGTCGCAGGGTGGGGCGGACGTGACGCTCTCGTACCGCGCCGCGGATCTGTCGCGCCCCAAGCCGGACAACCTCGAGAAGCTGCGCGCGCTCATGGCCGACCCGATGGCGCCGGTGGCGATCGAGGAGCCCACCTCGGAGCGCGTCACGACTTCGACCGGCGGGTTCACGCGGCGGGGCGTGCCCGGCCGCATCGCCACGCGGCCCGGCACGCGCATCCGCGAGATCCGCCCCGACGAGGTCGTCATCGATGCGCCCGGTGGTCAAGAGACGCTTCACAACGACGTCGTGTTCGCGATGATCGGACGCGAGGCGCCGCTGCCGTTTTTTCGGCGCTCGGGGATGCGCATCGCCGGCGAGATGACGCGGAGGCGCTGGGTGGGCATGGGCCTGTTCCTGTTTTTCTGCGTGCTGCTCTACGACTGGAAGGCGGGCGGCCACCTCGCGGACCTGTTCGCCGGCCGCGGATGGCTCCCGTTCCCGCTGGCCGAGGGCGCACAGCAGCGGGGCCCGCTCTTGCGGGCCCTCTCGATCAGCGCGGCCACGCCCTCCTTCTGGTACACGCTCTGCTACTCGCTGGTGGTGGTGATCTTCGGCGCGCGGCGCATCCGCAGGCGCAAGACGCCCTACGTCACCGCGCAAACGCTGACGCTCATGGCCGTGCAGGTCCTTCCGCTCTTCCTTTTGCCGGAGGTGATCCTGCCCTGGCTCCACTACCGGGACTTGCTGCCGGCCTCCCTCGCCGATGCGCTGTTCCCCTTGTGCAACTACGGCCACGGCCGCGAGTTCTGGCGCGCCTACGGCTTCGTCCTGGCCTGGCCGCTGATGATCTACAACGTGTTCACGCACCAGCCGCTGTGGACCTGGCTCTTCATCTCGCTGGTGCAGACGGCGGTGCTGATCCCGGTGGGCATCCGCTACTTCGGCAAGGGTTTCTACTGCGGCTGGATCTGCTCGTGCGGCGCCCTGGCCGAGACGCTGGGCGATGCGCACCGGCAGAAAATGCCGCATGGGCCCAGGTGGAACCGGCTCAACCTGGCCGGCCAGGTGATCCTCGGCATCGCGGTGCTGTTGCTGATCGTCCGGGTCATGGGCTGGATCCTGCCTGCCGGCAACTGGATCGACCAGCACTTCGCCGCGGTCTTGGAGAAGCCCTACAAGTGGATCGTCGACGTGACGCTCGGCGGCGTCGTGGGTGTGGGCTTCTACTTCTGGTTCTCCGGGCGGGTGTGGTGCCGCTTCTTCTGCCCGCTGGCTGCGCTCATGCATATCTACGCGCGCTTCTCGCGCTTCGCCATCGTCCCCGACAAGAAGAAGTGCATCTCTTGCAACGTCTGCACCTCGGTCTGCCACCAGGGAATCGACGTGATGAACTTCGCCAACAAGGGCCTGCCGATGGTCGATCCGGAGTGCGTGCGCTGCTCGGCCTGCGTGCAGAGCTGCCCGACCGACGTGCTGACCTTCGGCCGGCTGGGCAAGGACGGCGCGGTCGTCTCGGTCGATCGACTGCGCGCCTCGGCTCTTCGCGCTTCGTGAAACGGAGGATCCGATGCATCTCGCCCTGGTTTTCTTGGCCCTTCCCGCCGCCGCCGCATCCACTCCGGAAGCCGAGTGGGACGCGCTGCTCGCCGCCCACGTCTCCGGCGGGCGGGTGGACTACGACGGCATGGCGCGCGACCGCGCCCGGCTCGACCGATACCTAGCGTGGGTGGCCGACGCGGGGCGCAAGCCGGAACTTCACTTCTACCTCAATGCGTACAACGCGGCCGTCGTGGCTTCCGTGCTGCGTCGCGGCAAGCCCCCAAAGGTGCTCGACATCAAGGGCTTCTTCGACGGCGAAAAGCACCGCATCGCGGGCGAGGACCTGACGCTCAACGACCTGGAGACGAAGGTGCGCAAGCGCTTCATGGACCCGCGCATCCACTTCGCGCTCAACTGCGCCGCCAAGAGCTGCCCGCCGCTTTACGGCCGCGCCTTCGAACCCGCGACGCTACAAAAGGTGCTGGAGGATCTGACGCGCCGGTTCCTCGACGGCCCGGGCGTCCGCGCCGACGCCAACACGAAGACCGTCGCGGTGAGCAAGCTCTTCGAGTGGTACAAGGACGACTTCGTGGCGAAGGAGGGCTCCGTCGAGAAGTACCTCGCCCGCTTGGTCACCGAACCCGGCCGCAGGGCCGCGCTCGCCGCCGGGCACAAGCTCGTCTTCCAAGACTACGACTGGACGCTCAATAAGCGCTAGCGTGCTACCTTTCCGCTCGTGAAGGGGACCGCAGCCGCGCTCCTCGTCCTGGCGTGCGCACAATCGCCCGCGCCGAAGTCTCAGCCTGCCGGCGAAACGGCCCATGGATTGGCGCTCGGCGAGATCCTCAGGCGCTGCAGGGCTGCGTACGCGTCCGTCGAGTCCTACCAAGACGAGGGCGAGGAGATCGAGACTTGGTTCACGCCCAGCGGCGTGTCGCACGAAGATCGCGGACGGTGGAGCCTCCTCTATCGAAACCCGAACCGGCTCCGTTTCGAGTTCCGCGCTGCTGCCGAGCAGCGGCCGCGGTACGTGGTCTGGTCACAAGGGGAGCGGATCCTGGCCTGGATCACTGGTGCAGGCGTCCGCGAGTTCCGTTCCTGGCAAGATGCCGCGTCAAAAGCCCCGGCGGGGAATGGCGGAAGCACGGGTTGGTTTCCGTTCGCCCTGGTCCGGAACAAGGAGAGCTCGTGGCTCGAAAACTGGTTGGGTAGGGCGCAAAGCGTCAGTCGCGCTACGGTGGCCGGCGAGCCTTGCTACCGGGTGCAGTGGGTGAACCAGGACCCCGACTTCACCTTGCTCCTACCAATGCCAATCCGGCAGGCGTTTTACGTGGCCTGGGTCTCCGACCGGGACTTCATGCTGAGAAAAGTCGCCAGCCGGACGGAGCACGGGTCCCATTACATCGAGTCGAGAACGACCTACCACCCGCGTGTCGGCCACGAAATCGAAAGGCAACGATTCCGCTTCATCGCGGGTCTGGAGTAGCCCTTCAAGTCCTTCCTGAGGCTCTTCGTCCCAAGATCTTATTATTACTTGGTTTCAACGACCAACGGTGCGGTGGTGAAGTTGACGCCGAAGCGGCGGCACCAGATGGTGACGGCGCGGTACCTGGTGAGGTCGGCGGAGGCGGGAAGCTCGTAATGCTGGTTGCCCACGTTGCCCTTGAGCGGACCGAGCGGGACAAAGCCCGCGCGCTCCACCGTCTCGTCGTCCGTCGCATCGGGAGCGGCGACCAGGTAGACATGCACGTCCGGCCCGTTGGACGTCCGGAAGTCGCTGAGCCGGAGCAACCGCCGGCCATCGCCCATGCGGAACACCGTGGCCGTGCCGGAGCCCTCATGGGCGACCGGGTGGAAGCGGCCGCGCGCGAGCAGGACCGGTGGCGGGCCGGTGCCCGACAGGGGCTCGTTGATGGTCACGTCGAACAACGCCCGCTCGGGGCGGAACCAGTACCAAGCCGCGCCGCCAAGCAGCGCGGCCAAAAGGAGGACGCGCCGTTTGCTCACGCTCGGTTAGATGCAGAGGCCGGTGGCCGGGTCGCACGACGTGCCCGGCGGGCAGTTGGCGCCGGCCGGATCACAGGGCTGCGGGCCGCAGTGGCCCGCGCATACGGTGCACATCGGGCAGTCGCAGGACACCAGGCAGTCGCTCACGTCGCATGCGCCGCCGTTTTCGCAGTCGGCATCGCTGATGCACTCGCCGCATTCGCTAGGGACGCAGGTGCCCGGGCAATCCGCGCCGCCCGCGGCCGGGTCGCAGTCGTCGTTGGGGTCGTCGACGCACTCGTACCCGTCGGGGCAGGGCAGGCCCGCGAAGCCGCCGCAGCCGCAATCCTCATCGACGGCGCCGTCGCAATCGTTGTCCAAGCCGTCGCCGCAGATCTCGCTGCCGTCGGGAGAGGGTTCGCAGCCGCAATCGCCGCAGTCCTCGGGGCAGGTCTCGCAGGTTTCCCCGCGTGAATTGTTGCCCGAGTCGCCCGAATCGCAGACGCCGTCACCGCAGCGTCCGTGATCGCAGGGGCACTCGCCCGAGCAAGCGATGTCGGCGCCGGCGCAGTCCGCCTCGCACGCGTTGGGATAGGTGACGCCATCGCGGCCGCAGACCGGATCCCAGACCGTCGGGCAGACGCAGTCGCACCCGCCGCAGTCCACCGGGCAGGTCTCGCAGGTCTCCCCGGGAGTGCCCGAGTTTGGAGCCCCTGGATCGCAGACGCCGTCCCCGCAGCTCCCGCCGCCCGAGGGGACGCAGGTGCCCGAGCAATCGGCGCCCGTGGCCGGGTCGCAGTCGTCGTTGGGGTCGTCGACGCATTCGAAGCCCGGAGGGCAGGGGAGGCCCGCAATGCCGCCGCAGCCGCAGCCCTCGTCGATGGCTCCGTCGCAGTCGTTGTCACGGCCGTCGCCGCAGATCTCGCTGCCGTCGGCCGAGGGATCGCAGCCGCAGTCGCAGTCCGCCGGGCACGTCCGGCAGGCTTCTCCGCGCGTGCCGGTGGCCGGATCCCCCTGATCGCAGACGCCATCGCCGCAATGGCGCTCGCCTTCCGCCTCCGCCTCGCCCTCGCCCGGATTGGGCGCTTCGGGCCGCAGATCGCAGGCCATCGGAACAATGGCCAGCAGGATGGAAAATCGCATCGCTCCCTCCTCGCGTCCTTATGCTATTCGCCGGCGACGCCGGTTTCCGTCACCGTGGTGCAGCCCGTCACACGTTCGGTGCATTCTAACTCCCGCCGGGCAACCCTGGCTGGTAAATCCACCATACGGCTGGAACGCCCGCCGCCAGGAGGTCTATTCCCTGAAGGAAAGGACGGCTACTCGCGCATGGCGACGATGGGCTGGAGACGCGCGGCGCGCAAGGCCGGCAGGAAGCCGCCCACCACGCCCATGAGCGCGGCGAACAGCATGGAGCCCAGCACGATCTCGGGCGAAGGTTCGAACGAGAACGAGACCTCCGACCAGCTCACCATGTTGACCATCGAAAAGCGCACCAGGCCCATGGCCAGCGAGGCCACCGCCCCGACCGCCCCGCCGCAAAGCGCCAGCGTCGTGCTCTCGATGAGGAACGCGAAGAGCACGCTGCTTCGCGAAAAGCCCAGCGCGCGCAGCGTGCCGACCTCGCGGTGCCTATGGGCGACGGACGCGTGCATAGTGATCGTGGCCCCGATCATCGCGCCCATCGAGAAGAAGACGGCGATGAGCATGCCGATGACCTGGATGAACAGCGCCATGTTCTTGGATTGCTCGATGTAGAAGTCCGTCTCGCGCATCACCTTGAGGCCGAGCTGACGGTTCTGCTCGATGCCCAGCTTGAACGCGTCGAACTGCGCAGCCGAGGTGAGCCGGACGCGCACCGACGAAAGGTATCCCTGGCGGCCGAAGGCGGCGCGCAGCGTGTGCAGGTCCCCCCACACCTCGGACTCGTAGGAGGTGCCCTCGTCCTCGAACACGCCCACGACCTTCACCGTCCGGTTCTTGCGCACCTCGAACGACTTGTGAAGGTCGACGCCGCGGAAGCGCCCGCCGGCGATGCGCTTGCCGATGATGACCTCGTCCGTGCCCGGCCGCGCCGCCCGGCCCTTTACGATGCGGGTCGCCGGCCGGAACGCGGTCACCTGCTCGGGGACGCCGCGCACCGTGACGTTGGAGACGCCCCCCTCGGTGCCGATCATGTCCAGCGCCACGACCAGGACCAGCTCGCCCACTCCGAGGGGCTGTCCGTTGGGGCCGCGGGCCACCTCCTTGGCGGCCAGCACCAGGCTCATCTGGTTGTCCTCCAGCGCGCTCTCGAGCTCGGCGTTGGCGCCCTGGCGGAGGACGATCGCCGTGTCGGGGCTGCCCGAGCGGCCCAGCGTCTGGCGGATGCCGTTGGACAGCATCAGCGAGCTGGCGAGCACGAACACGACCAGAGCGATGCCCAGGCCGGCGGCGATCGAGGTGGTCTTGCGCACCAGCAGGTCGCGCAGGTTGTAGCGCAGCGGGATCATTCGACCCTCCGCAGCGCGTCGATGACCGAGAGCCGCGACGCACGATAGGCCGGGATGGCCGACGCGGCCGCCGCCAGGCCCAGCGACAGCAAGGCCGCCGCCAGGGCCGTGGCGCCGGCGATGCGGAAGAAGGGGAAGTAGCTCCCCATGTTCTCTTCCAGCCAGAGTCCGACGCCCTTGTTCACGAACGGATACGCCACCGCCAGACCGAGCGCGCCGCCAGCGAGGCCTACGGCGAGCGCCTCGGCCACGATCAGCCAGGCGATCGTCCGGGGGGAAAAGCCGATGGCGCGAAGCACGGCGTACTCGTGGGTGCGCTCGCGCACGCCCATGGCGATGGTGTTGCCCAGGATGAGCATCATGATTCCCAGGATGACGATCGAGACGACGTTGATGGCATCGAAGATGGCAGCGAACATCCCCATGAACGACATGTTCATGGCGCGTTCGCTCATGGTCAGCGTCTGCACGTCCTTCTCCTCGAAAGCGTTGTCGATGGCCAGGCCGATGGCGGCGCCCTTGCTCGGGTCGTCCACCCGGCTCCACACCCAGCCGATTTCGTCGCGGCGTTCGGGGGGCATGGCGTCGTTGTAGTAGTGCCAGTTGAGGATGAACGAGGAGCGATCGAATGCGCCGCGCTCGACCGTATAGATTCCCACGATCTCGTGCTCCCAGTCGCCCGGGTAGATCGAACTCACCAGCGTGACCCGGTCGCCCACCTTGTAGTTGAGGCGCGCGGCCAGGGCGTCGCCCACGATGGCCGCCTTGCGGTTCTCCTTCAGGGCCCGCTTGGCCTCAGCGCGTACCTGAAGCTCCGGCGCGACCTCGAAGAACGAGTCGGGATCCACCGCGAAGGCGGCGAAGAACAGGTCCGGGTAGCGAGGGTCCTTGGAGCCGATCCAGTTGGACCAGGCCGCGGCCTGCACACCGGGGGTCTGACGGATCACGTCGATGTAGTGTCGCGGCAAGGTCAACACGAACGACACCTTGTGGCGCGTGGCGATGCGGTCCTTGGCCGCATACTCCACGCCGACTTCCCAGGCAGACAGGATGGTGCGCAAAAGGACGAAGGCGAGCACGGCGATGGCGCCGCCCAGCACCGTGAGCGACGTGCGGAAGCGGTTGCGCAAGAGGTTCTTGGCGGCCAGGCGCAGCGTGCTCATGGGCGGGCCCCCGGAGATCGCGCCCGCCTCACAGCAGCTTCCCCTTGTCGATGCGCCGCACGGTTCCCGCGCGCTCCGCGGCGGCCGGGTCGTGCGTGACCATGAGGACGGTCTTCTTGAACTCCTGGTGGAGCTTCTCGAGCAGCACCAGGATGTCGTCCGCGCTCTTGCGATCCAGGTCGCCGGTAGGCTCGTCGCAAAGCAGGATCTCCGGATCGTTGACGAAGGCGCGCGCGATGGCCACGCGCTGCTCCTGGCCGCCGGAGAGCTGGCGCGGATAATGGTCGACGCGATCCTCGAGCCCGACCACGCGCAGGGCGGTCTGCGCCCGCTTCTTGCGCTCGCCGCCGGACAAGGGCGTCAGCAGCAGGGGCAGCTCCACGTTCTCCAGCGCCGTGAGCACCGGCATGAGGTTGTAGGTCTGGAAGATGAACCCCAGTTTGTCGGCGCGGAAGCGCGCCAGCGCGGCGTCGGACAGGCCGGCCAGATCCACGCCCGCCACCCGGACCGTGCCGCGGGTCGGCCGATCCAGGCCAGCGATGAGGTTGAGCAGCGTGCTCTTGCCCGATCCTGACGGTCCCATGAACGCCAGGAACGACCCTGGCGTCACCTCGAGGTCCAGGCCCTCGAGCACGGGCACCGGCTCCTTGCCGCGATAGAACGTGCGCGAGATGCCGTGAAGCAGGACGATCGGCGGGACGTTGGTTGGTTCGGTCTGCGCCACCATCAAGGGCTCCTTTCCATGACCGGGCTGCCGTCGTTCATCGGCGGCGGGGGGTTGGCCACGACGCGCGTCCCCGGGGCCGGACCCTGCGCCAGCACAAAGCCGTCACCGACGCGCGGGCCGATCGCGACCGGCACCAGCCGTGCTTTGCCGTCCGTGACCACGAACACGACCTTGCGGCCGCCCCGCTCGACCAACGCGCTGCCGGGGACCACCACCTTGGCGGGCTCCTTCATCGCCTCCGGCGTCAGCTCCTGGGTGAGGAAGCTCACTCGCGCCGACATGTCGGGCAGCGCCACGTCCACCGGGTCGAAAAAGCGCACCTTGACGGTGGCCGTGGCCTTGGAGCGGTTGATCTTCTTGCCGATCTCGGCGCTGCGCCCGCGGTAGCGCCGATCGGGGTACGCGTCGAGCACAATCTCGCAGGGCGCGCCGGGCCTGACTCTGTGCAGCCGCGTTTCCGGGACGTCGGTCTCGACCAGCAGCGAGGAGAAGTCGACAAGCTCGACCGATCCACCGGTCTGTGGGCCGACCAGTTCTCCCGCCTCGGGGGGCTTGGCAACGACGGTCCCGGCGATGGGCGCGGTCACGGTGAGATCGGCGAGGTTGGCGCGCAATGCTTCGACTTCGGCGCGGGCGGCCAGCACCTCGGCTTCGGCCGCGCGCATCGCCTCGGAAAGGGACACCGCGCGGGCGTCGAGATCTTCGATCGTGGCGCGCGGCGCCATGCCCTGCTCCGCCAAGCCCCGTTCGCGCCGCACCTGCTGGCGGACTTCCTCCAAGTTGGCGCGGGCGGCCTGCGCGCGCGCCTTGGCTACCGCGACGCGCGACTCGCTCACGCGGATGGCATTACGCAGCTCGGTGCCGTCGATCTCGAAAAGCACGTCGTGGAGCGCCACCGTGTCGCCTTCCCTGACCACCATGCGCGCGACGCGCCCCTGCACCTTGGCGCCGACCTTCGAGACGGTCTGGGGCACGACGTAGCCGGTCGACGAGAACTCGATGGACGCCTGCGCCGGCGAGATCAGCGCGATCTCGGTGATCGAGACCTCGGTCTTGAAGATCGCGGCCTTGAGGCGCGGATAGACGAGAATCCCGCCGCCGATGAGCAGGGCGGCGAGGATCGCAAAGACGGCGACCCACGCGCGCGAGGGCCCGCGCTCGGGGCCGCCGGGCCGATCGGGATCACGTCCGCCGCGGTGGATGCGCAGCGACGCCAGGTCGGATGATAGCGGGTCGCTCACGGGGGCGGTTTGTAGCACAAGGGTCTGCCGGTACCAAGGCGTGCGATCAGAAAGCCGGGTAGCTGTAGTGGATGACGACCTGCGGCATGGCGCCGTCGGCGTCCTCGAGGTTCGAGACGCCGCGGTAGCGCAGCAGGCGTCGCGTGGCCACCTCGTAGTCGACCTCGAGCTCGGGCGCGAGCAAGCGCAGGAGCCAGTTGTCGATCTCGAGGCGCAGGCGGATCACACCGCGCCGCGGCGAATCGAGCGGCCGGAGGCGGAAGAGGTAGGTGTCCAGCTTGGGCGGCACGGCGTAGCGCACGGTAACTTGCCGGCGCGCCAGCTTGTCGAGGTGCTGCCGGACGAAGTAGTGCAGCCCCTGTCCGATGACCAGGGTCTGCCCGTTCGCCGCGTCGAGGCGCCGCTGCTCGCGGCCGTTGCTCAGGACCAGGACCTTGCCGTCGACGCGCGCGCTCTCGCGCCAGCCGGTGCGCAGGTCCGAGAAACGATAGTTCGGCGCATAGGGCGAAAGCGGGTATTGGCATTCGCTGTGGCCGATGACCTTGTTCTGCGGATCGTAGTAGACGGTTCGCGAGCGCACGGGCTTGCCCTCGCGCTCGACCATCTCGTGCTCCTCCCGGTAGAGTTGCTCTCCCGAGGGCGAGCGCGCCACCCCGATGTAGCGATCGACGCGTTCCTCGGCCGCCGCTTGACGCGCGAGCGGCAAGGCCAGCAACACGGTAAGGGCGCCGAGCATCGTGTGGATCGACGGCGCGCGCGGAGGGGCATTCCACGCAACGCGCAGGTCTTGGGCCACGAGAAACTCTAGCACGCGCCGACCGGGGCGTGCGCGGTGAAGCAACTCCCCAATGACTACGCCGGGTTCCCTTCCGGGATGGCGACGTGCGGCGGACGTCTATTCCTTGTAGAGCGCCGCGGCGATCAACGTGCCGAGCACGCACTGCGTGCCCTGGTCGATCATCCAGAAGAGCGGCATGAAGCGGCCCACCGCGCTCCACGAGGCCGCGGCGAAGTTGCCCGGGACCGCCGCGATCACCGCCACCGCCAAGCCGACGCACAACGCGGTCTTGGGCCCTGGGCCGAGCCGCGGCCGGGCCGCCGCGTAGAGCCAGGCCAAAAGCACGCCGATCGCAAAGATGAGCAGGGGGTTGAGGAGCATGAAAGGCAGCCTCGGCTCACTCAAGAAGTAACCTCGCTCTTGCATCGCCTGGTAGCGGCCTCCCAGGACACCGACGTTGATGGCCGCGCCCACGGCGTTCATGGCCACTCCGGCCACCAAGCCGCCCAACAGGATGCGCTTGCAGTTCATGGTTCCCCCTTTCGCCGGTTCTACCGGCCGGCAATGCAGGTCTGTGCGATGTCGCGGAGGCTACCATCGTCGGGCGAAAGGACGCCATCACCAACGGCGCCGCATCGGCGGCGCGGTTCGGCCGTGCAACCTTTCGGGGCTTCGCGGACACTCATGCAGTAGATGCAACCTGTCAGGGTGAGAGATCCCGGCGAAGTGAACCTGGTGCGGCGGTTCGTCGAAACGCGCGAGGAGCGGGCGTTTCGCGCGCTCCATCGCGCGCACGCGACGGCCATGCTCGCGGTCGCGTGGCGTTGGCTGGGCGGCGCGCGGCCGGACGCCGAGGACATCGTTCAGGAAGCGTGGCTCCGGGCCGCGGAGAACCTCGCGGCCTTCCGTTGGGAGTCTTCTTTGCGGACCTGGCTCTGCGGCATCGTCATCCACTGCGCGCGCAACCGTCTGCGGGGCTTCACCGGCGCCACCGGGCACGCGGTCGAGGCGACGAACCTGGCGGGGCCGGCGTCGCTGCGCATCCCGGCGAGCGTGATGCGAATCGATGTCGAGCAAGCTCTCGCGCAGCTCCCGGACGGCTACCGCGAGGTCGTCAACCTGCACGACGTGCTCGGCTACACGCACGAGGAGATCGCCGAAATGCTCGGCGTGGATGCGGGAACGTCGAAGAGCCAGCTGTCGCGCGCGCGGGCGGCTTTGCGTCGCTGGCTCCGGGAGAAAGGAACGAGAGAGGATGAACGACGATCGGGATGAGGGCTTGAGCGCAACGGAATCGACGCTGCTGCGGTCCCTGGCGCAGGGGCCGCAGCCGTCACCCGGGCTCGAGGACCGCGTCGTGTCCGAGCTCAAACGGCGCGGTCTGGTCCGCGCCCAAGGAGGAGCCGTCATGAAAGCTGTACGGATCGTCGGAATTGCCGCCGGCCTGGCCGTCACGTTCGCGGGCGGCATGGTGGCCGGCAGGCGCGAGGCCTCTTCGGGGCGGTTGAAGCAGCCGGCGGCGGCGGCGCAGGGCGAGCAGTTCATGCTGCTGATGTTCAGTCGCAAGGCTCCCGCCGGTGCGCGGCCGGCCGAGCCGGCGATCATTTCCGAGTACCGCGACTGGGCGCGTGCGCGCCAGGCGGAGGGCCGCCTCGTGGGCGCCGACAAGCTCTCGGCCGTCACTCGTGTCGTGACGCGCCACGAGGGTCAGACGTCCATCGCCAAGAGCGCCGAAACCGATCGTGCTCTGGGCGGCTATTTCACGATCACGGCGCGCCACGTCGACGAGGCGGTCGAGATCGCCCAGACGCACCCGCACCTGAAATACGGCGGCGAGGTGGAGGTGCGTCCTATCGAGGCCGGTCGCTAGCAAGCCGGTGGCACTACTTCCTGCGCGCTCGCCAGCGAACCACGACATCGGCGCCGCCCTGCTTGCGCTCCTCCAGATGCCGGAACCAATCATCGTGAAGTTGCGTGAACTCCACCAGGTTGCCGTCGGGATCCTCGATCGCCGTCATCCGGGTCCATCCCAGGTCCTTCACCGGGTAGAGCAGGCGGTGCCCCTTGCCTTCGATGGCCGCCACGAACGCGTCGAGGTCGAATACGCAGAACGCCAGCTTCACGGAGCCCACGCCAGCTCCAGGGGACTCCTTGAAGTTGGCCAGCGGATGGATCGCGAAGTGAAGGTCACCCAGCGTGCGGCCGTAATGGAGCTCGGTGTCGTCGTGCCGCTCGTCTTCCAACGGGACGCCGAGCACGTCCCGGTAGAACGCGGCGAGGCGTGGCGCGTCCCGTGAAACGAGCAGCACGGCCGAGAGGAATTCCAGCTTTTCGGGCATGGGGCGCAAGTTAGCGCAGGCGCGCGCCCGCGTCAGCTACGGAGCGACGATCGGGGGGAGGCCGGCGCGCTGCTCCAGCCGCGCGAGGCGCTCGCGGAACTCTCGGTGCTCGCGGCCGTGCTCGCCCAGGAGCAACTGGTCGAAGCGCCGGTCGATCTGGGCGAAGCCTGCCTCCAT
>Ga0247727_10010554_pt1 | contig 16339 bp, 15 predicted proteins | sample WisWelCaveWW1625_FD_202498 | JGI IMG/M metagenome (GOLD analysis project Ga0247727, IMG submission 202498) | Biofilm microbial communities from Wishing Well Cave, Virginia, United States - WW16-25 | ecosystem: Environmental > Aquatic > Deep subsurface > Groundwater > Cave microbial mat | place... | reverse complement strand
CTCGGCGGCCGTGCCGATATGCTCGCCGCCAATCTCGCCCACGGCGAACAGCGCCAACTCGAGATCGCGATGGTGCTGGCGACCGGGCCGCGCCTGCTGCTGCTCGACGAGCCGGTCGCCGGCATGGGCACCGAGGAATCGCAGCGCATGGTCGAGTTCCTCGCCACGCTCAAGGGGCGCCAGACCATCGTCCTGGTCGAGCACGACATGGACGCGGTATTCTCGCTCGCCGACCGGATCTCGGTGCTCGTCTACGGGCGTATCATCGCTACCGGCGCGCCGGCGGAGATCCGGCTCAACCCCGAGGTGCGGCGCGCCTACCTTGGAGAGGATCTCTGATGCTCGAGGTGCAAGGGCTCGAGACCGCATACGGCCTGTCCCAGGTGCTGTTCGGCGTCTCGTTGCGCATCGAAGCGGGCGAGGTGGTGACCCTGCTCGGCCGCAACGGCATGGGCAAGACCACCACGGTGCACTCGATCATGGGCATCGTCCGCCCCAGGGCGGGAACGGTGAGTTTCAACGACAGGGCGTTGTCGGCGCTGCCCTCGTACCGCATCGCGCAGGCGGGCCTCGGCCTGGTGCCCGAGGGACGGCAGATCTTCCCCAATCTCACCGTGCGCGAAAACCTCGTCGCCACCGCCGCCAACCGCGCAGGCAGCGCGAATCCCTGGACACTGGACAAGGTATTCGAGCTTTTCCCCGAGTTGAAAGACAGAAAAAGCCATTTCGGCAATCAGCTCTCGGGCGGCGAGCAGCAGATGCTCGCCATCGGCCGGGCGCTGATGACCAACCCGCGGCTGCTGATCCTGGACGAGGCCACCGAGGGCCTGGCGCCGCTGATCCGCGCCGAGATCTACCGCTCTATCGAGCGCCTCAAGGCCGCAGGCCTCGCCATTCTCCTGATCGACAAGGACCTGAAGGCGCTGATGCGGGTCGCCGCGCGCCACACGATCCTCGAGAAAGGCCGCGTGGTGTGGAACGGGACCTCCGCCGAACTGGCGACGCAGGAAGACGTCCAGCACCGCTATTTGGGTGTTTAATTGCGGGTCATGAAGCGCGAGAGCGTCGTTGGCCGGGCGAACGTCGAGGACACGCCCGCGTTGGAGGCCTACTACCGCGAGCTGGAGCGGCGCGAGCTGGGCGCGCTGTGGAACGTCGCCAACGAGATCGAGCCCTGGTTCCCGCAGCCCAAATCGGTGCCGGTGCACTGGAAATGGCGCGACATCGAGCTGCTGGTGCGCAAGGCGCCGGAGTTGGTCACGGCGGAGAAAGCGGCGCGGCGCGTGGTGATGCTGGTCAACCCGGGCCGCAAGGAGTGGAGCGCCGCCGCGGGCCTGCTCTATACCGGCGTGCAGATCATGAACCCGGGCGAATTCACCTCGGCGCACCGCCACCAGGCTTCCGCGCTGCGCTTCGTGATGGAAGGCAGGGGCGCCTACACCGTGGTGGACGGCGAGCGCATGGAACTCGGCGCGCGCGATTTCGTCCTCACGCCAAACGGCACCTGGCATGACCATGGCGTGGATGAAAGCGGCACGCAGTGCATCTGGCAGGATGGCCTCGACATCCCGCTGATGAATTCCCTCGACGCGAATTTCTACGAAGTGCATCCGCAGACCGTGCAGACGCCGTCCCCGCTCTCGCGCGATAACTGGAGCAAGCCGTACTCGCCGGTATTTCTCTATAAATGGGATTCCTGCTTTTCCGAATTGAAAAAAGAAAAAGTATTCGAATACAAAAACCCCCTGACGGGCGGCCCGGTGATGCCGACCATGGGCGCGAGGCTGGAACTGATAAAAGGCAACACGAAGCTGGTTCGCCACACTGGCAGCGTCATTTACCAGGTCGCCACCGGCCGTGGCTGGTCGGAGGTAGGCGACCAGCGCTTCGAGTGGGAAGAGAAGGATATCTTCTGCGTCCCCTCGTGGACGCCCTACCGGCACGGCGCGCAGGAAGCGTCGGTGCTGTTCTCTTTCAACGATTTCCCGGCGATGCAGGCCCTCTCGCTCTTCCGGGAATCGCATGATTAGCGCGGAGCAGAACGAACTGATGACGCGCGTCGGGCCTGGCACCCCGGCCGGAAAGCTGCTGCGCAACTACTGGCAGCCGGTCGCGCTGGTGGACGAATTCGAGGGGCCGCGGCCAGTCAGACCGGTGACTGTTCTGGGTGAAAACTACGTTTTGTTTCGAAATGAAAAAAAACAGTACGGACTGCTCGACAGGCAGTGCCCGCACCGCGGGGCCGACCTTGCTTACGGGCGCTGGGAGGATGGCAATCTGCGCTGCGTGTTCCACGGCTGGCTGTTCGATGTCGAGGGGAAATGCCTGGAGACGCCAGCCGAGCCGCAGGGCAGCCGCATGTGCGAGCACGTCCGGCAGCGCTCCTATCCGGTGCTCGAGCGCAGCGGCATCCTGTTCGCCTGGCTGGGCGCGGGCGAACCCTCCGCGTTCCCGCACTTCGACTGCTTCACGGCGCCAGACGCCTATACCTTCGCGTTCAAAGGCTACTGGGACTGCAACTGGTTGCAGGCGCTGGAAGTCGGCATCGACCCGGCGCATGCCTCGTTCCTGCACCGCTATTACGAGGACGAGGACACGGCGGCGGGCTACGGCAGGCAGTTCCGCGGCAAGCCGCTCGATTCGGACCTGCCGATCTCGAAGCTGCTGCGCGAGCACGACCGGCCCGAGATTACGGTGGCGCGCACCGATTACGGCATGCGCCTCGTAACATTGCGCAGGATCGACGACAAGCAGACGCACGGGCGCTCTACCCACATTCTCTTCCCGCAGGCCTTCGTGATCCCGATGAACGCCGAGATGACCATCACCCAGTGGCACGTGCCGGTGGACGACACCGGCTGCTACTGGTACTCGATCTTTACCAGCTTCACCACGCCGGTCGACAAGCAGACCATGCGCGAGCAGCGCCTCAAGACCTACCCCGCGCCCGATTACAAGCCGATCCACAACCGCGCCAACGGCTGGGGTTTCGACGCCGAACAGCAGCGCCAGGCCACTTACACGGGCATGGGCTTCGACATCAACATCCACGACCAATTCGCCTGCGAGTCGCCGGGCCGCATCGCCGACCGCACGAAGGAGCACCTAGGCAGCAGCGACAAGGGAATTGTCCTCTATCGGCGTCTTCTCCTTGATGCAATAAATAAAAATTCTCGTGGAGAAAAAACACTCATGATGCTCGATGCCGCAGCCGCGGCCTCGCTCACCGGGCCGGCCGCGATAGACGGCATCGGCCCGACCGGCCGCTGGGACGACTACTGGAAGGAATCCGACGCAACCCGCCGCCGCCGGGCGCCCTGGTTCGAAAAAGCGGCGTGAACTTTGTCGAGCGGCATGGATTGTGGAACGCTGCGCAGCGCGCCGCTGCGAAGGAACTGCGCAAGGAGGTGGCCGCCCGCGGGATCAAAGCGATCCGCTTCTCGTTTGCCGACCAGCACGGCATCCTGCGCGGCAAGACGGTCGCCGTAGCCGCGCTCGGCGCCGCGCTGGACGACGGCATCGCCATTACCAGCACCCTGCTGCTCAAGGACACCTCGCACAGGACCGTCTATCCGGCCTTCACGCCGGGCGCCGGCATCGGCATGCCGGAGATGGAAGGCGCAGCCGATTTCCTGATCGTCGCCGACCCCGCCACCTTTCGCGTCCTGCCCTGGGCGCCGGAAACCGCCTGGGTGCTGTGCGACATGTTCTTCACCGACGGCAAGCGGGTACCCTTCGACACGCGTAATCTGCTGCGCCAGGCGCTGGCGAAGCTCGGCAAAGCGGGTTACGAGTTCCTCGCCGGCCTCGAGATCGAATTCCATGTCTTCAAGGTGACCGACCAGCACCTGCAGCCGACGGACGCGGGTCAGCCCGGCACGCCCCCGCAAGTGAGTTTGCTGACGACCGGATATCAATACCTGACCGAACAGAAGTACGACATGATCGATCCTGTCGTTCACCTGTTGAGGAACGACCTGGAAAAACTCCAGTTGCCATTGCGCTCATTCGAGGTCGAGTTCGGCCCGAGCCAGTTCGAGATCACGCTGGAAGCCATGCGCGGCATGGCTTCGGCGGACGCGATGCTGCTGTTCCGCAGCGCGGTGAAGCAGATCGCGCGGCGCAACGGCTACCACGCCACGTTCATGTGCCGGCCGAGGCTGCCCAACGTGATGTCTAGTGGGTGGCATTTACACCAGAGTCTTTTTCGGGTTTCCGGGAATAAAAATGCCTTTACCCCTTCGAAAAAAGGCGATCTGCTTTCAGAGACCGGAAAACATTACCTCGCCGGTCTGCTCGCCCACGCGAAGGGGGGCGCGGCGCTCGCCACTCCGACCATCAACGGCTACAAGCGCTACCGCCCCTATTCGCTCGCGCCGGACCGCATCCACTGGGGCCGCGACAACCGCGGCGCGATGCTGCGCGTGCTCGGCGGGCCAGGCGACCCGGCGACGCGCATCGAGAACCGCGCCGGCGAGCCGGCGGCCAATCCCTACCTCTACTTCGCGTCGCAGATCCATGCGGGCCTGGATGGGATGGAGAAGAAGTTGCCTTTGCCTTCAATATCCAAAACTCCTTACGAAGACAATGCCGAACGTCTGCCCGCAACCCTGTCCGAGGCGCTCTCTTTTCTGAAGAAGGACAGGGTCCTGCGCGAAGGCTTCGGTGCGGGCTTCATCGACTACTATTGCCGCATCAAGGAGGCCGAGGTCGCGCGATTCAACCTCGAGGTGAGCGAATGGGAACACCGCGAGTACTTCGATCTGCTGTAGCGCTGCTGGAGCGGGGCGACTGGCAGGCCGCCCACGAAATCGTCCAGAAGGACGAGGAATCGCCGCTCTCCTGCTGGGCGCACGGCATCGTGCACGTCATGGAAGGCGACCTGCCGAACGCGCGCTACTGGTACCGCGAAGCGAAGCGGGCTTTCCCGGAGGACTGCGCCGTTGCCGCCGAGATTGCGGCCCTGAAGGACGCGCTTTAGGGGCCGAGCAGGCGCGGCAGCACGGCGCTGATGGAGTCGCGGAACACGGCGTCGGCGATGTCGTCGAACTGCGTCGGCTCCGCATTCAGGATCACGATTTTCGCTCCCGCGCCGCGCGCGAGCGGAACGACTCCGGCGATCGGGTAAACCTGCAGACTGGTGCCGATGGAGAGGAACAAATCGGCCTCGGCGGCGGCGCGCATCGCCGCGTCGATGACCTCGGGCACCAGCGCCTGGCCGAAGGAAACGGTGGCGCTCTTGAGGATGCCGCCGCAGTCGCGGCACGGCGGGTCCGCTTCGCCCGCGCGCACGCGCTCGAGGGCTTCCTGCATCGGCGCGGTCATGCCGCAGCTCATGCACACCACCTTCCTCATCGTGCCGTGCACCTCGATCACCTTTGCCGGTGAGTTTCCGGCCATCTGATGCAACTCGTCGATGTTCTGGGTAATCAGCGCGCGCAGCTTGCCGCGCCGCTCGAGGGCCGCGAGCGCGAGGTGGCCGGCATTCGGCATTGCGTTCCAGGCCGTATGGTCCATGCGCGCCTTCCAGGCAGCCTTGCGCACCTCGGCATCGGCCATGTAGTAGTGGATGTTGGAGAGCTTCTCCGCCAGCGGGTTCTTCGTCCACACGCCCTGCGGGCCGCGGAAATCCGGAATGCCCGAATCGGTGGAAATCCCCGCCCCGGTGAGCACGACGACGCGATCGGCGCCGCTCACCCAAGCTCGCACCTGTGCCGCGCCGGAATTCATCCGGGGCGTTGCGCGAGCAGCGCCTGCGCCTCTGCGTCCCGGCCCGCTTTGAGCTGCGCCGCGGCGAGTGTCTTCACCACCAGGTCGCGCTGGGCACGGCTGCCGCCGATGCGCACCGTTTCTGCCAACGCCTTGCCGAGCAGCCCGGCCGCCCGGTCCCACTGCCCCGCGCCATAGGCGCCAAGGCCTTCGGCGAGCAGCGGCACCACGCTGCCGGACGGCAGCCGGCCCGCCGCCGCGCGCTCGCGCAGAGCGCCGGCGAGCTTGCCGAGTCCCGCCGCATCGTCGTTGGCCACGCAGGCAAGCGCCGCATGCACGTCCACGAAGGCGATGCCCGCCTTCGGAAAAGCGCGCCGCGCGTAGTCCTGCGCCTCGCGCCAGAGGTCCGCGTGGCGCGGCCCGCCGCCGAGTTCCGCGCGCCAGAGAAACGATACCGAATCGGTCGCCACATTGAGCGTGGGTCCCCAGGATCCGCCGGGGTGCACGGCGCTGCGGTAGGCCTGCCAGGCCTCAGCCGTGCGTCCGAGCGATAGCGCGAACATCGCCACGTGCCAGGAGAGGTGGCAGTGCATCAGCCCCTGGCGGTCGTATCCCGGCAGCCAGCGTTGCAGGTATTCGAGTCCGGGCCCGGCCTCGCCGAACTCGTAGTGAACATGAGCCTTGACATGCGCGCCGTGGCCGCTGCCCGGATAGGCCGCCATGCTGCGCTCGATCAGCGCGCGCGCCTCGTCCAGCCGGCCGACTTCGCAGGCGGCGAACGCAAACACGGTATCGAACCACCAGTCGGCGCCGTAGGCGGGCGCGAGCCCGCGCATCAGCTCGTACAACTCCTGTTCGCGCTCCTGACGGCCGCTGAAGCCGATCAGGCCGAACACGCCGGTGGCAGGCGCGAGCACCATGGCGTCGCGCGGATGGCGGCCGAGGTGCTCGCGCGTCGCCGCGAGCGACTCGACCGGCCTGCCTTCGACGGCAAGCGCGAGCGCGTTGACGTGCGCCTGCTCCCGCGCCGTGGCGCGGACCGCCAGTTCCCTCGCCCGCGCCGCGGCCGCGCGCGCTTCGGCCACGTTGGCCACAATGAAACCGGCACGCGCCAGCGCCGCGTGGGAAAGCGCGAACGCCGGATCGGCCTCGACGGCGCGGCCAAGATGCTGCTCTGCGCCCGCCGTCGCGGCGAGGATGCAGTCCACTCCCGCAACGTAGGCGTCGCGGGCCGCCGCCGAGCTCGTAGTCAATGTCAGTCCGTAACGGTCCTGCAGCATGCATTTCCTCCGTGGGATGCTAGTCTCGCACGGTGTGTTTCCTGTTGAGGCAGGCATGACCACAATCCGCATCGGAGAGCTCTCTGTCAACCGCCTGGGCTTCGGCGCGATGCGCGTCTGCGGGCCGCAGGTCTGGGGGCCGCCCAGGGATCGTGCCGTGGCGCACCGGGTATTCCGCCGGGCGATCGAGCTCGGCCTGAATTTCTTCGACACCGCCGACAGCTACGGCCCGCACGTCGACGAAGAGCTGATCGCCGAAGCGCTGCATCCCTACCCGAAGGGGCTGGTCATCGCGACCAAGGGGGGCCTGCTGCGGCCGCGACCCTCGGCCTGGGAGCCGGACGGGCGGCCCGAGCACCTCAGGTGTGCCATCGACGGCAGCCTGCTGCGCCTGAAACTCGACCGCATCGACCTTTATCAACTGCACGCGCCTGACCCGAAGATCCCCTTTGCGGACTCCGTGGGAGCGCTGGCCGAGGCGCAGCGCGCCGGCAAGATCCGCCACGTCGGCGTCTCCAACGTCAGCGTGAAGCAGCTGGATGAAGCACGGCGCATCTGCCCGATCGTGTCGGTGCAGAACCAATACAACCTCGAGCACCGCTCGTCAGAGGACGTATTGAAGGCGTGCGAAAAACTGGCAATTGCGTTCCTGCCCTGGTATCCACTTGGGGCAGGTTCGGCCTTGAATTCTTCCAGGGTAAGGAAGATTGCAAGCAAGGTAAATGCAACACCTGCCCAGATCTTGCTTGCCTGGCTGCTCGCGAAGTCCCCGGTGATGCTGCCGATCCCGGGCACCGCCTCGATCGCGCACCTGGAGGAAAACACCGCCGCCGCCGCGCTCAGGCTCGGCGCGGAGGACCTCGCAGCCCTGCAGTAGTTTCAGATCAGACCAGGTGTCGGGCGATCCGCAGTCTGGTATCGCGCATGTCGTCGCCGCGCAGCTCGCGCAGCGCGTAGCCCGCGAAATCGTCAGCGACCTCCTTGCGCCAGTAGAGGTCCATGTCGGTGTTGTCCAGGGGCTTGGCGCGGCTGGCGATCAGCGTGGCGGCCTCGGCGATCACGTCGTCCGTGAGCTTCTTGCCTTTGAGGTACTCAGACGCTTTTTCAACGAGAAAAGGCCTGGAAGCCGCCGCCCCCAGCGCGACGCGCGCATTTTCAATAATATTCCCGGCGGAAAACCGCAAGCTAACAGCGACACCAAGAATCGGAAAGTCGAAGGCGCCGCGGCGGCGCAGTTTCCAGTAAGTGCTCTTGACGTTTTTTTCCTGAGGAATTTTTATTTCCGTCAAAATTTCATCAGGACGGCGCGAGAGGTAGTCGATGCCGTCGTTCTTATAAAGGGTTTCCACCGGAACCTCCCGTTCCCCCGAAGAACCCGACAGCACTACGCTCGCATTCAAGGCGATCAATGCGGGGGCGGTGTCGGTCGAGGAGACCGCGACGCAGCGCTTGCTCCCGGTCGCCACCCAGCAGGTGTCGCCGTCCTTTTTCAGGCAGAAGTCGATCGCCTTGCGCCATTCGTAGGTCTGGTTGTAGTAGTTGCAGCGCGTGTCCAGGCAGAGGTTGCCGCCCAGGGTGCCCGCATTGCGCAGGTGCACGGTCGCAATCTGGGCGGCTGCCTGCCGCAGGGCTGTTGGAATTTTTTCTATCTTCAGCACTTCACTCAAGGTGAGGCCGGAACCCAGAGCAATCCCGCTCCCGTTCGACACTTTCTTTAGAGCGTGAATATGTCTCAGGGAAATCAACACCTTTGGCGTCTGGTGGCGGCGCTTCATGTTCGGCAGCAGGTCGGTGCCGCCGGCGATCAGCATCGCCTGCGGCCCCTCGCGCGCGAGGATCTTCGCTGCCTCCGCGACCGTGCGCGGCGCGCGGTAATCAAACCACGGCAGCCGCATCATTTCGCTTGGTCTCCTTGCCGTCGCCACCCTCCCAGGGCGGCGCGACGAAAATCGGCTGCGGGTACGGTACCGCAGGAAAACTCTCGGGCCCGACGCGTGGCGGTTTTCCTTTTGCTTTGAGTTCCAAAGCTTTAAGAATTTTGTCCGGCGTAATTGGCAACTCGTCGATTCGCACGCCTACCGCGTCGAAGATGGCGTTCGCCACCGCCGGCATGACCGGCAGCAACGGCCCCTGCCCGGCTTCCTTGGCGCCGAACGGGCAGTTCGGGTCCGGATCCTCGACGAGGATGGTGTCCACTTCGGGCATGTCCAGCGAGGTCGGGCTCTTGTACTCGAGCAGCGACGGAATTTTGTGCACTAGGGCGTGCGACATCTTCGGCGGCAGGCGGCGGAACACCTGCTCCTCCATCAAAGCCTCGGCCAGGCCCATGTAGACGCTGCCCTCGACTTGTCCCCGCGCGAGCACCGGGTTCACGGTACGGCCGATATCGTGCGCGATCCAGATCTTCGGCACCGCGATCCAGCCGGTCGCCTTGTCCACCTCGACCTCGACCACGCACGCGGAATAGGAGTAGGCGGGCGAAGGGCCGACGCCCGCGCCCTTGTAGCGGCCGGGCGCGCGCGGCGGCGCGTAGGAGCCGACTGCGCCTAGAGTGCCGAACTTCGTTTCGGCAAACTCAACTGCTTCACGGAAAGAAATGCTTTTATTCGAATCTGAAGGTACAAAAACCCGGCCTTGTGAAAAAACCATTCGATCCGGTATCACCTCCAGCTGCTCCGCGGCAGCCTCTGCGATCTGCGCCTTCAGTTTCTCGGCGGCCTGGATCGCGGCGTTGCCCATCATCACGGTGACGCGGCTGGAGTAGGAGCCGAGGTCCACGGGCGTGAGGGCCGTGTCGCCCGTCACGCAGCGGATGTCGTAGGGATCCATACCGAGCACTTCGGCCACCATCGCGGCGAGCACGTCGTCCGAGCCCTGGCCGATTTCGGTCGCGCCGCAGAACACGGTGACCTGGCCGCTGCGGTCGGCGAGCAGCTGCACGCCGGAGTGCGGCATCTTGTTCCAGTAGATCGGCAGCCCGGCGCCGGAGAGATACGAGCTGCAAGCCAGCCCGATGCCGCGGCCAGATGGCAGTTTCGCGTATCGATTCTTCCAGTCGGAGCGCGCGACGACCTGCCTGATGCACTCGGCAAGGCCGATGGTGCCGATCTTCAGCCAGTTGGCGGTGAGCGAATTGGGCTTCGCGACGATGCCCAGGCGCAGCTCCGCCGGGTCCAGCTTCAGCTTCGCGGCGATCTTGTCCAGCTGCACTTCCTGGCCGAAGCGCGGCTGCGGCGTGCCGTGGCCGCGCTTGGGGCCGCAGGGCGGCTTGTTGGTGAAGGTGCGGCAGGCGTCGAACTTGTAGCGCGGCAGCTCGTAGGTCACGGTCTGCAGCACCCCGGTGTAGAACGTGCTCGCCGCGCCGTAGCCGCCGTAGCCGCCGCCATCGAGCAGAGTCTGCACGTGCATGCCCGTGAGCTTGCCGTCCTTCGTCACCCCGGTGCGCATGCGCATCAGCACCGGGTGCCGGCCGCGGTGCATGTAGAACACCTCTTCGCGGTTGAGGCAGATCTTCACCGGCCGGCCGAGTTTCAGCGCCGCGCGCGAGACGACGATCTCGTGGTTGTGCAGGTCGCACTTGCCGCCGAAGCCGCCGCCGTTCGGGCAGGCGATGACGCGGATGTGCGCCGCCGGCATCTGCAGCGCCCGCGCGAGGGCGCGGTGGATGTAGTGCGGCACCTGGGTCGAGGACCACAGGGTCAGCTTGCCCTCGCCGTCGGGCGCCGCCACGGAAGCGTGCTGCTCGATCGGCAGGTGGGTATTGCCCTCGTAGAAGAACAGGTCGTCGAAAACATGGTCGGACTTCGCCAGCGCCTCGGCGACGTCGCCGAATTCGTAGGACTGGATGCGGTGGATATTTCCCCGTTCACCGTAGTCATGAATACGGGGTTCGGGGTTTTGCAGCGCCTCTTCCGGATCTGTTATTGTTTTTAGGACTTTAAATTTAACTTCAACAAGATGCAAAGCTTCTGTGGCGGTCTGCTCGTCTTTTGCGATCACCGCCGCGATCGGATCGCCGACGTAGCGCACGCGGCCGTTGGCGAGCGGGTATTCATCCTGCGCCACCGGCATGATGCCGAAGGTGATCGGGAAGTCCTTGCCGGTGAGGACCAGATGAACGCCGGGGTGCCTTTGCGCTTTTTCTACATTGATATCCAGAATATCCGCGTGCGGGTGTGGAGATCGAAGCAGCCGGCAGTGCACCATCCTCGGCAGGACAATGTCGTCCGCGAATTTGGTGAGGCCGGTGACCTTGGCGCGGCCGTCGACCCGGCGGCGCGCCTTGCCGATCACTTTCAGGCTCATGGCTTCATCCTTCTTGCAGCTTCCTCAATCGCCTCGAAGATCTGCTGGTAGCCGGTGCAGCGACAGAGATTTCCGGAGATCGCCTCTTTTATCTGTTCTCTATTGACGTGCAAGTCCTTATCCAAGAGAGCTTTTGCCGTCATCAGAATGCCCGGCGTGCAATAGCCGCATTGCGCCGCACCCAGGTCGGCGAACGCTTCCTGCAGCGGGTGCAGCGTGGCGCCGTTGGCCAGACCCTCGACGGTCTCGATGCGCTTGCCCTCGCACTCCACGCCCAGCGCCAGGCAGGACAGTTGCGGCTCGCCGTCGATCAGCACGGCGCAGGCGCCGCACTCGCCCAGCTCGCAGCCGTGCTTGGTGCCGGTGAGGTTGAGGTCCTCGCGCAGCACCTCGAGCAGGGTCTTGTAGGGCGCAAACGAAACAGGCGCTTCCTCGCCGTTGACGAGGAAATTCAGGTGCACGCGGTCGGGAACGGCGGCCATGGCGATTGTTTGGGCCCCAAACAATCGTCAGTTTACTACAATGCCCGGATGAACGTCTTTCAGATCCAGGACGACTGGGGCATGGAGCACCTGAAGCTCGCCACGCGCCCGGACCCCCGGCCCGGCCCCGGCCAGGTGCTGCTGCGCATGAAGGCCGCTTCGCTCAACTACCGCGACCTGGTGGTGCCGATGCGCGGCTACGGCTCCCATACCGGCACGCTGCCGCTGATCCCGCTTTCCGACGGCGTCGGCGAAGTGATCGAGGCCGGCCCGGATTTGACGCGGGTCAAGCGTGGCGATCGCGTCTGCCCTTTGTTCAGCCAGGGTTGGTTGAGCGGCGAGCCGAGCATGGAGCGCCTGGGCCAGTCGCTCGGCGGACCGCTCGACGGCACCATGGCCGAGTACATGGTCCTTGCCGAGGCGGGTGTGGTGAAGGTTCCGGCGCACCTCTCCGACGAGCAGGCCGCCTCCCTCCCCTGCGCCGCGCTCACCGCCTGGAGCGCGCTGGTCACCTGCGACAACATCGGCCCGGGTTCGCGCGTGCTGGTGCAAGGCACCGGAGGGGTGGCGCTATTCGCGCTGCAATTCGCCAAGCTGCGCGGCGCGCAGGTCACCATCATTTCCTCGAGCGACGAGAAGATCGCGCGGGCAAAGGCGCTGGGCGCAGACGCCGCGATCAACTACGTGAAGACGCCGGAATGGTACAAGGCCACGCGCGACCTCACCGGCGGCCGCGGCTACGACCACATCCTGGAGCTGGGCGGCGAGAAGACCCTGCCGCAGTCGCTGCGCTGCATCCGACCCGGCGGCACGCTTTCCATGATCGGCGTGCTCTCGGGCGGCATGCTCTCCGCGCCGCTCGGTCTCGTCGTCACGCGCCAGGTGCGCCTGCAGGGCATCACGGTCGGCAACCGCGACGGCTTCGAGGCAATGATGCGCGCCATCGACCAGCACAAAATTCAGCCGATGACCGACAAGGTTTTCGCATTCGAAGACCTGAAGGAAGCGATGGCCTACCTGAAGAGCGGCGCCCATTTCGGCAAAGTCTGCATCCGGCACTAAAAATCAGCCGGGTGGCGGCTGCGGCGCGACGCGCTGCCAGGCGCTCGGGCAGGTCTGGACCTGCGGGTAGTACGTCCGATATTCGGGGCAGTAGTACCAGTACGCCTGAGGCGGCGGCTGTTCGATGTACACCGGCGGCGCGGAGTAGACGTAGCGCGGTAAAAACAGCAGCGGCGCCGCGATGATCGCCAACCGCGCGCCGTGGTGGTGGAGGTGGTGGTGCCGATGGTAAGGCCGATGGTGCCGGTGCCCCGGGCCGGCTTCGGCAAATTCGGGCCAAGGTCCCGCGATCAGGACGACTGAAGCTGCAACCACCGCTGCTTTACCGCACTTCACGCACCAACCATAGCAGCCAGGCGAAGTCCGAGGCGTAACGAATTGTTTCTCTCAGCGCCTGCCGTCATACCAGGGCCGGCAGGCCGCGGCGCTGCGCAGGCTGCGGCGCGGGTGCAGCAAAAACCTGCCCATGAACCCGAGCAGCTCGCCCCAGCCGTAGAGGCGCAGCTTGCGGTCGCTCGTCAGCAGTGGATGGCGATGCAGGATGACGATCTTCCTGCCGCGGGTGCGTGCCAGGCGCTTGAGGCGCCGGAAAAGCTCCAGTTCCTCGGACGCATACAGTTCCTCGCTGAAGCCCCGCAGCTCGGTAAACGCGGTGCGTTCGCAAAAAATGAACGAACCCGCGGCCCAGCGCGTCACGCGGCTGAGCGCGTTCCAGGCCCGGATCGCCACCCGGAACACTGGCGAACCCTCGGGCGCGACGGTAGATCCGCCGGCTACGCAGTCATCGTCGTCAATCGCCGCCTTCAGATCGAGGAACAGCCCGGGGCTGGGCGAAGAATCCGCATCCACGAACAGCAGCCACTCCCCGGTAGCGGCCGCTGCGCCGCGGTTGCGCGCCCTCGAAATCTGGTTATGCGGCTCGAACACCACCCGCGCCCCGGCCGCGCGCGCGATCTCCGCGGTACGGTCGGTGGAATTGTTGTCGCAAACGATGAGCTCCCAGGACCAGGAAGGTTCGAAAACCTGCGCCGCCGCCCTGATGCTTGCCAGCGTCGCGCCGAGCAGGCGCTCCTCGTTGAATGCCGGCACGACAACCGAAAGTTTCAGGCGCGCAGTTTGAATCGCTGAATTTTCCCGGTGGCGGTCTTCGGCAGCTCGGTGGCGAATTCTATCCAGCGCGGGTACTTGTAGGGGGCGAGCTTGGCTTTGACGTAATTCTGCAATTCTTCCGTCGTGGCCTGCTTGCCGGGCTTGAGCACGACGAAGGCCTTGGGCTTGACGAGCTTCTGCTCGTCTTCCTTGCCGACCACGGCGGCTTCGAGCACCGCTTCGTGCGAAACCAGCGCGGCTTCGACCTCCGCGGGCGAGACCCAGATGCCGGAGACTTTCAGCATGTCGTCGGTGCGGCCGCCGTAGGCGTAGAAACCATCCGCGTCCTGGGTGTATTTGTCGCCGCTGCGCGTCCACTCGCCGACGAAGGTCGTGCGGCTCTTGGCCCGATTATTCCAGTAGAGGTTCGCCGCGGTCGGGCCCTTGATCAGCAACTCGCCCAGCTCACCCTGCTTCACGTCGTTGCCCTGCTCGTCCACCAGCCTGAGTCCATAGCCGGGCACCGCCTTGCCGGTGGTGCCGTAGCGGAATTCCTCCGGCCGGTTGGAGAGGAAGATGTGCAGCATCTCGGTCGAGCCGATGCCGTCGAGGATGTCGATGCCGGTCTTTTCCTTGAAGCTTTTGGCGATTTGAGGAGGCAGTGCTTCACCGGCAGATATGCACATTCTCAACTTCAAGGAATTTCTGGAAGGAAAAGCAGGAGAAGCCAGCATTCCGGCATAAAGCGTCGGCACGCCGTAGAAAAACGTCGGCTTGCGCTCGGTCAGGCGCTTGAAAACAGCGTCCGGAGTCGGGCGTTCTGCCATTAACACTGTGGTCGCTCCCACCGCCAGCGGGAACGACAGCGAATTGCCGAGACCGTAGGCGAAGAAGAACTTCGCCGCGGAAAACACGATATCGGATTCCTTGAATCCGAGCACGCCCCCGGCATAGAGCTCGGCGGTGAGCCGCATGCTGGAGTGCACGTGCACCGTGCCTTTGGGCATGCCAGTCGAGCCCGAGGAGTAGAGCCAGAAGCAGGGATCGTCGCGGGTAGTCGGTGCAGGGATAAGGTTTTTTTCGCCTTGGGATAAAAAATCTCCAAAGGGAGAAAAAATTACATGCTTCAAAAATGGCGACTTGCCGAGCAAAGGCTCGAACTGGGGCTTGAGCGCTGCCGAAACCAGCAAGGCCTTCGCCCGACTGTCGGAGAGCATGAATTCGTAGTCCCTGGTGGTGAGCAGCGTGTTGACCGCGATCGGCACGATGCCGGCCTTGATTGCGCCCAGGAACGCGACCGGCCAGTCGATTGTGTCGTGCATCGCGATCAGGATGCGATCCTCCATCCTGAGGCCCAGCGAGAGCAGGTGGTTGCCGAAGCGGTTCACGCGTTCGGCGAGCTCGCCGAAGGTGCATTGTCCGCCGTCGTCGATGTAGGCGATCTTGCCGGCGCGGCCCGCTTTCAGGTTGCCGCCGACCAGGTCCTCGGCGGCGTTGTAGCTGCGCGGGATTTCCATGGCATGAATTGTACTTAGGTGCTTACGGCTAGTGCTTCCTTCGCCAGCGCCAGCCAGCCTGCGCCCCACTCCACCGCCATTTCCTCGGGTAGCACGCCCGAGGAGGCGTCGTGCTGCACCCGCTCGCCGATGCGCCGCGCCCCCAGTTCGCCGAGGATGTCGTCGAAGCGCTTGCCGCCGAAATTGAAGGTCTCGGCGTAGGTGCGGTCGCCCAGGCCGAACACGCCATAGCGCACGCGCGAGAGGTCCGGGCGCTTTTCCTTCAGGCCCTCGTACAGTGCCTTGGCGTTGTCAGGCACGTCACCCTGGCCGTAGGTCGAGGTGACGATGAGGAAAATCCCCTCGCGCTCGAAGACGGTACTGTCCAGCTTGTCCATCAGCAGCGTTTCGACCGCCAGGTCGCCGTCGTCCCACACCAGTTCCAGCTCCTGCGCGACCAGCTGCGCGGTGCCGGTCATGGTGCCGACCAGGAGATGGAGTTTCATTGACATCCAATATAATGCAGCATAGAATCCTCGTCAAGCACTATAACTCATGAACGCCCCGCCTACGCCGGCACAGCAGGAAGCCGCCTACCTCTCCCAGCTCGGCGAGCGCGTGCGCGCCTGGCGCGGCGGCACCGGCATGACGCGCAAGGCGCTCGCCGCGGCCTCGGGGGTGTCGGAGCGCTACCTCGCGCAGCTCGAGGCGGGCCAAGGCAACATCTCCGTGCTGCTGCTGCGCAAGGTCGCGCGCGCCATGGGCGTCCCGGTCGAAAGCCTGGTGCGCGAGGCGCCGGACCACGACGCGGCCGGCCGGCGCATCGCTCTGGTCGGCCTGCGCGGCGCGGGCAAGTCCAGCCTCGGCGCGAAACTCGCCGCCGCGCTGGGCGCCCACTTCATCGAGCTCGACCACG
>Ga0247727_10010553_pt1 | contig 16341 bp, 12 predicted proteins | sample WisWelCaveWW1625_FD_202498 | JGI IMG/M metagenome (GOLD analysis project Ga0247727, IMG submission 202498) | Biofilm microbial communities from Wishing Well Cave, Virginia, United States - WW16-25 | ecosystem: Environmental > Aquatic > Deep subsurface > Groundwater > Cave microbial mat | place... | reverse complement strand
ACTCGGCTTGCCTCACGGAAGATCCGCTTTGGGCGGATCTTCCGGGGGGCTGCGAACGAGTCGCCAACCCGCCCATCGCCGCTGCTCCCCCGCGGCCCCTCGACGACGTCCGCACGGTTGGAGACGAGCGCTCGGCGGCGAGGTCCAGAAGGCGCGAGGAGCCTCGGCCGCCTGCCTGAGCTGCACGGGATCGCGCAGGCGCGCAGCCCGGGCGGCCGAGGCTCCCGCGCACGCTGGTGGCCGGCTGCGTGGAGGTGCGACAACCGACGCCGCGCCTCAAGGTGCCCAGGCCGGCCCCCCATCACCGCGCCCGCTCGGCGGCACCGCCGAGTGGACCCGGATTCTGCGTGACCGGCCAGGGCGCAGCGAGGCGCAGGATCGGCGGCCGCGGCTCTGCGCAGCCCGTGATCAGCGTGGCCGGCGAGCGCCCTCCGGTGGCGCCGCGCAGCGGCGCCTCCTGAGCCCGCGATCTCTGCGCAGCCAGTCCTGGTCGTGCGCGGTTCGCCCCGTCCGCCCGCTCGTTGGGTGGAGGGGCACCGACGGCGGGCGGACGGGGCGAACGCGCGGCTTCGACCCCACGCTGCCAATCGCTGATCCCCGTGCGCGCGGGCGTCGTCGCGGGGCCGCCGTGGGTGCCTTGCTCCGCAGCGGCCCGTTTCTCCGGGCCGCGAAGGAGCAAGGCTCCCACGGCGGCCCACGACGACGCCTCCGCGTGGTCCTTTAGTTGCAGCCCGCCGCGGCCGGCTGGCGCACCAGCGCGCCGAGGGCCGCGGGCGGCAGGCCCCACGCGCGCGCGACCTGCGTGGCGCGGCGGGCCAGGCGTGCGCGCTCGTCGGCGCGGCCGGCTTCGGCCACGAGGCCGCTGCACAGCGCGCCGGCGGAAGTGGCGTCGTCCGCGGCCAAGGCGCAGGCGGCGAGGTGCAGCTGGCGTTCGATCGTGGGGCCGTCGATGCGCTCGGCCGCGGCCAGGCAGGCGCGCGCGGCGAGCAGGGCGCGCCCGGGTGCGGGCACCGGCGGGCAGGTGCGGTCGCGCGCGGCCAGGTACGGGCCCAGCCGGCGCAGCAGGTGCTGCACGTCCTGACGCACCTCCTCGATGGGGCGCGCGTGCGGCACGCCGCCCGACGGGTGCGGCCAGCGCGCGGCGCAGGCGCGCGACAGCTCCTCCAGCATCCCGGCCAGGCGCGCACGGCCGGCGGCCTGCACCACGGCCAGCACGTAGGCGGTGGCGTCGTCGGCGCGGTCGGCCGGGACCCCGAGGCCGGCGCGCGCGGCGCGCAGGGCGGGGCGGCAGCGTGGACACGTGCCCACGTGGCGCGCCAGCGCGGCGTTCGAGGCGCGGCCGGCGACCAGGCGCGGCAGCAGTACCCGCGCACGGGTGCACAAGGACAGTCCGGACAGGTTCATCGGCCACCTCCACCACCCGCGGCGGGCCCCGGGGAATCGTGGTCCCGGACCTCGAGGCTCTCGCGCAGCCGTGCCGTCAGGCGCTTGCGCGCCCGCAGCACGATCATGCCGACCTGACCCCGGGGGACGCCGAAAGTCACGGCGATCTCGTTGTAGGACAGGCCGTCCAGCTCGCGCGCCTGCAGGACCAGCCGGTCGCGCTCGGGCAGCCGGGCGAAGCGGCCGGCCACGACCAGCAGCACCAGCGACGCCAGTTGCTGCAGGTGGGCCGCCTGCTCGCGGTCGTCGGCCACGGCGATCGGGTCGGGCTCGCACTCGCCGGCGCGCAGCTGCTGCCAGGCGCGGCCGCGCGCCTCGGCGCGGCGCTGGCGGCGCAGCTGGTTCAGGGCGTCGTTGCGCAGCGCGGTGTGCGACAGGCCGAGGAAGTTGCGCACCGGCGGGCGGTCGCGGCGCAGGTCGGTGAAGAGTCGCGCGTACAGGCCGGCCACGAGGTCCTCGGCCTCGACCCCCGGGCGCAGCTCGCGCACGGCGCGGCGCGCGAGGGCGGTCAGGCGCGGCTGCGTCAGGCGCACCAGCAGGTCGAAGGCCTGCGGGTCGTCCGTCTCGCGGAAGCGCTGCAGCAGCTGGGCGGCCAGCAGGTCGACGTGCTCGTCTCGTTGCGGGTCGGCGTCGTCGGGAACGCAGATGCGCGGCTCGCCTGGCAGGGCGGCGATGCGCGCGATCAGACCCGCCGCTTCGCGGTCCTTCATGGGACTCTCCGTGGCGGGGAGCGCTCGGCGCGGCCCGCAGTGCAGTGTGGACGCCGCGCGGAGAGAGACGCCGGCGCCCGATCGGACGGCTGCGCAGGCTACCGCGTCGGGCGCGCAGCGGAAAAGGGGGGTGGCCGCGGTCGGCCGGATCAGGGAACCAGCAGGCACAACGCGTTGCTGGCGGCCAGGCCCTCCGGAGCACCGGCGTCCGGCACCCACAGCTGCACCCAGAGCTGAAGGCCAGGCGGCAGGTTGGGGGGCAGGGCGGCCTGCAGGTGCAGGCCGCCGCCGGTGTCGGTCAGCAGGCCGGTGATCAGCAGGTCGGGCGACGGCACCAGCGTTCCGCCCTTGAAGGCCTGCAGCGACGCGGAGGTGCCGGCCACCAGCGTGGCCGGGACGGTCGCCGCCGCCTCGCGCAGCACCAGCGCGATGGACTGTCCCGCTGCTTCGCCGCCCGAGCCTTCCAGCGCCGGCGCGTGCTCGCCGGGCAGGGCGCCGCCGGCGTCGGTCCAGCCGGCCAGCGCCGTGGTGTCGACCACCACGGGCACGGGGTTGCCGAGCGGGCCGCCGTTGTTGGGCGTCGTCGGGCCGGTCGGCCCGCTGCCGCCGGTCTTCTCGATGCCGCCGACGCCGTCGCCGCCGCGCTTGGCGCCGGGCGGCGGGCCCACGAGCGAGCCCGGCGCGCCGTCGCCGGCCAGGGTCGCGGGCGCGGCGCCCAGGAGGAGCGCCGCCGCGAGGGCCAGGCGGCTGGCGCTGCGGTGCAGGTGGGTGTTCATGTCAGGTCGATGCATGGCCGGGATCCGCTGGGCGCGTGCCGTCGCCGTCGGGCAGGTCGCTGGAGTCGAGCAGCTCGCGCACGCGGCCTTCGTCCAGGCCGAGATCGCGCGCGAGCGCGGGAAGCAGGTGCGCGAGCCAGTCGGCCACGCGCTCGGAGGGCGCGTGGCGCTGCAGGCCCGCGAGGTTGCGGACGGCGTGCTCGAAGCGCGCGCTGTCGCCCAGGCGCGTGGCGGCGAAGCACACGTTCATGACGCGTACCGGGTCCTCGGGCCACTCGTCGGCGTGCGCCTCGCAGGTGGATAGCGCGTCGGCGTAGCGCTCGAGGCGCAGCTGGGCCAGTTGCAGGTTGCGCGCCGCGTTCTGGCGCGTGACCGGCGGCAGGTCGTCGCGCCCGAGCAGCGCGGCCAGCAGCGCCTCGGCGGCGCCTGGCTCGCCGGCGTGGATGTGGCACAGCGCCACGGCCACCTGCTGACGGCCGGTCTGCCCCTCGATCTGCTGCAGCTTCTGCAGGCACGCGCGCGCGTCGTCGAGGGCCGTGGCGGGGGCCGGCTGAGTCAGGGGCACGCGGCCGACATCCACCTCGGCGTCGGCCTGCTTCAGCCGCCGGGCGATGCGGCGCACCTCGTCGGCCACGACATCGCTGCGACGCGGCTCGGCGCGGATCAGCGTGCGGCTGGAGAAGCCTGGCGCCTGCACCAGGCAGGCCTTGGCCATCTCGTACACCAGGTCGGCCAGCTTGGCGCGCGCGGCGGCCACGGACTGCTCGAGCATGCGCTGCATCAGGCCCTTGACGGCCTTGACGCCCTCGCGGCTGCCCAGCGCCTCGCGCACGGCGGCCTGCAGTTCGGCGGCCGCCGACGGGGCCAGTTGGTGCCGGCTCACGCCCTCGGGCAGCCGCTGCACGAGGCGCTCGGCCAGGTGCACGCGCGCGCGGCGGATGATCATGCCGACCTGGTCGGGCTGGAGGCCCAGCAGCGCGGCCACGCGCTCGTAGGGCAGGCGCACGATCTCGCGCGCGACGAGCACCTGCTGGTCGCGCGGCTCCAGCTCGGCGAAGCACTCGCCGGCCAGCGCCAGCACGTCCGAGCCGAAGCCTGCCAGCAGCCGGTCGTGCTCGCGCGCCTGCAGCTCGTCGGCCGGGTCGGCCGGCTGCGCCTGCGTCGCATGCCACGTGCGCTGGTTGGCCTGCGCGCGTTTCAGCTGGCGCAGGTGGTCCAGCACGTCGTTGCGCATGGACGTGTGCGCCAGCGCCAGGAAGTGGCGCACGGGCTCGGCCGGGCGGCGGCCGACGTCGGTGAACAGGCGCACCATGAAAGCCGAGGCCAGCTCGTCGGCGTCCAGGGACGGCGCCAGCTTGCGCGTGAGGCGCCCGGCCGACTCGGACAGGCGCGCATGCGTCAACTCGAAGAGCAGCGTGAAGGCCTCGACGTCGCCGTGTTCGCGGAACCGGTCGAGCAGGTGGCGGGCAGCCTCGTCGACGTGCAGTTCGTTGCGCGCGTCGAAGCGTTCGAGGCACGGTACGGAGGACGCCGAACCCGGAACGCGCTTCAGGCGTTCGGCGAAAGCGCCGTGGTCCAAGATCTGCCCTCCATCTCCTCCCTCAGGAGACGGCCTGCCCGGTGGGTTCGAGTTACCGAAGGGTCGGACGGAAAACCCGTGGAGAAGTAACCGTAGGTGTTGAAAGTGGCCAAGTTGTACAAATTATCCAATCTAAGGGACTCAGGAGCTTACCCCTGATTCGGTGCGCGACAAGTCTGGATAGATGGAGCCGCATCGATGCCACAGGCGTGGCAACGAGGTTCCGGCGCCGTCAGGCAGCACGCGGCGCGACCCGCCGGGCCTCGAGTTCGAGCAGACCCCGCACGGCGACCAGCAGGCTGCCGGTGGCGGGCGGGATGCGCTGCGGCTCGTTGAACAGACCCCGCAGCACGGCCTCGACCAGGGCCTCGGGCGGGCCGCCGCGAGGGACGCGCGCGGACACCCGCTGCGCGATGTCGAGCAGGCGCGCGCGCGTCAGGCGCATGAACTGCGCGAAGGCCTCGACGTCGTGTTGGCGCCGGAAGCGCTCGAGCAGGCGCCCGGCCAGCTCGTCGACGTGCAGGTCGTTATGCGGGTCGAAGCAGGTCGCGTCCGGCCAGAGGCCGTCGTCCTGCTGCGCGAGGAAGCGGTCGTCCGGCACCTGCAAGCTCCGCAACCCCAGCCGCCGCCCGCCGCGGAATGCGGGCAACCGGACGGACGCCGCCGCCTGGCGGGTGTAACGCGACAGGTCGTCAGGTCGCGACGGGCTGGCGCGGCGCCGGCGCCGGCTGGAAGCCGGGCAGGCGGTAGGCCTGCGCCGCGTACTCGCGCAGCATGCGGCGCGAGCTGAAGCGGCCGAGGAAGGCCGCCATCGAGGCGCGCATCATGGCGATCCAGCCGCGCGGCAGGCCGTCCACGTCGCGCTCGTAGTACAGCGGCACGACCTGCTGCTCGAGCAGCTCGTACAGCAGCCGCGCGTCGCGGCCGACGTCGGGCGGTACGCCGCCGCCGAGCGCGAAGCCCAGGCCGGGCGCGTGGCCCTCGGCCCACCAGCCGTCGGGCACGGAGATGTTGAGCACGCCGTTGCAGGCGGCCTTCATGCCCGAGGTGCCGCTGGCCTCCAGCGGCCAGGTGGGCGTGTTGAGCCAGGCGTCCACGCCGCGCACCAGCAGGCGCGCGACGGCCGCGTCGTAGTCCTCGACGAAGACCACGCGCCCGCGCAGGCCGGCGCTGCAGGCCAGCTCCCAGATGCGGCGGATCATGTCCTGCCCGGCGCGGTCGGCCGGGTGCGCCTTGCCGGCGATGAGCAGTTGCACCGGGCGCGCGGCGTCGCACAGCAGGTGCTCGAGGCGCGCGGGGTCCTGGAACAGCAGGTCGGCGCGCTTGTAGGGAGCGAAGCGCCGCGCCCAGCCCAGCGTGAGCGCGGCCGGGTTCAGCAGCGTCTCGACATGCCGCAGCTCGGCCGGCGCGTGGCCGTGGCGCGCGGACTGGCGCAGCGCGCGCACGCGCACGAAGCGCATCAGGCGGTGCTTCTGGGCCACGTGCGCGGCCCACAGCACGCCGTCCTGCAGCTCGGTCGCGCGGCGCGCCAGCTCGAACGGGTCCTCGCCCTCGACGGCGCGCAGCACGCGCGACATCTCGCGCCCCATCCAGGTGGGCACGTGCACGCCGTTGGTGATGGCGCCGATGTCGTGGCCCGGCCACATGTCGCGGCTGACCTTGCCGTGCAGTTGCGAGACGGCGTTGGCGCTGCGCGACAGGCGCAGGGCCAGGGCCGTCAGGTTGAAGCCGGGCGGGAAGCCGTTGGACGGCGCGCGTCCCAGCGCCAGAAGCTGCTCGACGTCGGCGTTCAGGTCGCTCGCCGTGCTGACCAGGTACGGCCGCACCCTGTCCTCGGCGAAGACCTCGTTGCCCGCCGGCACCGGCGTGTGCGTGGTGAAGACGTGCAGCGGGCGCACCGCCGCGATGGCCGCGGCCACGTCGCTCGCGCCGGAGCGGCGCGCGTTCTCCAGGGCCAGGAAGGCCGAGTGGCCCTCGTTCATGTGCCAGCAGCTCGGGCGGATCCCGAGCACGTCCAGCAGCGCGACCGCGCCGCGGCCCAGCACCAGCTCCTGCTCGAGGCGCATGTCACGCCCGCGCACGTAGAGCTGGCTGGTGATGTAGCGGTCCTCGGGCGCGTTGTGCGAGGTGAAGGTGTCCAGCAGCAGCAGCGGCACGTGCCCGACGAAGGCGCACCACACGCGCATGGCGACGCGCCGCTCGCCCAGCTCGACCTGCAGGCGCAGCGTCCGGCCGTCCGCGCCGGCCACGCGCAGCAGCGGCAGTCGCATCGCGTCCAGCTCGGGGTAGTCGTGCTGCTGCTGCCCGTCCCCGTCAACCAGCTGGTTGAAGTAGCCGCGCCGGTAGAACAGGCCCACGCCCAGCAGCGGCAGGCCCATGTCCGAGGCCTCCTTGAGGTGGTCGCCGGACAGCACGCCGAGGCCGCCGCTGTAGATGGGCAGCGCCTCGGTCAGCGCGTACTCGGCCGAGACGTAGGCCACCGGCGCTTCGTCCGTGCGGCGCGCGCCGGTCTCCTGCTCCAGCCGGCCGTGGACGCGCGCGAGTTCGGCCAGGTACTCCGTGTCGTGCGCCAGTTCGGTCAGCCGCGAGCGGCGCACCAGCATCAGCAGGCGCACCGGGTTGCGGTAGCGCGACCACAGGTCCGGATCCACCCGCTCGAACAAGGTGCGGGCGTCGGCGTGCCAGGTCCACCACAGGTTGTAGGCCATGTCCACCAGCCGCCGCAGTGGCTCGGGGACCTCGAGGTGCTCGGGCGGCAGGGTGCGGATGGAGGGCTTCATGGGTGGCGCAGGGTGGCGCAGCGGCGGCAGCGCGGCGAGGAGCCGGATGGAAACCGGGGGCGGGTAGGATGCCCGCCCCTTGCATCGGCAGTCCAGCCTGCAATCCCAACCTCATTCCGCGCGCGGAGATCCGAGCGATGACCCTGCCTCTTGCGCACGCCCTGTCCGTGCTGGCCGCGGTCGCGCTGCCCGTCCTGGCGCAGGCCGAGCCGGCAGCGCTGGTCCGCGTGGAGCAGGTTTCCGAGCGGCTGCGCGAGTTGGCCGCCGCGCACCCGGATCGCTCGCGGCTCGAGCAGGTCGGCCGCTCGCTGGCGGGGCGCGAGATCCTGGCGCTGCGGGTCGGGTCGGCGGCGGACGCGCGCGTCGAGGGCGCGGTGTTCCCGGGCGTGCTGGTCGTGGCCGGGCTCGACGGGCGCCGGGCGGGCGACGTGGACGCCGTGCTGCGCGTCGTCGAGCGCCTGCTGGCCGGGGCCGATGCCGCGCCGCAACCGGAGGGCACGCAGCTGGTCTTCGTGCCGCTGGCCAACCCGGACGGCCTCGCCGCGCTGCTGGGCCAGGACGGACCCGTGCGCGAGCGCGCCGGCAACGGCCGCCCGGACGATGCCGATCGCGACGGCCGCGCAGACGAGGATGCGCCCGCGGACCTCGATGGCGACGGCCTGCTGGCCTGGATGCGCGTGCCCGATCCCGAAGGCGAGTGGGTCATCGACGCGCACGACCCGCGCGCGCTGCGCAAGGCGCGCCGCGAGCGCGGCGAACGCGGCACGCACCGCCTGCTGCCCGAGGGCCGCGACGCCGACGCCGACGGCGCGCACGCCGAGGACGGCCCGGACGGCGCGCAGCCCGACCGCAACTTTCCGCACGGCTGGAAGGAGCATGACTTGGCCGCCGGCAGCGTCCCGCTGTCCGAGCCCGAGTCCCGCGCGCTGGCCGAGTTCGTGCTCGCGCGCCCGGAGCTCTACGCCGTGCTGGTCGTGGGCGCGCAGGACACGCTGGCCGAGCTGCCCAAGGGCGACGCCAAGGCGCCGGGCAACTGGGACGCGCCGCTGGCCGCGCTGATCGACGACGACCTGGCCGCGCTCAAGGAACTGCAGCGCCGCCTGCGCGCGCTGCCCGGCGGCGCCGATCACAAGGTCAAGGGCGAGGGCCTGTCGCCCGGCAGCTTTCTCGCGTGGTCCTACCACCAGGCCGGCCGGCTGCCGCTCGCGCTGCGCCTGTGGGAGCCGCCGGCGGAGCTGCCCAAGCCGGAGAAGCAGGACGGCCAGCCGAAGGAGGGCGGGGAGCAGGCGGCCGAGGCGCAGGCGGCCGAGGCCCCCGACGCCGCGCCGGCCGCGCCCGCCGACGACGAGCCGACCAGCGATGCGAGCAGCCCCGTTCCCGCCGCCGTGCTGGCCTGGCTGGACAAGGAGGGTCTCCCCGGGGCCCTGCCCTGGACGCCGTTCGTGCATCCCGAGCTGGGCGCGGTCGAGATCGGCGGCCTGCGTCCGGGTCTGCTGCACGGCGTGCCGCCCGCGGTCATGGAGCCGAAGGTGTCGCTGATCGCGAGCCTGCTGGGAGAAGTGCTGGCCGCGCGTCCCGCCGTGGCGTGGGAGGGCGTGCACGCGGCGCGCCGCGCCGACGGCGTGTACGACCTGGAGGGCACGCTGGTGAACGCGGGCTCGCTGCCGGCCGTCAGCGCGCTGGCCCGCTCGGCCCGCCTCGCGCGACCGCTGTCCGTGCGCCTCGAGTTGCCCGGTGGCGCGCAGCGCCTCGCCGGCCCGGTCGCGCCGCGCGTCGAGCGCCTGGACGGCGGCGGGGGCCGGCAGGAGTTCCGCTGGGTCCTGTCCGCCTCCGCGGGACAGGTCGTGCGCCTGTCCGTCGATTCCGACGCGCACCCGGCGCGGACCGTGGAGGTGGAGCTGCCATGAAGCGGATCCTGCTCGCCGCCGCCGCACTGCTCGCCGCCACCGCGCCCGCCGCGCCGCAGGCCGTGCGGGTGCCGCGCGTGCCCATCGCCTGGGACCGCTTCCACGACTACGACGGCATCGTCGCGCTGTGCCGCCAGCTGGCCGAGTCGCGCCCCGATCTGTGCCGCCTCGAATGGCTGGGCGAGTCCTTCGAGGGCCGCCCGATGCCGCTGCTGGTGGTCTCCAACCCGGCCACCGGCGCCGAAGGCCTCAAGGCGGCCATGTGGGTGGACGGCAACGTGCACGGCAACGAGGTGCAGGGCGCCGAGGCCTGCGTCTACCTCGTGTGGACGCTGCTCGAGCGCCACGGCGAGCTGCCCGAGATCACGCAGCTGGTCGACCAGCGCGTGCTGTACGTGTGCCCGATGGTCAACCCCGACGGCCGGCAGGCGTGGTTCGCCGAACCGCACACCGCCAGCAGCAGCCGCAGCGGCCGCGCGCCCGTGGACGACGACCGCGACGGCGCCTTCGACGAGGACCCGCCCAACGACCTGGACGGCGACGGCGAGCTGCTCTCGATGCGCCTGCGCGTGCCGCCGGGCGAGGGCACGCATCGCGTCTCGCCCGAGGACTCGCGGCGCATGGAGTCCGTGCCGCGCGAGAAGCGCCGCGAGCTGGGCGCGGACCTGGTCCTGCTGGGCCAGGAGGGATTCGACGACGACGGCGACGGCCGCGTCAACGAAGACGAGCCCGGCGAGTACGACCTCAACCGCAACTGGCCCTCGGGCTGGCAGCCCGAGTGGATCCAGTTCGGCGCGGGCGCCTTCCCGCTCAGCCACCCCGAACCCGCGAACATCGCGCGCTTCCTCCTGGCGCACCCCAACGTGGCGGCGGTGCAGTCCTTCCACAACAGCGGCGGCATGATCCTGCGCGGACCCGGCACGCAGTCGCGCGAAGACCTGTACCCGCGCGAGGACCGCGATGTCTACGACGCCATCGCGCGCGACGGCGAGGCCATGCTGCCCTTCTACAAGTCCATGGTCATCTGGAAGGACCTGTACGAGGTGCACGGCGGCTTCGTGAACTGGTGCGCCGAGGGCCTCGGCGTCGTCTCCTTCACCAACGAGCTCTGGTCCGGCAGCCAGTACTTCGCCGAGCAGGGCGAGGGCGGGCTCGAGTTCGCCGACGGCAACGAGCGGCGCCTCAAGTTCGACGACCTGCTGCTCTTCGGCGAGACCTGGGTCGACTGGCACCCGGTGGCGCACCCCAAGTGGGGCACGGTGGAGCTGGGCGGCTTCCGCAAGATGACCGGCCGCGTGCCGCCGCCGTTCATGATCCAGGAGATGCTGCACCGCAACGCGGCCTTCTGCGTCTTCCATGCCTCGCAGATGCCGCGCCTCGCCGCGGACGCGCCTGACGTGGAGCCCGCGCCGGGCGGCGCGCACTACGTCACGGTCGAGCTGCGCAACGAGCGCTGGATCCCGACGCGCACGGCCGTGTCCGCTGCGCAGCGCATCGGCACCCCCGACCTCGTGACCCTCGAGGGCGAGGGTCTCACCGTGCTGGCGGGCGGTACCGACGCCGACCGCGTGGACCTGGCCGACTTCGACCCCGTCGAGCACGAGCCCGCCCGCCTGCGGCTCGAGCGGGGCCTGCCCGGCCACGGCTCGGTGCGCCTGCGTTGGCTGGTGCGCGGCAGCGGGCCGTTCACGGTGACGTTGCGCACGGAGAAGGCCGGGACGCTGGTCGTGCACGGGACGCTCTGACGTCGTCGGGCCTGCGCGGGGATGTCGTCATGGACTGCCGGCGAGGCTTGCTCGGCCCGAACTGTCACCCATGAGCCCGGACGGAAGCCCGGCCCGACCCGTCACTCGAGGCGCTTGATCAGGTGCCAGCCGAACGGGCTCCTGACGCGGTGGTAGGCCGCCACGCCGATCTCTCCCGGGGCGAGGCGGAACGCGACGTCACCGAAGTTCCTGGCGTAGTCGTCGCGATCGTCCTGCGTCAGCGTGTAGGTGCCCCCGCCCTCGTCGCTGTTGTACTGCTGCATGAGGCCCGCGAAATCCTCGCCGGCGCGGGCGCGCGCCAGCAGGTCGAGGGTCAGCGAGCAAGCCTCGGCCTCGGTGCGCCCGCTCTCCGAACCGCGCTTGGCGCCGACGAACGCGACGAGCACGTGCTGGACGGTGACCTTGTCGATGGACTGTTCGGGTCGCGCCAGGGTGGCCGCGCTGTCACGGCCCAGGGGCGTGTCGTCGGGTGGGTCACCGCAGGCAGCGAGCGCGAGCAGGACGAAGGCGCAGGAGTGGCGGCGGGGGGACACGCGCGCGAGTGTAGCGTCCTCGACGCTCACGTCGCCGGGCCGCTGGTCGTCTCCGTCGCTGCATGACAGCCGCGCCCATGGTGAACCCAACCGGATTCGAAACCGTGTTGCCAGGAAGAGAACCATGTGTCCCGGACCTGCCGAGACGATGGGGCCGGCGAGCGCAGCTGGGATCAGCCGCTCGACTGCCGGGCCGCCAGCCGTCGCGCGTTTCCAGTCAGCCCCGGAGGGCTACTCCCGCCCGCATCCGGGTTGGTGAACCGGACCGCCGGCCGTCCGCAGCGGCCGCCCCCGCAGACCCTGGAGGGCGCATGGCCAGCAGCATCTCCGTCACGACCTGGTTCCGCGGAGTCAGCCGCAACTCGCCCTGGTTCGTGATCGCGGCCTCGATCCACATCATCGCCTTCGCCCTGCTCAGCGTGATCTACGTCACGCGCCACTTCCAGACGCAGGACGTACCACCCACGGCCATCGCCATGGCGACTCCCTCCGCCGCATCCGTCGAGGCGGCAGCAGCGCCGTTGCTCGAGGTGCTGAACCGCCAGGCGATTCCCGAGAACACCGAGGTGGAGCTGATTCCCTTCGACGAGTTGGCGTTCCAGCCGATCGTGCTCTCGGACGAGCCGCAGGACCTGCACCTCCCGCGCGGCGACCCCCTCGCCTTGTCCAGCTTGCCGGCGGGCGGCACGGGAGGCACGGCCATCGGGGCGGGCGAAGGCCCCGGGCGCCGCGGCACCGGCGTTCCGGGCCACGTGACGCTGCACCCCGGCGGCGGCGGCGAGACCGGCCGTTCAGGTCCGACGACGCGTGCGACCGAGGCGGGCGTTCTCGCGGGCATGCGCTGGCTCATGCGCCACCAGGCCGAGGACGGTTCCTGGCCGGTCGAGAGCCTGCGCGAGCGCTGCTCCGTCGTCGGCGGGCAGTGCATCGACGAGGGCGTCGACTTCAGCCCCGAGTACACGCCGGGCCTGACCGCGCTCTCCCTGCTGACATTCCTTGGCGCGGGCTACGGCCACGACTCCAAGGCCAGCGTCGTCGACGAGGCGCTGGGCGAGAGGCACGTGGTCGGCGAGGTGGTCAAGGCCGGCCTCAAGTGGCTGGCCGGGGAGCAGGGGCCGGATGGCGCGTTCACCAACTTCCCGGGCAGCATGTACAACGAGGCTCTCGGCGCCCTGGCGCTCAGCGAGGCCTACGGCCTCACGCACGCCAGGTACTGGAAGGAGCCCGCCGAGCGGGCGATCCGCTACCTGGTCGCGGGACAGAAGGACAACCCGACCGGCTCGGGTCGCTGGGGCTGGCGCTACCAGCCGGGCGGCGATTCGATCGCCGACACCTCGGTGACCTGCTGGGTGGTGATGGCGCTGAAGTCGGCCCGCAACGCAGGGCTCACGGTGCCGCAGGAGTGCATGGACGGCTCGCTGGCCTTCGCCCGGTGGGTCACCGGCAAGGACGGCCAGGTCGGCTACCTCGACCCGCTCGCGGCCGGCGCCAAGGTCAGCGGTCGCAACGAGCAGTTCGACTACCACCCCGGGACGATGTCGTCGCTGGGCATGCTGATCCGCACCTTCGTGGCGCACGACATCACGGACCCGTTCCTCGAGCAGGCGGCGCGGTACATCGTCAAGGACCTGCCGGCGGTCAGCGCGGACCGGCTCTCGATCGACTACTACTACTGGTACTACGCCTCGCTGGCCCTGAACCAGTTCGACGGGCCGGACAGCCCGCGCAAGGGCGGGACGTACTGGGATCCGTGGAACAAGGCCATGACCAGGGCCATCCTCGACCTGCAGGACAAGGACGAGGAGCGTGACGTGTGCACGCGCGGCGGCTGGCTCGCCGGCGACCGCTGGAGCTATGCCGGCGGTCCCATCTACGCCACCGCGATCAACGTGCTGACGCTCGAGGTCTATTACCGCTACGCCAACGCCTTCGGCGCGAAGTGAGGTCCGGGACATCCCGCTTGGGGCCCGGACGAACGGGCCACGCCGCAGCCCTGCACCGCTCCCCCGCGAGCCCCCTCGCGCCCTGACCGCCCGGCGGGTTATCGTCGGCCGTTTCGATCGCGCCCCCGGACCGGTTCGATGCCGATCCGCGAGGAAACCCCATGAGCCAGCCGTTCGATCAGCCCGTCGCCGCCGCACCCGCCGCCCCGCCCGCCGAGGAGGTGCGTGGCCTGCTGGTGATCGACAAGCCGCAGGGCATCACCTCGCGCAAGGCGCTCAACATCGTCGAGCAGCGCCTGGGCCTGGGGCCGCTGGGGCATTGCGGCAGCCTGGACCCGCTGGCCACCGGCGTGCTGGTGCTGGTGGTGGGCAAGGCGCGCAAGGTGCAGGACCTCATCGTGCGCGGCGAGAAGGTCTACGACATGACCGTCACGCTGGGCGCGCGCAGCGACACCGACGACGCCGAGGGCGTCATCACGCCGGTCGAGGGCGCGACGGCCCCGGCGCGCGAGGCGGTCGAGGCCGCGCTGGCGCCGTTCCGCGGCGAGATCCAGCAGGTGCCGCCGACCTACAGCGCGGTCAAGATCGATGGCCGCCGCATGCACCGCGAGGCGCGCATGGGCCGGCCGGTCGAGGCGCCGCCGCGCGCGGTCACGGTGCACGAGCTGCGCCTGGACCGCTGCGAGTGGCCGGCGCTCGACCTGCACCTGCGCTGCAGCAGCGGCACCTACGCGCGCGGCATCGCGCGCGACCTCGGGGCCGCGCTGGGCACGGGCGGCTACATGTCGCGCCTGGTGCGCTCGCGCGTCGGCGCGCTGGACCTGTCGCAGGCGGTCAAGCCCGAGGAAGCCAGCCCGGCCCACGTCATCGGCATCGAGCCCGCGCTGCGCGACCTGCCGCGCGTCAACGTCCCGCTGCAGCAGCGCAGCCGCCTGGTGCGCGGCCAGTCGCTGCGCACGCCGCCGGGCTTCGTGCCCGTCGAGCCGTGCTTCGCCTGGTGCGAGGGCGAGGTCATCGCCAGCATCGCCTTCATCGACGGCGGCGTGGCCTTCCGGACGAGGAAGCTGCTGGTCTGACGCGCGCCGCGTGCCCAGGATCACCAGCGTCAGCAGGTCGACCAGGCGCGCCTGCTCGACGTGGCCGCCGGCCGCGAGCTGTGGCGCACCGAGGGCAGCGGCACGCGCAACGGCGACCTCTCGCAGTTGGCGTTCGCGCCAGATGGCACGCGGCTGTTCGTGCCGTTCAACGAGGACGTGGCCGTGCTCGACGTGCGCGACGGCTCCATGGTCGCGCGCGGGCTTCACGGTGCTGGACGCGCGTCCGGTGCGCGAGCGCCTGGCGCGCTGACGCCGCGTCGGATGGCGCGCGCGACCCGGCGCGCGGTCGCCACGTTGCCGCCGAAAGCGCGCGGGGCCGGCGCCCGCCGAGTGCGGACGCCGGCCCCGGGGTGTGCGCGCGGTCGCGCCGCTCAGTCCTTCTGCAGCAGCGGGATGAACTCCTCGAGGTACACGGCGCCGAGCTGGTCGCGGATCTCGATCTTGCGGCCGGCGAGGTCGTCCAGGTACAGCACGCCCAGCGGCAGCGGCTTGCCGGTGCGCGTGTTGGAGATGAAGCGGCCCTTGCGCTTGGCGTACTGCTCGATGCTGCCGGCCTCGACCATGGTGCCCTCGCCGTCGTCGACCCAGACCGTGTAGGCGAAGCTCTGGAAGCCCAGGTCCTTGGCCTTCAGGCGCAGGAACTGCAGGCCGTGCTTGTCGTTGGCCTTGACGAAGATGATGCCCTGCGCGCCCTGGTTGGGCGTGCCGGCAGCGAGCTCGAGGATCTCCTTGGCGGACTTGTGCGCGCCGTCATCGACGAAGGCCGGCACGACGGTGTGCAGCAGGACCTCGCCGGCCACGCGCACCTCGACGTCGCGGCCGACCAGCTCGGCCAGCGTGGCCTCCAGGGGCAGCGGTTCATCCTGCTTCGTGTCGGCGCTGTAGGTCTTGTTCTTGCCGCCCGCGAGCACGGCCACGAGCACGAACTGCTCGGACTCGTCCTCGACGTACAGCTCGTGCACGGAGCCGGGCGTGACGTCGTGGATGCGCACGTCGAAGCGCTCGCGGTCGCTGCCGTCGTGCGAGCGCACCAGCAGCGAGCCGGAGGCGTCGAGGTCGGGCGCGCCCGAGACGGGACGCGTGAGGTAGATGCGCGTGCTCTGCACGTTGGGCGCGGCGACCGCCGAGCCCGCCAGCAGAAGCAACGCGGGGACGAAGAGAAGGCGTGAGGTGTTCATGGCTGGACCCGGCCGGCGCGTAGGCACGAAATGGCGCGCGATGCGCGCCCCGCGGACACGTCGAGCGGGAACCGCCGGCACACTCCCAACCGCTGTCCGCGGCAAACCGGGACCGATGGTGCCTGACGGAAACCCCGATTCAAGCGTCATCCGGCGGCGGCGCGGGCGAGCCGCCGGTCGTGGCGCCGGGCATGCCGCCGGAAAGACGACGGCGGTCCGCCCCCTTGCGGAAGCGGACCGCCGTCAAGCGACGCGTGCCCCCCCGGGCCCGCTCTAGAACGGCAGGTCGACCAGCGGCAGCCGCACGCCATTGCTGGCCTTGAGCGGTCCGCCGGAGGTCGCGAAGGTCTGCATGTAGATGTCGAAGGTCGCGCCGACGTCGGGCAGCGTGAACGGCAGCGTGATCGCGCCGGCGCCGTCCAGCGGCAGCAGCACGGACGTGATGATCAGGGAGCCCGGATCCAGCAGGAAGGGCAGGCCCTTGACCAGCGCGGCGCCGGGGCCCAGCGCCACCATGAGTTGGGCCAGCCCGCCCGGGTTGCCGCCGGCGATGGCGATGCTGATCGTGCCGCCGCTCTGCGGGGCGCCGGTGATGTCCAGGTCCATGGGCATCAGGGCCGTGTCGCCGT
>Ga0247727_10010552_pt1 | contig 16343 bp, 13 predicted proteins | sample WisWelCaveWW1625_FD_202498 | JGI IMG/M metagenome (GOLD analysis project Ga0247727, IMG submission 202498) | Biofilm microbial communities from Wishing Well Cave, Virginia, United States - WW16-25 | ecosystem: Environmental > Aquatic > Deep subsurface > Groundwater > Cave microbial mat | place... | reverse complement strand
CATTTCGGGAGAAATTTCCGAAGCACGCGCCCATGTTTTGATAGGAGCACCCTCTGGTCTTTGCTTTGCCATTTTTTCGAGAAGCCGCGGTTCTACGAACGGCCCTTTTTTGGATGATCGACTCATGATAGTGTTATCTCAATTTGTAAGCCGAGCTCAATGCGAGGCGCAAAAAATTGAGCCTTAACACTGAGCACCCCGCCCTCTAAGCACGGGGGCGACGTATAAACGACATTTTGGTTTTGATTCATTGGATTCATGGTTGCATTGATGTGATACATAGAGGGCGGGGTAAAGTATTCCCTTATTTTGCTTTTCTTCGTTTTACGATAAGTTTATTCGACCACTTGCGGCGATTGCGCGTTTTTCTTCCACCAGTAATCTTGCCCCACATGGTTTTTGGTTTGCGCGTACCCCGTTGCGTGCGTCCTTCGCCTCCGCCGTAAGGATGATCCACGGGATTCATGACCGAACCGCGCACGGTGGGACGTATCCCTAACCATCGCGAACGTCCTGCTTTTCCTATCACTACGAGATTGTGTTCCGCATTCGATACCTGCCCCAAGGATGCAAGCGAATCCCATAATACACGCCGCACTTCTCCGGACGAAAGTTTTAAATCGGTGTAGCCTCCGTCATTTGCAAGAATTTCTGCATAAGAACCGGCGGAACGAATCATTTGCCCGCCGTGCCCGGGGCGAATTTCGATATTGTGCACTCGATATCCTACGGGAATACTTTTGAGCCGAAGACGGTTGCCTGTCGTAAGCGGCGCATCATCCGCAGTGATAATTTCATCGCCCGCCTTAAGGCCAAGAGGCGCCAAGATATAACGCTTTTCGCCGTCTTCATAGCGCACGAGTGCGATAAACCCGGTGCGATACGGATCGTATTCAAGCGTTTCCACCTGCGCACGGATATTCATGCGGTCTTGTTTAAAATCAATGAGTCGGTACATCCGCTTATTGCCCCCACCCTGATGCCGTACGGTAATACGCCCCTGGGAATTTCGCCCTGCATGATCTGCGATGCGCACCAAAAGGCGCTTGTGTGGGCGCACTTTAGAGAGCACCGAATAATCGGGAGAGGTCATATGTCGGCGCGAAGCCGTTTTGGGAGCGTAGGATTTCATGCCATTATTGCCAAAGAGGGCGAGTTAGTTTATAACGAAGCCCGATTGCCCGCAATAATGAGCACCGAGCACATAAACCCGCCCGCGACGTAGAGCGTATATATGCCATATTCAATTCCATTTTTTGCTGTTGTGTGTTCATTGAGTTATGTGCTCGGTTAAGGTTTTCTTGATAAATTTTGCATGGTTTTAAAATTTATAGAAAGCCCTTATCTTCCGATATCTATTTTTTGTCCCGACTTCAGGGTCACAATGGCTTTTTTATAACCGCCACGTTCGCTTCTTTTGCCGCGATAACGTTTCGATTTAGGGGGAAGATTTACGATATTGACCTGCATGGCGTCTACGCCATAGACGTCTTTCACGGCTTTTTTGACCTCATTTTTCGTGGCGGAAGTTTGTACCTCAAACACATATTTCCCGAGCGATTCAAGGTCGCTCGTACGTTCGGTGATGACTATTCGTTTGATAAGAAAAGCATCTCTCATTTGGGTGTATAATGCGTCACAAATTGCGCAATGGCACGGCGATCCACAAGCACATGCTTATAGTTCATCACGTCATACAAATTCAAGCTCCCCGGAGCAACCACTTTGGTTTTCGGCATGTTGCGCGCCGCCCGCACGAGTGCCGTATCTTTTGATTCGCGTACCAAAAGTACATCGATTTTTTTCGCGCGCGGTTTCCCGAGAAGCGCAAGTGTCATGGCATACGCCAGTTTTGTTTTGGGCGTCGCGAGCGAGAGCGTATCCACTACTTTGAACTCGTGGTCCTTCACTTTTTGAGAAAGCGCGGAAAAAAGCGCCGTGCGTTTCATTTTTTTGTTCACTTTTTGGGAATAATCCTTCTCATTGGTCGGCCCATGGCTCTTGCCTCCTTTGCGCCATAAGGGAGAACGGATAGAACCGTGGCGCGCGCGCCCGGTTCCTTTTTGGCGCCAGGGTTTTCGCCCACCGCCACGCACCTCGCCTCTTCCCTTTACATGCGCCCAAGGTTTTCGTTGATTCGCTAAAAATGCAATAAGAACTTGGCGCACGAGTACCGGATTCCACCGCACGCCAAAATACGTGTCAGGTAATTCTTCTTTGCCGACCACTTCATTCTTTTGATTGTATACGTCGATCGTCATGAGAAGTGTTATGCGCGCGATATAATCTTTAACATTCCTCCCACGGGTCCGGGTACGGCGCCGCGCACTAAGAGCGTGTGCGCTTCTTTGTCTACTCCCACTACTTTCAAATTTTTAATAGTAACATTCACGTTTCCCATGCGTCCCGCCATGCGTCGCCCGGGCCACACCCGTTGCGGTGCCGTGCTACCAATGGAACCCGGAGCGCGAAGGCGATTTTTTTGCCCGTGCGTTTTGGGACCTCCGTGAAATCCGTGCCGCTTCACCACGCCCTGAAATCCCCTGCCTTTGGTGTGTCCGGTTACCGCGATCATATCTCCTTCTTTCAAGGCATCTACCGTTATTTCGTCTCCCGCCTTGAACTCACTTTTCATTCTTCCTTCGCGGACGGTCTTTCCTAATTTCACGCGCACTGCTTCATATCCGTCGCGCGCTTTGGTGCGCACTCCCACCACCGCATTCGGACGTACTTCAATCACGGTCACGGGTATGACTTTATTTTCTTTCCATATTTGGCTCATACGAACCTTTTTGCCAAGCAGAAATGCCATAGACATTAAAAAACCGGGGGCTAGTCCTCGGATTATTCCCTCGAGTAAAAACGACCTATTCCCTCGCTGAATTTTAGCCGAAGACGCCCGCAATGTCAATCACAATATGGGGCATGATAAAAATCGCCTCCTCCGAAGAGAAAGCGATTTTTCCACCCAATATCCAACGCGAAGGTTTTCTGTTTGAAACTAACTCCCACAGGCAACAAAAGCTTGGAGTCCGATGTAAGAGGACTTTTGTTGCCGAGGGTGTAGGCGAACTCCGACCGCAGGAGTCGGAGTGCCACCGGTAGTTTCAAGCAGAAAACCGTAGCCCTCTATATCATCTTCACCTCGATATCCACCCCCGCCGGCAAACTCAAATTCCCGAGAGACTCGATAATCTTCTGGCTGGGATTTAAAATGTCGATCAGTCGCCGATGAATGCGAAGCTCGAATTGCTCACGCGAATCTTTGTGTACGAACGTGGAACGATTCACGGTATACTTCCGTGTTTCGGTCGGCAACGGGATCGGGCCTACTACTTTTGCATCATGCCGCTCCGCCGTTTCGATGATTTGATGCGAGGAACTATCCGCCAAACGATGATCGTACGCGCGGATGCGAATTCTCATTTTCTGAACTTCGGCGGTTGCTTTTTTTGCCATTGAATCGTTATCAAGTAACAGGTGACAAGCGACAGGATTAGAACTTGTAATCGTGGCACATGTCTCGTGTCGCGTGCAACTTATTTCACAATCTTCGTCACTACGCCTGCACCCACGGTCTTGCCGCCCTCGCGGATCGCAAACCGTTGTTTTTCTTCAAGCGCCACAGGGGCAATGAGCTTTACGGTGAATTTCACGGTGTCGCCGGGCATGACCATTTCCATTCCTTCCGGAAGGGTAACTTCACCCGTCACGTCGGTCGTACGAATATAGAACTGAGGTTTATACCCCTTAAAGAACGGGGTGTGCCGACCGCCTTCTTCTTTGGAGAGTACATACACCTCGGATTCAAAGTCGGTGTGCGGAGTAACGCTCCCGGGCTTCGCCACCACTTGGCCACGCTCCACATCTTCTTTCTTTAAACCGCGAAGTAGGACGCCTACGTTATCCCCTGCCATACCTTCATCTAAAAGCTTATTGAACATTTCAATGCCGGTCACCACTGTTTTTGCGGTAGGACGAATGCCGATGATCTCTACTTCTTCGTTTACTTTCACCTTGCCGCGTTCCACGCGACCTGTGACCACCGTACCTCTCCCTTCGATCGAAAACACGTCTTCAACGGGCATAAGGAATGGCTTTGCGAAATCATGCACCGGCTCGGGAATAAACGTATCAAGCGCGGCGACAAGATCCAGAATCGGCTTCGCATCCGGATCATCCGGTGACTTCGCATTCAAGGCCTTCAATGCTGAACCGCGAATAACCGGCGTTTCATCGCCCGGAAATTCATATTTCTTCAAAAGTTCTCTTACTTCGGACTCCACGAGATCTATCAATTCCGGGTCATCTACTTGATCCACTTTATTGAGGAATACCACGAGTGCGGGTACGCCTACTTGGCGGGCAAGGAGGATGTGCTCGCGCGTTTGCGGCATGGGGCCGTCCGTTGCGGCCACGACGAGTACCGCGCCGTCCATTTGGGCGGCACCGGTGATCATGTTTTTAATATAGTCCGCGTGTCCCGGCGCATCAATGTGCGCATAGTGGCGTTTTTCTGATTCGTATTCCGAGTGGTGCAACGCAATAGTGATACCGCGCGCTTTTTCTTCGGGAGCGTTATCGATCTGATCGACGCCCTCTTCTTTCTTTGCAAGACCTTTCATAAAAAGCACATGCGTAATAGCCGCAGTCAAGGTGGTCTTGCCGTGGTCTACATGCCCGATCGTGCCTACGTTTACATGTGGTTTCGATCGCGAAAATTTTTCTTTTTCTGCCATGGTAATTAGGTTTTAGCTTTTAGGTTGCAGCTTTTAGCATTTCTTAAAGCTAACAGCTCGCACCTCGAAGCTTATTATTCGACTTGTTTTTTAATGACCTTGCTATTGTACACGAGCGGATAGCGGTGTCAACTCGACACTGTCACAACTCCTTCCCTTGCAACTTCTTTATTATACACTATTTTCTTTTTCCTTCCACAATAAGCGCTTCGATATTTTTGGGCACCGGCTCGTACTTCAAGAATTCCATCGTGAACGAACCTCGACCTTGCGTCATAGAACGAAGTTCGGTCGCATACCCGAACATTTCGGAAAGCGGTATCATAGCGTCTATTACTTTGGTATTAATGCGGTCGCCAAGCTCTTCGATCTTCCCACGGCGTGAATTCAAGTCGCCCGTCACTTCTCCCAAGAAATCAGGGGGGATGATGACTTGGACTTTCATAATGGGTTCCAAAATCACGGGCTTGGCGTTCTTTGCCGCTTCTTGAAACGCCATAGAACCGGCGATCTTGAACGCGGCTTCTGACGAGTCCACTTCATGGAAAGAACCGTCGTAGAGTTCTACTTCAATGTCCGTCATCGGATAATGTGCTACGATGCCCCGTTCAAGCGCTTCTTTGACTCCCTTCTCTACTGCGGGCACAAACTCCTGCGGGATAATGCCTCCCTTGATGCCGTTTACGAATTCAAATCCCTTGCCACGCTCCAGGCTTTTGACCGTAAGTTTCACGTGTCCGTATTGCCCACGGCCTCCCGATTGGCGGATGTATTTGCCCTCGGCTTTTGCTTCGCCCAAGATCGTTTCTCGATACGCGACTTGGGGCCGTCCTACATTCGCTTCGACGCTGAATTCCCGCTTCATACGGTCCACGATGATTTCCAAATGTAATTCACCCATGCCGGAAATGATGGTTTCCCCCGTTTCTGGGTCCCCTGCCACACGGAACGTGGGGTCTTCTTCGGCAAGCCGATGGAGCGCGATACCCATTTTCTCCTGGTCTGCCTTTGTTTTCGGCTCGATACGAATGCCGATCACGGGTTCGGGGAAAATGATCTTTTCTAAAATAAGCGGGCTCTCGGGAAAACACAGTGTATCTCCGGTCGTCGTATTTTTGAGTCCCACGATCGCGGCAATTTCTCCTGCATATACTTCTTCCATTTCTTCGCGTTGATTTGCATGCATGCGCACCACGCGTCCAATACGTTCCTGCTGATTTTTGGTCGCATTCAAAATATAGGAGCCACGTTTCAAGACGCCCGCATAATTCCTGAAATAGGTAAGCGTGCCTACATACGGATCGGTCGCTACTTTGAATGCGAGTGCGGTGAAGGGCTCATCATCCGATGGGCTACGCGTCACTTCTACGCCGGTCTTCATATCCATTCCTTTTACGGGCGGAAGGTCTGAAGGCGAAGGAAGATAATCCACCACCGCATCGAGCATGAATTGCACGCCTTTGTTTTTGAGCGCCGAGCCGCAGAGCACCGGAATTAATTTGTTTGCGATCGTGGCTTTGCGCAACACGCGCTTCAAATCCGCAAGTTCGATCTCCTTGCCCTCCAAATAATGCGCCATAAGAGCATCATCGTTTTCCACGATCTTTTCCACAAGATCATGCCTCGCTTTTGCCGCTTCGCTTTGGAGATTTTCGGGAATCGGCATTTCTACGATACGCTCACCGTGTTCGCCCTGAAATTCAAATGCCTGCATACGCAGAAGATCGATGACGCCCGCAAATCCCGACTCCGCTCCGATGGGTAGCTGTATGGGGATCGCAAAAGGCGTAAGGCGTTCATGGATAGATGCCAAGCTTTTTTCAAAACTCGCCCCCATGCGGTCGAGTTTATTAATGAAGCATACACGCGGTACATGATATTCGTCTGCATAACGCCAGTTCGTTTCGGACTGCGGTTCCACGCCCGCGACACCGTCGAATACCACGACCGCGCCGTCTAAGACGCGCAAGGAACGCTTCACTTCCACCGTGAAATCGATATGTCCCGGCGTATCGATAAGATTCACGCGATGTTCGAATGCCTTGTCTCCCTTTGCGTAGGTCGGGATCCAAAATGCGGTTGTTGCCGCAGAGGTGATGGTAATCCCTCGCTCCCGTTCCTGCTCCATCCAATCCATCACGGTCGTCCCTTCATGGACTTCACCGATCTTGTGCGAGATACCAGTATAAAAAAGCACCCGTTCAGACACGGTGGTCTTGCCGGCATCAATGTGCGCAATAATGCCAATGTCGCGAATTTTTTCTATAGGATAACTTCTGGGCATGCCGATTTTATATGAAACGAAGTGAGTTGATAAAATCGAGCACCGAGCACATAACAAGATTGCTATGTTTCGTGTGATGATACGGTAAATTCTCTTTTTTCATAAATGCTTTTTTCATTGCTCGTTATGTGCTCGGTAAGGTTTTGTTTCACAAATTTCTTCGCATAGCTTGAAATTTGTGACAAAGCCCCTACCTTCTCGCGAAATGCGCAAAAGCCCTGTTGGCTTCTGCCATTCTATGCGTATCCTGTTTCTTTTTTATCGCCGCACCTTCGTTTTTTGATGCAAGCATCAGTTCTTCGGCAAGTTTTTTTGCCATTGGACTTCCCTTTTTCGCACGCGCTGCACCAATAATCCATCGTGACGCAAGAATAAATCGCCTCGCAGGAGTTACTTCGTTCGGCACTTGATAATTCGCGCCCCCTACGCGCCGAGACACAACCTCCACAAGAGGACCTGCATTTTCGAGCGCGCGTTCAAACACAGCAATCGGTTCTTCTTTGGTTTCTTTTTTGATGAGCGCAAACGCATCATTCACCACGCGCTCCGCGACGGATTTTTTTCCGTCGTGCATCACATAGTTAATGAACCTTCCAAGGTCCACGCGCCCGTAGACCACGTCCGGCTGATGATATTTTTTATAGATTCGTTTCTTGCGCATTGATTCGTTGCAGGTGTCACGCGTCAGGTATCAGGAATTTTATCGTGACACTTGATACATGATACTTGTCACTTAGGCCTTCGGTCTTTTTGCTCCATACTTCGACCGCTGTTGCTTGCGATTCGCCACACCAGTCGTGTCCAAAACGCCCCGCACGATGTGATACCGTACTCCCGGCAAATCCTTCACGCGCCCGCCGCGAATGACAACGATCGAGTGCTCCTGCAAATTATGCCCTTCGCCGGGAATGTAGGCGGTCACCTCCATGCCGTTCGTGAGCCGCACGCGCGCGACTTTCCGAAGCGCCGAGTTCGGCTTTTTGGGAGTTGTGGTAAATACCTTGACGCACACGCCGCGCTTGAATGGCGACGTGGAATCCACCGGGCGATTTTTCAAGGTATTAAAATAGAACGACAATGCAGGCGATTTTGATTTCGCCCTGGTGATTTGCCTTCCCTTTTTTATGAGTTGATGTACGGTGGGCATGATCTTCTCCACTCAAAAACGCCCTTCGGGCGCCCAAAGCATATCAAGAGATATAGTAGCGGAAAAAGGAGAAGTGTGTCAATCCCGTTAGAGACAGGGGGTCGCTGTGAGCCCTCGCGGTCTCTAACGGGATCAATCCGGAATATTTACTCTTCCTTACAAAATTCCCTCTCCTGCCACAAGAGTAAAAACAAAACGGATCACCCCCGAAAGGAACGGCGCGATATAGAAAAGAAGGAAAAAGATGAGTATCATGCCCAATCCCCCCATACGCTCCATCGCAAACACCGAGTGCGCGGGGAGGAAAAGCGTGAGGAGTTTTGAGCCGTCGAGCGGCGGAATGGGGAGAAGGTTAAAGAGCGCGAGCGAGAGATTCAGGAGCGCGATGTAGGCAAATGCAATCACGAGTATGGGACTCAAAGACGTGGAGAAGAATCGCACGAAAAGACCGAACGCGAGAAATACAAACACATTCGCAAGAGGTCCCGCAAGCGCCACCTTCAACGGCCCGCGCCGATAATCTTTGTAAAGCGCCGCCGGATCGTAGGGTACGGGCTTTGCCCATCCGAGCATCACGGGAGAATTGGTGATGAGCAGGAGAAGCGGCAAAAGGATCGAACCAAAAAGATCGATGTGCGGAATAGGGTTTAAGGTCAGCCGCCCCGCCGCGCGCGCGGTGGAGTCTCCCAAACGCTCCGCCACATACCCGTGCGCAATCTCGTGGATGATGACTGAATAGATGAGCACGATAAGTTGGAACACAAAAAATAAATTCATCGTTGATGCGTTCTTTCATTATACTGCATTTTGCAAAAACGGAGAAAATGCGTAGAATAATGGCGCATGCCTCTGTGGTGAAACTTGCCCGCCCACCTTTGCCCTCGTAGCTCAACGGATAGAGCGCTTGGCTTCGAACCAAGAGGTTGTGGGTTCAATTCCTGCCGAGGGCGCAAAGGTGGGCGGGTGAAGATATCACAACTGCCTTCGAAGCAGTCGTTGGGGGTTCGAGTCCCTCCGGAGGCACAGGAGCGAAGCGAATGTGCCGAAGAGCGAGCAAACTGCTTTGCTTTTCGAGCACGGATTTTTTATTGAAGATTATCTCTCCACGTTCAGGAACGGCGCGGAGATCGCTCCCAAAAAGCGATCAAACACATTCATGGATTGCGGCGCGGTTGATTGCATACCCGAACGCATTTTTTCGCACTCCGGAGTGTTAAAATATGCACCCGCAGGATCACTGCACGCGCGCGTGCAGGATGCAATATCGTTACAAAACGGAGCAGGTGCGGTAGGCGCAGGAGATGGTGTAAATGTTCCCTCGGAATGAATGGGTTCTACGTTGGTTGGCAACGGCACAGGCTCTGCGCCAATGGGCGCAACGGGCTGCGTGTTCACTGTGCCAAGTTCCCGCATGCACGTTTCAATCACTTGTCTTGCTTTTTCTGGATCAATGCCACCGGAAATATCACCGAGTGAGTTGCGCACACATTCCTGCGCATGCGGCGGAAGAGATTGTATTTTTTCGCGGATCATATTGCCATCTATCGCGGAAGAAGGAACAGGGAAAGAAGGCCTTACCTGAGGAATTTCTGTTCCGGGAACTCCCGGTGTTTCCATCCGCGGATGAGGAGTAAATTCCCTGAAGCAGGTTTCTATTTTTTGCCGCAATGCTGGATCGGTCAAAGGTTCTCCGGTTTTGATGCGAGTGAGCTCACCTCCGAAATTATTTTCAAAACAACGCATGACTTCGGGCGGCGCAGATTCGATAAAACCCCGCAAGCCGCCGGAAGACATTCCTCCGCCTGGCGCACCCATCATACCCCCCTCTCTTCCTTCAAAACGCTTGATCTCAATGCTTTGGAAGCACACGCGGAACGTATCGCCCAATTCCGGAGTGAATTCTGTTTGCCCTGATTGCAGTTTTTCGAACGCATCAGTCCCAAGTTTTCCGCGCACGCAAGATAAAACTTCCTGTGGCGCCTCGCGGAAGATCTGGGTGGGGGCACCCGAGTGGCCGAAGCTTTCGAAACATCCCCGAACTCTCTCTCCTATTTCCGGTCCAGGAGTGAGGGTTCCCGCCTGAATGTCCTGTATGATGTTCGGGCCCAGTTTTGATTTCAAGCATTCTGCAACCTCGGGCGGCGCCTGTTCCAACCCCTGCTTGAGACGCACAAATCCTTCTTTGGCATGCTTCAAGTCTTCTTGCGAGATAAGCCCGTGCTCTTCGGCAAACTTGAAACATTCTTCCTGATGCGCCGGATCGTTGCAGTAGGTTCTGCACGTTGCTTCCGAACGGCAACTACCAGGACCCGCGCCACCGGCCTTTCGCGCAAGCTCGGCTTGCTTCGCATCCACAAATCCCGCTTTCTCGGCAAACGCGATGCATTCTTCAAAATGGCCCCGGTCGCTACAGTATGCATCGCATGCTTCTCGCGATCTGCATCCGCCGGGCATTTCACCACGTTTCATGAGATCCACAATCTTACGCACTTCGTGAATATCCTTGGGACCGAATTCCTCATCCGCATTGCCAATATTAATTCCTATTTTTTCTGCAAACGCCAAACATTCATCTGCATGTTCAAAATTACTGCAATATGCCTCACACGAGGTGTGAGAAGTGCAGCCGCCCGGCATGGTGCCGCCGGATTTAAGGTGCGTTCTTATTTTTTTTGCTTCATCAATATGATTATCGCGAATGCCTTGTCGCTCCGCGAATGCAATGCACTCGTCCATATGCGTGATATCACTACAGTATGCTTCGCAACTCTGCGGAGAACTGCATCCTCCCGGCGTATTGCCTGCAACAAGCTCTTTTGAGAATTTTTCTGCACGCGATGCTTCTGCTTCGTTCATCAACCCGTGCGCTTTGGCAAACGCAACGCACGAGGGCATATGGGACGGCTCGTTGCAGTACGCTTTGCACGCAGTTTTATCTCCGCAATTCCCCAACTCCGCAACCGGAAAAGTAATGCCCGCCGCCCCGATCTCTTCTTCGGTGGGCGCCTCCGGAACTTGCGCCTGCACAAGTATGCCGTACGAAAGAACCACGCTAAAGATTATTATTCCTAACGCCAACCAAAGACTTGCTTTCGGTTCTCTTTGAATCATATTCATATCATTCGGATGGATTCACGATTCGGACCGCTTTTATTCAAATGGATTTTTGTACGACCCCTCGAGAGGATTCACGCCCGCGCCGGGATTTACGACCGGAAGTTTATCCGCTAAAGGATTTTGCGCTTTTTCGAGGAGATTTTCTCCCAACGAGGTTCCTGCGGCAGGTGCTTGATTACCGAGAGAAGGCACGGCATCTTGTGCATTCTGCGCCTGCCACCACCACAAAATAATTCCCGCAAGTATGACCGCCACACCCACGCCGACAAGCACTTTTTTCTGCATAGATTGTATCATACTCTTTATTTACATTGTACCAAATTGAGGTAAAATCATCTTGGACTTTTGCACAGGCGATTTTAGTCAATGCCCCGTTAGCTCAGTTGGTAGAGCAGCTCCCTCTTAAGGAGACGGTCGGAGGTTCGAATCCTCCACGGGGCACATCAGTTTTGTCTTCTTCCCAAAAATCTGCTATACTATGCCGATGCTCAAAGTGGATACTCCACTTTCTGAGATTTCCGGCATCGGCCCCGCATTCCTCAAGCGCCTTGAGCGGTTAGGAATCCGCACCGTGCGGGATTTGCTCTTTCATTTTCCGTTCCGCTATGAAGATTTCTCGCGTGTGTACACTATCGCCGAACTCGAACCCGGCCAGCATGCGACGATACAGGGCACCGTAGAAGATATAAAAGATCGGCGGAGCTTCCGCCGGAGGATGACGATTACTGAAGCGCAGATCGCGGATGAGACCGGCACCATTCGCGCCGTCTGGTTCAACCAGCCATATTTAAAAAACACTATCCGCCCCGGACGCCTCGCGAACTTTTCGGGTAAAGTTTCCTTTATCGAAGGTGAACTCTATCTCTCGCAACCGACTCACGAACTTATAAACTCCCACGAGACGCGCCACACTGCGCGCTTGGTACCCATCTACCCCGAAACGCGTGGGCTCACCTCGCGTGGCTTGCGTTTTTTGATCCAACCCATTTTGGCGCATCTGGAACCGCTTGAAGAATGGATCCCAAACGAAGTACTCGTCACGCAAAACTTCCCCGCACTCACGGATGCATTGCAGAATATTCATTTTCCGAACGCGCTTGAAGACGCGGAATCCGCACGAAAACGATTCGCATTTGAGGACCTTTTCCTCCTTCAACTTTTAAACCTTGAACAGAAATCCACGCTTGCCAAGTCCCACGCGCATCCGCTCCAAGCCGATATTGAGTGGCTGAAGCGCGTTTTGGGCGCGCTCCCTTTTACGCTTACCGAATCACAAAAGCGTTCACTCTGGGAAATCGCGCAGGACCTCGCAAAACCCGCGCCGATGAATCGCCTCCTCCAAGGAGATGTAGGCTCGGGGAAGACGGTCATCGCGACACTTGCAGCCTTAATCGCCGCAAAAGAGGGATATCAAGTCGCATTCATGGCGCCGACCGAGGTGCTCGCGCGCCAGCACTTTGAGACATTGCGGAAATTATTTGCAAAAATCTCTTCGGTTACGAATCCCCCGCATGTAGGGCTCCTCACGGGAAGTGCCGCGAAAGTGCTCTACGACGCATCACTCGAAGCGGACATCAAGCGCAACGCGCTCCACGAAGAAACACGCGCAGGAAAAATCCCGATCATCGTCGGCACCCACGCCTTGATCGCGGGAGGAGGAAAAAGTCCCCCACTTACATTCCCCCGCCTTGCACTCGTCGTCGTGGACGAACAGCATCGCTTCGGAGTACGCCAACGCGCCGCGTTGCTTCGCGGCGATCCGAATGTACAACCATCCGAATTATCCGAAAAAAACCGAGACAAAATCGTTGATAAAGATCTTTCGTATAGACTCAACGGCATATGTTTCGAAATTCAAAAAGAAATTGGACGATTTTGTCGTGAACGCCAATATGCAGACCTTTTAGAAAAGAAACTTGCTACTAATGGATTAAATTTTGTACGCGAGCACGCAATCGAAATTGCCGGAGTAAAATCAAATTTCGCTGATTTTTTAGTCGAAAATCGTGTCGTGATCGAAGTCAAAGCGAAGCCATTCGTAACGAAAGATGACTACTATCAAACATCAAGATATCTTCAGGTAGGCAATTTCGAACTTGGATTACTGGTTAACTTCCAGCAAAAATTCTTGAAACCGAAACGCGTGCTGAATCCCAAATTCGGGTCATTCGGGTCGTCTACAATTTCGGATCGATATGTGCCGCATTTGCTAAGCATGTCGGCAACCCCTATCCCCCGCACGGTGATGCTCACGATCTTCGGCGACCTGGACCTCTCCACGATCACTGAACTCCCTACGGGCAGAAAACCGATCATTACGAAAATTGTGGACGCAACACATCGCGCGCAGGCATATGCGTTTATCCGCGGACAGATCAAAATGGGCCGCCAAGCGTTTGTGATCTGCCCCAGGATCGATCCGAAAAATACTGAATCAGAATTATCCGAAAAAAAGAACGAGTTCGGAACATTCGGATGGAATTCGAAATATTCGGATCGCAAAACTATGGCGCTCCAAGAAGTCGCATCGGTGAAGGAAGAATACGAAAAACTTTCGACAAAAATATTCCCCGATCTGCGGGTCGCGATGCTTCACGGACAGATGCCCTCCAAAGGAGGGTTCGCCTCCCTCGGTCCGCCATCCGGCGGAGCCTCGCCTTTGGCGGGGCGTGCCGGAGGAAAACCGAGCAAAGAATCTGTGATGCGGGATTTTAAGGATGGGAAAATAGACATCCTCGTCTCCACTTCAGTCATCGAAGTGGGAGTGGATATTCCAAACGCAACCGTGATGATGATAGAAGGAAGCGACCGGTTCGGGCTCGCACAGCTCTACCAATTCCGTGGACGCGTGGGGCGCGGCGAACACCAGTCATATTGCTTACTTTTCACCGACTCATCTGCAAAAAGCGCTGAAGCGCGCCTCAAAGCGATCGTGGGCGCGAAGAATGGATTTGAACTCGCAGAAATCGACTTGAAACTCCGTGGACCCGGGCAATTTTTGGGCACGGAGCAAACCGGACTCCCCGATCTTGCGATGCGCGGTCTTCAGGACATTGCGCTCATCAAATCAAGTCGCGACGCGGCATTCACGATTTTTGTGCGCGATGCAACACTACGTTTATTTCCAGTACTCAAAAACAAAATGAACGACTTCCGTAGAGCCGTTCATTTTGAATAGAGAAAAAATCTCACTAACTATGCACCAATAAGTTGCATAGAAAGAACGGGGCCTTCTGTGATACCTGGACCAAAAATGGTTAAAGCTGAAACCGTAGTCACGTTTACTCCTAACTGCACATAATCATTCGATGCCATATCCGCTATAGTAGATACATTTGCCCATATTCGTGGAGAGCTGGAACACTCTCCTGGACTGAGGGCTTCATCCTTTGCAAGAAAGGCAATTCCGCCAGCGAATTTAGTGTGTATAAGAGAAATGTCTATGCCGTCTCCTGTCTGCCCTGACACACAATCTATTCCCACCGTTGCAGTAATAAGATATTTTCCTGTCTGTGGCGCGTATACCCTTGTCGGATTTACTGACAAGGAATGCATATTGGCTGTATCATAATATTCGTTATTAAATGGCACATAGTTAAAGCTAAATTGATTCGTCATGGCTGCTTGAATGTACACACTTGCTCCCACTGACGACAGTGTGGACGCAGCCCACGTCGCCATGCCGCTTGCGTTTGATGTGAGTACTTTACCCAAACCTTGACTGCCGTCCACTATTTTTAATGTGCCGTTTAAGGGACCAACTATTTCAAGCTTCGCGCCGGGAATCGCAGTGCCAATTCCCACATTTGTACCATCGTCGTATATCAAAGAGTTCGCAACCGTGGTGCCATTGTTGTATTTCGGAAGATATCCCGTGGAACCCGTGCCACTCAACACCTCGACGAACGAACTTCCGTTTTCAGATATTTTGAGTTTATTGCCTGCACTTGAGTCAAAGAACATGCGTCCCGCCCCCGCAGTCGCACCGGAAGGTCGGAGCGTGATCGCTCCGGACACATCGAGTTTGGAACTGGGATCGGTGTTCCCAATACCCACGCGCCCCGATCCGGAGTTTTGGAGGAAGAGATCGTTCCCCGACACTCCGTCCGTGCGTATGGAAAGATCGCCGGATGTCAGTTGAATGGTCCCTTTGGTAACACCCGCATTCAAAAATCTCAAGCTCTCGGTGTCCGAGGCGCTCGAGAACGCCGCATTGCTCACCGTAAGTCCCACATCACCGCTTGCGCCATGGACGTTCAGTTTTGCAAGAGGAGCAATGGTTCCTACTCCCACGTTGTTACTTGCGTTTACATAGAGTCCGATACCCGCGGCCGTTCCGCGAAGATGCGCGGTACCCGCCACTTCCAGCAAATCGGTCACATTTGACGCAGTGCCGATTCCCACGTTCGTGCCATTGTCGAAGATTTGAGAGTCACCAATCGTGGTACCACCGACATTATTGAACTTTGCAAGTCTATTTTGCGTTCCCGGCCCCACTCCTCCACCACCCGCGGGGGTCTGCCACGTTCCAACGCCGTTTGCATCCGAAGTAAGCACCTTTCCTGCGCCCTGCGTGGTATCCACGATCCGCAGTGCACCGGGAGCGGCACTCGAAATATGGAGGGGGGAAGCGGGGGCGGTCGTACCGATTCCTATATTTCCATTTGCATCGATGACCAATCGATGAGCTCCAATCGTTCCATCGTAGACGAAAAACTTTCCAGAGCCGGATCCAATAAATCCTGAACTCCCCGCAGTGCCTACCACCCATTGTTTCCCAAGACCGGATGAATTCTGAATCGCGATTCCCGTTGCGGCAGTTGACGCGGAATTTATATGCAGGTCAAAGCCCGGATTGCCAGTGCCAATACCTAATCTGCGAAAAGTATCATTCCAAAAAAAATTATTATTCCCCCCCACGGTGTTCGTGCCGGTGTAGAATGCGACCTGTCCTGCCGAAGCCGCAGATACTCCTCCTCCGCCCGACGCCACACAATCCTTCCATGTACCGTTCTCGTGGCACTTGAATTTATTTACGCCTGCGTTGTTGTCGTAA
>Ga0247727_10010550_pt1 | contig 16344 bp, 9 predicted proteins | sample WisWelCaveWW1625_FD_202498 | JGI IMG/M metagenome (GOLD analysis project Ga0247727, IMG submission 202498) | Biofilm microbial communities from Wishing Well Cave, Virginia, United States - WW16-25 | ecosystem: Environmental > Aquatic > Deep subsurface > Groundwater > Cave microbial mat | place... | reverse complement strand
CGATCTGTCACGGGAAGAAGTTCGAACCATCCTCGATCTCGCCCCCGAGCGCTTCGATCAGCTCCGGGCAGAGCGTCCCGATCCAATGGATCCGGAGAGCCACCTGCTCTCGATCATCGCGACGGCGCAGACGTATCTCGCCGCGAGCCTCGAGCTCTTAAGAGATCGGCCGACCGACCTTCACGCCGTGTACTTCGAAGGCATCGACAGCGTCGCGCATCTCTTCATGCGGTTCGCAGAGCCTCGCATGGAGGGAATCTCCGAGGAGTCGTTTGGCCGATACCGGGACGTCGTCGACCGCTACTGCTCGTGGCAGGATGAGATCCTCGGCCGGTACCTCGAAAAGCTCGGGCCTGAGGACTCGATCTTCATCGTCTCGGACCACGGTTTCTGTCGAGGCTCCGAGCGGCCGCAAGGGGAGGGCGAGAAGGTCGCGGTCGGGAAGGCCCATGAATGGCACGCGCCCGACGGAATCCTGCTGGCAGCGGGTCCCAGCATCGAGCCCGGTGAGGTACGGGGCGTGTCAGTGCTCGATGTCACGCCGACGCTGCTCTTCCTACTGGGGTTGCCCGTCGCCGAGGACATGGACGGGCAGGTGGTCCTAGACCTGTTCAAGGGGTCCTTCCTCGAGTCCCACCCCGTGAAGACCATCGCTTCCTTCGAAGGATCAGGGCTGGTGTCGGAGGCTTCGCCGGCAACTCTCGCGGCGGCCCAGCCGACCCCCGAGGAGTCCTTCGCCGTCGAGGAACGGCTGCGTGCGCTGGGATACATCGGTGAACCGGGTGAAGAAGCGAATACTCCCCAGGTTCACCTCAACATTGCGCAAGCATGCATGCAGCGCAAGGAGTGGGAGGACGCCCGCAGGCACCTCTTGACCGCTCTGCAGCTCAAGCCGGGTGTCGCCGAGCCTCACCTGCTCCTCTCGGTCGTGCAAGAGGCACAAGGTCTGAGCACTCTGGCGCGCCGTTCACTCAAGACGGCGATGTCCCTGGGTGCCGTGAATGAAGACGTCTATCAGCGCCTGGGCAACCTGGAATTGGCCGACGGGGAGGTGGCTCTCGCCCGTTCCACGATCGAAGAAGGTCTCGGCCGGTATCCGAAGTCGGTTCGGCTGCTGGTGGGGATGGCCGCAGCCCTGGCGCATGAATCGAAGTGGGAGGATGCGTGTCGATGGCTGGAGAAGGCTCTAAAGATCGACGCCGCCGACCTCGGAGCCCAGTACAACATGGCCCTCATGCTCCAGGAGCTGGGAAGCCTCGAGGAGGCGAGGACAGCCTACGAACGCATCCTGGAGCAGAGTCCCGCTTTCGTCGCCGTCTTGAACAACCTCGCGAACGTCCACGACCAACTGGGAGATCTGGACAAGGCGCGAGAATATCTGCAGAGAGCATTGAACGCCGAGCCGTCGCCGAGCTTTCAACTCCAGTACAACCTGGGCGTGATCGCGTTGCGAGAGGGCAAGCCGGAGCAGGCGATCGAGTACCTCGACAAGGCGATCGAGATCGAGCCCGAGTCAGTGCCGGCGAGGACATCGCTGGCGCTGGCGCTCGGCGGCTCGGGAAGAGTCGACAAGGCTGCGGTCCAGTGGGAAGCGCTGACGAGACTTTCGCCGGAGTGGTACGAGCCGTGGATGCGCCTGGCCAGGATTCTTGCGCGTACGGAGCGGCGCGAGCAGGTGGTTCGCTGTCTGCGCCGGGCGCTCGAGCTGGACCCGAAGGCGGCACGGGAGTGGGGCGCAAGAGTCGAGGAGTTCGGTGCCGACCCGGAGCTGCGCGCGATCTTCGAGGATTCCGGCGCGGAGGTGGACTCCATCGCTCCGGCTCAGATCGAGGCGACGGATCGCACGGACGGGGATTGAAAAAGCTGCCGGAGACTGCGCGCTTGCCGTGCGATCGTTGTCGGCGCAGCGACTCGGGTCGAGGTCAAACCCTTCGCTGGCACTCGCGCCGAGCGGGCAGTTGAATCCGTTGCTACGCCTGGATCACGATCTCGGCGGCGTTGGAGGCGGAGAGGCCGCCGGCGGAGCAGGAGTCGAGCCAGAACCACTGGGTGTAGAAGGTGAGACCCTGGAGGCTGTCCGAGAAGCGCAGGGCGAGCTCGGTGTAGCCGTCGGCGTTGCTCGAAACTGCGAACAGGAAGCGCGGAAAGGTGAGGATGTCGACCCACAGGTCGATGCCGGCGATCGAGAGCGGCGGGTCGAAGGCCGAGAAGCCGATCCCAAGGAGTCCGCCGGCGCTGGCGGGCGCTCCGATGCAGGTCAAGGCGAAGTCGTTCGCGGAGACCGAGGGCATCGAGCGCGCGCCGATGGCGATCGGCTCCGAGCACGGAGGCGACCACATGCCGTAGCGGGTCACTCCCTGTGCGAGGAGATCGAGCCGGCTGACGAACGCGTCGCCGTTGCCGTTGTAGGTGGTGTCGTGCGCGCCTGAAGTCGTCGGATACTGCGACGAGAATGTCTCCCCCGAGATCGAGACGCCGTTGAAACCGTCGAGGGCGAGGTCCTGGGCGGTGTCGTAGGAGGAGTGACCCACGAATGTCGAGTAGACCAGCCGCGCGAGAGCCTTGTTGAGGCGCAGCACGAACACGTCCGCGCCGCCCGCGTGGCTCTTGTCGTACGCGCCCAGCGTCGTCGGAAACCCCGAGGAGGCGGTGCGGCCGCCCACCGCCGGCTGGCCGGCGGAGTCGAGAGCGATTCCGAGCGCCGTGTCGTCGCTGGCACCGCCGGCGAAGGTCGACGCGACCAGCTGGTCGCCCGCGGCGCTCAATCGGCTGACGAAGATGTCGTACGACCCGTTGTGCGTGGTGTCGAACGTCCCCGAAGTCACCGGAAACAGAGAAGAGTCCGTGTGGCCGGTGACCACGACCGATTCATCGGCATCGAGTGCCAGCTCGTAGATGGCCTCGTTGCCGGGGCTGCCCAGGTACGTGGAGAACACCAGCGCCGACCCGTCCGCCGAGAACCGCGTCACGAAGGACTCGGCGTCGTGGGCGGTGCCGTCGTTGAAGGTCTCGTCGTAAGCGCCGGGAGTGGTCGGGAAATCGGGCGAATCGGTGGGACCGGCGACGATCGTGTCGCCATTGGGCGCGATCGCCATGCCGTGTCCGTATTCCTCCTGGTTGCCTCCGAAAAAGGTCGAGAAGACCAGATCGGTTCCGGCGGCGTTCAGGCGGGTCAGGTAGCCCTCCGAGAACGGCTTGAACGTCGTCTGGTAGGCGCCGGGCGTGATCGGGAAGTCGGACGAGTGGACATGCCCCGACACGGTCGCCTCGCCGGCCGCGGTCAGCTCGAGCGACAGCACGTACTCGAGATCGCTGCCGCCGATGAAGGTGGAGTACAAAAGGTCATCGCCCGCGGGAGTGAGCTTGGTCACGAACAGGTCGCCGCCGTGATTGACACCCGACCCGAGGCCATTGAAGGTCTCGTCGTAGGCTCCGGCGGTCACGGGATAGTCGGGGGATCCCGTCCAGCCGGCGACGAACGCATGACCATCGACATCGACGGCGACCACGTTGGCGTGCTCGTTTTCCATGCCGCCGAGGAACGTCGCCCACAGAAGCTGTCCAGCGCTCGAGAAGCGCGCGACGTAGGCGTCGCCCAGCGGCTCCGGTGAAGTGGCCGTGCCGTTGTAGCTCTCGTCGAAGGCGCCCGGGGTCGCCGGGAAGTTCGTGGACAGAGTGCGGCCGACGACGAACACGTCGCCGCTCGAGCGGTGCACGGCGGCACCGTACGCTCGGTCCGTCTCCGAGCCGCCGAGGAACGTCGACCATTCCAGGCCCGGGTCGATGCGCAGGCCAAGTCCTGGATCCGCCTGCGGAGCCCGAAGGCCGAAGCGCCTTGATCCGCGCAGCTCGAACTCGCACGGGATCTCGCGTTCCTCGGCTCCGACGCCGGACTCGAACGCGCGGGGCCGGGAATAGGTCAACGCTCCGCCGGGCATCGCAATCCTGAGAGTGCCTTCGGAGTCGATCTTGAGCGGCGCCTCGCCGTCACATTCCAGGACCCATCGATCGAGATCTGCACCCGGGCGAACGAACAACTCGAATTCAGAGCCCTTTTCGCCGACTTTCAGGACCACGTCGATTCCCGGAAAGACCAGAGGCCACCGTAATTGCTGGAAGCTCCGGGCACCGGAGACCCTTGCCCCAGCGCCGCCTTGAAAGAAATGAAAGCGAGCGGCATCCGGGTTCTCTCCCTGCGGAGCCACAGTCGATGCCTCGACCGATGCCTCGAGCGATGCCCCAGCGAAGCGGAGTCGAACGCATGAAGTCGAAACTTGTCCCGGCGCCTCGGGTCCGCTCGAGCTCGACGCTGAGGCGAAGCTCTCACCCGGCAGACCCTGCTCGTCGATCCCGGCGAAAGTCTGGACCAGCCAGCCGTCCTCGAGGACCCAGACCCTCTGGGTTGGGTGCAGCAAGGCGAAGCGGACGAAGTTCGGCCATTGACCCACGTTTTCTACGAAGACCGCCGCGTAGCTCGAATGCCCGCCCGACGAGTTGGAAGCAACGGCGCTCGATTCCTCCTGAGTCCATCCGCCCTGGGACAGGCACCACGGCGAAAGGAGGAGCAGGAAGACGGTCAGCGGATGGCGGTCCTTCATCGCGGAACTCCCTCACATCGGATTCTGGACGCTTCGATCGAGACGAGACACCGACGAGCGAACCCCTTGGTCTGTGCGTCTTGCCCGAGGTTCCCGGGATCATAGGGAAGGTATAGCTGAGGAACTCCTGACGTCGAACTGGACTCGGCAGGAACAGGGGACGGGCGCATGCCCGCGCCAGGTGGCTGCTTCGGCACGTCGGTCGCCATCGCTGAGAGCGGCCACGCAAACGCCAACGCCCTGAAAGTCGCTGATCTGCACCCGGCGTCGATTCTTCCGCCACGGGATACAGCGGCCACACGCTGTACGATTCCGGCAACCAACAGCGTAAAGGGTCGTCTCGGAGGAATCGAGTTGCATGGAAAGCGAACGAGAGCCATCGAGCAGTGCGATCGGGTCGGAGGAGAGTTCGGCAATCCTGCGGCGGATCCTGGACGCCGTCGAGAAGAGGGAGCGCAAGGAGTGGGTGGAGATCGCTTCCGCTCTGCTCCTGGCAATCGCCACGGTGGGCTCAGCCTGGTGCGCCTATCAGTCCACGCTCTGGGGCGGAGTGCAGACGTTTCGACTTGCCGCAGGCAACCGCGCGGGCAGGGAATCCTCTGAGCAGGCGATCGCCGCTCTGCAGACGCGGATGATCGACGGGATCATGTTGATCTCCTTCCTCGAGGCCCGTGGCCGTGGAGATCAGGAGCTCGAGAAGTTTCTGAGCGAGAGATTCCGGCCGGAGATGAAGATCTCCTTCGACGCCTGGATGAAGACCGATCCTTTCCACAACCCAGAAGCGCCCCCTCATCCTCTCAAGATGGCGGAGTACGTCCAGCCGGAGGTGCAGGCCTCGAGCGAGCTCGAGGAAGAGTCCGCGAGAATGCGGACCGCCGCTCAAGAGGCGAATCAGGTCTCCGACACCTACGTCCTCCTCACGGTGCTGTTCGCCTCGGTTCTCTTCTTCGGAGGAATCGGTGGCATGTTCCAGTCCCGGCGGCTGAGGATCGCAGTGATGGTCATCGGATTGGCGCTGTTCCTCGTCACCATCATCTCTCTCGGTGGAATGCCCGTCTGCAGGGAGTGAATGGGTGAGGCGTGCCGAAAAAGGTAGCCGTCATTCCCGCGAAAGCGGGAATCCAGGCCATTGACGCATTCCCGCTTTCGCGGGAAGGACGGGTCTCATCCGTCGCCGGTGCCTGCCCCGTCCGCGGCAGGCTTCACTCCCGCGTCGAATTCGGCGAGGTGCAGGTGCAGGATGCGCTGCAGCTCCTTCAGTGCCGCGGGATGCTCCTGCACATTGTGTCCGGAGTGGATGATCTTCTCCGACTGCACGCCGTCCAGGTGGGAGCTCTCGTAGGGGACGTGCCCGTCCGTTCCTCCCGGTGTGTCGGCAGCCTTCTTGTTGCCGATGATGGAGTGGACGGGCAGGCCTTCCGGGAGCGGCAGCTTGCTGACCTCCTTGGCCATCAGGGAATCCGGCGCGAGGCCCGTGAGTCCGGTCACCGTTCCGCTGGAGAGTCCGAGGCTTCGCCTCACGGGCTCGGTCATTGTCTGGAGGACACCCTTGGTGGTGTCGCGGACGCGACCAGGGAGCTCGATCAGCTTCTGTGCCAGCCGCGAATACCAGCTCGTCACTTCCTCGGAGCCGCGGTGGGGCACAGCCATGAACACGACTCGCTTGAGAAAGGGCAGCGCGTCGTAATACAGCACTGTCTTCATGAGAACCTTCTCATCCCGTGAAAGGTCCAGCTCGTCGATCGGCTTGTCAGAGAGCTTGTTCCAGATTCGATTCCCCGTTTCCAGGACCTGGAGCTTGGTCAATAGCCCTCCCATGCTGTGCCCGACGATGACCATGTCCTGAAAATGAGCGTTCTTCCTGTCGGGATCGTAGCTCTTCTGCATCTCGAGCAAGGATGTACGCAGAAGAGCCGCGGAGACCGGAATCGGGTTGCCCGTCGGGTACTGGAAGAACCAGAACTGGTAGCGTTCGCGCAAGACCGGGTCCGAGAGCAGATCATTGAGCAGCTTCATCCAGGTGACGGGGCTCGAGAGGAGCCCGTGAACGAAGACCACCGGGATCTTCTCGGGGTCGTAGAGCTGGAGCAGGAAGAGCTTGATCTCTTTGGAGCTCTCGGCGGTTCGGAACAATGCGCGCAATCCGCTGTACTCCGGGGCCTGCCCGAGCGCGTACGCGAGCGGAGAGGTGAGATCCGCCTCCAGCGGAACGATCGACTCTCCGATCTTGATCGACGTGGTCCGCGTGGGATCGTAGACCTCGAACCAGGCGTTCAACGCGGCATCGGGACCCGTAAGGTCGCAGATCGAGCCGGGAATGCGCAGGACGAGCGTGGCGGCGTAGCTCTGCTCGAGCGCGATTTCCTCGACGGGTCCGCTCGAGAGCCAGGCGAGGATGGAAGGTTTGAGCGCCGCCTCGGTGCCGGTCGCGGGCCGCACCAGGATCAAAGGCACGCCCAGGCCATAGGACCGCGACGATCCCGGCAACCCGACCACCTCGTAGTTGAAGGCGACGAGCAATTTCGTGAACTCATCGGGCTCGAACGGATAGTCGCTGTGACCTCGCAGAAGCGCGAGGTTTCCCTCGAGCAGCTTCAGGCGGGGGTTCTCGCTGCGGCCCAGACGGTGTTTCGTTGCGAACGCGACGACTTTCGCCAGGGACCGATTGTGGAAATCGCAGACCCAGCGAAAAGCGGGGTCATAGCCCGTCGCCGGGGGGTCGAGCTTCCCGTCGAAGAGATAAGCGTAGGAGTAGATTGCCGTGGAGAGATCGAAGCGGACGGATTCCTGCTCGGAGCCGCGGGTCTTCGCGTGCACAAAGCAGAGCTCCGCGAGATGAAAGGCCAGCTCGCGATCCCTCTCCTCGACCAGACGTTGATGGAGCGTCTTGAGAACGGCTTCCATGTCCCGGTAGACGGCGGTCGAAAGATCTTCCCGCCGCAGGAACTGCCGGGTCCGCTCGCTCCACTGCGGGCCTTCGAGGGCCGTGCGGTTCTCTTTCGCGAACCAGGTGGAATCGTCGACGCGGCGAAGAGTGATGGTGGGCGTGCAGCCGGCGAGCAGGATCAGTGCCAGCGAGGACCGAGCGAGACAAGTCCGTCCGGGGGCCTTCGAGGTTTCCTTCGGCATGGTCAGGTGCAGTTCCTCAATTCAGGTTTCATCCAGGACCGGACCCGGCGATCGTCGGCGATGCACCTCTTCACTCGGCTTACAGCGCCGTCGCGACGGCGACAGCGATCTCCATGGCGACCCACGGCACGATCAACCCTCGGACCCAATAGGCTCGCAGGCGGCCCACGGGATGCTGGGTGACCAAGGCAGTGAGCCACAGGAGCCAAAGGGCGCTCGGAGCTGCGAGGACGACTCCGGACAAACCGGGTCCGTACAGAGCCATCCAGGCGAGCAGGGATCCCAATCCAAGAGTGAGAGAGGCGAAGCTCGGCCGGACAGAGGCCCTCTCGAGCTCGGCGGATCTTCGTGTTCGCGAATGGAGCAGTCCCAGCAGTCCCGCGTACATGCCGAAGAATCCGAGGGAGAGCAGCAGCAGCGAGCCGCTCAGATGACTCGACGCGAGAAACCCTCCCGAGAGAAACGACAGCGCACCGAGGATCAGACCGGTGCGGAACGGCCGGGCAGTCGTGTGCTGTGAGCCGGTGGAAGTCTCGCCCCGGTAGGAACAGGCGATGAGGGTAAGCGTCGCGAGATAGCTGGCCTGGAATCGCAGCGGCGGCGGCGTCCACAAAGACAGGAGGACCAGAAAACCGGCGCTCAGCGCAGCATGGAGACGGTGAGCCGCGGGGGCTCCGGCCACCAGCACGGGCAGGAGGAGAAATGACCATGCCAGGTGTTCCGGGAGGAACTGCAGGCACCGGCCGATGTCACCGCCCGAGGCCACCAGGCTGCCGAGCGCGCAGTGCAGATAACCGCCGAAAAGCACTGCGAGAGATCCGAGGATGGCGTTCCTCCGACGGAAATGGAGCGAGTCGTTTCCGGCGGGCAAGAGGTCTGGGCCGGGCCGGATTCCCGCCCAGAGGGCCCGGATCACCGGGCCGGACGGCCCTTCTGGGCGGAGGGGAGGTGCCTGATTGAGTTTGCTCGCCGACACGGCTAGCCTCTTCTACTCGACCCCGCAGCCAGTGAGGAGCGAAGGCCGTTCTGGGAAATCGGGAGGTGTGCCTTGGGCAGCATTCTCCTACTTGCGGAACAAAACGTCGAATCGGAGCTCTCGGGAAGTCCGGTGGAGCCGTGTACCACCCGAACTGCTCTGGGTCCACATCCACGATTCTCCATCTGTGATCCGGACCCCGTGGATTCTCCTTCCGTCGCCGTCCCGGTTCAGTCCATTCTGGGCTCCAGCAACGGCAGGGAGAACGGTTCGGGAGCGGAGCGGCCCTCTGATTGACGCTTCAGAGGGTTGATCGACACGAGGATCCCACGGTGATCCGAGGGATCTGGCCACCCTGTCGCCGGCGAATCCTCGCCGTGACTTCCGCGGACAAGTCGCTCCCCGCTCTCCGGGCCTGGCTCAGCGAGGAGGCTTGAGCAGCAGCTTCTGGCCGGATCGGACGGTGTAAGGCTCGCGGATCTGATTCCATTCGGCGATCTCTCGATATCGGGATGCCGCGCCCAGCTTTCTACGTGCGATGCTCCACAGCGTGTCGCCGCTCTGCACGACGTACTCGAGACGTTCCTCGGCTTTCCGCGGGGCGACGGGATCCGGCTGCGCGCTCTGCGCTTTCTCCGGGCGGTTCTCGGGAGAAGGTGGCGTCGCCGCCGGGGGCGCCGAGGGAGGGTTGTTTCCGAGCGCACGCGCCGGCTCTTCGGGGATGAAGAGCGGCGTGCCACCGCCGAGGAGGGCGACGAACGAGTCCTCGGGCGGCAATTCGGTCTTTCCCAGACGGGAGATCAGCAGCCAGGAGATCAGACAGCTCGCGCACAGTGACGTGTAGAGAATCAGCTTGCGCATGCCCCACCGCCTTCCCGGCCTAGGCCGTCCCCGAGCTACAGAGCGTTCTTCGCCGCCTCCCGCCGCGCCCTCTTGGCCTCCTCGCGCCGGCCGAGCCAGATGGCCACCGGTGCGGCGATGAAGACCGTCGAGTAGGTACCCGCGATCACTCCCACGAGCATGGCGAACGAGAACCCTTCGAGGACGTTCCGCTGGCCGAAGTTGAACGCAAACAGAATGACAACCGAGAACAGCACGGTCAAGGAGGTGAGGATGGTGCGGCTCAGGGTCTGGTTGATCGAGAGATCGATGATCTCCTCCAGCGTCTTCCCCTCGTAACGCGGCAGGTTCTCGCGGACCCGGTCGAAGATGACGATCGTGTCGTTGATCGAGTAGCCGATGATCGTCAGGAAAGCGGCGACGATGGCGAGGTCGACCTCGGCCGAGACGACTCCCAGCCACTGGACCAGGGCGATGAAGGCGAGCGCGACGAGGACGTCGTGAAGGAGAGCGATGCTGGCGCCGATGCCCCAGGTGTAGTGGCGGAACCGGATCCGCACGTACAGGATGATGCCGATGATCGAGAAGATGATGCTGCGGATCGCGGCGTCACGCAGCTCCGTGCCCGCGCGCGGTCCGACGAAAGCCTCGGAGGTCACCGGCTCGTTGAGGCGCACGAGCTTCCCGTCCTCGGCGGACAGGCCGCGCACGGCGCCGGCCAGCCGGGCACGCGCGACGTCGCGTCCGGGGGAATCCGGGAATCCGGCGGCCACGGAGAACGCCGACCCCTTGGCGGCCTCGCTGCCCGCAACCTTGACCGAGCTCACGGTGAGCTGAGCGGCCTTGAGAGCTTCCTCCAGCGTCCGGGTCTCGATCTCCCGGTCGAATCGCAGCTCCGCCTGAAACGCGACGCGACCGTTGTCGTCCGGCGACCCAAGATCCAGGGTCGGAATCGGGTCGGCGACCAGCTCGCCCTTGAACAGCTCCTTGAGCGAGAGGCTGAACTCCTCCTTCCTGGCGTCCTGGTCAGTCAGCTTGATCATGATCTGGAACTGCAGGGCGCCGCCACCGGCTCCGCCGACGCTGATCACCTCGGCATTCGGGAATCGTTCCTGCACCTTTCCTAAGACCTCGGGCTGGGTCCGTCGCTCCACGAAAGTGAGCTGGACCTCGTAGCCGCCGGTGAAGTCAATCCCGTACTTCTCGGGTCCCAGGAACATGAACAGGCCGCAGCCCAGAGCGATGATCACCGCGGACGCGGCGATCGCCTTCTTCTGATGGGCGAGGAAGCGGTAGTTGGGATTGCTCAGCATCTTCCCCATCGACAGGCTCTGGATCCTGGGCAGGAGCAGTCCGAACATGGTTCGCGAGAAGTACAGGGCGGCGAACATCGAGGTCGCCAGGCCGATCGACAAGGTGACGGCGAATCCACGGATCGCGCTGGTGCCGAAGCGGAACAAGAGCGCCGCCGTGAGCAACGTCGTCAGGTTCGAGTCGAGGATCGTCAGGAACGCACGGTCGAACCCGGCCTTGACGGCGTTGGGCAGCGCCTTCTCCTTCTCCATCTCCTCGCGGATGCGCTCGAAGATCAGGATGTTGGAGTCGACCGCCATGCCGACGGTGAGGATCAGGCCCGCCATGCCGGGAAGGGTGAGCGTCGCGCCCAGCATCGCCATCGCGCCGAGCAGCAGCAGGAAGTTGACGACCATGCTGACGATGGCGACGACGCCGCACAGACGGTAGTACAAGAGAATGAATATCATCACAAGCAGGACGGAGGCCGTGCCGGCGCCGATGCCGCGGCGGATCGCCGTCTCGCCGAGCTGAGGGCCGACCACCGTCTGCGAGGCGAGCACCGGCCGCTGAGACAGGCTGCCCGACTTGATCACCGCGATCAGCCGGCGGAGCTCTTCCGGCCGGAATCCGTCGCTGCCGCCGGTGATGACGCCGCTGCCGGGGATCCGGCCCTGGATCGTGGCGATCGAGTTGACCTCGCCGTTGAGCAGGATGGTGAGTCCCCGACCCTTGTTGTCCTCGGTGAAGTCGGCGAACTGCTGCGAGTCGCGGCCGGCTCGCATCTCGAAGGCGACTGCCGGGAGGCCGTTCTCGTCGCGGCCGGGGCTCACCTGGCTGATCTGGGAGCCGGTGAAGAACTTGCCTTCTTTCGCCTCGAAGCGGATCAGCTCCCAGTAATTCCAGAAGTCCGGATCCGGATCGTAGGACACTGTGCGCGAGAGGCAGAAGTCCTTGGCGTAGTCGTTGCTCAGGGGCCGCCAGCGAAAGCTCACGCCTTCCGCCTCGAGGCGCAACCCCTCGGTCAGCTCGCTGAACACCGTGAGCCGCGTCACCTTCTCGCCCGCCGCCTTGCGGCGCTGGAGCTCCTCGTCGAAGCGCTTCTTCTCGTTCTCGTAGTCGACTCCAGCCTCGGTGTACGCCTGCAGCCGGAACTCGAGCTGACCCAGGTTCTCCGCCGTCAGCTTGATGTCGTCGACCTCGCTCTCCTGCACGCCCGGGACCACGATCTCGATCTGATCGACGCCGATCGGCCGGACCGACACCTCCTTGATGCCGATCGCGTCGAGACGGTTCTGGTAGATCTTCTGGATCGTCTTGAGCTCTTCGGTGGCCTGACCGCTCGGCATCTCGGCGAGCTCGGGAAACTGGTATCGAAGGCTGACCCCGCCCCGCAGGTCGTTGCCAAGGACGAACGGCGACCCGCCTTCGAACCACGGCCGCACCAGGAAGAACAGTGCACCCAGCAGAAGCAGGACGATGACGACGACGCGGGTCCTGAGATTCTCGACCATCGCTAGAGTCCGATCAGAGAGTGCGGCCAGAGCCGAATGGGGCAATCAGAGAGCAGCGGAACCGGTCAAGCCTTGGGGGCCACTTCCTTGTTCTTGGAAGCCTTGAGGGCTGGTGCTTTTTCGCCCTGGAAATCGAGCTGCTCCTTCATGCGGGCGCTCTTTCCGGTGCGGCCTCGCAGGTAGAAGAGCTTTGCCCGGCGCACCCTGGAACGCTTGCGCGAGATCACGTCGACGACGAACGGCGAGTGCAGCGGGAAAACCCTCTCGACGCCCTCACCCTGGACGATGCGACGGACGGTGAACGACTTCGAGATGCCGGTGCCCTTCATGGCGAGGACGACACCCGAGAATGTCTGGATGCGCTCCTTGTCGCCTTCCTGGATCCGCACCTGGACATCGACGGTGTCTCCGACCTGGAACTTGGGCGGGTCCTTCTTCAGATAACCGGCGGCTGCCTTGGCGACTCGGCTCATGTTCAAGTCCTCTGCGTTGGGCCCGAAAGTTTTCTATTCCGGGGAAAGGTCGTCGGCTCTTGGGGCAAGCAGGTCGGCACGTCGTTCAGCGGTGGCCTTGAGCGACTGATCGCGCCGCCAGCGATCGACCGCCTGGTGATCTCCGGAGAGCAGTACCTCGGGCACATCCATCCCGCGAAAGCTGCGCGGACGAGTGAACTGCGGCGCCTCCAGTAGACCCTTCTCGAACGACTCGTCGTCCGCCGACGCCGGGTCGCCGAGCACGGTTGGCAACAGCCGCGCCAGGCCGTCGATCAGGACCAGCGCCGCGACCTCGCCTCCGGAGAGGACGAAGTCGCCCAGCGAGATCTCGTCCCAGTCGAAACCCTGGAGAACGCGTTCGTCCACGCCTTCGTAGTGGCCACACAGGATCAACAAACGCGGCAACCGCGAGAGCACGCGCAGCTTCTCCTGGTCGAGGCGGCGTCCTCGCGGCGTCAGCAGAATCTTGTGCGCCGCGCCGGAACGAGCCTCCACCGCCTCCACGGCGGCGAACACCGGTTCCGGGCACAGCACCATCCCCGGTCCGCCCCCGAACGGTCGATCGTCGACCCGCCGGTGTCGGTCTTCGCTGAAGTCGCGCAGGTCGACTGCCTCGATCGCCATCGCAGTCTTCGCCACCGCGATCCTCGGCACTCCGAACTGCATGAAACTCTGGATCTGCTGTGGGAAGATCGTGATCACGCTGACGTGCATCGCCGCACCCGCCGGTTTTGCCGAGGGCGATCGAAAGGGGCGGACAGTCTACGGGCTGAGGACCCAGGATCAAGCGCACCGCGGGGCAGCAGGAGAGCTTCCGTGTTCACCGGAATCGTCGAGGGAACGGCCCGAGTGGTCTCCCTGGAAGGGAAGCGGGAGACACTGCGCCTCTGGCTCGAGCCGGGACTCGGTCTTGAGGGCTTGAAGCTCGGCGCCAGCCTCGCGGTCAACGGAGTGTGTCTGACGGTGGCCGAGCTCGATCGTTCCCGTCTTGGGTTCGACGTCGCTCTTGAGACTCGCAAAGTCACCAATCTGGGATCGCTGGCGGCCGGAACTCTGGTGAATCTCGAACGTGCGCTGTGCCTTTCCGACCGTCTCGACGGTCACCTCGTCCAGGGCCACGTCGACGGGACCGGAGTGATCCGTGCGTTCGAGCCGCAGGGAAGCGATCGCTGGCTGGTCGTCGACGCCGGCAGGGAGCTCCTCGACCAGATGATCAAGAAGGGCTCAGTGGCGGTCGACGGCATCTCGCTCACCATCGCCACTCTCGACCAGCGGTCCCTGGCATGCACGATCATTCCGCACACCCTTCACCGGACCCATCTTTGCGAGCGCCGCGCGGGCGACCTCGTGAACCTCGAGATCGACTGCATCGGCAAGTGGGTGCGCCGCATTCTTGAATCGATGGACACAGTCCCTGGCCGCGAGCCGCCGTCACGCTGAGGCGTCGCCGAGCTCGATCTGCCGGCGGGCGTCGATCTCTTCGCGATTCAAGTGCTCGACGACCAGCATCAGCCGCCGCGAAAGCTCCGCCTCGTGCGTGTAGGCCTTCGCCATCTGCCGCAGGAGCTGGATGACCAGGCGCAGGGTGCGCACCAGGTCGCCGTGGGAGGCGTTGGTGAGCTGGGAGAGGTCGTCGAAAGAGGCGCCTTCCCACCAGGCGTGCACCACCGAGCCGATCTTGAAGTTGAGCCGGCGCGTCTGCGGGTGGATCGACAGCTCGCGCTCGCGCTGGATCAACGGCTCGAGGACGTTCTCCGCGTCCTCCCGATGCATTCCCAGGACTGCCGGGGGCAGGCGGTGGTAGAGGTCGCTCTTGCGCTCCTCGAACACGACCGCCGCGAACAGGATCGCGATCTGCTCGTCGTTCAGCGCGCGCAGCAGGCCCGAGGAGACCAGCTCGACCGCGGGCAGCTCGTAGCCGTTGATGCGGCGCGCGAGGTGGCCCTTTTGAAGGACCGAGGTTGCGTCGACGTACCCGAGCTCGCGCAGGAGCAGCAGCCTCTGCTCGATCGCATGCCGCTGGCGGCGCTCGTTCTGCTCGCGTTTCTTGCGTGACATGCGCGACCACTGGTAGTTGTTGAACGAGCGCTCCCAGGCCGTGAAGATCCGCTCGCCCAGGTGGTGATGAAGATTGAGCAGCGTCGAGTACGACAGATTGAAGCGGCTGCGGATCGGCTCGACCGATCCGAAAATCGTCTTCTGGATGTCAGGGAGCTTGATGCGCGGGTCGTCGATGATCGAGTACACCAGGCCCTCGGCGTCCAGGCCCTGGCGGCCGGCTCGGCCGGCCATCTGCTGATACTCGCGAGTCTTGAGGCGGTCGAACGTCACGCCGTCGAACTTGCGCAGCGAAGAGAAAATCACCGAGCGCGCCGGCATGTTGATGCCCAGGGCGAAGGTTTCGGTCGTGAACAGGAGCTTGAGGAGGCCGGAGGTGAACAGGCGCTCGATCAGCTCCTTGTGGAGCGGCAGGAGGCCGGCGTGATGGAAGCTGATGCCGTCGAGCGCGAGGGTGCGCAGCTCGTCCAGCGCCGAATCCGCCTGGATGTCGAATTGCTGGACGATCTGGTCGAACGTCCCGTCGATCCGATCGCGTTCCTCGGCGGTCAGCAGGCGGCGGCGGGTGTTCTCGCGCGCCCGCGCCTCGCATTCCTTGCGGCTGAAGCAGAAGAACAAGGCCGGCAGTCGATTTTCGCGCTCGAGGCGGTCGAGCAGGGACTGTGAGCGCGAGCGGGAGAAGCGTGCGCCGCGGTCGTTGCCGTGCCGGGTGAGTCGAGGGAGCTGGGTGACTCGATCGGCGCGCTTGGGCCCGAGGTCGGGAAAGTGCAGGTAATGGCTCAGTGGGACCGGTCGCTCGTTCGATTGGATGCGAACGACGTCCCGTCCGCGCACCTGGGCGATCCAGTCGCAGAACTGCTTGAGGTTGGACACGGTGGCGGACAGACACAGAAGACGAACCTCCGCAGGACAGAAGATCAGGCTCTCCTCCCAGACCGTACCGCGCTCCAGGTCGTCCATGTAATGGATCTCGTCGAACACGACGTAGCCGACGTCGCGCATCGTGTCCGAGTCCTCGAAGATCGAGTTGCGGAAGATCTCCGTCGTCATGATCAGGAGCTTTGCGCCGGGCCGGATGGTGACGTCTCCGGTCATCATTCCGATGTCGAAGTCGCCGGTCGCCCGGAAGTCGCGGTACTTCTGGTTCGAGAGCGCCTTGATCGGCGCCGTGTAGATCGCCCGCTTGCCACCGTGGATGCACTGCTCCACGGCGTACTCGGCGATCAAGGTCTTTCCCGCCCCGGTCGGCGCCGACACCAGCACGTCCAGGTCCTTTTTTACGGCGGCGATGGCATCCTGCTGGAAGGCGTTGAGGCTGAGACCCCGGAAGGTCGTCACCCTCGGGCCGACCGCTTGGGTGGAATCGATGTTGTGGACTCCCCGTGGGAAATGGGTGACCAGATTCTGCCGAGGAAACCGATGGGGAAGGGTTCGATGACCTG
>Ga0247727_10010549_pt1 | contig 16344 bp, 14 predicted proteins | sample WisWelCaveWW1625_FD_202498 | JGI IMG/M metagenome (GOLD analysis project Ga0247727, IMG submission 202498) | Biofilm microbial communities from Wishing Well Cave, Virginia, United States - WW16-25 | ecosystem: Environmental > Aquatic > Deep subsurface > Groundwater > Cave microbial mat | place... | reverse complement strand
GACAAACCGCCCGACGTCAACGCCTCCAAACCCCGCCCCAAACACCACCCCAACCAGATCGATCTGTGCTATGGATAACTTTCCCCGGACAGCCCTGCCTGAACGGGGGAGAAGGTGGCCGCAGGCCGGATGAGGGGGCGTGGTGCAGGACGCGCGCTCTGTTGATGTCGCGTTTTATTCCGAGGCGCGCCCCCCACCCGCGCTCGCGCGCGACCTCTCCCCCTCGCGGGGGAGAGGTGGGCTAATCGCGGAGGGCGGCGTCCAAGTGCAGATAGATGGCGTCGCCGCCGGCATAGGCATCGGCGTTTGGAATGCGCAGCACGCGCCAGCCTGCGTTCGCAAGAAACGCCGTGCGCGCCGCGTCAAACGCGATCTGCTCGGGCGCATCGTGCGATGGGCCGTCGACCTCGATCACCAGACGCGCCGCCACGCAGGCGAAGTCGGCGACATAAGGCCCGATCGCGTGCTGCCGGCGGAATTTGATGTGCCGATAGCGACGCCCGCGCAGCACGCGCCACAACAACTCTTCCGCGCTGGTGGGTTGCTTGCGCATGGTTCGCGCGCGCTCGATGGAAGCCTGATTGCGCACGGGGCGCTTTAGCGCCTTCGCGCGTGCGGAGGAAAGGGGTGACGCGCCCTCGCCCCTGAGCGCCGGCCCTTGTTAGGTTGGAGCGCGCGCCACCGACCCCGCCCGCAAGCTTGAGCCCGCCCCCGAATTCGCGCACCATCCGCGGATGCATTCCGAGTTTCACAAAATCCGCCGGCTGCCGCCTTACGTGTTCGAGGAGGTGAACAAGGTCAAAGCGCGGCTTCGGGCCAAGGGCGCGGATATTGTGGATTTTGGCATGGGCAATCCGGATTTGCCGGTGCCGGAGCATATCGTCGAGAAGCTGTGCGAGACCGCGCGCAAGCCGCGCACCAATCGTTACTCTGCGTCACGCGGCATCGCGGGTTTGCGCAAAGCGATGGCGGGGTATTATCAGCGCCGGTTTGGGGTGACGCTCGATCCCGACCGCCAAATCGTCGCCACCTTGGGTTCCAAGGAAGGCTTCGCCAATTTGGCGCAGGCGATCACCGCGCCGGGCGATGTGATCATCAGCCCCAACCCCTCTTACCCGATCCACGCCTTTGGCTTCATCATGGCCGGCGGCGTCATCCGCCATGTCGAGGCGCATTCGCCGGAGCAATATCTCTCCGGCATAGGCCGCGCCGTGCGCCATTCCGTGCCGCCGCCGATTGCACTGGTCACCTGCTATCCGGCCAACCCCACCGCGCAAACCGCCGACCTCGATTTCTACAAAGAGGTGATCGCGTTCGCCAAGAAGCACGACATGTTCGTGCTCTCCGACATGGCCTATTCGGAAATCTATTTCGAAGGCGCCCCGCCGCCCTCGGTGCTGCAAGTCGACGGCGCCGCCGACGTGGCGGTGGAGGTGAATACGCTGTCGAAAACCTATTCGATGGCGGGCTTTCGCGTTGGCTTTGCGCTTGGCAATGAACGGCTGGTCGCGGCTTTGGCGCGGGTGAAATCCTATCTCGATTACGGCGCCTATACGCCGGTGCAAGTCGCCGCCGCCGCCGCGCTCAACGGCCCGCAGGAATGCGTCGAGGAGATGCGGCAAATCTACAAAGGCCGCCGCGACGTGCTGGTGGAAGCTTTTTGCAAGGCCGGCTGGGCCATCCCCACGCCTTCGGCCTCGATGTTCTGCTGGGCGCCGTTGCCAGCGAAGTTCCAACGCCTTGGCTCCGTCGAATTCTGCAAGCGGCTTATAGAAGGCGCCGAGATCGCGGTCGCGCCAGGCGCGGGCTTCGGTGAATATGGCGATGGCTTCGTGCGCATCGCCCTGGTCGAGAACGAACAACGCATCCGCCAAGCCGCGCGCAACCTGAAGCGCTTCCTGAACGAAGGCGCATAGCCTCAGACGCGCGTCCTCATCTCGGCCATCACGCGCTGCGCGTAAGCGCGGCTTACTGGCACCTCCTCGCCGCTCTCGAGCACCGCCATCAGCCGGCCATTGAGATCGCGGCGCACTGCTTTCAGGCGGCGCCAATTGATGAAGGCGGAACGGTGCACGCGCAGCATTACGCTTGGATCGAGCTTTTCCTCCAAGTGCGCCATGGTTTCACGATGCAGCAGCGTTCGTCCTTCCCAATAGAGGCACACATAATCGCGCTCGGCCTCGATGCGTTCGATTTCAGCCACCGGGACCCGCAAGAACCGTCCTCGGTCACGGATCCAAAACTCGCTCTCGTAGCGCGGACCATCGCGGGCGTCGGCTTCGCGCTTCAGCGCTTCCAGCACCGCGGCCAGTTCCTCGGCGCGGCGGCCGGCGTCCTTGTCGGCGCGGCGCCCGCGGGCGCGGTCAAGCGCGCAAGCCAAGCGTTCAAATTCGACTGGCTTGACCAGATAATCCACCGCCGCACTTTCAAATGCCTGCAGCGCGTAGGAATCGAACGCCGAAACAAAAATGACCACTGGATCGCCTGCGTCGCCCACCGCGTTGGCGACCTCAAATCCGTTCGCCAGGGGCATGCGGATATCCAATAACACCACATCGGGACATAGTTCACGCATCGCGTTGATCGCTTGCAGGCCATCGCTCACGGCGCCGACGATTTCAACGTCCGGCATAGCCTGCAAGGCAAGCTTGATCCGACGCAAAGCCAACGGCTCGTCGTCAGCTAAGAGCAGGCGCAACGTTTCGGCTGACACTTTGTTCCTCCAAGGGCAACCAGATATCCACGCGGCAGCCATGCGGCTCGCGGTTTCGTGCACTTAGCCCCGCCCGTGCGCCGTAGATTAGATCGAGCCGCTCGCGTGCGTTGGCGAGCCCTAATCCGCGGCGACGGCGTGGGTCGCCTTCCGTGGGAATGCCAGGGCCATCATCCTCGACGCAGATCCGCAACACATCGCCCTCACGGCGCGCGGAAACTTCGATGCTGCCGCCCTCCGCGCGCGGCGTAATCGCGTATTTGATGGCGTTCTCTAGTATGGGCTGCAGGATAAGGCTCGGCAGCCGCGCGTGATCGAGTCCAGGTTCGATGTTAAAGCGCACCTTCAGTTTGTCTTCGAAGCGGGTCTGCTCGATCTCTAGATATTTGCGCTGTGCTTCGAGTTCCGCGGCGAGCGCGGCGAGTTCAGTCGGCTGGCGGTCCAACGAATAACGCAGGAACCCCGCCAGCCGCAGCAGCATGTTCTCGGCCTGCTCGTTGCGCTTTTCGAGCACCAGGGTCGAAATGGCGTTCAGCGTGTTGAACAGGAAATGCGGGTTGATCTGATAGTGCAGCATTTTGAGTTGGGCGTCGTAGGCGAGGGCTTGCGCCCGCGAGACGGCGCGCGCCTGCGCCATGGTCTCGAAATGATAACCCAGCAAGGCCTGGGTTAGGCCCCAGAGCGGCAGTGCCCAACCGAACTGGAATAGATAAATCACGAACGGATAGGATTCCGGCGAGAAGCCCGCGAGGAAGAACGGCCACAGCTCCTCGCTCCATTGCGTTAACGGCGCCAACGCCAGCGCGCCCAAAACCAGCACCAAATTGCGCACCCACCCCGAACGATCGGCGCGCGGGCCGGCGACCGCCGCCAGCAGGAGCCCGGTCAGCACGATATAGGTCGCAACCACCAAGACGCGGTTTGCGAGATAGGGAAAATCGTTCATATCCTCGGGAGGATCGGCAGCCGCAGCGGCCGTGCGCACGCCAAGGTAGATCAGCCAAAAGGCGGCGTGTGCGCCCCAGCGCGCCCAAGCGGGGTGATCGATCAGCCCGCCGCTGGGCCAATGCAGCAGCGCACGCCCATAGGACGGCGCCTTCGGCGCGCCGTCATTGTCTGCAGTTTCGCGATCCGCCATCGGCCCAGCCTAACGAAATTCCGCGCCGGAACGGCCTGCGCCGGACGCACCATGGGCGCTGTTCGTCGCAATTGCGCGGCCTGGGGCGGTCGATCGGCGTCATCCGTTCAGACCGCGCGCGGTGTTAAAGTATCGCGGCTGCGGCTGGAGGCACAAGGGTAATCTTATCGCCTCACGCCTTTCTTCTCTTAGTCGAGAGCTACTGAGGGAAGAAATTAGAAAGTGCTGTCCGACGACCTCGGTGGTTGCGCGAACTCGACGCGTCCCCAAGTGATCCCCGAACCTTGGTTGGTCTTCCGCGCTTGAACCCGAGCGCACCAAGGCACTCGGCGAAGGGCATCGACACCAAAAAGAGATCGACGTGTAAAAACGCCTGTAATGGCCGGTCTTCGTTCTCGTTCGCCGTCGGCGCCTTGTGAGCGACCCGAGACATAGGTGACATTTCGTACCGGACACATGGGTAACGCTTTTCGCCATTTGAGCGGAGGGCGTGATGCCGTGGAAAGAGAGTTCGGCAGTGGAAGAGCGTCTCCTGTTCGTGGCCCGCCTGATCGAGGGCGAGGCGATGACCGATCTGTGCCAGCAATTCGGCATCTCTCGGAAAACCGGCTACAAAATCTTCAATCGCTACAAGGCTCAAGGCCTGACCGCCGCTCACCGTCACCGATCACGCCTCGCGTTTTCTGCTGATGTGCGAGGCCCAGGAATCGACCCGCACGGAGTTCGCTTTTCCTGCTTTCGAGCGCCTGTTCCAAGAGCGCGGTCTGCCTTCAGCTATTCGTTCCGACAATGGCCCGCCTTTCGCCGCTCCCAACGGACTCTATACTCTTTCCAAGCTTGCGGTCTGGTGGCTGCGCCTGGGCATCGACATCGAGCGCATCAAGCCAGGCTGCCCGCAACAGAACGGACGCCATGAGCGCATGCATCGCACCCTCAAGCGCGAAACCACCCGCCCGCCAGGCATGAATTTCCTGCAGCAACAGGCCCGCTTCGATGCCTTCGTCGAGGAATTCAACACCGAGCGGCCGCACGAGGCGCTCAATATGAAGCGGCCCGCAGACCTGTACACGCCCTCAACCCGCTGCCTGAAGTGGATTATCCGCTGCACGACCGCGACGTGCTGGTCACCGTCTGCGGACGCATTTGCATGCACCGCAAGAAAATCAACATCTCAACCGCACTCGCCGGCCAAAGCCTCGGCATCAAGGAAGTCGACGAAGGCATTTGGCTCGTCTCCTTCATGCGCTACGATCTCGGCTACATCGACCTGGAGCAAAAAACCTTGCAACCCCTCGACAACCCCTTCGGCCCAAGGTTGTCACCCATGTCTTAGGTACGATCCGTTACCCATGCCTCCGGGCTGTACCCGGAAAAAACTGGAGCGGGCGGCGGGAATCGAACCCGCGACATTCAGCTTGGGAAGCTGACGTTCTGCCTCTGAACTACGCCCGCGCAGGCGCAGCTGGATAAGAGATTTCGCGCCCGCCGCAAGGGAACGAAGCAGGTCCTTAGGCGCTCGGCGCGGCCGCGTCGGCGTCGCGCTTGGGGGCCAGCAGTAAGTACATCGCCGGAGTGACGATGCGCGCGATCAGGGTAGAACTGATCAGCCCGCCGATCAGCACCATGGCGATGGGCGAGAACAACGGCGAATCCTCCAGCAGCAAAGGCGTCATGCCGCCGATGGCGGTGGCGCTGGTCAGCAGCACTGGCAGGAAGCGCACTTCGCCGGCCTGCTCGATCGCCTCGCGCAGCGGCGCGCCGCGTGCGCGCATCTGGTTGGCGAACTCGACCAACAGGATCGAGTTTTTGATCTCGATGCCGATCAGCGCGATGAAGCCGATAATGGCGGTGAAGGAAAGCGATTCCCCTCCGATCCAGAGCGCGATCAGCCCGCCCATGATCCCAAACGGGATCACGAAAGCGACCACGGCGGTCACCGCGAAGGTGCCGAACTCCAACAGTAGCACCGCGAGCACGCCAAAGATCGCCACCAGGATAGCCGGGCCAAGTCCGCTGAAGCTGCGCTGCTGGGCTTCGGCCTGGCCGCCGAACGCGAGTCCATAGCCCGGCGGCAAACGCAGAGACTCTAGCCGGCCCGCCACATCATTGGTGACGCTGCTGATCAGATAACCGGTCTTGGTGTAGGCGCGCACGGTGGCGGTGCGTTCGCGCTGCAGGCGGTTGATCGAAGCGGGGCCGCTTTCAAGCTGGGGATGTGCGATGGCGGCGAGCGGCATGGCGGCGCCTTGCGCGGTCCAAATGTAAAGGCCGCCGAGCGCCGAAAGCGGCATGGAATCGCCGCGCGGCGCGCGCAGCACAACGGGAAAGCCATCGCCGGCGGGATCGCGGAACAGCGCCACCGGCAAGCCCGCCACGGCGATGCGCAGGGTCTGATCGATCGCGCCGGCCGGGACCCCGCGCAGCGCGGCCTCGGCATCGTTGATGTTGAGATCGAGATCGATCAGGCGCTCGCCGGCGGGGTTGGAAACATCACGCGTGCCCGGCGTCTCGCGCACGATGCGCTCCACCTCGGCGGCGATTTCGCCAATAGCGGCAAGGTCGGCGCCGCTGACCTGCACGGCGATGGGCGCCTCGATCGGCGGACCGTTGGTGAAGCGCCTCAGATTGATGCGCGCGCCGGCATATTGATCGAGCCGCGCGCGAATAGCTTCGATCGCAGCCAGACCCTCGCGGCGATTCCATTGCTTGAAGCGTGCATACACTTGCCCGACATTGGAAATCTGATCGGGCGGGATTTCGTTGTAGAAAATTTGCGGATTGCCGCGCCCGGCATTGGTGAAGCGCCAATCGAGCTCGTTATATTCCCCGAGCACGGCTTCGACGAATTGCACGGCGCGGTCGGTTTCACCGACCGCGGCGCCTTGCGGGGTCTCGACATCGACAAGGAAGTAGGGGCTGTCGTTTTCGGGGAACAAGCTGAAGCCCAGCTGCGGGATCAGCCCAAGCGAGAGCACGAACGCCGCCAGAGCGATCGTCACTGTCCGGCGCGGATAGCCGAGCGCAAAATGCAGCGCCGGGCGATAAAGCCGGTGGATCGCGGCCATCACCGCGTCGAGCAGAGCGTTCGACTTGCCTTGCGAGGCGCGCGGCAACAGCCGGCTCGCCATGAATGGAATGATGGTCAGCGCCACAAACAGCGAGGCGGTGATGGTCGCCACCACCGCCACCGGCAGCGAGCGCACGAACGCGCCCGCCGCCTCCGGCAACGCCATGATCGGCACGAACGCCAGCAGCAAGGTCGCGGTGCAGCCGATTACGGCAATGTTGATCTCGCTCACGCCGGCGATGGCGGCCTCGCGCGGCGCCAGGCCCTGACGCAAGTGCCGGGCGATGTTCTCGGTGACGACGATGGAATCATCGACCAGCAGCCCAAGCGCCAGTACAAAGCCGGCGATCGATAACTGATTGAGCGAGTATCCCAGCGCGTGGATCGCCACCACGCCGATCGCCAGCGACAGCGGCACCGAAACCATCACCACGATCGAAGCGCGAAACCCGAGCGGCAAGAGTGTCAATAGCACCATCAAAATGGCGATGCTGAAATCTCGGCCGAGGCTGCTCAGCCGGTGCTTTACGGTTTCGGACTGGTCAAAGCCGCGGTGCAAAACGATGTTCGCGGGCAAGGATTGCTCGAACCCATCGATGCGGGCTCGCACCCCGCCGATGACGCCGAAAATGGATTCACCCAAGCGGGCCCGCGCGCTGACAAATACCGCGCGCTGGCCGTTGAAGCGGGTGATATGCGCGCGCTCGTCGTCGGCCCACGACACCTCGGCGACATCGCCGACACTCAGCACCGAGCCCGCGTCGGCCCGCAGCGTGACGCCGCGAATCTCATCGAGACTGTTAAACGAGCCCGAAGCCTGCAGATTGAAGCGCCGCCCGCCGGCCTCCACCGCCCCGATCGGCGCGTCCACGCCTTCGCGTTGCAGCGCGTCGGCCACCGCCGTCAGCGGCAGCCGGTAAGCGGCAAGGCGATCGAGGTCGGCGGCGACGCGCACTTCGGCCGGTGGGGCGCCCCACACTTCGGCCTCCTGTATGCCCGGGGCGCGTTCAAGTGAATCGCGCAGCGCCTTGGCGTAGGATTCCATTTGCCGGAAAGAGGCGTCCTCGCTGGTCAGCGCCAATTGCACCACGCTGGCTTGGGCTGGGTTAAACCGCCGCGAGCGGATCGAGACCACGCCATCGGGAAGGCGCGGGCGAACAACGTTGAGTTCGCGGATGACCTCACCGAACTTTTCTTGCGGGTCCACGCCCCAGGCAAACTCCACCGCGATGACGGCAAGGCCGGCGCGGCTGGAGGATCTGAGTTCGCGAATATCCTCGATGGCGTTGAGTGCGTCCTCGATCGGGATCGCAACTAGGCGCTCCATCTGTTCGGCGTCGGCGCCGGGAAGCACGACGGCGATCGCCGCGCCAGGGAACTCGACCACCGGATCCTCGGATTTGGGGATCGCCGCGACCGCGCCGAGCCCCAGCGCGATCAGCAGCGCGAACAGAATCGCGGTGAACTGCCAGCGGTCGATGAAGAAGCGGGTGATCGCCTGCATTACTGGCCTGCAACACGCACGCTTTCACCGTCGCGAACATAGGCCGCGCCGGCGGCGACCACGCGCTCGCCCGATGCCAAGCCCTCCACCACCAGCACGCCGGCTTGGGTGATGCCCGCCGTGCGCACGGCGCGGCGGCGAGCGATATCGTCGGCGCCGATCACGAACACCACGCCCTGGTCGGCGCGCGCATCGAGCAGCGAGAGCGGCGGTACGATAAGCGCGGCGGCGGCAGTTTCGCCCGCGGCTGCCGCGATCTGGACTTCCGCCACCATGCCGCTGCGCAGGCCTTGTGGCGCGGCGATTTCCACTTCCACCTCGAACGCGCCGGTGGCTTCGTTGCCCTTAGCGCCGATACGCACGACACGGCCCTGCCTCACTTCGCCGGGGCTCACCCGCACTTCGGCGAGATCGCCGACACGGATGCGCGCCGCGTCGGCCGAGGCGACCGGCGCGCGCACGACGATGCCGGAGCCGGTTTCGCCCAGCACCAGGATCGGCGCGCCCGCCGCGACGGTTTGCGCGGGTTCGGCGGCGCGGCGGAGAATGATGCCGTCGCTGGGCGCGGTCAGCACCGAGGACTCGCGAGCCCGTTCGACCGCGAGGCGAGCGTCCTCGAGACGGGCTTCGGAGACAAAGCCTTGATCGTAGAGCGCTTGTGTGCGGGCGAGGTCGCGTTCGGAATTGGCGCGGGCGAGGGCGGCTTCATCGGCGTTGGCGCCCACGCTGGTCCGCCGCAAGCTGGCGAGGCGCTGCCCGCGGCGCACGACATCGCCGGAATCGACTAGAATCGCCCCCACCACGCCGGGCGCGGCGAACGCCAATTGCGGCTCACGTTTGTAGCCGACCAAGCCGCTGGCGCGAACCGCGCCGATCGCGCCGACTGGCGCGGCGGCGACGACCTCAACCAGGGGACCTTGGTTGGCTTGGGTGAGCCCGGCCCCATTGCCGGCGCCGCACGCCGCGAGCAAGACACTTAACACAGCGACAAGGCTTCTGCCCGGCACGATCATGCTCCAAGGAACGCGCCTGACAATGTCTAGCCTCTGCTTGACACTGTCAAGTGCCGAATGATAGGGTTCAGCGATGGTGAAGCGGGCTCCGGACCTCCGCCGCGGGTTGCTCGACGCCAGCCTCGAGCTGATCGCGAAGGAGGGCTTGGAAAAACTCTCCATGCGCGAAGTGGCGCGCCGCGCCGGGGTCAGTCACCAGGCGCCCTATCATTATTTTTCCGATCGCGAGGCTATCCTGGCCGAGCTGGTTGCCGAAGGCTTTCAACGCCTGCGCGCCGATATGATGGCGGCGCTGCGCAAAACCGATAATGCCGCCGCGCGCTTAACCGCGATCGGCAAGGCCTATGTCGGTTTCGCGCTGAATCACCCGGCGCGGTTCAAATTGATGTTCCGCTCGGAACTGGTCGATGCCGCACGCCACGAGCAAGCCCAGGCCTGCGCGCAAGCGGCGTTCGAGGTGCTGGTGTCGGTGGTGGATGATCCGCCAGCGGGGCGAGCCGGCGCGCGCAAGGCCAGTCCCATGGTGCTGGCGGCATGGTCCTTGGCGCACGGCCTCTCGACCCTGCTCTTGGAGGGTAAGCTGGATCGTCATTTCGGCAAGGGCAAGCGGGCGCGCGCCGCCGCTGCGAATGCGGTGCTCGAAGCTTTCACGGCGCTCAACCGGCGCGGCTAACCTGTCAGTTTGAAGATTGCTCGCGCTTGCGAGCGGGGCCCCGCGCCAGCGGCGAGGCCCCTTGCGCGCTCCGCGCCGGCGCGCGCTGGCGGGCGTAGCGCATGATTGTAGCTGCAAGCGAGCCGCGCGCGATGGGCTTGGCCATATGCTCGGCGGCCCCAAGAGACAGCGCCCGCGCGCGGTCCTCGCTGACCGAGAGCACCACGACAGGGATGTCTCGTGTCGCTAAATCCTGTTTCAAACTCCGCAGCACACGCCACCCGGCATGATCCGGCAAGGAGATGTCCAACAGCACCAGCGCAGGCGTCTCGGTCCGGGCCAATCTCAAACCCGCCTCGTTATCGCCCGCGCCACAAGCCCGGAAACCCGCCTGTGCAAGCGCGGCCACCGATAACGCGCGCTCGTCAGGCTGGTCTTGGATGACAATAACGAGCGGGCCATCCTCGGGCCCCTGCACGGCGTCGATCCGCGCTAGTGCGGAATCATTACTCAACCGCGTGACGCAGGAGAGCCGCGTTGGCGCGCCGTCGGGGCTAGTGCGCACGACGCCCTGGTGACGCACGCGCACGCGGCTGCCATCGGCGCGTATTACATCGTGCTCGATCGCGACTTGGCGCATGGCGCCCGCGTGCGGCGCGAACACCGCGTGCGCCAAGGCGCGGTCCGCCGGCGCCGCGAAGCAGGCGTTTTCGACAATATCCCCATAGCTGACAGGACGCCCGATGAGCTGGGCGAGCCTGTCGCCGCCGACAATTTCGGCGCGCTCGTAGTCGATTTCCCATGCCGCCGAGGCGGCTTCGCCAAAATGCATATTGAGCTGGCGCACCCATTCGGCGTCCTGGCGGCGCGCGCTGGCGACGCGATGGGTGTGCTGCAAGGCGCTGGCGAACAAATAGCCGCCGCAGGCAAGGCCAACGAGCGCGGCGCCGAGCGCGCCCGCCGCCGTGGTTTCAAACACGAACAACAGCGCGACGAGCCCATAAGGCGCACACGCCGCCAAGGTGCGGGCGCGTCCATGCCGCGTGTTGAGCGCCGCATGCGCCGCCAACGCGCACAGCATCGCAACCGCCAGCGTCGCGCCGAAATCGGCGCGTGCATACCATACGATCGCTGGCGCGGCGGCGAAGCTTGCCGTGCTTGAGATCTCGAGTGCAAGCTGGGCAATGTCGGTTTGCCGCGTGGGCAACCATGCGATCCGGGCGTCAAGCGCTTTGCGCGATTCATCGGCGAGCAGTGCAAGGCCGAGCCAAATCGCCGCGAGCGGCGCTCCAGATGCGGTCATGATCGCCGCCGCCATCAACGCCATCAAACAATAGCGCGAAACTCGTCCGGAGAGCGTGAACGCCGCGCCGCGTTCAAGCGCGGCATAATTGAGGAAATCTTGCACGGCCCGCCTTATTGGCTAAATTAGCCCAAGAATTAGCGTGGTTGCGTAAAGCAAGTGTTGTTAAATCCGCCAACAATGTGCTGTTTTGAGACGCGAGTGCGTAAGACGTGAACAACAGCTTGCCGTGCTAGGCGTGAGGTAAACAGGGCATGAATTTTCGATCCGACAATACCGCCGCCGCCGCCCCGGAAATTCTCGCGGCGTTAAGCGCGGTAAACCAACATCCCGCGCCAGCTTATGGCGAGGATGCCTGGTCACGCCGCTTGGACGAGAAATTTTCCGAAGTGTTCGAGTGCGAGGTGCGTGTTTTCACGGTGGCGACAGGTACGGCGGCAAATTCCATCGCGCTGGCGAGCGCGGTTCCGCCTTGGGGCGCGGTGCTCTGTCATCGCGAAGCCCATATCGAGTGCGACGAGGGCGGGGCCCCGGAATTTTTTTCGGGCGGGGCGAAACTCGTGCTGATCGACGGCGAGGATGCGAAAATCACGCCGGAGAGCCTGGAGCAAGCCATAGCCCGCAACGCGCGCGGCATCCATTCGGTGCAGCCCGCGGCGGCATCTATTTCCCAAGCCAGCGAGCGCGGCGCGGTTTATCGCCCCGAGCAGGTGGCGGTGTTGGGCGCGCTTGCGCGGCGCGCTGGGCTGGCCTTGCACATGGACGGCGCGCGTTTCGCCAACGCTGTCGCCGCGCTCGGCTGCAAGCCGGCGGAGATCACTTGGCGCGCCGGCGTGGATCTGCTCTCGTTCGGCGCCACCAAAAACGGCGCGCTGGCGGCCGAAGCGATCATCGCTTTCGATCCCGCCCGCGCCGAGGACATCGCGCGCCAGCGCAAGCGGGGAGGGCATTTGCTGTGCAAGGGACGCTACCCCGCCGCGCAATTGCTGGCTTATCTCGAAGGCGGGCTATGGCTGAAGCTGGCTGGGCGCGCCAACGCACTGGCGCGGCGTCTGGGCGAAGCGGCTGCGTCCTTTGTGTCGGCGCCGGTCGAGACCAATCAAGTGTTCATCAAGCCGGGCCTCGATGCGCTGGCCAAACTGCGCGCCGCCGGCGCCGAGTTTTACGATTGGGGCGGCGAAGCTTCGGGCGAAGCCAGGCTAGTCGTGTCCTGGAACCAGGACGAAGCCGATGTCGAAAAAATGTGCGACTTGCTGGCGTCGTCGCGCTAAGCGCCAGCTTGCCGCGTGCGCGCGAGTTTCGGGGCGTTAGCCGGCGCCGCGGCAGGCGGCTGCTCGCGCGCTGAAACGCCGTGCGCGGTTTTGGCCCAATGGTGCGGCCTGAACACAAACTCAAACACCGCGCGCGCCGCCGCCAGCGCCGCCAGCGGCCAATAAAGCGGCATGGTGAGCGCGGCGCGGATGTGGCTGAGGCTGCCCGATAGCGCGCTCGCGCTTGCGGCCGCAAAGGCGGCGACACAATAACCCACCAGCGCTAGTGCGAAATCGGCGGTCTCAAGGTCGTAAGGCGAAAGCGCCGCGATCAGCACCACGCATGCGAGCGGCCCGTGCGCGAACGTCGCGACGACGCCGCCGGCGAGCACGAGCTGCATCGACGCGAACGCACCAAGCCCCATCTCGCTCGCGGTGCGCAAAGGATTGCGCATCAGCACCAGCCAGGTCTGCATGTGCCCCTTGATCCAGCGGGTGCGCTGATTGAGCCATGCGCCGAAGCTGACCGGGGCTTCCTCCCAAGTAGGCGGCGCGATCATTCCGGCGCGAAAGCCGTCGCGCGCGAGGCGATAGCCGAGGTCGGCGTCTTCGGTGACGTTGTAAGGGTCCCAGCCGCCAGCGGCACGAAGCGCGCTGGCGCGGAAATGATTGCTGGACCCTCCCAGCGGCAGCGGCAAGCCGAGGCGTACGATCAGCGGCAGGATTTCGCGGAACTGGATTGCGTATTCGGCGGCGAATTGCCGCGCGATCCAGGAGGCGTCCGCATTGTCGATCACCAGCGGCGCTTGCAGGCACGCGAGCGAGGGCCCGCCGTCGTCGAACGCCGCCAGCGCCGCGCGCAATTGCTGCGGATGGGGGCGATCTTCGGCGTCATAGACGACCACATACTCCCCGCGCGCCCGCGCCAGCCCGGCATTGAGCGCTTTCGGCTTGGTCCGCGGCTTGGCCGCCGGCACGATCACGACCTCGATGTATGGCGCGCCGGCGAACGCAAGCGCCGCCGCGATGGTGTCCACATCGTCGCCCTCGACCAGCAGCTTCACGTCGAGCGCGTGCTTGGGATAATCGAGCCGCTCGAGCGCGGCGACCAGATCTGGGGTGACATTGGCCTCGCGGTAGAGCGGGCACAGGATGGTGTAGATCGGCCATTGCGACGGCGTGGCCAGCCGCGAGCGAAGCGGCGTCAAAGCGGCGGCGGCGAGCAGACGCCACAGCAAAGCTGTCGCAAACAAGAGCAGCGCCGCCACATGCAGAAGCTCGAAACTCGGCCCCGGCGCCGTGCGCAGCGCCCAGATGAAACCTGCGATCAGCGCCGCGATAAAGATGAACTGGGTCAAATGAAAGCGATGTTTGGCCGATCTGCGCGGAAAGGCGCGGTGAAACCCCGCGCGCGCGGCTTCAAGTTCGCCGGCGCTGATGGATACCGCGGCCGCGCGCACTCGGTCCGAGCGTTCGTTGGCGCCGTCTGATCCCAATGCGGCCAGCCCCTCGGCGCACGAGGAAGGCCAGGGGGCCGGCGGGCAAGCGAGTTAGGGTTGTTGGTTGCAATCTTAGGGGGAGAGGCGGCCCGCTTGCATCGCAGCGGCGCGCGGTCCTTGCTCGGCCAATATCAGCGCGAGATCTGCGCCGATGCGCTGCCCGCGTCGCTCGAACGCATCGCGCGGGGCAAGCGCCACATTTAGCGCCAGCAGCTCTGCGGCGCGCGCGGAATTAACGCGCGCGTCGAGTTCGAGCAGCGCGATGGAATAGTGCAGCGGGATCATCGGATCGTCGGGGGCGAGTTCCAGCGCGCGTTCGAACGCGGCTACGCCCTCGGCGAAGCGCGCGCCATAGGCAAGCGCGCCGGCGCTGCCGCCGCGGCGCAGCACTTCCAAATGCCAAGCGCCCAGAAGCGCATGGGCGCGCGCGTGCTCCGGCGAAAGCGCCAGCGCTTGTTCGATCAGCCGGCGTCCGCGCGGGGCGTAATTGCGGGCGATGGCTTCGGCTACCGAGGCGCGCCGGCCGCTTATGCCGTAAACCAGCGCCAGCTGCAGCCGGGCCTCGACCGCGCCAGAATCGAGCGCGATCGCCTCGCGGGCGCGGCGTTCGGCGCGCTCGAGCAAGTCCTCGGTTTGCTCTGGCGCCCCGCCAATGAGACACGCCGCCAACAGCGCGTGCGCGGCGAAGGCGAAAGTGTCGGCCGAGGCGCGCGCGTCGTCGGCGGCGTCGGCGGCGGCGAGGTATTGGCCCGAGGCGTAGAGCCGCGCCGCATCGGGCGGTTCAGCCGCCAGCGGGCCAGCAAGGATCAACACCAGCGCAAAGGTCGCGCCCATCCGCATGGGAAGAGCTTGAACCGCGAACCGCGCGGCGTAAAGCGCGCAATGTCGTGGTGGACCGTGCGCCTCCTGGCGCGCGCAGCGTACAGCAGGTCGGCGCCGCGCGAGCCGGCGCCGGGGTCGGACCGTTTGGGTTTGGGTGCGGGAGTAGGATTTGAACCTACGACCTTCAGGTTATGAGCCTGACGAGGTGAGCCGTCGCGGAGAGCGAAGCTCTTCGCAGGCGAACGGGCTGCTCCGGCGCGATGCAGTCAACTCGGTCGATGCCCAGCCAGAAAAGCCAACTTCTCCTTCTGAACCGACATCGATCTAAGCTGCGCCGCGCGAACAATCTCGGCAATCTGCCTCGACGACACCGGTAATCCCTCACCGTTTACTAGAACCTGCCGAGCATCGCCGAAGCATGGATCGGAATAGGTGTACCAGCTCACGTCGACAAGCGCCTCGCCAACCTGCAATGCGAGTGACGAGACGGAGTCAGGCGAAAGGTTCGCTTGCGCAATTGGCTCGGACGCCAACGCGCGCACTATCACTCTCGTGACGGTCTTGGCGTCGTCCATCCCCCCTCCAGTGATAGGCCGGTCCCAATATAACAGCACGACACTGAGAAATGCGAAAGCCCGGACGTTTCCGCCCGGGCTTTTCGATGCTCTCTTGTTTGGGTGCGGGAGTAGGATTTGAACCTACGACCTTCAGGTTATGAGCCTGACGAGCTACCGGGCTGCTCCATCCCGCGTCAGGCATCGAAGGCCGTTCGCGGCGGCCAATTTGGTGTGATTGAGGGTTCTTTGGACTTTCTTTCAACGCGCGCCGGGCAGACCCGGCAGCGACCTACTCTCCCATGCCTTAAGACATAGTACCATCGGCCCTGGGGGACTTAACGACTGAGTTCGGGATGGGATCAGGTGGGGACCCCCCGGCATAGCCGCCAGGTCGGCGCGGCGCGCGTAAGAGAACGAGTAGCGAATAGTGAGTAGCGAATAGTGGAACGCGCCTCACACAGAAGCCGACGCACTTTCTATTCGCAATTCGCTACTCGCCCATGACATTGTCTATTGCGTTCAAATTTGCGTTTCAGGCGACGCAGTCGTCGCCGTGCATGAACGCCCATTCTTTTCAGAACGGTGACCGTTCAAGCCGATTGAGCGATTAGTACCAGTTAGCTTCAAGCCTCGCGGCTCTTCCACACCTGGCCTATCAACGTCCTGGTCTAGGACGGCTCTTAAGGGAAACCTCGTTTTGAGGGGGGTTTCACGCTTAGATGCTTTCAGCGTTTATCCCGTCCGCACTTAGCTACCCAGCTGCGCTCCTGGCGGAACGACTGGTGCACCAGAGGTGCGTCCATCCCGGTCCTCTCGTACTAGGGAC
>Ga0247727_10010548_pt1 | contig 16345 bp, 17 predicted proteins | sample WisWelCaveWW1625_FD_202498 | JGI IMG/M metagenome (GOLD analysis project Ga0247727, IMG submission 202498) | Biofilm microbial communities from Wishing Well Cave, Virginia, United States - WW16-25 | ecosystem: Environmental > Aquatic > Deep subsurface > Groundwater > Cave microbial mat | place... | reverse complement strand
ATAGTGAAGCCCTTTGGCTGTAAAGCTTTCTGCAGTATAGCAGTTACTTTCTGAACAGTCAAAAATACCGGCCCTACCTGTTTTTCCGGCAGTTCTATGAGGTTGGCTGTGTGCGTCTTCGGCAAAATCATCGTATGGCCCGGCGCCCGCGGGCTATTGTCCAGAATCGCGATTGTTTCCGCGTCTTCATAAACAAGTTCGGCCGGAATCTCTTTCTTGATAATCCTACAAAATATACAGTCCATGAAAATAAGTATAACAGAAAGCGAACCTTATCGTTTGCCGGAAGACCGCGCAGGCGATGGAGCTAGGTCTCCGACCTTGCGTCGGAGTCCATCGCCGAGCGACAAGAAAATCGGCCCGCAGGAGGCCGATTATTCTGGTTCCGGAAATGATAAGGCGAGCGATTATTTCTCCAGTTTTTTCTTCAACGAATCCGCCAACTTTACCAACGGCACTGTCTCTTGAGCTCCAGTCTTCATATCCCGAATAATAATGCTTTCCTCAAACGCCTCTTGCTGTCCGAAAATAAGCGCGAACGGCACGCCGGCTTTATCGGCCGCCCGCAATTGAGCGCCTAAAGAGTCTTTTCCCAGCGACTCAAATATTTCTATACCAGCCTGCTGGAGCGAGTTAATAATCGGCAAACTTTGTTTCTTGGCCAAGTCGCCGACGTATATGAAATAAACATGTTCCTTAGAACGGATACCCAGCGCCACGTTCTTATTTTTCATCACCTCAATAATTCGGTCTATGCCCAGGGCGCCGCCAACCCCAGGAGTAAACCGGCCGCCGAGCGATTCAATTAAATAGTTGTAGCGGCCGCCGCCGCCCAAAGCGTATTCCACCCCTTCAGCAAAAAGCTCAAACACGGTCTGGCTGTAGTAATCAAAACCCCGGACGATAAAATTATTCAGCAAATACGGAATCTTTAATTCTTCCAAATACTCCAGCACGCCTTTAAAGTGGCGCCGGCAAGCGCTGCACAAATGGTCCATCAATGAAGGAGCGTCTTTTTTAAACGGCTGACAAGTTTCATTCTTACAATCCAACAAGCGCAAAGGATTAACTTTTATCCGCCGCTTGCAATCAACGCACAAATTCTTTTCTTTACTTTTATAGTACTCAACCAATTTTTTCCGATAATGCGGCCGGCAAACGCGGCAGCCAATGCTGTTAATCTGGACCGTAACATTTTTAATCTTCAAAGATTCCAACGATTTATAACAAGCCAAAATCACCTGCGAATCATAAACCGGGTCATCTTCCGGACTGATAATTTCAAAACCGGCCTGATGCAGCTCCCGCACGCGTCCCGCCTGTGGCTGTTCATAGCGATACATCGGCCCCCAATAATACAGCTTCAACGGTTGCGGCAAATGGCTCATCCCGTGCTGAATATAAGCGCGGGCAATCGGCGCGGTTCCCTCCGGACGAAGCACCAACCGGTCATTCCCTTTGCTTTTAACATAAAACATTTGCTTCTCCACTATATCGCTGGTCTCGCCGAGCTGATGCTCAAACACATCAGCGCTCTCAACCAACGGCGTATCAATCCGTAAAAAGTTGTAAGAGTCGGCAACGTCCTCCACCCGTTGATAAGCCTTCTTCCAATACGGTTGGTCTGCCGGAAGCAAGTCATGCATCCCCTTCGGATTTTGAATTACATTTTTTGCCATTGTTTTTGTCTTTTCTTTATCTTAACTTCTACTTTCTATTTTCTAGTCTCTAGTTTCTATTTCTAATAACTGAAAGCGTCAATCTGATTTAACGGTAAAACGCGCAATCGCACAAGCCCGATAATATCTTTACGCAATACCGGTCCCCAATTTCGCGAGTCAAAACTGTGAGCGCGATTATCGCCAAGCACAAAGTACTCATCGTCTTTCAATTTTATGTCTACCTCGCCGCCGGTCAATACGGCTTCATCCAAATACTCTTCTTTCAATTGCTCATTATTCAAAAAGACCTGCCCGTTGCGCACCAACACCTGGTCGCCGGGCAAACCGATTAATCGCTTGATAAAAAAAGTTTTTCGGTCCTTTGGATAGCGGAAAACCACCGCTTCTCCATGCTGTAAGGGCCGGAAACGATAGGTTACTTCATCTATCAGCAGATAATTACCGTCGGAAAAATTCGGCTCCATGCTGGCGCCACTGACTAAAAATGGCTGGACAATAAAATGGCGGATAACGACCACCGTCGCCACCGCAATCAATACGACTTCCAAAACTTCTTTAGTTGTCAACCAAAATTGTTTCATCCGAGTTTAGAAATTACGCGAAATATGTAATAATTCTAAATTATATGGAATTTAATAGCAAACAGATAAAAATAGTTATCGGCCTCGGCAATGCCGACAAACAGTATAACAACACTTATCACAATGTCGGCTTCTTAGCCGTTGATTTTTTACAAAATAAAATTGCTATTCCAACTGCCAAAAATAACAGCTACATGAATGTGTCCGGCGCTGACGTTGCTAAAGCCATGAAAAATCATAATGCTAAGCCAGAAGAAACAATCATTACCCACGACGACTCCGACTTAACTATCGGTAACTATAAACTTTCCTTTGGCAGCGGCGCCGCCGGCCACCACGGCGTGGAAAGCATCCAGGCAAACTTGAAGACCAACGACTTTTGGCGGCTCCGCATCGGCATCAGGCCAACCAGTGAAACCGTCCGCCAAAAAGCCGAGGAATTTGTCCTAAAAAAAATCAGCAGTGCTGATAAAAAAATCCTTGAATCCGTATTCGAAAAAATCTCTAAAGAACTATTGAAATAATTGTATCGCTTGTCTCTTGTTGCTTGTCTCTTGTTGCTTGTCTCTTGTTGCTTGTCTCTTGTTGCTTGTCTCTTGTTGCTTGTCTCTTGTTGCTTGTCTCTTGTTGCTTGTCGCTATTCTATACCGCCGTCGGGTCAGAAAATAAAATCGCTACTGTCTTGCCGATTACTTTTATATCCGTCCAAAAATTACAATACTTTACGTAATAATGGTCAATATAGAGCTCATCCAAAAACGGCAGGCTGGAAGCGCCGTTCACCTGCGACAAGCCGGTAACGCCGGCTTTAGCCAGCATCAAGTATTTATAATCATCCGGATAAAAGATAACTTCTTCCGGCTCATGGGGCCGCGGCCCGACCAGCGATAACTCTCCTTTCAATACGTTTAAAAGCTGGGGTAGTTCGTCCAAACGGAATTTCCGGATAAACTTTCCAACCCTGGTCAGCCGGGGGTCATGCTTAATTTTGAAAAATGGGCCGCCCCGGCGCTGATTCATTGATGCCAAAGCCGGCTTAATATGATGAGCGCCGTCAATCATTGAGCGAAACTTGTATACATAAATGATTTTCCCCTGGCTAACTCTGGCTAAACGGACCAGTACCGGCCCATAGCTGTCCAGTTTGATGGCCAAGGCGATAATAGGCCACAACGGAGCGGTAATAATCAGTCCAATCGCGCTGCTAATGATATCAAAAACTCTTTTCATTGATATTTTTAGTATATCTTAAAGCCCTTCAACTTGTCATCGGAATAACTATACGCGATAATGAATAAATCCTGTATGAAAATTGCTCTAGTCCACGATTATCTCAATCAATATGGCGGCGCCGAAAGAGTTCTGGAAGTTTTATTGGAACTTTTTCCCAAAGCCGACCTCTATACCATCTTTCATGACGCCGAAAAAACCAAAAATCGTTTTCAAAACCGCGTTACCAAGACCAGTTTTCTTGATTTTCCTTTAGCCAGGAACCGCCATCGCCTATTTATTCCGTTGATGCCGCTGGCCGCCGCCTCGCTGAACCTCGGCTCCCGCTACGATCTAATTATTTCCAATACTCCGGGTTACGCCAAAGGCGTCCGTTACGATAAAAAAACCACTAAGCACGTTTCTTATATCCACACGCCCATCCGCTATGCCTGGGAAGCCAAAGACTATCTGCCCGCTCTTCTTTCCCCTTTCCAATTATTCATTGCCGAGCCGGTGATTGATTTTCTCAAATGGTGGGATCGCCGCACCGCTCAAAATCCAAATTTAATCCTAGCTAACTCCCAACACATTGCCGGAAAAATTAAATCCTGCTACGGACGGGATTCAACAATTCTCTATCCGCCGGTTGATACCAAAACATTTTGTTACGATTCTAAAAGCCGTAAGCTAAAAGCTAAAAGCTATTATCTGGCCGTCGGCCGACTACTACACTATAAACGATTTGATCTAATCGTTGATGCTTTTATCAAGCTGGGTTTCCCACTGAAAATCGTCGGTATCGGAACGGAACAAGAAAATCTAAAAATTAAAATTCAGAATGCAAAAGTTTCTAATATCGAAATGCTCGGAAGCGTTTCCGACGAAGAACTTAAAAACCTCTACAATAACGCCAAAGCGTTTATTTTCCCGCAAGTGGAAGATTTCGGACTGGTGGCGGCTGAAGCCCAATCCTGCGGCACTCCGGTTATCGCCTACGCCGCCGGCGGCGCTCTGGAAATCATTCAGGACGGGAAAACCGGACTTCTATTTAAGGAACAAACCGCCGGCGCGCTCGCGGCCGCCGTCATTAAATCCGCCGCCATCAAATTCAACCGTAAAACCATCGCCCAATCCGCCCAGCGATTTTCCAAAGAAAAATTTACTAAAAATCTCCAAGAAATGATAGCCTCAGTTTAAAATCCGCCGCCTTTCTTCCAATATACACTTTTTAAAAACGGCTTATAAACATCCTCGTTAAACGGCACAATCAAAGAATTGTGTTTCGTTGTGCGTTTCAAGTTCTTAGTTCTAAGTTCTTGTATATGCGGAGCGCCGCGGATAATGGCTAACGGAGTCTGCTCATTGCCCTCGCCCATTACCAGTACGGCCGCCGCCGCTAAAGCATCAGCAATATTCGCCTGGCTGACTTTCAACTTTCGGCCAAAAATATCCGGCTTCCCGCGATAATCATAAATAGGCGCGAACCCGGCATACGCCAACGCAAAGCCGATGGCTCCGCGGCGCAATGGAATGCTTCTGGAGTCGGTAATCACTAAACCAAGATTTTTTATCTTGTATTCTTTTTTAAACCAACGAAGTAAACCGTCAACGCTTTTTTGAGGATTCTTCGGCCATAAAATGAAGTATCCGTTACCATTACTCGCATCAACTCCGGCCGAACGCATAAAAATCCCTTTGGTGATGGTATGAAGCGCGTGCCCGCCCGGTGTATGTTTCCGCTCCAGATAGAGCGCCGCCTCTTTTTTCACCAACTCGTCTTTCGTTGTTTGAGTTTCCGAAATACAACGCCCCTCCCAAATACTTACCACCTTTGAAGTAACCGCCACCACATCACCTTCCCGCAAATGCAAACGCGCCCGCTTAATTTTTATCAAAAGGTCATCCTGCGGCGGTTTCATTACAGCCATTGTAATCGGTTTTACAATCATGGAAGTGTTTTTATAATAACAAGCCCCGCACCTTTCCGCGAGTAAAGCTAAATATCAAGATGTTTATGAAAAGGCGAGAGGATAATATATCACTTACCTGCCGATCGGCAGGTAAGTGATATAAAATTATAATCCGATAAAAAGAAAAAACCACTCCGACCTATTGCGTCGGAGTGGTTTTCATAGTTACTGCTAGGAAGCAAACTTCACGAACGGGTGGTGCTTCCAGACCACCTCAGGCTGCCCTTGTTTGGTATTGTCAACCAGCAACAGGAACTCGTCGGGCTCGTGCCCAACTCCAAGCTGGGCACGCTTGAGCCGATAAGGCCCCGCCGCCAGCTGAACCGGCTGATCGGTCTCGTAATCGTGAATCGTGATCTCACGAATCACATCCACGACTCTGACCGCCGTCTCATACGCTACAACCGAATCCCATTTTCCGGACATCCCGGTCTCTCCTTTCTGCCAATGTGCGAAATAAAAACAACGCTTAAAATAATAGCAAAATAAGCAGCCAAAGTCAACCCGCGAACATAGAGAGCGGAGCTGTCGTCGCATGACGGCAATCCTACCCAATAAACCTAAATCTCGGCTTTTTCTTCCCCTCCGCTATAACTTCCTCTAAAAACATTTTCAGCGGCCGCGCCCATACATCGTTTGCCTTGTCACTTGTTACTTGTCTCTTGTCGCTTTCTTGATACACCACCATTTCTTCCAGCGTCTCGCTATGCCGCGCAATTCCAATTACTTTATAGTGTCTGCCTTTATAATGTTCGTACTCGCCGATTTTTAAACTCTGCGCTTCTTTAGACCAAATTAATTTCTCCGCCATAAAAAATAATTACCCGCCCTTTTTACTCCCGGGCTTCCAATCCCCGCTCTTAAAACGATTTTTTGACGATAATACATGCCAATCATGTGGGTCAGATTTTCTAATTTCATCCCATAATTTTTTGGCGGTTTCCGTATACAACTTATGCGGCCGGACCATTTCCTCGCGTTGCTTCCGGAGCGCCGCCCCGATTGAATGTCCCTTGGCTTCCTGTTCCCGCAACTCAAATTCCACGTCAATATTATCCGCGTCTTTCACGATTTTTGATTCAATGGATTCACGTTTTTCATATTCACGGAATAATTCTTCCATTTCTTTGGAATGAACGGTCTCCGCGAACATATCCTTCACCGCCTCGTCCTCCTTACGCTCCACGTATTGGCGGGAAATATAATGCACGTCGCCACAGCGGGTTTCCGGCAAATCATGCAGCATCGCCATTTTTAAAATTTTCTCGTGATTGCCGGCATTTTCAGCTTTAGCAATCGTCAACGCAATCCACGCCACCCGGAATGAATGTTCGGCGTTATTGGCGACGCTCGGGTCTAAAAATTGCTTCCATACTCGGTCCAAATGCCGGAAAGTCCCGATTTCAAAAAGTAATTCAATATCCCGTTTCAATGACATGAATTCATTGTACTATTTTACTGATGTAAATAAAAAGAGATCGTTCACAACAGCATTATTATGAACGATCTCAAAACCTCAAGGTTCAATTACCTGCCTACCGGCAGGCAGGCTGCGAGACGCCCACCTTCGCTCTATCGAGCTTCAGCGGGTAAAAAGCCCGAAGCGGAACCGTACTCCTCGCTGGCGTAGGCGAACCAGCCGGCGTTGAACTCGACCTCGCCGTCGTGGAAGCAGAAGATCGGCGCGCTCGAGAAATCGCCAACGGCGCCCGGAGCAAACTCGTCACCAGCGCAGTCAACGTGGAGCTGTTCCCACTGAACCTCGCGTTCGGGGTGGGTCAGCAACATGATGCCGATTGCGAAGGCTCCGAGACCGAACTCGTTGGCCGCGAAGACCTTACGTGCCTGGCGCACCGAACGGCCCCTGTGACGGAGACCGAACTGGGCCGAAACAACGAGGATGTCGAAGTCCTTCTGCTCGTCGCCGAGCTTCTGGAACATCTTCGCCGTCTTGGCGTGCTGTCGCAGGTACTCGGCTCCGAGCTCGCCGTCAAGATAGTTGTAGAACTTCCGCTTCGACGCGATCATCGCGAGCACCTTCTCGACCGCTTCACCGTACGCCTGCCTGCCGGCAGGCAGGTCGGCCACCAGCGTCTGCCACTTCGGAATGGCGAACCGCCCTTCGGCGCCTGCCTGTCCGGTAGGCAGGTTCGGGGGAAGCGGCTGTTCGGCCAGCTTCTCATCGGCGAAGCCGATGCCCGGGAAAAGCTGACGCAGGATGTTGGTCTGCTCCGTGATCCCCTTGACCTTGTAGCCCTTGGGATACGCGTAACTCGACTCCACTTCCTCGTCGGCGAACTGGTTGCTCAACGAATGCTTCCTGATAGAAGCCACGATGTCAGCCTGGAATTCGTCGCCGTTCTCAATGAGCTTCTGGATGCCGTCCTTGTCGAAACCCGTGTCCTTGAGCGCACGCTCGGCGGCGTCCTCGACAAAGCGCAAGTACTGCTTGTACTGCCCGGGCGTGATCGGATTTCCCGTCATCGCCATTCTCCTTAAAAAGATGTAATATATCACTTCCCTGCCGATCGGCAGAGAAGTGATATAAATTCTAGCCCGATAATTCTAAAAAACCAAATAAATATTAACAAATTTATTATAAATTGTCAAATTCTGTGGTACTTTATTTCCCATGACACTTCTTGTACTTCTTCCCGCTCCCGCAATAACACGGGTCATTCCGCCCGATCTTCCCATCAGTTAAAACTGAGCCATTCGCATCCTTTACAACCGGACTATCAATTTTAATTTCCGGCATTATTTGCTGACTCCCCGTTTTTTGTTCTTGGTTATTAGTTTTAAGTTTTTCCTCGTTTGCAACCACCCACGCTTCAAATTCCTGCTGTAATTGCTGAAATAATAAATACGCCTCGCGCCGATACTCCACCAACGGGTCGTGCTGGCCGTACGCGCGTAACCGGATTGATTCAGTCAGCGCTTCCATATTTTCCAAATGATTCAACCAAAGCATATCCAGCATAGACAAAACCATATTGGAAGCCGCCGGCGAAAGCGCCATAGATTTTTCTTCAATTACCTCTTCCAAATCTTCATTTTGTTTTTTTGTTCTAAGTTCTAAGTTCTTAGTAACCAAAATTGCTTGCCGTTGCTGATAAATCTTCAGCCGCTGCTTATTCAACACGTCATCATATTCCAGCAAATGTTTGCGCGCGTCAAAATTCATTCCTTCCACTTTCCCTTGCGCCTGCGAAATCGCCCGCGACACCAAACCGGACTGAATCGGCTGGTCATCCGGGATTTTTAACGTTTCCATCAATCCTTTAATCCGGCCGCCGCCGAACACCCGCATCAAATCATCCTCCAGCGATAAAAAGAATTGCGACGAACCCGGGTCGCCTTGCCGGCCCGCGCGGCCGCGCAACTGATTATCAATACGCCGGCTCTCGTGCCGCTCCGTGCCGACCACGTGCAGCCCGCCCAAATCTTTAATTTTCTGCGCTTCCGTAATAGACGGCGGATTACCGCCTAAAATAATGTCCACGCCGCGGCCAGCCATGTTCGTCGCCACTGTTACCGCCCCCAATCTGCCGGCTTGCGCAATAATCGCTCCTTCCCGCTCATGGTTTTTCGCATTCAATATCTCATGCCGAATCCCCGCCTTGGCCAACCGCCGCGACAATTCTTCGTTTTTTTCAATAGAAACCGTACCTATTAAAATAGGTTGGCCCTTTGCGTTACGCTCTTTAATGTCCCGAGTAATCGCCTCATGCTTGCCATCGCCATTTTTAAATACTAAATCTGCTTGGTCATTACGAACCATCTCCTGATTAGTCGGTATAGTCACTACTTCCAAGTCGTACACTTTATCAAACTCTTCCGCTGATGTTTGCGCCGTACCGGTCATGCCCGCCAGCTTTTCATACAAACGAAAATAATTTTGAATGGAAATCTGCGCGTACGTTTTAGATTCCTGCTGGACGAACACGCCTTCTTTGGCTTCAATCGCCTGGTGCAAACCGCCGGAATACCGCCGCCCCAGCATCATCCGGCCCGTGAATTGGTCTACAATAATTACTTCATTATTTTTTACCACATAATCGCGGTCTTTCAAAAACAGCGCTTTAGCTTTTAAACTTTCCTGTAAGTAATGAGTCAGCCGAAGATTTTCCGCCGCAAAGATATTCTTAAGATTGAGCGCCTTCTCCACCTTATCAATACCCTCCTGCGTGATTTCCACCGAATGTAATTTCTCGTCAACCGTATAATCAACGTCCTTTTCCAGCCGACTCGCGATTTTCGTAAAAGTTTTATAGCTGTCGCTGGAAGCGCTGTCCGGCGCCGCGATAATCAAAGGCGTACGCGCCTCATCAATTAAAATACTGTCCACTTCATCTACAATTGCGAAATGATGCCCGCGCTGAACCTGCTGGCCCAGATTGTACGCCAAATTATCCCGCAAATAATCAAAACCGAATTCATGATTCGTGCCGTAGGTAATATCCGCCAAATACGCCTGTTGCCGGTTGATTGGCTTTAAAAATTCCTGCTGGACCATAAAACCGCCGGTGGTATCACGTTCTTTATCAATCAACGCTCCTTCCGCCAACGGTTGGTCTTTCTGATTTTTTACTTCAGGCATCGCCGGTTTATATCCCGGATCGTAAACGAACGCGCCTTCGTGCGCCAAACAAGCTACCTTCAACCCCAGCGCATCATAAATCTGGCCCATCCAGACCGCGTCGCGTTTTGCCAAATATTCATTCACGGTTACCACGTGCGCTCCCTTGCCGGTCAGCGCGTTCAAATACACCGGCGCCGTGGCCGTCAGCGTCTTACCTTCTCCAGTTCGCATTTCCACGATACTGCCCTGATGCAATGCCACGCCGCCCATCAACTGCACGTCAAAATGCCTTTGTTTCAAAAGCCGCTTGGCGGTCTCGCGCACCAACGCGTACGCTTTCGGCAATGCCTCGTCCAGCGTTAATTCCCCGCTTTTAATTTTCTCACGTAAAATAAGACCCCGCTCTTTCAAGCCGTCCGTCGTATAATCCTTCATTTCCGCCTCCAACGCGTTGATTTTCTCTACTTCAACGCGCATCCACCGGTCAGATTTAAATAGCTTTGATACCCACTTAAACATGCAGATATTCTAGCAAAAAAAGTCCTAAATTACTATAAATTTCCTCAATCACCAAATTCAACCATTTGCTTGCTATAGCAAGCAAATGGTTGAATTTACAATTTAGAAACTTTTAACTTTTGGTTTTCGATAAACACCTTCATCGTGCCCTGTTCCTGGGTCGTAAATACCTGCGCGCCGATGTTCGCGAGCCGCGTCAGCGCTTCGGCAGTCGGATGGCCATAATTATTCTTCCCGACTTCAATAAACGCCAGCTTCGGCTGCACCTCATTCAAAAAAGTATTGCCGCTGGAATATTTTGAACCGTGATGCCCGACCTTCAAAATATCCGCCGCCAAATCATATTTTTGCGCTAACTCCGCTTCTTTTTTCGTATCAACATCAGCAGTGTACAAAACCCGCAACCCGCGAACGCAGAGAGCGGAGCTGTCGTCGCATGACGGCAATCCTGCATGTTCCAATAATAAAACAATGCCGCTCGCATTCACCGGCATCCGCTCCGCTAAATCTTTTGGCGTTGGATTCAATACAGCAAACTTCGTCTCGCCGTAGCGAATCGCGTCTCCGGCTAATAAATGCACTTCCGAAACCTTCCGCTCTACAATGACGTTTTGAAATTCTTTAAATGCGCCGGCCGCGCCCCCTCGGCCATTCGTCAAAATGGCGCCGACTTCATAATTTTTTAAAACATCAATCAAGCCGCCATAATGGTCCAAGTCCGGATGCGTCGCCACCACCAAATCAATATATCGGTCAGTCGGCGCCAATATTTTCCCTAGCTCATTCAAAATCTGCGCCCCCTTGCCGCCATCAATCAGTACCTGCACATCGCCCGGCAGATTCACCAACTGGCTATCGCCCTGTCCGATATTTAAAAAATACAACGCAAACTCACCGGCATTTTTCTCCGCCACCGCCGCTTTCCAAATAAATATATTCGCCGCGATTAAAATTATAAATAACGGGAGTAATATACGACGTTCTTCCAAAAAATTCATCAACTCACGCATCTATATATTATGCACTATTTAAAATCCGATAAAATGACTGATTTTTGTGAAAATGTTTATCACGCCGAGCATGTAGCCGAGTAATATACTTACCGGCCAGCTCACGATTAATGCCAAAGTAGAAGAAATTAAGTAAAGCGCCGCAATAACAAATCCAAAACCCATAGTAATCGGAACGAACTCAAGAATAAAAAGATTGCTCAAAACACCGAGAGGCGAAGCATATCCGAAGTGATAGAAAAGCAACGGCAACACGGCGATTTGAGCCGAAGTAGTCATGATTAAATTTTCTCGCCACTTAAGCATGCCTTGCTCTTTTTTCGTCCAGCCAACTTTCTCTTTCAGCCACGGCCCAAGATACACAATGCCAATAAGCGCGGCGAATGAAAGCTGAAAACCGATATCAAATACCAGCACATTCGGATTGTATAAAATCATCACCAATGCGGTTGCCGCCAAAGCATTACGAAAATGATACAGCCGGCCGATTCGCTCCGCGAACAACATCAAAAACGCCATGATTGCCGCGCGAACCACCGACGCTTCCCCGCCAGTCATAACCACGAATCCAATTACGAACAAAGTCATAATCGGAAACTGCCATTTTTGTGATAACCGAAGACTACCAAGAAAAAAGGCTAAACTCGAAACAATTACCAAAATATTATAACCAGATAACGCCACTAAATGACTCGTGCCGGTCACGCGTAGCTTATCTTTAAACTCATCCGAAAATTCAGCGGTTGAGCCAAGCGTCAAACCGGACAAAAACGCCGCCTTCTCCAATGGCAAAACCTTTTTGTAACTAGATTCTATAGAATTACGTATCTTCAACAATCCGGCTTTGAGCGACGAACCCTGGTCATGCGCCAACACGGTTATTTTTCCGAAACTCATAGTGCCGGTGACGCCTTCTTTTAAATAATAACCGCGCGATGATTCTTGCGGCTCTTTAATAACGCCCTCCAACGCTACTTTGTCGCCGTAGTCATATTTCGGGTAACGTTGCGTAACAATCTGAACCTTAAACATTGGACGTTGGGAGTTAGGCGCTTTACTTCCAACACCTAACATCCCACTTCTAACGACTAATATCTGGCTCTCTAAACGTTGCTCTGACTTAATAATTACGCCCTCAATTGTTACTTTTTGATTAAAAATTATTTTTTGTGGTTGCTGAAAATGATTAAAAACAAAAAAGTACGCCGCACCGCCAGCCATCATCACCGCTACAACCACCAGTGCTATCACATGTGATAGCACTACTACATGTGATAGTGCCAGTAAAACAACTAACAAAAGAATTATTAGTGCGGTGATGACGTAGGCCTGCGAAAATCCGTAGGTAATACTCGCAATTAAAACACCAACCAGAAAAAAGGAGGTTGCCCAAAAGAAAATTGAGTGAGGTTTCACTATTTAATTATACCTCCACCGAGCATTTCTCCTGATTTAGCATAAAAAACCGCTGATTGGCCGACGGCTACAAATTTGACCGGCCGGTCAAATTTGAGAGACAAGCGACCAGAGACAAGTGACAAGTTCGCGATGACCGCTTTTTGCACTGATTGCCTGTACCGTACCCGAGCATATACCACCTTGTTGCTTGTTACTTGTTTCTTGTCGCCAATAAAATTAACTGCCGTTAATTTTATTTCTTTCTGATACAACGCTTCATTCTCATCGCCTTCCGCAACCGTGACGGTATTTTTCTTCATATCTTTTGCTGAAACATAGTAAGGTTTTGTATAACCCTTGTCGCTTGTCGCTTGTCGCTTGTCGCTTAGATTGAGCCCATGCCGCTGACCGATAGTATAGTAGTGGGCACCTTTGTGTTCGCCGAGCGTTTTACCGGCCGTAGACAACACCAATCCCCGTTTTTCCGGAATATACTGCTTCAAAAAATCCGTCAGAGTTACCTGCCCCAAAAAACAGATGCCCTGCGAATCTTTTTTCTCCGCGTTCGGCAATCCGTATTGCTTTGCCAATTTCCGGACCTGCGTCCGCTTAATCAAATTGCCGACCGGAAATAAAGACTTTTTAATCTGCTCCGGCTTCAGCGTCCACAAAAAATAAGACTGGTCTTTAGCGCCGTCTTTCGCCACCCTTAAAACTTGCCGCTTGTCGCTTGTCGCTTGCTTTCTAACGTAGTGTCCCGTAGCTACATAATCCGCGCCCATCGCCATCGCTTTATCAAAAAACAAACCGAATTTAATTTCTTTATTGCACATCACATCCGGATTCGGCGTAATTCCTTTTTTGTAGCCGTCTACCATATACTTCACCACCCGGTCTTTATACGCCTGCTCAAAATCAAAAACATAAAACGGAATATTCAAAGTCTCGGCGGCCCGGCGGGCATCTTCCGCATCCTGCTCCGCACAGCCGTCTACATTGTAGCAACGCATATGCACGCCCACGACATCGTAGCCCTGCTCTTTAAGTATGCCGGCGCTAACCGACGAGTCCACGCCTCCAGACATCGCCACAAAAACTTTTTTACCCTTCTTAAACATTGCAGAAATTATAACATAGTAATCATTGACTTTTCAAGAGAAATAGTATATCCTATAGCAACTGTACTTTGATTTTCAGATTGCATAATTTTAGGGAGAGAATCATGCAGGGACAAAAAAACTTCGTGTTCTGGTTTGAGCCTATCATCGATGAAGCATTTACTCGAGTAACCGGCGAAATCTCTAGCATCTACTCCAAAGACCAACATGATGAGATCAACCTGCTCCTCAGCAGTGACGGCGGCTGCGTATCAACCGGCTTCGCTTTCTACGATTTTATCCGGCACATCCTCAAGCCAAGAATTAACATCTTCGGCCTTGGGGAAGTTGGGTCGATGGGCGTAATCGTTTTCTTGGCAGCAACAGGTAAACGATACGCAACGCCAAACATGCGCTTGTTCTTACACGAATTTTCTCACCACTATAAAGAAGAAAAGTTCGGTCCTTTAGAGGTACAAGCTCACGTACAAGGGGTTGAAAAAAATACCCGAGCTTACGCGCACATAATTGCCAAAGCGAGTCACGGAAAACTAGCAATCAAGAAGGTGCGTGACATGATGCGCCTCAACACCTACTTACACCCAAAAGAACTCGTGAAGTACGGCCTCGCTGATGCAATTCTCTAATAATCCCTACCAAAATCTCAACCGCCAACCCAAAAAGTTGGCGGTTTTTATTTCAAAATATAAAGCCCATGCGCCTTGTAAACCAGTCCAATTGTAGATATAATAGTCATTACTGTGCTTTCGTATAACGAACTCAAGAAAGGAACCATCTTTGTCCTGGACGGCGAGCCGTGGAAAGTATTGGAGTACGAATTTTTGCGCATGCAACAGCGCAAACCGGTAACGAAGTGCAAAATCGTCAACCTCGTTGACGGTAAAATCGTGGAACGCGCCTTTCACTCCAGCGAGTCATTTGAAGAAGCCGAGATTGTCCGGGAAGAAGTAAAATATTTATACACCAGCAAAAACGAGTATTGGTTCTGCAAAAAAGATGACCCGTCCAAGCGCTTTACTTTGAAAGAAGCGGTACTTGGCAATGCCGGAAAATTCTTGAAAGCTAACACGATTGTTACTGCGTTGAAATTCGGCGAACTGGTTATTTCCGTTGAAGCGGATATTAAAATGGATTTGCTGGTGAAAGACGCGCCGCCAAGCATTAAGGGCAACACCGCGCAAGGAGGCACCAAAAAAGTAACGCTGGAAACCGGCGCCGAAGTGGACGTGCCGCTTTTTATTGACGCCGGCGATATCGTCCGGGTCAACACGGAAACAGGGCTATATGTAGAAAGAATGGAGAAAGCGAAGTAGCATCTCTCTTTTTAATAAAGCGCAAACTATTGTTTACCCGGAAGACCGCGCAGGCGATATAGCTTGGTGTCCGCTACGGCGGACTATATCGCCGAGCGACAAGAAAACCGGCCCGCCGGAGGACGGTTATTCTGGTTCCGGAAAACAATGGTTTGAGCAATATTTTTGCTATTTCCCCGGAAATCTGCTATATTATTAGTAGCAACTTCAACACAACTATGGAAAAGCTATTTGGAAACTCACAAGATGTTGTCTATTTCGGTCGCATAAACTTCCGAAATCAGAATCGTCTTTTCGGCATCAAACGGAAAGACCGCCGCCAGCATACCTACATCATTGGTAAAACTGGCACCGGTAAGACCGCGTTGCTTAACAATATGGCAGTTCAAGACATCGCTAACGGCGATGGCTTATGCGTGGTTGACCCGCACGGCGAGTTCGTAGAAGGACTCTTGGAAAAAATCCCGCCGGAGCGGATGAAAGACGTTATTTATTTCAACCCCGCTGATACTGATTACCATATTGGTTTTAATGTGTTGGAGTTACCGGACCCGAAGTACAAACACCTCGTGGCGTCCGGTCTGATGGGTATTTTTACGAAAATCTGGTCCAACGTCTGGTCGGCCAGAATGGAATACATTTTAAATAACGCGATTCTGGCCCTTTTAGAAACGCCTGACTCAACCCTCTTGGGCATTCCTCGCTTGCTCGTTGATAAAAATTTCCGCCAGCAGGTCGTCAACAACATCAAAGACCCGGTCGTCAAAGCCTTTTGGATCCACGAATACGAAAGCTGGCGCGAGCAATTCCGCAATGAAGCCATCGCTCCGATCCAAAACAAAGTCGGTCAGTTTTTGTCAACCTCAATAATCCGCAATATTGTCGGCCAATCTAAGAGCACGATTGATATTTTTGATATAATGAACCAGAAAAAAATCTTTCTGGTTAACGTGTCCAAGG
>Ga0247727_10010547_pt1 | contig 16347 bp, 13 predicted proteins | sample WisWelCaveWW1625_FD_202498 | JGI IMG/M metagenome (GOLD analysis project Ga0247727, IMG submission 202498) | Biofilm microbial communities from Wishing Well Cave, Virginia, United States - WW16-25 | ecosystem: Environmental > Aquatic > Deep subsurface > Groundwater > Cave microbial mat | place... | reverse complement strand
CTGTCGCCTTTAAATGGGCTGCCATTATTTACCACTGTTGGAAAAACCGGGTATGCTACGATCCGCAGAAAGCCCAAACACAAAAAACTAACTCAGATCTTGACAGATAAGCCCGGATGTCTCCATAAGGAGCGCGGACATCCTGTCCGCATTTTGGGCCGCAGGCATCTTGCCTGCTTCGCACACCTTCTGGCCGGGTGTTACATAATAACTCGGTTAGAATATCTTTATGCGAGTTGGGATTGTGAACGACGTGCTGATTGCCGTAGAAGCTTTACGGAGAGTGGTAATCAGCGGAGGGCACCTCGTAGCATGGGCGGCGTATAACGGCGAAGAAGCAGTGAGCAAGTGCGCCGGCGACATTCCGGATGTAATTCTGATGGATTTGCTGATGCCTGTAATGGACGGCGTTGAAGCGACACGGCGAATCATGCAGGATTCTCCCTGCGCCATTCTTGTGGTCACCGCTACCGTAACCGGCAACGCTTCTAAAGTATTCGATGCCATGGGACACGGAGCACTGGACGCCGTCAATACGCCGGTTCTTGGCATCTCCGGAAGCATGGAAGGCGCTTCGCCTTTGCTCGAAAAGATATCGATGATCGGCAGGCTGCTCGGGTTGCACATGCCTTTACCGGCCGCTGTGGCGCCATATGCAAAACGGGCAGCACAAAAAGAACGTGTGGTGGCGATTGGCGCATCTACGGGCGGGCCACTGTCGCTTGCCCGGATACTGAAGCAGTTACCGTCCGACTTCCATCCGCCGATCATCATTGTGCAGCACGTTGATCGCGATTTTGCGCCGGGACTGGCCGAGTGGCTTACCACTGAAACCGGGAGAATGGTTCGTCTGATTCAACCAGACGACCGGCCGGAACACGGATCAGTCATGCTCGCAGCTACCAATGATCATCTCATTCTGAAAGCATCCGGTGTTCTGGATTACACGACAGCCCCGAAAGAGTATCCGTACCGTCCTTCAGTAGACGTTTTCTTTAGAAGCCTTCGCGAAAACGGATCAGCACAGGGGGCCGCTGTATTGTTGACAGGAATGGGTAGAGATGGAGCGGATGGATTGCTGGAGTTGCGCAACGCAGGATGGAAAACGTTTGCCCAGGATAAGGCAACAAGCGTTGTTTTCGGGATGCCGCGAGCTGCCATCGAAAAAAACGCCGCGCAGATGGTCTTGCCGGATAACGGAATTGCCGCAGGGCTGATAGAATGGTGGAATTCCGCCCGGGAGGCAAAATGGAAAGCCGGAACACGTTAACCTCACATTCGATTACCGTTCTTCTTATCGATGACCAGGCTATGATCGGAGAAGCCGTTCGAAGAATGCTGGCGGGTGAAAAAGATATCGCCTTTCACTTTTGCTCTGATCCAAAAAAAGCATTGGAAACCGCTACACGAGTTGCGCCCACAGTAATTTTGCAGGACCTTGTCATGCCGGAAGTGGACGGAATCACGCTGTTGCAGGAGTTTCGTTCGAACGATGTTACACGCAACATTCCGATGATTGTGCTTTCTTCAAAAGAAGAGCCACTCATCAAGGCGGAAGCTTTCGCAAAAGGCGCCAACGATTATCTCGTGAAGTTGCCGGATAAGATCGAGCTGATCGCGCGAATCCGGTACCATTCGGCAGGGTACATCACTCTACTGCAACGCAACGAGGCTTATGATGCTTTATTAAAGAGCCAGCAACGACTGGCCGCGGAGCTGGCTGAAGCCGCTGAATACGTCCGATCGCTATTACCTGCGCCTTTACAGGGGCCCATTCGCACCGATTGGAAGTTTATTCCTTCTACACAATTAGGAGGAGATTCATTCGGATACCACTGGCTCGATGATAACCATTTCGCAATTTACCTGCTGGATGTTTGCGGACACGGGGTGGGCGCCGCGCTTCTATCGGTCTCAGTCTTGAATGTTTTGCGATCGCAAACATTGCCGGACACAGATTTCAGGAAACCGGATGAAGTTCTGTCCGGATTGAACGAAGCCTTTCCGATGGCTAATAACAATCGCATGTACTTTACCATGTGGTACGGCGTGTTTGATAAAAGAACGCGAACCTTATCGTACACGAGTGGCGGCCACCCGCCTGCCGTGCTGATCACGGGACCCGATCGCCCCACTTCAAGCATGACGCAACTGTCAACACCCTGCCTGGTTGTAGGCGCTCTTTCCGGAATCACGTATAAGATTGCCTCCTGCGTCCTTGATTCTTACGCGGATCTGTTCGTATACAGTGATGGCGTTTATGAAGTCACAAAACCGGATGGCACAATGCTCGAGCGTGACGAATTCATTGAAAAGCTGGCAGAGCCGACCGAGTCACCGCTGGAATACATCTCAAACTTTGTGCAGGGCGTCCAGAATTCCGACAAGTTCGAAGATGATTTCTCCATCCTTCACGTGCGTTTGTAGAAAAAGGGGATCAACTTTTGGGGCGCGGCTTAGCGAGAAGGTATTGATTCGGCCAGGGCACATCGAAGTTTTGATCGGCGGCGGCATGCAGCGTCAGGTAAGGGTCAAACAGGTGCGGGCGGGCCAGACAACATAAATCGCAGGCTCCGGAAACCAGAAGAGTATTCGCGTGGTCCCAGTTTTGAATATTGCCGACACTCATGGTAGGAATGCCCAGCTCGTTACGGATGCGGTCCGCAAAAGGCGCCTGATACATGCGACCGTAGACGGGTTGGGCCAGCGGTGACGTCTGGCCGCTGGAAACATCGATGATGTCACAACCGTGTTGTTGCAGGAGTCGTGCGACGTCCACAGACTGAGCCGGATCCATGCCGTTCGGCACCCAGTCGTGCGCGGAGATTCGCACGGACATCGGCTTTTCTGAGGGCCACACATTTCGAACGGCATCGAAAACTTCCAGAGGGAACCGCATTCTGTTCTCAGCCGTCCCACCGTATTCATCGGCGCGAACATTCGTCAACGGCGAGATGAACGAGGCCAGTAAGTATCCATGAGCCATGTGAATTTCGAGAATATCGAAGCCGGCCTTCGCGGACATTTCTGCAGACCGGACAAACTGTAAAATCACTACATCCATATCGGCACGTGTCATTTCGCGAGGCACCTGATTTTGCTTCGACCACGGCAGCGGTGAAGCGGACATCACCGGCCAGTTTCCCTGATCCAGTGGTTCGTTGTTTCCTTCCCACTCCAGTTTTGTAGAGCCTTTGCGGCCTGCGTGACCAAGTTGCATCCCGATTCGCGCCTGCGTATGACGATGCACAAAATCAACGATTCGCTTCCACGCAACCACATGTTCGTCCCTGTACATGCCGGCGCAACCCGGTGAAATTCGAGCTTCACTCGAAACGTCCGTCATCTCCGTAAACACAAGAGCAGCGCCTCCGATTGCGCGGCTCCCCAGATGCACCAGATGCCAGTCATCCGCCGTTCCATCGTCAGACGAATACTGGCACATCGGTGAAACTACGATCCGGTTCGAAAGATGCATTTCCCGAAGGCGAAACGGTGTAAACATGGGAGGCGGCGCGGGATTCACGTCCTTGCAGCCGTTGTGATCTGCAAACCAGCGATCAACATTAGCGACATAGGATTCATCGCGGACTCGCAAATTCTCATGAGTCACACGCTTGCTGCGACATAGCAGCTTGATCGCAAACTGGTCCGGATCAAAGCGCTTCCAGCGCTGAATGTCTTCAAAAAAACTCTGGCTCACTTCGGCGGCTCTCTGGAGCTTCGCTACATCCAGCCATCGCTTTTCATAATACAAGTCAAGAGCTTTTGAAACTGAGCGCTCCGCAATCAGAGATTGAGCCAATGCAATGGCGTCCTCCATCGCAAGCTTTGTTCCTGAGCCAATGGAAAAGTGGGCGGTATGCGCCGCGTCTCCAATCAGCACAACATTCTCATGACGCCATCGTTCATTTTTTACCCGCCGGAAACTGATCCAGGAAGACTTGTTGGAAAGCAACGGCTTCCCTTCCAGCTCCTGCGCGAACAGACCTTCGCAGTACCGTACGCTTTCCGCTTCGGAAGCCTGATCGAGCCCTGCGTTGTGCCACGAGACTTCATCCGTTTCAACGATGAATGTGCTGAGATCGCGATCAAACGGATACGCGTGGACCACAAAGAATCCATGTTCGTTTTCACGGATGAAAAACTTGAACGACTCGAATACTTTAGCAGTGGCCAGCCAGATGTATCGATTTTTACCGGTGAGAATATCGGGACGGAAGAAATCGGACCACTGTGACCGGATTTTGCTGTTAATTCCATCGGCTGCAACGATGAGATCCGCATCTCCAACGTCTTCGATTCGATCGATCTCCTTTGTGAAAACCGTTTCGACTCCGATCTCGTTGCATCTTCGCTGCAAAGTCTCCAGAAGTTGTGTACGACGAATCCCGCAAAAGCGGTGTCCACCCGAACGAATCACACGTCCGCGAAAATGCACATCAATATCGTCCCAGCGCGCAAACGTAGTCGTAATCGCCCTGTGGGTCTCGTAATCCGCTTCCTGGAAATTCTCAAGCGTCTCATCGGAAAACACAACGCCCCAACCCCACGTAACATCCGGCGCGTTGCGTTCAAACACCCGAATCGTACTCTCAGGTAACGCTTTCTTCGCAAGTATGCTGAAATATAGACCCGAGGGTCCACCGCCAACGACCTTGATCTTCATGTTTCGAAATTTAGATCACAAATCTTACCACGTACTTTCCTTAATCGAACTGTCCGGAGAGCGCATCTGCATGGAACGCCGGTGGCGCGCTAACTTTTGCAATTGTATCTTGTGGATACACAACAGGCAGCGGATGGCAAAGGGAACAAAATTATTTTGACCGCTGTCTAATAAATTGGATGAGCGCGGCATCGGAATCCATTTTCCTGTTGCATTTCCAGGAAAGAAACGATCCAAACGAAATCGCACGCTCAGGAATGCCGAACCTTAGAACCCACGGCCCTTTGGCAACAAGTTTGCTGAACATCGGAATTAACTTCGTACAGGAGTCGATTATGCGGCACATGACCTTCATCTTCCCGGCCAGTCACATCGCACTTTCCGCAGCTCTCGTATTCCTTTGTATATCGCCTGCGCTCCTGATTGCAACCACATATGAACTGTCTTCGGCAAATCTTGTTGCAGCTTCTCGTGATGGCGTCGTTGTTGAATTAATTGACGATTCGAGCGGTAGCTACAGACTTCTCATGTTTGCGAAGGACGGCACATTTCTAAAGGAAATTCCCATCACGATTTCCAGCTCCCTGACATACCTGGCCGGAATCTCAGAAGACGAACACCTGTGGCTGATATCGATGAATTACGGAGACGAATCCACAACTCTTCATGAAGCCATAGTCAGCGAGCATTCACCAGAGGGCAAGTTCATTCGCTCGCGCCCCATTCCGGATGATGTGAGCTTCTTCACTGGCAATCAGGCGCTGTACCTGGCAACACAGGATGAGACCTCCGTCGATGTGAAACTCCTCGATTGGCGCTCGGGCAAGCTGTCAGATCATTTTCTCCTCAATTACGACGAAATCAGTAACAGTTTTGGAAGACAGGACAACGACCGGGCGTTCACAATTGACTCACAGGGGAATTTTTTACTTTTGATTGAACTCACTGATGAGGTAGTGATTCGGGCTTATTCGCCGTCCGGAGCGATTCGATTTCAGGAGCGATTCCCTGCGCAAGGTGCATCGATTCAATCAATAAAGTCTGATTCCAAAGGAAGCATCTATGCGTTTTACAGCGTCGAATCCGAAGTCGACGATGAAGAAATACTGAATGTGATTGCGCTCAACCGCGACGGGAAAAAGCAGCGTACCATCATCAGCGAGTCTGTGTATGGCGACAATTCAGTGATTGACGGCGAACAGAATCTCTACGTGCAAACCAACGACGGAATCATAGAAAAATTCTCATCTGACGGGACTCGCAAGATCAGTTGGAATCCAATGCCTCCAATGCATGGAGATTCATGGGAGGACAAACATCGGAGGGAACAGTTGGCGCAGACCGTTTCTGAAACATCATCCGATCCTGACCTGCTGCAAGCCTGGAGCTACTCTTCACCACAAATGAAAGCCCGGATCGAATTGTGGTTATCCTCGCGAGGCCTGCAGGTTATTCCGGCTTTCATGCACTATCTCAGCAGAGATCCGGACGAGGTTCTCGTTCGCGCAATGGGACGGATACTGGATGCGGACGAAACCGGACGCAATACACTTGAAGACGCCTTTCAATCGGCGTCTTTTGAACTCAAAAAGAAAATGGCTTACCTCTTCCTCTTCAAGCCGCCGAAATCGGACATCGGCTTACCGCAACTGTTCAAAGAACTGGCCCAATCCGGAGATCCGGGAGATCGCGAAACAGGCTTGATGGGCCTTGCACAGTACGGAGGAATCGCCGAGATCTACGAGAAACAGATTGCAGCTCTGAAAAAAGGCGCCTTGCCGGAGGACGAGGCGATCGAACTCCTTGCTAATCTATCCAAGGACTTTAAAACATTGTTTGCAGCAACAATTCCAATCCTTGAGGGCCCTCAGAGATCACCGAGATCTCAGGCCCAAACACTTCTATTCAAATCAGCACTCAACAGCAAGTACCTGACAGGCTACGGTAGCGTTGCCGTAGCCGGGCCCCGGGAACAGATCGAAAAGCTGAAAAAATGGAGTAAGAGTGAAGATCCCTTTCTGAAAGAGACCGGAATTATTTCGCTGGCCTGCCTCGGACATCAAGAATACGCAAACCCGGCTATCAATGCGGCTCACGATCAAGTGTCCCTTGTGCCTTCTGTGCTTGATTGCCTGCGCTGGACTTCGCTCAATGCAAAGCCGCCCGAACTGTCCGGCAAACTTGTGGATGCAACCGTCGCATACATCCAGAGCCGGACGGAGCCCCCGGAGATCTACTCGCATCCGGTTAATCATAGTTTTCCGCTTTCGATCATGAAACAACTGGAAGGGTCCGGACTGAATGAAACAGCAGAGTCATTTTTGTTTACCTGGCTCAACGCTCACGTTGAAACTCCCTTTCTCGCACCGGAGATCATTACAAGAATCATAGACGGTGCGTTCTTCAAAAGATACTACCGAAACAACGGGTACCTGACCGCGCTGAAGACGATTGCAGAAAGACACAGGCAAAATGATTACGTTAGAGAATCCATCCGATCGCATCTCTTGCCACTTTTGCCGAGTCTCGGGGATCTGGAATGTACGGAGAATGAGTACGAATATTTTTACTTCGAACATGATTACGACGCCGCTTGCCCCGATCAAATGATTGTTAAAATGCTGAGAAATACGGCATCAGGCGATGATCGGAAACATGTCGTGCCATTAATAGACAGCGATTCTTCCGAAGTCAGATATTCGTCATTGTTGTTTGTTGCTGAAGGCGATTGCCTTGAGAAGCATCAGGATACACTGCTTCGCGTCATGCGAAACGATAAAAACATTAAGAACCGCGTGGCAGCGGCTGCCGCGCTCGCCAGATGCGGGCATCCTGAAGCTCTTCCACTTCTAATCAACAAGGGGTTGAAAAAACCTGTTCTACGCGATGACCTGGAACTGACCGGTGAATACTTTCAGCACTATGGAAAATCCGGAGAGATTCAACTTCTGGGCCTGCTGGATTATCCGGATAAATCAACTCGCGAAACAGTGCGCATTATTCTTGCAGGCCTCAACTCAAGAGACGCCCGCCTGCGAATTCAAAACGAGTTCAACGAGTCGCTATCATCCGGAAAACTTCCCGATGGACATTTGATCGCCTCTATGATGCTCTATAACCTTCAGCCATGGGACTTTATCATTGATTTCAAAATTAAACCTTCCCAATGCGGTTACAGTTTCCCGGACCTCTCCCCGAACATGTCGCGGAAAAGCCTTGAGTATCTCACAAATTTATTGCTAAGCACGTTTGATGAAGAGAAAGCCCAGATGATTCTGGCGCTCATTCATGGCTTGAATGGAATCGAAATGGACGTTTCGGACAAGTTGCAATACGCGGCAAAATATCATGAAAGTCAGCATGTTCGAGATATGATTCTCGTGACGCAGGGGTTCTAAGTCAGATCTTCCTGAGGCTTCACACTGGCGAAAAGCGTCCGCAATCGGATCGCAATCCGCGCAATAGTTGGTGCAGGATACCGAACGCAGGGTTGAGATCGCCGGCACAAAAAGTGCAATGAGTATATTTTGAGGTAAAGATCCATGCCGGACCAGAAGGTGCTTTTTGTCTGCAACGCAAACCGTCTGCGAAGTCCCACTGCGGAAAGGATCTTTCGGGGACGGCCTGGACTGGAAGTGAAGTCGGCAGGTGTGGACAGCAACGCATCAGTGGGAGTTAGTCGTGATCTCATGGAGTGGGCCGATATCATTTTCGTAATGGAGAAACGACAACGAAACATCATTCATAAGAACTTCAAAGACATGTACGAACGGAAGCGAATCGTTTGTCTTTACATTCCGGACGAATATGATTTTATGCATCCGGATTTGATCGAGTTACTGCTGGAGAGGGTTCCCTTGCACTTGAATGAATAAGAGTTTGCCCCGAACTGCAATCTCTGTTTTGACCGGCGAACGCCGGCGGTAAGAACCTTTCTCAGTGATTACAACCAATTTGACGTGCACCCTGCTTGTATTTTCTGGTTGACATGAAAATACTCGCGAGTAAAATAAGGTGAACCCTAGGAAACTCGCGTATGCCGTCTGAGACAATGGAACGATATCTACGGGATCCGGTAGAGGATGACCTGTCGGAAAAGATGGTATTTGTAGGTGGGCCACGCCAGGTTGGCAAAACCACGTTCGCGCTGGGGTTTCTTGACGCCGGCGCCGATGAATCGCACCCGGGGTACCTCAACTGGGATGATCTGGCGCATCGCCGGCGGTTGCTGCGCGCAGAATTCCCAGCCAGGCAGCGTTTGGTGATTTTCGATGAAATTCACAAGTACGCAGGCTGGCGCAATTTGCTGAAAGGCTATTACGACACACATAAGTCCCATGTGGCCATTCTGGTAACCGGCTCGGCCCGTCTGGACTACTATCGAAAGGGAGGCGATTCGCTCCAGGGCCGTTATCATTATTACCGGATGCATCCGCTTTCCCTTCTTGAAGTGAGTCCGGAGGGCGATCGCGAAGCCCTGGTTCAACTGCTTCGATATAGCGGATTTCCGGAACCCTTCTTTCGCGACCGGGAAAGGGACTGGCGACGATGGCAGCGAGAACACCAGGATCGCGTTGTGAGGGACGATTTGCGGGATCTTGAGAATGTTCGTGAACTGTCCAAGATTGAACTGCTCCTGGAGCATCTTCGCGACTGCGTCGGATCGCCGCTGTCAGTTCGCAACGTGAGCTTGTTGCTTCAAGCATCTCATGAGGCGGTCGAGCGATGGGTAACTATTCTTGAGCGCTTGTATGTGTGTTTTCGTATTGCTCCCTTTGGTAGCCGTAAAATACGCGCGGTACGAAAGGAAAAGAAACTGTATTTTTGGGACTGGTCGCTGGTTTCGGATGAGGGAACTCGCTTTGAGAATCTAGTCGCATGCCAACTGCTGAAATACTGTCACTGGGTAGAGGATACCGAAGGCTTTCGAATGGAACTCCGCTTCCTACGCGACATTGACAAACGCGAAGTGGACTTCGTGGTCCTGCAGGACGGCAAACCCGAATTCGCTGTGGAGTGCAAGACAGGTGAAAAAGCGGCGTCACCGGCTGCCCGCTACTTTCGGGCGCGCACGGCAATTCCGCTTTTCTATCAAGTGCACAGGGGCGAAAAAGACTACGGGTCCGAATCCGCCGATATCCGCGTGCTTCCTTTTGCCCGCTTCTGCCTGGAGCGACGGCTCCCCTGAAAATGGCAGGCTCACCGGTTGTGATAGATTAATAGTCCGAAATGACGATTCAAGCAGGCACAAAGCTAGGTCCGTATGAAATTCTTGCTCCCGCAGGCGCGGGCGGAATGGGGGAAGTGTATCGTGCGAAAGATACCCGGCTGGAACGCACCGTTGCGATCAAGATTCTGCCGGCGCATCTTTCTCCGGATCCCGATCTCCGGCAGCGATTTGAGCGGGAAGCAAAAGCCGTTTCCAGTTTAAATCATCCTCACATCTGTACGCTGCACGACATCGGACATCAGGATGGGACCGATTACCTCGTGATGGAATTTATCGAAGGCGAAACACTGTCTTCGCGATTACAGAAGGGGCCGATTACTACGGAATTGCTTCTACAGTATTCAATACAAATCGCTGACGCGCTGGATAAGGCGCACAGAGAGGGAATCGTACATCGCGATTTGAAGCCCGGCAACATCATGATCACGAAATCGGGTGTCAAGCTGCTCGATTTCGGCCTGGCCAAACTGCAAACGGAAACACAGGCGCCTGTGGATGTTTCTTCCCTGCAAACCGAGCAAAAGGAACTGACCAAAGAGGGAACGATTCTTGGCACGCTCCAGTACATGTCGCCGGAACAACTCGAAGGCAAAGCAACAGATACGCGATCGGACATCTTTGCATTCGGCACAGTGATTTATGAAATGGCAACCGGGAAAAAAGCATTCGAGGGGCAAAGCCAGGCGAGCTTGATTGCGGCGATTCTGGAAAAGGATCCGGTTTCCATGAGCGCGCTGCAACCGATGACCCCGCCCGCATTGGAGCGTCTGGTCCGGGCCTGTCTTGCGAAGGATCCGGAAGATTGTTTGCAAAACGCGCACGATGTGAAAACTGAATTGCGCTGGATCATGGAAGGAACGTCGCAACCTCTCGCTCTCCCGGCCGCTCCACGGCGGGCGCGATTCCTGCATTCTCTGCTGTGGCCTGTTGTGGCGCTGCTGGTTGGCGCAGCTGTTACGTACGCGCTGCTGGATCGACCGCAGCCAACGGGTGAGAAGAAAGAGGTGATTCAGTTCAGTATTGATTCTCCGGATCCGTCCGGTTTTTCCGGCTCGATTGCGCTTTCTCCCGATGGCCGTCAACTTGCGTTTGTCTCCAGCGGCGATGCATCGCTGTTTCTGCGTTCCCTGGATTCCTTGAAAGCCCGGCGATTACCCGGAACGCAGGGAGCTTCGTATCCTTTCTGGGCGCCGGACAGCCGCTCGATCGGTTTTTTTTCGGAAGGAAAGCTCAAAAAAATTGCATTACCAGATGGAACTCCCGATGTAGTCTGTGATGTTCAGGACACACGAGGCGGCGCGTGGGGAAGCAGAGACGTGCTACTTTTCATTCCCAGCTCAAGCGACGCCCTGTACAAGATTCCTGCTGCGGGAGGTACGGCAAGTCCCGCAACAACGTTGGATTCGAGTCAAGGCGAAATCGCTCATCGATGGCCTTCATTTCTGCCGGATGGAAATCATTTCCTGTACTGGGTTCAGTCAGGACAACCGAAGCATCAAGGAATAAAAATCGGATCGCTGGACTCAAAGGATACGAAGTTCCTGGTCCACAGTAAATTTCTAGCTAATTTTGGATCTCCCGGCTATCTCCTCTTTTTGAAAGAATACACACTGGTTGCTCAGCTGTTTGATTTGAAGACTCTGGAAGTAAGCGGTGAGCCCGCTTCTCTAGGGCAAGATGTCTGGACGGACCGGTTCCTCTGGGGCCTTACGGGTTTTTCAGTATCCCATCAGGGCGTGCTTGCTTACCGCAGAACTACAGAGAGGCCGTATTTTCGCTGGTTCGATCGAACCGGAAAAGAGGTCGGCATGATCTCCTCCCCGAAATCATCTGACGAACCGGCGTTTTCCCCGGATCAGAAACGCCTGGTCGTAGGTGAACAGGATGACCTCTGGATCATTGAAGTTTCCAGCGGCAATTCCTCACGATTCACGTTTGATCCTTCTGCTGATGACACAGCACTCTGGTCTCCCGACGGCAATACAATTTATTTTTCATCGAACCGAAACGGCGCTTTTGACATTTTCGAAAAACCTGCGAATGGTACATCCGAAGAGAAGCTGCTCTTGAAATCAGCTGATACGAAATGGGTAGATGATGTGTCGAGGGACGGTCGCTTTCTGATTTACGACGTTTCGGATCCAAAAACACGGTACGATCTCTGGTTGCTGCCGCTGTTTGGGGATCGCAAGCCCGAGCCATTTCTGAAGACAGAATTCAATGAGACGCACGCGCAATTCTCTCCGGATATGCGTTGGATCGCTTACGCATCCGATGAATCTTCAAGGCCTGAAATCTATGTACGAAGTTTTCCCGCTGCCGGCGGCGGAAAGTGGCAGATCTCTACAGCGGGAGGGGACACACCGCAATGGAGCCGTGATGGGAAAGAACTCTTTTACATTGCCCGGGACAGGACACTCATGGCCGTGGATATCAAAAGCGACTCTTCTCAGCTCGCTCCGGGCGCTCCCAAAGCCCTGTTCCGGGCAGCGGTCCAGCAGACCACCATTACGGGATCCAGAAACGACTATGCCGTCTCTGCTGACGGTCGCTTTCTGATGAACGCCGTGTCCGCAGATACGCCTCCTGCGTCGATCACTGTAGTCTTAAACTGGCCCGCTTTGCTCAAAAAGTAAAGTTGGGTCGCAAAGTCAACGCAGAGAATAGAGGCTGCTTTGGTAATTTACATGGCTGCAATCAATTCAGGCGTTCCTAAACTCATTTCTTTTTTCTTACCCATGTCCTTTCACCTTATGATTTCTGGGTTCACGACAAATTTGTCGTGCACCCATGATTTCTCTCCAGTTTGACTATATGAGGAGATTGTTGTTTAGTAGCACTAAATCGCACAGTTATCAATGTGGTCATTTTAAGATACAGGAATTTGCGAAAACGAATCTGTTTTTTGCATCCAAAAAGAATCACGGAGCTAAGTTATGGCCGACCATCCTATTACTAAAACCTTAGACTGTACAGGTTTGCTTTGTCCTTTACCCGTTGTAAAAACCAAAAAGGCCCTGAAAGACCTGATCATTGGCGAGATACTGGAAATGATTTCAACTGATCCCGGATCGATTTCCGATATGCAGGCATGGGCCAATCAAACGAAGCATGAGCTTTTGGAAGCGATGGACGAGGGAAATTCACGTTATCGTTTTATCGTTAAGAAAACTCACTAAAACACCAACCGGATTTCTGCATTTTAGATATGGAGGCGATTTGGCGGTCCGTTTGATCGATGCAGGCACGGTTCCCTGTCTGCGTTCGCAGACCGTTTATCATGCACTGGCGCGTGCCAGGACAGATCAGACTCCCGACACTATCCTGTTAGTCAGTCCGGCAGGACCTTATATTTGCATCGGTTATCATCAGGAATTAGAAAAAGAAGTAGACATCGAGTATTGTAAGTCCAACAAGATTCCAGTGGTCCGCCGCGAGGTTGGCGGAGGCACTGTTTATCTGGATAACGATCAGTTGTTCCTGCAGTGGGTCTTTCGCGGCGAGCGGTTGCCGTGGCGCATGGAGCGCCGGTTCGAGTTCTTTGCCGGACCGCTGGTAAATACCTATCGGGCGATGGGCATTGAAGCTTGTTTCCACCCTGTAAACGACATTCACGTAGCAGGCAGAAAAATTGGCGGCATGGGAGCGGCGGCCATCGGCAGCGCTGAAGTTATGGTGGGCAGCTTTCTGTTCGATTTCGATTTCGCAGTAATGAGTAGAGCGTTAAAAGTCCCCAACGAAAAATTTCGCGACAAGGCATACCTCAGTTTGCTGGAATACCTTACTACTATGAAAAAAGAGCTGGGCAAAACTCCTGATCGCGGGAAAGTGAGAGAGATTTACATACAGGAGTGTGAAAAGACTCTGGGCGAACCGTTACAGGACGGCAGTTTTACGGCAGAGGAACTGGAAATCATGGAGAATCTCGATACGAAATTTGCTTCCGATTCCTGGCTGGATCAAAAAGGCGGCCTGAGCCGGGCCGGACTAAAGATTCATTCGGATGTCTGGCTGTATGAAACAAATTACAAAGCTGCCGGCGGCCTGATACGCGCTACACTGCGGGTGCGGAATAACCGGATCGATGATATTTCGGTGTCCGGGGATTTTGCCTTTCATCCTCACAGCGAACTCGGACAATTTACAAAGCTTTTGCTGGATCAACAACTGAATTATGAAAGCCTTTTCGCGATCATCGAAAAGTTTTACAACGAAAAGGGAATACAAACTCCGGGTGTGCAAACAGCAGATTGGGTGGAAGCCCTCCTGATGCACAAAGTTTCAACGCAGCAGGGACAGGAAAGCAATGTCTACATGGCTCGATAAGATAATTGATATAAAAGACATTGGGCGACTGTACGGGGAACATGCCGGCCACTGGTTGCTCCTTCAAGTATTAGAAAGGAATGGAAACGAGAATCCCAAAAGACTGAAACTCATTTCCTACGACCCGGACAAAGAGAATCTGCGGGACTACGTTTTGGACGATGAGACCTGGGATTGGACAAAGAAATACATCCTGGTTTTCGCGGATCCTGAAAAACCATGTACGATTAAGTAAATGTAACTCAAGGAGCCAGTAGTGGAAGATTTCGAAGGGAAAAGAATTCTGGTGATACAGACACACGGGGTAGAATCTCCAACAAGGACCTACTCTCCGCTGTTTTACGCCATGGCGGCAGCAGCCATGGAAATGGATGTAATGGTGTGGTTTACCATGAACGGCACCAACCAGTTGAAAAAGGGAGAGGCGGAGAAAGTCCAGCTCGATCCTGCCAGTGATGTCACTTTGAAGACGATGTTGGAGCAAACGATTGAATCGGGAGTAAAACTACGGGTCTGTCAGCAGAGCATGGCCCTGTGGAAAATGAGCAAGGAGGACCTGGTGGATGGTGTTGAAATACTGGGCGCCACCAGCATTATCGATCTTGCTTTGAATTCAGCCCATGTTATGTATTTTTAGGAGCAAACATGTCTGATCGTGAGGAAATTCGAGGATGTGTGATTCTGAAAAATTTGTACTATCTTGTGGATGATCACACCTGGCTGACAGTGAATGATGATGCCACGGTCACTGTGGGTATGACGGACGTGGCACAAAATATGGCCGGCGCCATCCTTCATGCTAAGGCAAAAAAAGTAGGAACTTTTAGAGAAAAAGGGAAACCCCTGGCAACCGTTGAGAGCAGTAAATGGGTCGGGCCATTGAAATCTCCGGTATCGGGAGAAATTATTGAAATCAATGAAGAGATTATCCGTGACGCCCAGGCCATCAATCGAAGTCCTTATAAAAACGGGTGGATCATAAAGCTGAAACCGAGCAAGCTGGATGAAGAGTTGAAAGACATGTTGACGGGTGATGCAGCGGTTCAGGCCTACCGGGAAAGAATAGAAAAAGAGGATTTGAAAGCCTGCAGGCATGTAGAAGGTTTTGAGTGCTGATAGGAGAAGCATATGGCTCTGGATTTGACTGGTCGCAAATACAAAGACGTGCCTTACGAAGAAAAGGAGCGTCTGTTTCAAGAGATCAAGAAAGACATTCGGTTTGAAGATGTTTTATACGGATGCTACGAATGTGGAATTTGTGTTGCAGCGTGTCCTTCGGCGCGATTTTATGATTTCAGTCCACGAGTGATTACACAGGCGGTAGCCCGCGAAGATACCGATCTGGTCTATACCTTGATGAATGACAGCATCTGGGATTGTTCGCAGTGCTTTTCCTGCGATCGCTGTCCCAGACAGAACTCACCTGGCGGTTTAATCACCGTGATGCGGGAAGTAGCGGTCCGCAACGGTTTGCAAACCGCGCGGGAGGCTCTCGAAGGATATGGTCGCATCATCTATAAGATCATGTCGACTGGAACTCAAGTCTCTCCCGATATGCTGCAGCCGGAAGCATTTCCCGACTGGGGCCCGCATGTGCATGAGATATCGGAGAATCTCGAGCTATGGCGCAGAGCCTTGCCGCCGGAGACCCTCCACACCACTGAAAGCAGCTGGGCCATAGATGATAAAACCCTGATTGAGCTGTACTTGATATGGCACATGACGGGAGTCATGGACATGATCAAGGAAGTCGACGAAGGACTCTTCATGATCCTGCAAGACGTGATGGAAGAACGGCTGGAAGAAGCCGGGTACGAGGAAAAGTTCGAATAAATTAGAACGACAATTTGAAACAGGAGAATCATTATGGAATCAAGAATTCCCGTACAGGAATTGATCAAGCCGGCCAGAGAACGGGGCTTCAAATGGGATCCGAACGAGGCGCCTACCGAAGATTTTCATGATGCGATTTTTCAACTGGAAAAAGAAGGCGAATGGGAAGTCCAGAGGGTTCCTGAGCCATACATCGAAGTGGAAACCAGGTACGGGCGCAAGAAGAAGATTCCTGTAGAACACACCTGGCATCACAAAAGCTGTGGGCAGTGTGGCCACATTCCAGGCT
>Ga0247727_10010546_pt1 | contig 16348 bp, 13 predicted proteins | sample WisWelCaveWW1625_FD_202498 | JGI IMG/M metagenome (GOLD analysis project Ga0247727, IMG submission 202498) | Biofilm microbial communities from Wishing Well Cave, Virginia, United States - WW16-25 | ecosystem: Environmental > Aquatic > Deep subsurface > Groundwater > Cave microbial mat | place... | reverse complement strand
CGGTCGTGCAGCATGGACCAGATCGGCACGATGCCGGTACCGGTGGCCACGAGCAGCAGGTCTTTGGCCGGGTCGTCCCGCAGATAAAAATTCCCGGCCGGTCCCTTGAATTTCACCTCGTCGCCTTCTTTCAAGCTGAACAGGTAAGTCGAGCCGGGTCCGCCCGGCACGAGATTGAGCAGTAGCGTGACGGTATCCTGCTGGCTGGGCGCGGACAGGATCGAATAGGGGCGGGAGACCGGCCGGCCGGTCTTTGGATTCGCCACCTCGAAGGACACGAATTGCCCGGCCTTGAATGCGATCTCGCCCGGCTCGCGCAGCGCGAACCGGATCTCGCGCACGTCGTGCGTGAGGTTGCGGATGCCGTCGATTCCGGCTTTGAACCGTTGCAGGGCCATAGAATGCGACGCTCCCTGAGGGATCATCCGCCCCAGGGAGCGTCGTCCGTTCGCTCGGGTGGAAGAGCAGCGCTCCCTTACTTGCCCTTGTCCTTGTGTTTTTTGTCTTCCTTCTTCTCCGCTTTCTTGTCCTCGACGCCGATCACCGCGCCCGTGGCGGCGTCAATGTGAACTTCGGAGACCTTGCCGTCCGCGCCGACAATTTCCACTTCCCAGATCGTCTTGTCGTGCTTCTTTTCCAATTCAACTTCGACGACCGTGCCCTGGACCTTCTCCGTGGCGGTTTTGATCGCCTGGTCCACGGTGACCTTGGCTTCCTTCGCCATGTCGGCGACGTTGCCCTCTTCTTCGTGTTTGCCTTTCTTATCGCTCCAGGCCGGCCCGGCCAGCGCGACGATCCCTACGCACACTGCAACCGCGATTGCTGCTTTTCCAATAGTCTTCATGGAATGTCCTCCTTGTGAGTTGTGGTTCGAAGTTCGAGGTTGAAATCTCGGCCCTGAAACTTCGAACCTCGAACCCCGAACCGGTTTCTATTCAATGCGCCGGGTCCATTCGCTCTGCGCCCGGCTTCATGCCCTGGCCCATCCCCTGTTCCATGCCTTTCCTCTCGCCCATCCGGTGCTCGCCCCGCTGCTTCATCATTTTTTCGTGCTCGGCTTTTTCTTTTTCGCGCTGCTCCGGGGTCAACAGCGCCAAGGCTTCTCGTTTGGCCTTGATGGCCGCCAGACGCAAGCTTACTTGTAGAGCTCCGCTCTGCTTGAGCTTGGCTTCGATCGCCGCGAGGTCGGCCTTTGCGTCCGGGACGAGCGCGTCCAGCTCGCGCTCCGCGACTTGGACTTCGGCCTCGGTTCTGATCCGCGTTTTGTCCAGTTCGAGCTGGATGGCGTTGATCTTGGCGACTTGGTCCTCGTTCAGCCCGATTTCTTTCTGGTGCATGAGCAGGTGGCGCAAAAAGTGTCCGGCTCCGCCGTGGTGTCCTCGCATACCGTAGCCCTTGCCCTGTTCCTTCGGCCCTCCCTGCGGCTCGTCCGCCCAGGCGAAGGGGGCGGTCATGAAGGCCAGGATGACCATGAGCCCGATAAAAGATTTCATTCGCATTGCATCCTCCTTTAATTTCGTTCAACGACCGAGCAGCCCATGTTCTGATTTTAACGCATTAAAGATGAACTGGATGGCCAGCGCCGCCAGCAGGAGCCCCATCAACCGCGTGATAATCTTCTCCGCAATGGGACCGAGCCAGCGAGAGGCTCCGCGTCCCGCCAACGCCAAAATAATGTAGCTGACGACGCCGATGGCCACGATGCAGCCGATGAGCACGCCCCGCTGCGTCCAGTCGGCCGCCTGTGATTCAAGCAGGATGACTGCCGAGATCGCGCCGGGCCCGGCCATCATCGGAATCGCCAGCGGCGTAATGGCGATGTCATCTTTTCGCGTGCCGGCCTCCGTTTCTTCGGCCGTCTCCTGCACGGCGGAACGCTGCGCCCGCAGCATGTCCAACGCGACCAGCAGGAGCACCAATCCGCCCGCCGCCTGGAGCGCGGGAAGCGACACGCCCAGCGCGCGAAAGAGACTCTGCCCGATGAACGCGAACGATGCCAGGATGCCGATGGTCGCCAGGCAGGCGACCTGCGCCATGCGGATCCGTTGCGCGACCGTATCCCGCGCGGTCATGGCCAGGAAGGCCGGAACGGCGGCGATCGGGTCCACGATCAGAAACAGCGATCCGAAGGAGAACAGGGCATATTCGGCCAACGTCATGGTTGCGCTCATCCCCGGTGAGCGGCCTTCAACAGCTCGGCTCGCGGGTCTGCGTGAGGCGTCCGGCTCAATTGTTCGTACAATTTACGGTCCTCGTCTGACGTGGATGCCGGCATGACGATCTGCAACGTATAGAACAGGTCGCCGCGTCCGCCTGATGCGGTCGGCAATCCCTTGCCCTTCAGCCGGAGCTTGCCGTCGGCGCGGCTGCCGGGAGGCACCTTCACGCGCACCGGCTCAGCCAGCGTCGGCGCCAATACGTCAGCCCCAAGTGCGGCTTCCCAGGGCCAGACGGGCAGCGTCACGTGGAGATCGGCTCCTTCGCGGCGAAACACCGGATCCGGCTCGATATGTACGCGCAGGTAGAGATCGCCCTGTTTCCCGCCGCCGCGTCCGGGACCGCCCCTGCCGGAGACGCGCACACGCGTGCCATCCTGGACACCGGCCGGGATCTTGATGTCGATCGTGCGCGACGCGGTCCGCCCGTTGGGGCCGCCCGGCTCCGTGACTTCCACGCGCCGCGTCACGCCCCCGAGCACTTCGCGCAGCGTCAATCGGGCGTCGGTTTCCATATCATGCCCCGGCGCGGCGCCGCCGCGAAATCCTGCGCCGCCCCGCGAGCGCCCGCCGAAGAGGTTTTCGAAGACGTCCCCGAAGTCGAAGCCCTGATCGGAGGTGAAATTTCCGGGGTGCTGCCGGCCGCCTCCGAATCCCGCACCTGCCTGCTGCCGGGCCTTTTCGTAGGCCTCGGCGTCCTGCCAGCGGTGGCCGTAGCGGTCGTATTTTTTTCGAGTGTTCGGGTCGCCGAGGACCTCGTGCGCCTCGTTCAATTCCTTGAACTTCTTTTCCATCTCACCCTTGCGGGCGCCCGTGTGGAGGTCGGGATGGTACTGCCGGGCCAGCTTGCGATAGGCTTTCTTGATCTCGTCCGGCGTGGCGGACCGATTCACGCCCAGAATATCGTAATAGTCTCGTTGAGAAGTCGGCATCGTCGCCCCGTGTTGGTATGTGTTTGCAGCTTACGGCGTCCCGGAAGGCTTTTCAAGGAGGAGCGGGCAGCTATTTGCTTACTTTTGCGCGCGCCATCATCTTGCAGTAGGAGCAGATCTCGCCGGTGGTGGGCTGACCACAAGTATTGCAAGGGTGCAGCAGGGCCCGGTCTTTCTCGGTCATGGATGTTGCAGCCGGCTGGGTCTGCGTCTGCTTCTCAAGAAAGCCCCAGTAAAACCGGTGCTTGGTGCCCGGCGATTCCGTTTCGAGGCGGTTCAGGACTTCCTTATAGAGGAGCATCTTCGAGCCCTTGGCCATCGGACATTCTTCCACGATGTAATCGATCTTATTAAGCACCGCATACGCGGCGAGTTCGCGCTCGCTCAGCCGGTAGAGTGGCTTCACTTTTTTGGCGAAGCCTTCGACCGAGGCGGGGAGTATGGGACTCTGTTTGTCGAGGTACTCGTCCTGCCAGTGGAGCACGTTGCCGAGCAGCCGGGACGCTTCGTCGTCCAGATTGTGGCCGGTGGCCATGACATCGTACTCCTGCTCCACGGCGGCCTTGTTGAATTGGTAGCGTTTGATCGTGCCGCATGTGGCGCAGGTGGGGCGGTGGACGAGGTTGGACAGTTCCTTGATGCCCGCGCCCTCTTCCTCCTGCACCGTATGGATCTGCAGCGTGGCTCCGTACGGCCGGGCCACGGTGTCAGCGAATCGTTCGACCTTTGCGCGTGATTTCGCCGAATAACCGGGAATGCCGAGGTCCACGTAGAGCGCGTCGGCCTTGTAGCCCCGCTTCAGCAGAATGTCCCACAGCGCCAGACTGTCCTTGCCGCCCGACACCGCGACGAGAATGCGGTCGTCCGGGCCGAACATGCGCTGGTGCTTGATTGCGTAGGCCACTTGCTCGTGCACGTAGGTCGTAAAGCACGGCGTGCAAAAGGCCGCGTTGTGACGCGGGAGATCAATGACCGCCTTGGTTTTGCATTTGGTGCAATTCATGGCAAAAAGTGGGTGCGAGGTACGAGGTTCGAGGTGCGAGGTAATAGTGAGGGGTGAGTCGTTCCCGCCGCGAACCCCGAACCTCGAACCCCGAACCCCTCGTCGGCAGAGCCGCCGGAGATGACCGGGCGGATTTCAACGAGGTCGTCGTCCTTCAGCAACTCGTCTTCCGTGATCAGCTCGTCGCCGCGAATGACCAGGTGGGCTTCCTGAACGAGGTTGAGTTCGCGCAGGACCTCTTTGGCCCTCTTCGGGCCTTTGATCTCCACCGATCGTTCGGGATGGCTGAGGTGGACTTTCATGGCCCGATGATATGCCGATCACCGGGCCAGGGCAAGCGGCTAGAGTTCCGCCTCGCGCAGGAATTTCGCGGCTTCCTCCGGCGTGACCGGATTGATGTAGAAGCCGGTGCCCCATTCGAAGCCCGCCACCTGCGTGAGCTTCGGAATCAACTCGATGTGCCAGTGGTAGTAGTCGCCGGTCTTTTCGTGGAGCGGGGACGTGTGCAGGATGAAGTTGTAGGCCGGGCTCCGCAACGTGCGGTTCATGCGCCGCAACGATTCGGAAAGGATGGGCGCCAGCATTTCGAACTGCGTCTTCTGGCTTTCCTCGAAGTAGGCGGCGTGCCGCTTCGGCAGGATCCACATCTCGAAGGGAAATCGCGGGGCGAAGGGCGTGATGCAGATGAACTCTGGATTTTCCGCCACGACCCGTTCCTGGTCGCTCATCTCCTGCCGGATGATGTCGCAGTAGATGCATCGCTCCTTTTGCTGGAAGTGCGTCCGGCAGCCGTCTATTTCGGCCATGACGCTGGTCGGAATGACCGGCAGCGCGATCAACTGGGAATGCGTGTGCTCCAGCGTCGCGCCGGCGGCCGCGCCGTGGTTTTTGAAGACCAGCGTATAACGGAAGCGCATGTCCCGCTTCAGGTCCACCATCCGGTCGCGGTAGGCCCACAGGATATCTTCGACGCGCTTGACCGGCAGATCGGCCAGCACGTCTTTATGGTCCGGGGTTTCGATGATCACCTCATGCGCGCCGACGCCGTTCATGCGGTCATAGAGCCCGACACCTTCCCGTCCCATGTCGCCTTCGACCTGCAACGCCGGATACTTGTTCGGCACCACGCGGACCGTCCAGCCGGGAGAGTTGGCGGCGCCGCCCTGCGGCCGATAGGCCAGCACTTCGTTGGGCGTGAGCTGTTCCTGGCCCGGACAAAATGGGCACAGCGAGCTGGAGGGCTGGCGCGCCGGCTCGGCCGGATAGAAATCGCGCGGCCGGCCGGCCCGTTCGGTGGAGATGATGACCCATCGTCCGACGATGGGATCGCGGCGCAGGTCAGGCATTTTCGCTCCAACGTTGAAGTCTGAACGCTGAAGTATGAGCGAAGAGTTTCGTTAATTCATCGTTCATAGTTCCTCGTTCATCGTTGCCATTATACCCGCCATGTCGCGGCCTCGTAATTATCGTTCGGCACGGTCAGGCTCACCGGCTGCTGGCGCGGATACCGCTCCACTTCCATGCCGTTCTGCAGCACAGTCACGCTCAGTTTGAATTCCTGGCCCGCCTGCAGGCGGAGATCTTTGAACGGCACGGCCAGCTCCAGAATTTTCCGGCAACAGATCGTACCGTAACGGCCCACCTCGGTCCAGACGTTCCCGTTCGATGTTCCGTACAGCGTGAAGGTCTCCGGCGCCGGCACGAACGGGAAGGCCAGCTTGTACGTGCCCGACGCGGCGGCAATCTGGCATTCCATGGTGAGGGGAGCCTCACCGGCGAGAAGGTCATGGCCGGGATCCAGCCGCAGGAACAGCGCATCCACGCTGAAGCCGAACCAGATCGCGGTGAAGAACTTCTGCGATTTCCACATGGCGCCCAGCGGTGGCGCGGGATCGATCGTGCCGGCGCCGTGCCATTCGAAAAAATCCGTCACGATCCCGTCGAGCGTCGGAGTGAGCAAGGTGACCGGCAACTGGAACGGGCGCGCGTCGCGCGCGCCGATGAGCGACTCGTTGAGCGTCTCCGGGGCCGGCAGGCCCGCGCGAGTGAACACGTTTCGGAGATGCGCGCGGAAGAGCCGGTCGAATTCGGGCTTGTAGTCCGTTTCGAAGTCGTCTCCGTACCACCAGCACCAGTCGCTGCCCTCGGCTGCGTAGAGCTCCTCCCAGGCGCCGCGCGCCTGCTCCGGCGCGAGCGTGTCCGTGACGCCGGCCAGGCGATCCCGCGTGAGTTTCAGGAGATCCCATGCCCGGTTGTCCTCCGGGTGGCCGATCCAGATTTTGAAATCCTGATTGATCCACGATCCGCTGTGGAGGTGTTCCAGCCGTTGCGGATGGGCATGGGCTTCCAGGGCGGTGCTGATCGTGCCGGTGGAAAGGGACACGCCGTCGTGTCCAGATGGGGACGCGCCGGCAAGCCCGGCATAGAGGCCGGAGAGAAATCGCTCGCCTCCATCGTAGTAGTGTTCCCAGGGATTTTCTCCGTCTAGAATGATGGGGATCATTGCCTGCTCGCCGGGCGCCTGCGCGGCGATGCTGCGCAGGCGCTGCATGACGTCTTCCACGGCAGACTCCGGTGTGAGCTTTGAGTAGACGAAGCCGAACGCGTCGGAGAGTTCGCGATCGCGGAAGATAATGCGAACATCCTGCCCTGATGGGCCGACCAGATAGGGTTGATACAGGGCGGCCTGGCGGTCCCAGTGTCCGAGCGAGCGGGCCAGCACGCCTTCGTCCGTGGCCGTCCACTTCAGACCGGCCTGATGCAGTATCGGGATCAACTCGGGACAGACCGACCCTTCCGACGGCCACAAGCCGTTTGGCGCCGCGCCGAACACGTCACGGTGCAGGGCCACGGCGTTCCGTATCTGCGCCTCGGCGTCCGCGGGCGCCTGGAAGCGGGACGGCAGGTGCGCGTCGGGACGCGACCGCCTGGCTGATTCCGTGTCGATGAGCAGCGGAAGAATGGGATGGTAGAAGGGGCTGGTCGTCAACTCGACCTGGCCGGATTCCGCGAGGCGGCGGTAGAACGGAATGATCTCGCCGACGGCCTGCCGTTGAAGCGCCAGGACTTCCTGTTTGTCCTCTTCCGTGAAGCCGCGGTCCTTCGCGCGCAATTCCTTCAACCGGGGGTGTCGGGCCGTCATGCCGAAGCCGAACCAGGCCAGGTTGTGCCAGACCTGCAAGTCGAGCAGGTCCTGCGCGGTGAATTGCGCCGCAAGGCGGTCAAGCGGCTGCTGCCTGACGTCGAGCCCCCGCTTCACCAGTAGTTCGTGATAGCGGGGGAATGGCCGGACCATCGTGCCCCAGTTGGCGGCAAAAAAATGACGGACAATGAATGCCTGCTCCGACGGCGTGAGCTCCTCGGCCGGCCGCTGCGCATAATGCAAAAAGAGGTCGCCGACCGAACCCGACGACAATTCCTGAAGCTGGACCAGCAGCGACGGCGTGAAATTGAATGTCGCTTTGATGGAGGGGAACCGTTCGATCAGCCAGGCCATGTCGTAGTAGGCCTTGGTGGCGTGCAGCCGCACCCACGGCATGCTCGCGAACCCAGCGACAGGATCCGTGTAATACGGCTGATGCATGTGCCAGAGAAAGCAGACCTGAGCTGTTTTCATGATGGCCTGTACGGGAATGGTTCGAATGTGCGTAGCCGCAAACACGTCATATTGGCGAACCCCGCCACCGGGTCCGTGTAATACGGCTGGTGCATGTGCCAGAGAAAACAGACTTGCGCGGTTTTCATGGCTAGATGATAAGTATGTCACAGGGTCTGAGGGGTTGCAACTTCACGAGTCAATACTGTGACAAGCCCAGGCCCCGTAGGTATAATGCCGCGCGTGGAAGCAGGCGGGACGGTGATGCAAGGTATGGGGCGGCACAAGAAAAGCGCATGGTGTGGAGGGCTGTTGGTCGCCTGCATGGCGCTGACAGCCGGTGTGGCGCCGTCCGTGGGCGCGGCCGGTCCGCCCGTGGATGTGCGGAAGGTGCTTCAGCAGGCCAAGCAACTGGCAGCCGGCATTCAGGACGAATCCGAACGGTCCCGGTTTCTTGCGCGCGTGGTAGTTGCGGATGTGGCGCGAAAGGATTTTCAAGGTGCGCTGAAAACGGCCTCCACTATTCCGGAAAAAGCGGCGCGGCTCGACGCGCACTGGAGCATTGCGCAGGCGCAGGTGAAGGCCGGCGCGCTGGCCGGCGCGAGACGGACCGCCGCGGCGCCGGCCGAGAAAGCGGATCGGATGGTCGTGCTGAAGGCCATCGCACTGGCGCAGGCGGAAACGGGAGACTCGACGGGAGCGTTTCTCACCGCGGCCACGATCGAATACGAGTGGACGCGCTTGGAGACCGTCACCGGCATTGCCGTTGCCCAGGCCCAGGCAAAAAATGTGAAGGGCGCGCTGCTCACGGCCGGGGCCATACCGGATGAGTTTCATCGTTCGGACGCGCTGCGGCGGATTGCCGCCGTCCAGGCTGAGGCGAAGGATGTCGAGGGGGCAAGGAAAACAGCCGCTGCCATCCGCCAGCAGAGCGTGAAGGACGCGGCGTTGCGGGCCATTGCCAAGGCGCAGGCCGACACGCGGAATATTCCGGATGCCCAGCGAACCATCGCCGGTATCGACACGCCGTCTGAAAGAGCCTTGGCCGTCTCGGACCTGGCACTGGCGCAAGCCAGGGCCGGGCAGGCGCAGGCCGCGTTGCGGACGGTGGCGTCCGTGCACAACCAGTTGCCGGCGCTCGTCCGTCCCGCCACGATGGGGACGATCGCCGCCGAGCAGGCAAGACGGGGGGACGTGAAGGGCGGCTTGAAAACGGCGACGTCGTTTCAGTCCGACGACGAGCGGGCGGAGGCGCTGCGGCTGATTGCCGAAGCGCAGGCGGAAGCCAGAGACGTGGCCGGCGCCCAACAGACGGCGGCGGGCATCACGGATGAACACATTCGAGCCGATGCGATGCGGCGCATTGCCGCCGCGCAAGCCTATCGCGGCGATCTCAAAGGCGCCCGCCACACAGCGGGCCTGATCCGGAACGAGACGATGAAAGGTCGGACGCTGATGGTGATCGCGCACGTCCAGGCAAGATCCGGGGATGGGGTCGGAGCGTTGGCATGGGCGGACACGCTCGCCGCGCCGCTGGAGCGGGCCTATGCCCTGCTGGGCGTGACGAACGGACTGCTGAGCAAAACACAGCCAAAGCGTGTTCAGTGACAAGCTTTGGGATGATCGGTATAATCCGCGCATGGCCGCCGTTGATCCTGCTCCTCCCGTGTCCACACTTGCCCCGCCTGATCGCTCGCTCGTCGCCAACACCGTCGAAACCAAACTGCCGTTCCGCGCCTCGCTGGAACAACTGACGCCGCTGCCGGGCGATGCGTCCAACCGCCGGTACTTCCGGCTCCGTCTGTCCAACCGGCGCTCGGTCATCCTGATGCAATTGGCCGAGCCGGAGGCGTTCAAGCAATCGGAAGAAGCGGTCAGCGGCTCCGTCGCAGTCACGGAGCTGCCGTTTCTCAATGTGCACCGCCATCTCGCCCAAGCCGGCGTGACGGTCCCCGCGCTGTACCATTATGACCAGGCGGCGGGCCTGCTGTACCTCGAGGATTTCGGCGACCTCTTGCTGGTGCAAGCCTGCCAGGACGGGCGGAGCCAGGAGACAGCCCGGCACTACCATCAGGCGATCGAGACGCTGGCGCGCATTCACACGGTGGCCACATCGCCCGCCGATACCCGCTGCGTTGCCTTTCATCGTTCGTTCGACGTGCCGCTGCTGATGTGGGAGTTCGATCATTTTCTGGAGCATGGCGTCGTAGCGCGGCACGGGAAGCCGATGTGCGCGGACGATTTCCAGCCGGTCCGGGCCGCGTTTCAGCACATCGCCGAGCTGATGGCGGCGCAGCCCACCGTGTTGACCCATCGCGATTACCACTCGCGGAACCTGATAGTGGATGGCGGGCGTCTCGGCGTGATTGATTTCCAGGATGCGCTGATGGGGCCTGCCGGCTACGACCTGGCATCGCTGCTGCGCGACGCCTACATTGCCCTGGAGGAATCGTTGATCGATGAGTTGATCGCAGAGTACCTGAATCGCATGGAGCGGGCGGGTACGGGCCGGGGCGACCGTCCGGCATTCCGGCGGGTATTCGATTTCATCAGCATTCAGCGCAACCTCAAGGCCGCCGGCCGGTTCGTCTACATCGACCGCGTCAAAAAGAATCCGAAATTTCTGGCCGATATCCCGCGCGTGCTCGGTTACGTGCGCCGGAATCTGGAAAAGTATCCTGAACTGGCGGCGCTTCGGAAACACCTCACGCCGTATGTTCCTGAACTACAATAAGCCCGTAAGACGTGAACCGTGATCCGTAACACACCGGAATTCTTTTCATCGAACTCGTCACGCATCACGGATTACGGTTCACGGTGACTATGAAGGCCATGATCTTAGCGGCCGGCCTCGGCGCCCGCCTCCGGCCACTGACCGATACCCTGCCCAAGCCCCTGCTGCCGATCGCCGGCCGTCCTCTTATCGTCTGGAACCTGCTGCTGCTCCGCCGGCATGGCGTCACTGAAGTCATCATCAACCTGCATCACCTCGGCCACCTGATCGAGCAGGCGCTGGGTGACGGCTCGCAATTCGGCATGCGGATCGCCTATTCGAAAGAACCGGTCCTGCTGGGCACGGGCGGCGGCCTCAAGCAGGCCGAGCCGTTCTTCGGCGGCGAGCCGTTTGTCGTGCTGAACGGGGATACGCTGTTCGACTTGCATCTCGACGACATGACTGCCGCGTACCGGCAGAGCCACGCCGTGGCGGCGATGGCGGTGCGGGCGGACCCCGAACCGGAGCGATGGGGCGCCGTGGAACTGGATGCCATGCATCATGTGATCCGCATCAATGGGCGCGGGAAGGACCACGAAGGGCGGATCGCGAAACGGATGTTTGCCGGCGTGCATCTCATGCACCCGCGACTGCTGGTAGACGTGCCCGCCGGGCGCGAGTCGTCCATCATCGACGCCTATGTCCGGGCGATTCAGGCCGGCGAGACGATCGCGGGATGCGAGCTGCCGGGCTACTGGTCGGATATCGGCACGCCGGAGCGTTATGCGCAGGTCCAGCGCGATGCGGAAGCCGGGCTGATCGATCTGAAGAGCAGGCTGAGCGTATAGCGAATGGCTTATGGGCAGAAAAGAATCGTGCAGGACTCGATGCGACCAGCTAGTTTGCTATAGACTATACGCCATATGCTCTCCATGCGGCGTCAGTCCATGAATTTGTGGAGCGCCAGTACGACCTTGGGATCGAAGATGCCCTTTTCGACGCCGCGATCGATCTGATCCAGCGCGGAGTGCCGTTCCCATGAATCCCGGTAGGGCCGTTTCGAGGTCAGGGCGTCGTAGGTGTCGGCGACGGCGATGATGCGGGAGCCGATGGGAATCGCGTCGCCCTTCAAGTTTTTCGGATAGCCGGTGCCGTTGAAGCTTTCGTGGCTGTGCGTGACGATCTGGAGCACGGCCTCGTTCTCGTAGCCCATTTTCTTGATGACGCGCACGCTTTCCGCCGTGTGCGTCTTGATGAGATCAAGTTCGGTGCCGCTGAGGCTGCCCCCCCGGTTTAAAATGGAGGGCGGCACGATTTCCTTCCCGATGTCGGCCAGAAAGCCGGCCAGCAGCAGATCCTTCTTGTCCTTTTCGGGCAGGCCGAGCGCCTGCCCGATGGCGTAGGCCAGCACGGCAACGATCTTGGAATGGCCGACGCTGCCGTCCATCGCTTCGATGGGAAGGATGATATCGGTCGGGATCTTGATCAGGTCGGCGGCAGCGTGAAATTCGTCGTAGAATTTCTGTGGAATCTTGCCGCGATCCTGGAGCGGATCCTTGAGGCTGACGATTTCGTAGGCCTCCACCCGCTGGCGCTTGCCCTTGACGGTGAGTTTGTCGGCCTCGTGTATTTTGAGCCCCGCCTCGGCATAGGCCATCTTGGCCTCCGCGTTGTTCTTGTCCAATTCCAGCGCCCGCTCGAAGAATTGCAACGCTTCCGACGGTTCCTGGAGTTCCAGGTGGATGCGCCCGATCTGGAGGTGGAGGTCGGCCTGCCGGGGATTCGACGCCAGTTGCTCGTGGAGGGCTTCCAACTGCTTCTCTTTTTTCGGGTCGATCTCGTCCTTGGTTGAGACGTCCCGTTTCCTGCGCGCCTCAAAGACATGGCTGATACTGTCGAAGGTCTGCCGGTCGATCAGCACCCGGCCGGGGGGGCAGGCCCGTTCGAGCCGCGCCGCGATATTGACGACATCACCGATGGCAGTGAAGGTCTGACGCTTCAATCCGATCAGTCCGGTGATCGTCGTCCCGGAGCTGACGCCGATCCGCATCTTCCAGGGGTAGTCGCCTTGCTGCGCCATTTTTTCCTGGGCCTTGACGGCGGCCAGGACGGCCAGCAGCGCATGGGTATCGTATTCCAGCGGCGCGCCGAATTCGCACATGATGCCGTCGCCCATGTACTTGTCGATGTGGCCGCGATAGTTGAGGAGGATCGGCTCCATGTCGCCGATGTACCGGTTGAGATCCTTGATGACGACCTCGGGGGGCTTTTCCTCCGAATAGGTCGAGAATCCCACGAGGTCGGAAAAAAAGACGCTCAGGTTGCGCTTTTCGTTGCGCAGGCGGCCCTCGATCAGGAGATTGACGACGGACGCGTCCATCGTGGAGTACAGCGCTTCCTCGACCTTGCTCTTGAGCGATTCGACCGCGCGCTTGGAGTTCTCCAGTTCGTCGGAACGGTCCTTGAGCGTGGTATTGGCCCGGGCCAGTTCGTCCTGCTGGCCTTGCAAGCTGCGGTTCAGCGCGACCAGGTTCGTGCTGGATTCGCTCAGCGTGAGGTTGGCCTGCTGGACTTCGGCCTGCTGATGTTGGAGATCGACGTTGAGCAGACGCGTGGCCTGGACTTCCTGCGCCAGCCGCTCTTGCAATTGTCCGACGGCGGCCCCGGCCAGGATCAGGAAACCGCCCCAGGTCATGATCGTGAGATAGAGATCCATTTCGGTCTTGGTCTCGAGAAACTCTTGCGGGAACATCGCGACGTAGATGCCGACCACCAGGATGCAGAAAAACGATCCCAGCACGGCCATCCGCTTGCCGAGGAAATACCCCATCATGATGACGGAGAGAAAATAAAAGTTGAGGAACGCCAGCTTGTGCGGCAGGAACACGAGAATGGCGGTGGTGACGATCAGAATCGTGGTGACGAATAAAAACTCGAAGTGGATGGCCAGAAACGCCTTGAGTGTTTCCATGGAGATTCCGCGGTCAGAGAGCGTGATGGTGATGATCGCGCGCCCGTTGTCGGCGCCTAGGAAGAATACCTGCGCGTTCCCCCGGTGTCAATCAACGCCGAGGTTCCCGGCGTCCCTCTGGAAAAGGGCGTTCATCAGCGGATTCGACTCAGGACGCGCGCGATTTGAGAGGCGTGAATCGCCGCAGGCGGAGGGCGTTCCCGACGACGCTCACGGATGAGAGGGCCATGGCCGCCGCAGCCCAGATGGGATTGAGGACGCCCAGCGCCGCCGCAGGAATCAGCAGCACATTATAGAAGAAGGCGGCCGCCAGGTTCTGTTTGATATTCCTGGTCGTGGCGCGCGAGAGGGCGATGGCGGTGACGATGCCGCGCGGATCGCCGTTGATCAAGGTGAGATCGGCGGCCTCCATCGCCACATCGGTGCCGGTGCCGATCGCGATGCCGACGTCGGCCTGGGCCAGCGCCGGCGCATCGTTGATGCCGTCGCCGACCATCGCCACGATGCGGCCCTGATCTTGAAGGCGCTGGATCTCCCGCGCTTTCTGCTCGGGCAGGACGTCGGCCAGGACGCGCGTGACACGTAATTGCCCGGCGATGGCCTGGGCCGTGCGCTGGTTGTCACCGGTCAGCATGACGACTTCCAGCCCCAGGCGCTGAAGCGCCGCGACGGTCTCGCGGGCATGCTCCTTGAGCGTATCGGCAACAGCAATGACGCCGATGACGCGGGTAGCGGGAGATGGTTCGCCCGCCGACCGGACGGCGACGTACATCGGGGTGACGCCGGCCGCGGCCAGATGCTGGGCTGCCTGCTGTGCCTGGGATGACACGGAAATATTCTCGATTTCCATCAGGCGGAGGTTTCCGATCAGCACCATCTGAGAATTCGGCGATCCGGCCACCGTGGCGCGGACGCCGTGACCGGGCACGGCGGCGAAGGCCTCCAGCGCGCGGAGCGCGAGCCCCTGTTCTTTGGCGTGACGGACGATGGCCGCTCCCACCGGATGCTCCGAATCCTGTTCGGCGGAGGCGGCGATGGCGACGATCTGTTCTGTCGTCCATCCCTCGGCGAATGGCAGGACGGCGCCGACGGACGGCTCGCCGCGCGTCATGGTGCCGGTCTTGTCCAGCACGACGGTCGTGAGCCGGTGTGCGCGTTCCAGGGCGTCGCCGCCGCGGATCAGCACGCCGTGCTCCGCGCCCTTGCCGATGCCGACCATCACGGAGGTGGGCGTGGCGAGCCCAAGCGCGCAGGGGCAGGCGATGATGAGCACGGTGACGGCGTTAATCAGCGCATGTGTGAATGCCGGCGCCGGTCCCAGGATCAGCCACAGCAAGAACGTCAGTCCTGCGATGCCCATGACTGCCGGGACGAAATATGCGGCGATTCGATCCGCCAGCTTGGCGAGCGGCGGTTTGGCAGCCTGCGCCTCCTCGACAATCCGGATGATCCGGGCCAGCGCCGTCTCGCGGCCGACTTTGGTGGCATCGACCCGCAGACTGCCCGTGCGGTTCAGCGTCGCGCCGATCACCGGATCGCCGGGTTGCTTGTCCACCGGCAGGCTCTCGCCCGTGATCATGGATTCGTCGACGGCTGAGACACCCTGGCGGATGATTCCATCCACGGGAACCTTCTCGCCGGGCCGCACGATCACGAGATCGCCGACTCTGACGTGTTCGGTCGGCAGATCCAGCTCGCGTCCATCGCGGATCACGCGCGCCCGCCTGGGTTGCAAGCCCGCCAGTTTTCGGATCGCTTCCGAGGCCCGTCCCTTGGCCCGCGCTTCCAACAGACGTCCGAACAGGATCAGCGTGATGATGGACGCCGAGGTGTCGAAATAGACCGCGGGCGTCTGGCCGGTTGCGGCAAAGAAGTCCGGCGCCAGGGCAGCGGCCACGCTGTAGAGGTAGGCTGCCGAGGTGCCCACGGCGATCAAGGTATTCATGTCGGTGGCGCCGTGCCGGGCGACCGCGACCGCTCCTTTATAAAAGCGCCAGCCGGCCCAGAACTGAATGGGGGTGGCGAGGAGCCATTGCGTCCAGAACGACGCCGTCTGTGAGATCGCAAGGCCCAGATGCTCGGCCATGCCCAAGATCATGATGGGCACGGTCAGGGCGGCGGCGGCCAGAAATTGCACGAGCAGCGTGCGGGCCGTGTCCTCGCGTTCGACGGGCGCGCCCGTCTTCTTCGCCACGGGCACCAGCGGCGTATAGCCAAGCGAGCGGATCGTCTCCTGGATGGTTTTGGGATTCGTGGCCTCCGGCCGGTAGTCCACCGACGCGTTTTCAGTCGCCAGGTTGACCGACGCCCGCAGCACGCCGGGCGTGGCCTGGAGCCCCCGTTCAATCCTGGCGACGCAGGAGGCGCAAGACATGCCTTCGATGGGAATGACTAAGTGCTGAGTGTTGCCGCCTTCGCCAAGGCTTCGGCGGCCCGCCGAAGTCTGCGGAGGCGGGAGTCCTGAGTGCTGAGATGCAGCTTTCTTCGTTGGCCCCAATGTGATCATCTGCACGGCCGGCTGCGCCATTCCCTGCGGCCCTGCCTGCAAAATTTTCTCCGGATCGGCCTCGAAACGCCGTTTGCATCCCGGCGCGCAAAAGTAATAGGTCGTGCCACGATAGACCGCTGTTGCGGCAGCCGTGTTTTCGTCAACCGTCATTCCGCACACAGGATCAATGGCCATGTCTCATCTCCGGCGAGAGGCAATGGGCTATTGGCAATGGGTGGAAGGAGAAAAACCGAAGGAGTTTTCCCTATGGCCCATCGCCGATTGCCTATGCCTGAACGAAGCTATCGTATCAGATAAGTCAACTGGGGAGGAAATCAACCTGGGGGCGGCTCGGAGTCTGAAATACCCTTCTGTTTGATCAGGCGGGCAAGGTAGGTCCGCTGAAGCTTGAGCCGTTCGGCGGCCTTGG
>Ga0247727_10010545_pt1 | contig 16349 bp, 14 predicted proteins | sample WisWelCaveWW1625_FD_202498 | JGI IMG/M metagenome (GOLD analysis project Ga0247727, IMG submission 202498) | Biofilm microbial communities from Wishing Well Cave, Virginia, United States - WW16-25 | ecosystem: Environmental > Aquatic > Deep subsurface > Groundwater > Cave microbial mat | place... | reverse complement strand
TGCTCGCCGCCAGGTCGGTCGGGAAGTCAGAGCCGGGCCAATCCGCGTTCACGCCGATCCCGACGACGGCCGTCGGCTCCGGGCCGCCGAGTCCGTCGGTCTCGCCGAGCACGCCGCCGAGCTTCCGCAGGCCGCCCAGGTCCGCGACGACGAGGTCGTTGGGCCATTTGAGGCGGATCGTCATGGCGGGCAGGCCGGCGCCCACCTCCGCGGCATCGGCCATCGCCAGCGACACGACCGCGGCCAGCCGCCAAACCTCGTCCGGGCGTAGCCACGATGGGCGGAAGCCGGCCGACACCAGGAGCGCCTGCCCGGCGCCCGCCGACCAGCTCCGCCCGGCCCGGCCACGCCCGGCCGTCTGGAGATCGGAAACGGCGACACACACCTCCGGCGTGCCGCCGGCGAGCCAGGCGCGGACGACGTCGTTCGTCGAGCCGACGACGTCGAACCGTTCGAGGCGGCTGATGAAGCCCGAGGCTTCGGTCACGACCGACATCCGCGGCCCTTCCCGGCCCGACTCAGCGTGCCGCCGCGGCGGCGTCGACCGGGTCCGGTCGCGCCAGCTCGAAGGCGCGGTGAAGGGCCTGAACGGCCGTTTCGAGCTCCGACTCGGCGATCATGCAGGTGATGCGGACCTCGGACGTCGAGATCATCTCGATGTTCACGCCCGCGTCGGCGAGCGTGCCGAACATCCGGGCGGCGTAGCCCGGCGCGTTGTGCAGGCCGGCGCCCACGATCGACACCTTGGCGACCGAGCCGTCCGTCGTCAGCTCGCGGGCGCCGAGCGTCCCGACGACCGGCTCGAGCACCTTCCTGGCCCGACCGAGCTCGACGCGCGGGACGGTGAAGCTTAGGTCGGTGGTGCCGCCGTGGCCGACGTTCTGGACGATCATGTCGACGTTGATGCCGGCCTCCGCGAGCGGCGCGAACACCGCCCGCGCGACGCCCGGACGATCGGGCACCGCGACGAGCGTCACCTTGGCGACGTTGCGGTCGTGCGCCAGGCCGCGGACCTTGTTGCGCTGCTCCACGAGCGGATCCTCCCTGATCAGGGTACCCGGTGCATCCTCGAAGGAGCTGAGGACCTCGATCTCGACGTCGTTCACCCAGCCGAGCTCGACCGCCCGCGTCTGCATCACGCCGGCGCCCTGGTGGGCCAACTCGAGCATCTCCTCGTAGCCGATGACCTCAAGCTGCCGAGCATTGGCCACGAGCCGCGGGTCGGCCGTGTAGATGCCGCGCACGTCGGTGAAGATGCGGCAGCGATCGGCCCGCAGCGCCGCCGCCAGGGCGACCGCCGTCGTGTCCGAGCCGCCGCGGCCGAGGGTCGTCGTCTCGGCCCGCTCGCCGGCCGTCGCGCTCTGACCCTGGAAGCCGGCGACGATCACGACGTTGCCTTCGTCGAGCTCGGCCCGGATCCGGCGCGGCTCGATGTTCGCGATCCGGGCCTTGCCGTAGCGGCCGTCCGTCGTGATGCCGGCCTGCGCGCCGGTGAGGCTGATCGCGTCCACGCCGCGGGCGTGGAGGGCCATCGAGACGAGCGTCGCGCTCTGGTGCTCGCCGGTCGCGAGCAGCATGTCCAGCTCGCGCGGGTCGGGTTCGTCGGTCAGCGCGCCGGCCAGGGCCAGCAGCTCGTCGGTCGTGTCGCCCATGGCGGACACGACGACGACGACGTCGTGGCCTTCGGCGCGCTCGCGCGCGATGCGTGCAGCCACGCTCCGGATGCGGTCAGCGTTGGCCACGGAGGAGCCGCCGAACTTGAGCACGGCGAGGGGGGCTGGCATCGGGGCGGCATTCTAGCAGTGGCCTGCCCGGGTTCCGGGCGCGGGCTGCCCCAAGCGACGGACGCGAGGCGTGCCTACCGGTCCACGCCGATCACCGTCGCCCCTGCCTCCGCCACGCTCGCCTTCACCTCCACCACGGCGACGCGTGAGGTCGCGACGTGCCGCCGAGGACATCGAGCGAGCCGCGTTCGCCGAAGATCGAGAACGAGACTTCGACGTCCACCTCCCAGCCAGCCCCGCGGAAAAGCTGAACGGTCTGTCCGAGGAGAGCCGCATGGCGCTCGTCGATCAGCCGGTCCAGGCGGTGGCGACTCACCGGCCGATCGATCGCTGCGCCGCAGGTGGCGCCACGATCACCCCGGGTGCCGGCCGCTCGCTCTCGGTGTCGCCCGTCAGCGCTTCGCGAGCTGCCAGCCGACGACGATCAGGACCGCGACGACGACGATCGGCAGCCAGAGGCCGGGCAGCACGCCCTGGAGCGCCGCGAAGACACCGCGGAACGCGGCCCCGATCGCCTGGAACGCGCCGCCGACGAGACCGGCGACGCCGTCCCCGACCGCACGAGCCAGGCCGTCGAACGCGTCACCCATGCGCCGATCGTCTCGCGTCCGTCAAGGCCTCCTCCGCCGATGCCTCGCTCCACGCCGCGGAGGCAGCCGTCGCGGTCCGAGAATCTCGTGGGACGAGCGCCGGGACGATCGAAGCACCCGGGCGACCCGTCCTGGCGCCGGGGCACGCCGGCACTGATCGCCCGGCGAGCCGGTCGTCGCCGCCGGCTCGCCGGGCGAGCGACCGGGGCGCTCGCCGGTGCCGCCACGCGGCCGGCAGCCCGCGATCGGTCGTGCGCGCTCGTGGGGAGGGAATCGGGCGAGCGTCGGGCGGGCCCCGAGATCAGGCGCCCGAGAGCACGACCGTCGCCCCACCGTTCCGCGGCGCCACGATCTCGACCCGACCCGGCAGGTCCGTATCGGCCGCGGCGGCCCGAAGGGCGCCTTCGATGGCGGCGATCGCGGCAAGGGAATCGCTGAAGGCGATGACGGTCGATCCCGCCCCAGACAGGCAGGCGCCGAGCGCGCCGGCCGCACGCGCGTCGGCGACGAGCCGCGGCAACTGCGGGTAGACGGCCGCCCGGTACGGCTCGTGGAGCCGGTCCTCGGTGAGGCTGCTCAGCACGTCCAGCCGACCTGAGGCCAGGCCGGCCACGCCGATCGCGACCCGCGACAGGTTGGCGACCGCATCCGCCCGCGGGACCGTCGCCGGCAGGACGCTGCGCATGTCGTCCGTCGACAGGCGGAGCTCGGGGATGAACAGCACCGCGCGCAGGCCGCGCGGGACGTCGAGCCGGATCGCCTCGACGCCCCGGTCCGAGGCCGCGGCGACGACGAAGCCGCCGAGGAGTGCCGCCGCGACGTTGTCCGGGTGGCCCTCGATGGCCGTCGCCAGGCGCAGCAGGTCCGCCGTCGCCAGCCGCTCGCCCTGCAACGCGTTGCCCGCCAGCAGTCCGCCGACGGTCGCCGCGGCGCTCGATCCGAGGCCCCGAGCAAGCGGGATCCGGTTCGTCATCGCGATCCGCCAGCCGACACCCGCGTGGACGCCGCCGGCGCCTGCGAGGCCGCCGGCTCGCTCGCCGGGCGGCTGGATCCGGCCGGCGATGGCGGCCTCGAGACCCCGGACGAAGCGATTCGTCCGATCCGCGGCGAGCTCGCCCTCGCCCTCCCCTTCGACCGTCAGCTCGACCGTCCGGTCGGCGCCGGCGCGGACCTCGACCGCGACCCGGTTCACCAGATCGAGCGCCAACCCGAGACAGTCGTAGCCGGCGCCGAGGTTGGCCGTCGAGGCGGGCACTTCGACGACGACGCGGCGGCCGTCGAGCCCGCTCATGGCGTCCATCGTCACCAGCCGAGCGCGTCGGCAACGCCGGCAAGCGTGGACGGAGCCTCCAGGATCGCGCCACCGTGGCGCTCCGCGACGGCGGGGTCCTTGAGGCCGTTCCCGGTCAGGATGCAGACGACCGTCGCCGCCGGGTCGATCGCCCGCTCGGCAGCCAGCCGCGCGATCCCGGCGAGCGACGCGGCGGACGCCGGCTCGCAGAACAGCCCCTCGAGCCGAGCCAGGTCACGCTGGGCCGCCAGGATCTCGTCGTCGGTGACGGCCTCGATCCGCCCGCCCGACTCGTCGCGCGCGGCGACGGCCTTCGCCCACGACGCCGGGTTGCCGATCCGGATCGCCGTCGCGACGGTCTCCGGCCGCTCGACCGGGTGACCGAGGACGAGCGGAGCGGCGCCGGCGGCCTGGAAGCCGAACATGCGCGGGCGACGGTCCACCATGCCCGCCCGTGCATAGTCCGAGAAGCCGGCCCAGTAGGCGGCGATGTTGCCGGCGTTGCCGACCGGCAGGGCGACGACGTCGGGCGCCCGGCCGAGGTCGTCGCAGACCTCGAAGGCGGCCGTCTTCTGGCCCTCGAGTCGGTCCGGGTTCACCGAGTTCACGAGCGTCACCGGATGGTCGTCCTGCTCGGCGAGCGCTCGGACGATCGACAGAGCCGCGTCGAAGTCGCCATCGATCGCGACGATCCGCGCGCCGGCCACGCGGGCCTGGAGGAGCTTGCCCGCGGCGATCGCGCCCGACGGCAGGACGACGACGACCTCCATCCCGCTGGCCGCACCATAGGCGGCGGCGGACGCGGAGGTGTTGCCTGTCGAGGCGCAGATGATCGCCCGCGCTCCCCGCTCGGCAGCCCGGGCGACGGCGACGACCATGCCGCGGTCCTTGAACGAACCGGTCGGATTCAGGCCCTCGAGCTTCGCGTGGAGTTTCGGCAGGCCGAGCGCGGCGCCGATCCGGTGGAGCCGCACGAGCGGCGTGAAGCCCTCGCCGAGGGACAGCTCGGGGGTCGATTCGGTGACCGGCAGGAAGCGGCGGTAGCGCTCGATGAGCCGAGGGCGGGCGGTTGAGGGAAAAGACGATGACACGCCCGCGTCCTCAGTCATCGAGCGGATAGCGAGCGCCCGAGGGCGCCTCGAGATGACCCCGCGCGGGGGCCGCGACGATCCGGCCCACGCCTGCCTCCGGCAGCCCGGCGAACGTGCTTCCGAGGCCCCGGGCGATCGCCCGGAGGTCCGCCAGGATCGCCGACGAGGTCGCCGGACCGCCCGCGCCGGGTCCGCTGAAGGCGACCGTACCGAGCGGCCGCGCCTCGACCTCGATGCGGTTCAGCACGCCGGACGTCCTGCCGAACGGGGATCCCAGCGGGACGGCCGTCACGACGACGCGCGCCGCTACCGATCCCTCGACGCCGTCCGCGGCTCGGGCGGCGGTCGCGATGAGCTTGAGGACGCGGCCCTGAGCGGCAGCCGCGACGATGTCCTCCGCCGTCACCCCGGTGATACCGGGCGCCCCGGCCCGCTCATCGACCCGCGGCGAGCGGAGGGCCACGTCGCCCGGCGGGAGCCAGGCGCCGAACGCGAGCCGCGCGAGCACGACGAGCTTGTTCGCCGCGTCGAGGCCCTCGACGTCGGCCGTCGGGTCGGCCTCGGCATAGCCGGCGGCCTGGGCATCGGCGAGGACGTCGGCGTAGGCGCGGCCCTCGTCGGACATCGCGCTCAGGATGTAGTTCGTCGTGCCGTTCACGATCCCGCGGACGCGCTCCACGACGTCGCCCGCGAGATCCGCCGCGAGCGGCGAGAGGACCGGGATGCCGCCGCCGACGGCGGCCTCGAAGCGGAGCGCGGCGACGCTGCGGCGGGCGAGCGCCTCGAGCTCGGAGCCGTGGTGGGCGAGGACATGCTTGTTGGCGGTGACGACACCGCGGCCACGCTCCAGCGCCGCCGCGATGAGCGTCCGGGCGGGTTCTTCGCCGCCGAGGAGCTCGACGACCACGTCGACCTCCGGCGAGGCGACGAGGTGGGCGGGCGCGTCCGTCAGGAGCGCCGCCGGGATGCCACGGGCGGCGGCACGGTCAAGGTCGCGCACCGCCACGCCGACGAGTTCGAGCGGCCGGCCGTCGGCCGGCCGCAGCGCCTCCGGGCGCTCCAGGAACGCGCGCACGACCTCGCGCCCGACGGTCCCCGCGCCGAGCACGGCGACGCGGAGGGGGGCGGTCATCGGCGCGGGATCGGAGGCGGGCACGTCCGAGATGGTAGCCGCCCGCTACACTCGGCGACCATGACGAGCGCCTCGACCGCCGCCCCGGGCCGCGCCGCGACCGCGCCACGCATCTTCTCGGGCATCCAGCCGTCGGGCGCGCCGCACATCGGCAACGACCTGGGCGCGATCCGGAACTACGTCCGGCTGCAGGACGAGTACGAGGCGATCTACTGCATCGTCGATTACCACGCGCTCACGAGCAGCCACGATGCCGAGCGGCTGCGGCGTCAGACGCGGGAGATGGCGGCCGCCCTGCTCGCCCTCGGCCTGGACCCGGAGCGCTGCACCCTGTTCGTCCAGTCGCACCGCCCGGAGCACACCGAGCTGGCCTGGCTGCTGGCGACGGTGACACCGGTGAGCTGGCTCGAGCGGACGCCGACCTACAAGGAGAAGAAACAGGACCAGCCCGACGACATCAACCACGGGCTGCTCACCTACCCCGTCCTCCAGGCCGCGGACATCGTCATCTACAAGGCCTCCCTCGTGCCGGTCGGCCGCGACCAGGCGGCCCACCTCGAGCTGTCGCGCGAGATCGTGCGGGCGTTCAACCACCGCTACGGCGAGACGTTCCCCGAGCCGCAGGCGGTGTATACGGAGGCGCCCGTCGTGCTCGGCACGGACGGCGTCCGGAAGATGTCGAAGTCGCTCGGCAACACGATCGAGATCTTCGCGCCGGAGGCGGAGATCCGGCGCCAGGTCACCTCGATGGTGACCGACACCCAGCGCATCAGGCGGACCGATCCGGGGCGGCCGGAGGTCTGCAACGTCTGCCAGCTCCAGCGCTTCTTCGGCGACGACCACCTTGCGCTGTGGGACGGCGAGCGGACGGCCCGGACCGGCTGCGTCGACATGAAGCGCCTGCTGGCCGACCGCATCGTCGCCCACTACGCGCCGGCCCGCGAGCGCTACGCCGAGCTCATGGCGGACCCGTCACGGATCGACGAGGTCCTGCGCGCGGGGGCGGAGCGGCTGCGACCCAAGGCCGAGGCGACGATGGCCGAGGTCCGCGAGCGGATGGGGCTGCGCTAGTCGCCCGCCGCGAGCCCGCCGGACGCGCGTACCATCCGGGTCGATGGTCGAGCTGACGCCTCGCGAGCGCCGCTGGCTGGATGCCCTCCTCGTCCTGGCGACCCTCGCGCTCGGCTACGTCGTCCTCGGCTTCATCGGCGCGCTGCTCACCGCGTTCGGCGACCTCATCCTCATCTTCTTTCTGGCCTGGCTGTTCGCCTTCATCCTGAGCCCGATCGTCGGTCGGATCCTGACCCTGCTGCCGTTCCTCAGCCGCGCCGTCGCCGTGGCGATCGTCTATGCCGCCCTGTTCGGCGGGCTGCTCGTCCTCGTTGTGGCGGCGGCCGGGGCGCTGGCGTCGTCCGTCGCCGACTTCCTCGCCAGCGTGCCGCGGCTACGCGAGGACCTGCCCGGGATCCTCGCTGCCTGGCAGGCACGACTGGACGCGCTCGGCATCGTCCAGGTCGACCTCGTCGTGCAGGCGACGGCGTTCCTCGACAACCTGGACCGATTCGCCGGCGAAGTCGCGGAGCCGCTCCAGCAGATCGCCGTGGCGAGCCTCGGCGCGATCGCGAACCTGCTGCTCATCATCGTCTTCTCGCTGTACATGGTGGCGGACCGCGACCGGATGCTGTCGTTCGTGTTCCGAGTCATCCCGCCCGCCTTCGCGGCCGACGCACGGCTCCTCGAGACGAGCGTCTCGCGCTCGTTCGGCGGCTTTCTCCGCGGCCAAGCGGTGATGGGCATCCTGTACGGGGCGATCGCGGTCATCACGAGCGCCGTCTTCGGCCTCGACTACCTCGCGGGCACCTCGGCCGCAGCCGCGGTCCTGATGGCGATCCCGTTCTTCGGACCGTTCGTCGCCTGGGCGCCGCCGGTGCTGGTCGCCGTGTTCGCCAAGCCGGATGCGGTGCTTGGCTCGTTCGCCGTCATGGGCGTCGGCTGGCTCATCGTCATGAACGTCGTCCAGCCGCGGGTCATGTCGGATGCGCTGCGGATCCATCCGATCGTCGTCCTCGGCTCGGTCATCGTCGGCGCGAAGCTCGCCGGGATCGGCGGCGCGGTCTTCGGCATCCCGATCGCGGCCGTGATCTCGGCGCTGTTCTTCCACTGGCTCGAGCGGACGCGCGACCAGGGTCCCGTCGCCGCCCGAGCCGCGCGCCGCCTCGGGGAACGCGAGGGTCGCGCCGTGCGCCTGCCGCGCGAGCCGCGAGCCGGAATCGACGCCGACGTCGAGGCGCTCGAGAGCGAGGCGCCCGCCGACTGACGCGTGCCGCGCTACTTGAGCTTGAGCCGAGGCGTGTTGGGGAGGGCTGCGGATCCACCTCGGGGGTCCACCAGCGACGGCATCGGGGGTCACCAGCGACGGCACCACCGCAGCGTCGCTCGTTAGACGACCGCTGTGCGCGGATTCCTTCGTAAGCCGGCGCGCCGGAACGGGCGGCTACGTCCGTTCCGGCGCTGGTGATCACCGGATCGCCGGGTTCTGATCGTCCTGGCCGAGGGCCGGGCTGCCGTCCGCCGTGTAGCAGCCGTCGCCCTTGCCGGGATCGCCCGAGTCGGGCCCGTGGTGCGCCGTCTCGATGCCGTACCACGCGGGTCCGATCGTGTTGCCCGGGATCGGTCCGTAGCTCACGCACGACGAGAACGTCCCGTCGCCGTTCGGCAGGAACCGCGGATGGTTCTGGCCGTTGGCGAGGACCTGTCCGTCGCCCGCCTGGCCGTTCTCCGAGAAGTGCTGATGCGCCGCCACCGGCACCGCAGCGCCGAGAAGTAGCGCCCCAACGACCGCGAGGCCGAGGAGCGCGCGACCGAGCCGTCCAATCGTTCGCCGTTCCATCACGTTCTCCCTTCGCCCGGCGCCATGGATACCGCCACGTGCTCGATCTCGTGGAAGATCCGTACGCCGGCACCACCGTCCGGAAACATCGCCCGAACGGCCTCGTCGATGTCGGCCGGGTCGAACGCCCAGCCCTCCAATACGACCCCCACCCCGAGGCGGTCTGCTAGCAGCGAGACGCGAGTGACCCCCAGACGAGCGAGGCGCTCGGCCGCTTCGGGTCCGACGACCGGTTCAGCGGTGTCCGGACCGGCGACGAGCATCGCGACGGCCACTCGGCGCCCTCCTCGCTGGCTGCACGACCCTCCTTGGGTCTCAGGCGAGGCTAGGCGGAGGCAAGACCCTCATTCATCGGGCGAATCCCGTACCACGCTCGAGCGGACGAGGGAGGCCAACTCCGTCCGATTGCGCAGCCCGAGCTTCGCCAGGACGTTCGTGACGTGCCGCTCAATGGTCTTTGGCGACACGACCAGCGCCTCGCCGATCTCGCGGTTGCTGGCGCCATCGGCCACGAGGCGGGCGATCTCCTGTTCACGACCGCTGAGAGCGTCGAGCCCGTCCCCGCCGCTCGCTGGACCACGACGCCAAGCGCGCACCCCGAGTCGTCGAAGCGCCCGCGCGGCAAGGCGCCCTTCGCTCACGGCTCCACAGGCCGCAGCCAGCTCAGCCGCCGACGTGAACGCCGCCACCGCGCGATCGCGATCGACCCTGGCGAGAGACCGCCCGAGGTCGATCCGGGCCCAGATGAGGTCCCAGTTCAGGCCGGCGCGTTCAAGTCCCTGCGCGTACGTCTCCAGGATCGAAATCGCCGTCGCGTCGTCACCATCTGCGGCCGCGATCGCGGCGGCCGTCCGCATCCGCCACAGGCCGCGCTTGACTCGGCCGGAGCCGGGCCGGCGGTCCCACTCGGCCAGCGCCCGGCGCGCATCGTCGACGCGCCCGATCCGGGCGAGGAGCTCCGCGGTCACGAGTGCTAGGTCGTTGCTGTGGCGCGGACAGCGGGCGAGCGTGGAATCGGCATGCGCGGCGCCGAGTTCGGCCTCCACCTCGCTCGCGGCCTTCGCGCCCGCAACACGGGCCTGCCAGGCCGCAATCGCCTGGTGGAGGTCCTGGCGGTAATGCGGGTCCGGCTCGGCCGCGGCATCGCGGCGAATCGCGCGCAGGGCGGTTGCCGCATCCTCGAACGAGAGCTCGATCACGTGACGGATGGAAGCGGCGCTGCCCCAGTGCCGGGGTGCGTCGGTGAGTCGCGCCTCGAGCTCCCGCGTCTCGACGGCGAAGGCGTGGGCTTCGGCGAGACGGCCCATGTCACGAAGAACGCGAGCGAGTCCGCGGCCGGCTTCGACCGTCAGCATCGGCAGGACGAGACGCTTTGAGGCGACCCAGGCCTGTCGGTCGTGCGCCTCGGCCTCGTGGAGGCGTGTCACGGTCCGCAGGGCCATCGCGACCCGGATCTGAGCGGCGATGTGCGACTCGTCATCGAGACTCGCGGAGACGCGCAGGCACTGCTCGGCGAGGCCGACGATGTCGTCGTCGCGATCCTCCTGCATCGCGCCATCGATCGCTACCTCGAGGGCCGCAAGATACGCCCGGCGCGCCGCAGGCGGAAGCCGCTCGAGTCCGCCGCGGTTCGACGCCATCTCCTCCGCCGCGGCGACCGCGCGCTCCGCGGTCCGGCTGCCGGTAGCGGTCTCGTGGTCGAGCCAGAGCTCGACATCGGCCTGCAGAGCGTCGAGCCGCACCGTCGCCTCGAGCCCCGCCGCCGGCAGCGCGCGGGCGCGGTCGAGGTGCTCGTGGGCCTGGGCGCGCCGACCGAAACGGTAGGCCGCCAGGGCCGCCTCGGTCTCTGCGTTCCGCCGCTCGGAGTCATCGGCGGCCCGTTCGCTGACGCGCGCCCAGCGTTCGAGCGCGAGCTCCACCTCGCCAATGACGGCACCGAGCTCGCCGAGCGCGCGATCGATTCTGATCCGCGCTACCGCGCCAGGGTCGAGTCCGTCGCTGATCGATGCGAGGAGTCGAAGGTCGTCACCGTTCAGCAGGCGCCGACCGGGCGACGAAGTCAGGCGCAACGCGAGCCCGGCCGAGGGCTGGCCGGCAGCGACTCGATGGTCGAGCGCCTCGCGTAGCAGTTTCACGTCGTCGCCGGCCGCAGCCTCGATCCAGTCCGCGACGCGAGCATGAAGGCGCCGTCGTGCTGAGGCCGGCAGGCTCGTCGTCGCAGCCTCGCGGATCAGGTCGTGGGCAAGGCGGATCGTCCCGCTGACCTCGACGCCGAGACCCCGCGCAACGAGTTCTCCGGAGGCGTGGCGGACGCGGCCGACCTCCCATTCGAGCAGCTCGGCGACCTCGTCGAGAAGGAACGGGCGCGCCCCGACGGCCAGCGCGGCGAGCAAGGCGCCCGACTCGCTGCCGAGGGCCCGCAGCCGCTCGGCGATGAGCCTCGACGGCTCGAAGTCGCCGCCGCTCCTCGCGAGGGCGTCCAGCCAGAACGGCGAGCCTCGGGCGCGCCGCCAGAGCGCCACGGCTGCGGCATCACTCAGGCTGCCGTCGATCGCGCGGGCCAGTGACAGGCCGTCCTCGAGGGGCAGCGGGCCGAGCTCGACTAGCATCCGCCGTTCGGGCGGCAGGCCGCCCTCGACCGTCGAACGAAACCCCGTCGCAGCGCGGGACGGGCGAGCGACGGCGACCACGCCCAGGGGTTGGCGCGCGGGGCCGGCCGCCCGAAGGAGGTAGTGGATCAATCCAAGCGACTGGTCGTCGACCCACTGGAGGTCGTCGACACCGATCAGCAGCGGCCCGAACGAGGAGAGCGCTCGATGCGCCGCCTCGAAGATGCGAAGCGGCGCACGAGTCACCTGATCGCGGCCGCCAAACACGAGCCCTTCGAGGCTTGGGCCATGGACCGGGACCGTCGACAGCTGGCGTATGACCTCGCCGACGGCGGCCAGCGGAACGGCCTGATTGGGCTCGAATCCGACAACGCGGACGAGTCGCTGGGCCCGGGGACGGGCCAGGATCTCCGCGAGCAGCCGCGTCTTTCCGCTCCCGGGCTCTCCCGTCACCAGTGCGGCGGCAGGCGCTCGATCGTGGCTCGACCGCCGGATCAGCGCAGCGAGCTCATCGAGCTCCCGCTGACGGCCGACGAACGGCGCGCTCATGCCGCCAAGGGTAATCCTCGACGGGTGCCGCGAGACCCGGCGGGGCCCGGGCTACGCCCGGCGCTTCCGAATGTCGCCGAGGATCTCGCGGGCGGCGTTTTGGCCGGGACCGCCGGTGATGCCGCCGCCCGGATGGGCGCCGGAGCCGCACAGGTACAGCCCCTCGAGCGGCATCCGATAGCGGGCGTGGCCGAGGAGCGGCCGCCAGGCGAACCACGAATCGAGGCCCGGCTCGGCGTGTAGCGGGTGCCCGCCTGTGAGCCCGTAGTCGCGCTCGAGATCGACCGGCGTGAGGACCTCGCGGGCGACCACGAGCGAGCCGATGCCCGGCGCGACGCCCTCGAGGACGCGCAGGACCGCCTCGCCGAACGCGTTGCGTTCGTCGTCCCACGTCGCGTCCCGGAGCACGTACGGCGCGTACTGCGCGATGACGCTCATGACGTGCGTGCCGGATCTCGCCCCATCGACGAGCGACCCGTCGGCGAGCGACGGGATCGTCGCCTCCACGGCCGGCGTCTCCGATGCCCGGCCGTACTTGGACGCATCGAACGCCCGCTCGATGTCGTCGATGCCGGGTGCGACGAGGATCCGACCTCGGAGCAGGCGCTCCTCCTCGCCGCCTGCTGCCGGGAAGCGAGGCAGCTCGCCGAGCACGAGGTTGACCTTCGCGACGACGCCGGGCGTCCGGATGTTGCCGGCTCGCCAGCCCAGCGACGGGCCGAGCGCGACCGGGTCCACGAGACCCGCCAGCAGCCGCTTCGGGTCGACCCCGCCGACGACGATCCGCGCGGCGATCTCGTCCCCGGAGGCGAGCGCGACGCCGGTGGCGCGACCGCCGCGGGAGGTGATCGCGGCGACCTCGACGGCGGTCCGGATCTCGACTCCGGCGGCTCGGGCCGACGACGCCAGCGACGCCGCGAGGGCGCCCGGCCCGCCTCTGGCGTAGACCGTCTCGCCGGCAGCGCCGCCGTCGTTCCCGGCCGAGTCGGCAAGCAGCGTCGCGGTCGTGCCGCCGGACCACGGCCCGGTCGCGGTGTAGCGGACGCCGCGCCAGGCGATCGCCGCCCGCAGCGCGTCCGATTCGAAGGATTCCGCTACGAAGTCCGCGACCGCCATCGGCAGGACGCGCAGGATCGTCCGGGCGTCGACCCGGCCGAGGCCCCGGTAGGCCCGACCGAGGCGCAGCCCCGCGAGCGCGTCGGCGAAGCCCGGGGATGCCACGTCCGGCGGCGTCGTCCGTCCGAGCGCGTCGAGGAACCGGCCGAGCGAGCGGACGAGCCGGTCGAATGCCGGGAATGCCGCCGCGTCGTGAGCCGACACGGCGCGCAGGGCGTCGACCGTTCGTGCGACATCTGACTCGAGCACGATCGCGCCGCCGTCGGCCCGCGGCGCGAAGACACGGACGGCCGGGCCGATGAGCGTCAGCCCGTGCTCCTTGAGGCGCAGGTCGTCGACGACCGAGCGCCGCAGCCGTCCGACGGTGTGCGCCAGCGTCGGGACCCGCGCTCCGGGCGCGAGCTCACTCGTGGTCGCCGCGCCACCGACCTGCTCGCGCCGCTCGAGCACGAGCGTTCTCAGTCCGCCCTTCGCGAGGTATGCGGCGGAGACCAAGCCGTTGTGGCCGCCGCCGACCACGACGACATCCCAGGGTTCGCCCATCAGGCGACCCTCCGACCGCGTGATCGCAACACCTCGAGTGCCGCCAGCCTGCCGTTCGCGCCCATGATCCCGCCACCCGGGTGGGTCGCCGAGCCGCACAGCCAGAGGTCGCGGACCGGGGTTCGGAAGCGCGCCCAGCCGGGGACCGGTCGGCTGAAGAAGAGCTGCTCGAGGCTCAGCTCGCCCTGGAAGATGTTGCCCTCGCTGAGGCCCGTCGTACGCTCGATGTCGAGCGGGGTCTGGACGTCCCGATGGAGGATCTTGCCCGGCAGATCCGGCGCGAACTCCGCGATCCGGTTGATGACCGCGTCCCCGAACGCCTCGCGCTGCTGGTCCCAGCCGCCCAGCGACGGGTCGAGGTGGTACGGCGCGTACTGGACGAAGCAGCTCATGACGTGCTTGCCAGGCGGCGCCAGCGACGGGTCGACGAGCGTCGGGATGATGACGTCGATGTACGGCCGGCGGCTCCAGTGGCCGTACTTCGCGTCGTCGTAGGCGCGTTCCATCTCGTCGATCGACGGCGAGATCGAGATCGCTCCGCGGAGGTGCTCGCCCTCGCCCGGCAGCGCCGTGAAGCTCGGCAGCGCGTCGAGCGCGAGGTTCACCTTGCCGGACGAGCCGCGGAACTTGAAGCGCCGGACCTCGGCCTCGAAATCGGCTTCAAGCGTGCCCGGCTCGAGCAGGTCGATGAAGGTCCGCCGGCTGTCGACCGAGGACAGGACCGCCGCCGCCGCGATCTCCTCGCCGCCCTCGAGCGCGACGCCGGTGGCCCGCCCTCCGGTGGTCAGGATCCGGAGGACGGGGGCCTCCGTCCGGATCTCCGCACCCTGCGCTCGCGCTGCACCCGCGATCGCGTTCGAGATGCCGCCGGTGCCGCCCTTCGGGATGCCCCACGCCCGGAAGGCGCCGTCGATCTCGCCCATGTAGTGGTGGAGCAGGACGTACGCCGTGCCGGGACTGCGGACACCCTGGAACGTGCCGATGATGCCGGAGGCGGCCATCGTCGCCTTCAGCGGATCGGTCTCGAACCACTGGTCGAGGAAGTCCGCGGCGGACATCGTCATCAGTTGGACGAAGACCTGCTGCTGACGCTCGGACAACCGCTGGAACGAGCGCAGCAGGCCGCCCAGTGGCAGCAGCGGCCGCGGGTCGTTCGACGCCGGGTCGGGCGGCACGATCGCCAGGATCGGCTTGATGAAGCGCGCCATGTCGACCATGAGCCGGCCGTATTCCTCGTACGCCTCGACGTCGAGCTTCGACCAGCGCCGCAGCTCGCGCACGGTGCGCCCGTGGTCGTTCACCCGCCACAGGTAGTCGCCGCCCCCGGCCGCTGGCCCCCCGCCCGGATGGAGCGGCGTGAACGTGCCGTCGAGCGGCAGGATGTCGAGGCCGTGCTTCGGCAGCTCGAGCTCGCGGATGATCTCGGGGCGGAGCAGCGAGACGACGTAGCTGAAGACGCTGAACCGGAAGCCCGGGAAGAGTTCCTCGGTCACGGCCGCACCACCGAGGACGTGGCGACGCTCGAGGACGAGCGTACGGAGGCCGGCGCGGGCGAGGTAGGCGGCCGAGATCAGGCCGTTGTGGCCGCCGCCGATTACGACCGCGTCGTAGCGCTGGGGCACGCGGACTCCTCCCCTCACGGTGCTCTTGGAACGCTGCCGCGACTCTAGCCGAGGCCGCGCCGCCGGGTCGTTGACGTTCCGCAAGACGCGCGTTGACGCCGCGGCCAGGGTGTCATACGATACTTGATATGTCATACATACGACGGAACGTTCGATGAACAAGGTCGGCGAGCGCTACCAGATCGTCATCGACCGCAAGGTCCGCAGGGAGCTTGGCATCAGGCCCGGCGACCTCGCCGTCCAGCGCATCGAGGACGGCCGCCTCGTCGTGGACTTCATCCCGCCGAAACATCACAACTCGTTGTACGGGCTCCTCCGGAAGCCCGGGAGAAAGCCGATCACGGATTGGCAGGCCGTCAAGGACCGGGCCTGGGCGCTTCGGACGGCCGAGATCGCGGAGGTCCTGGCGGCGGATACCGACCGTCATCGTGAGGACCGCTCGTGACCGCGCGCATCTTCGTCGACTCGAGCGTCCTGGTCAGGGGCCTCAGCGATGACGACCCGCCACGAGCCCTGGCCGCCGCGCGACTGCTCGATGGCGACTCGACGCTCGTCCTGTCGACGAGCGTCCTCATCGAGAGCGTGCACGCGCTGCGAGCTGAGACCCGCGAACAGAACCCGCGGATCGCGAACGCCCTCATCGAGGTCCTGACGCGGGACAACGTCGAGCTCGTCGACGCCGAGATCGGAGCCGTCGTCGCCGCGCTGCGTTGGTCGCTGCGTGGGTCGGCGCGACGGATCCCGGACGCCCTCATCGCCGCGGCGGCTGAACAGGCCCGCTGCGACTGGATCGTGACGTTCGACGAGGGTTTCTCGTCGCATACCGTTCCGGTTCGGCTGATCTGAAGGGCGTCCCATCGCTCGCGCCGCGGCGACGCTCGCGGCCTGCGCTGCGCGATACTCGGGCCATGATCGACCACCAGCCATCCGGCCGATGAGCGTCGGGACGGCGTTCCACCCGAGGACCGCGCCGCTCAACGGCAAGATGCAGTGGCGCGAGTGGTCGGGCTACTTCGCCTCATCCGTCTATGCCGACGCCATCGACATCGAGTACAACGCGATCCGAGAGGCGGCCGCGCTCATCGACGTCTCACCGCTCTACAAATACCGCATCTTCGGGCGCGACGCGCTT
>Ga0247727_10010544_pt1 | contig 16349 bp, 10 predicted proteins | sample WisWelCaveWW1625_FD_202498 | JGI IMG/M metagenome (GOLD analysis project Ga0247727, IMG submission 202498) | Biofilm microbial communities from Wishing Well Cave, Virginia, United States - WW16-25 | ecosystem: Environmental > Aquatic > Deep subsurface > Groundwater > Cave microbial mat | place... | reverse complement strand
ACGGATGGAACACTATTTTGCATTGGGCTTGCTCCTGACGTTTTGATTTCAAAGACCTTACAATAACGGATATGCTTTCAAGAGCAAGCTCTTATCATGTTTTTTCACATTTCATTCACTGGTATTGTGCTAAAATGCGCTCGTCGTTCACCGACCAGCCTTTAGCCTTCAGCAGTTTTTGCCAGCAGTTTTTGCCAGCAGTTTTTGCCAGCGGTTTTCGTCAGCAGTTTTTGTCGGCAAATCTTGTCAGCAAATTTTGTCAGCAAGGCTTGGCGCCGCGAATTTAAGTCAATGATCTCGCTACCGCCATAGCTGGCCAGTATCTGGTTTTCAATCGGTCAACTCCTCTCGCGTGCCGGGAAAGTTTGAAGGGAGGGTACGATGTTCAAGAGCAAAATCTCTCGTCAGTTGATCGTCACAGCGCTCACGCTGTTCTTGTGCTTCGTTGCGGCTCGCATCCAACAGGCCGCCCAAGCAGGTTCGCCACAAACTCAGGCTTCCAACCAGAACCCAAACCAAACCCAGGAGCCGAAGCCGGCTCCGTCACCCCCAACTCAGGGCAAACCGTCGTCGCTCAATCAAATCCGTTCGCAACTGGGCGACCCCGGCAGCCAGGATGATCGGGTCAAAATCGCCACCGACCTGGTTTCGCTGACCGTGACGGTGACGGACGGTTACAATCGTTTGGTGACCGGGTTGGACAAACACCACTTCGAGATCTTCGAGGACAAGGTCAAACAGGACATCTCGTTCTTCAGCGATGACGACGCGCCGGTCAGTTTGGGAATCGTCTTCGACGTCTCGGGCAGCATGAAAGGCAAGCTCGAGCGCGCCCGGGACGCGCTGAGAGCTTTCATTCAAACGTCACACAACGACGACGATTTCTTCCTCGTCGGTTTCAACCACCGCGCCAACCTCCTGGCGGAATTCACCGACGGCGACACGCTCGCCAACAAGCTCCACCTGGTTGATCCGCGCGGCCAGACGGCGCTTTACGACGCCTCTTACCTCGGCGTCGAAAAAGTCAAACAGGGACGCCACAACCGCCACGCGCTGCTGCTGATCTCCGACGGACAGGACAACTCCTCGCGCTACACCTACGGCGAGTTGCGAAAGCTGCTCAAGGAAGCCGGCGTCCAGATCTATTGCATCGGGATTGTCGAAATGGGCGGCGGCGCAGGCGGCACTCTGGACATGCAGGGTCAGGCGATTCTGGAAGAAATTTCGCAGGTCACCGGCGGCAAGGCGTTCTTCCCCCGCTCGGCGGCGGAGTTGGAAGACGCCACGACGCGCATTGCGCTCGAGCTTCGTCACCAATACAGCATCGGTTACAACCCGACCAATGTGAAACGCGACGGCCAGTGGCACAAGATCAAAGTCAATGTGAAAGGGCCGCGAGGATTGTCGAATCTGCGGGTGCAGCACAAGGAAGGTTATTACGCGGTTCCCACTAAAAAATAAAAGGCCGGCGGAATGAGGGGTGAAGTCTCAGGGACGGGCTTCACTCTTCATCGGCATTCTCATCGCTCTCCGCTTCTTCAGCCTCTTCTCCCGATTTCTTCTTCCTGCCCTTCCCCTTCTTCTCCTTACCGAAACTGGCCAGGGCTTCCTCTTCGCTATCGAAGCTTTCGATCAGATCGAGCAGTTGCGTGATCCTCAACGCGCCGTAGACGCGGTCGGTCACGCCGACGAGCTTGAGCTGCCCGCCTGCTTCCTGGACCCGCTTGAAAGCGCGGACGATCTCGCCGATGCCCATGCTGTCAATGATCGGCACTTCGGTCAGATTGAGCAGGATTTTGCTCGTGCCCGCCTGCAAGACTTTGTCCACGAGCATCTGCAACTGAAAACCGCCTTGCCCTTTGATGAATTTGCCGCGCATGTCGAGCGAGGCGATAGTCCCGGCATAATGAATTCCGATAGTGATCATAATTGGGGTAACTATTGTTGATTGTGGGTTGTTGATTGCGGACTGTGAAAGCGATCACCGAAAGCGGAGCGAAAATCAATCCGCAATCCGCAATCCGCAATCCGCAATCCGCAATCGTTTTAGGGTTGCGGGGGCATTCTACCCGACTACGCGCTAAGATGCGAACCCGTTTTCCGATGAGTCGTGCTAAAATGCCCCTGCCCCGCAGCCCCATCATCCGAGTCTTGCGCACGTAATGACTCTCCTATTGCCCACTCAACCAGGAGCGCAAGTTGAAAAGAGACGCTTGTTTCACCATTGAGCAGACCTACACAGACGAATTCGGGGAGATTGACCCTGAAACGCTCGCCGCCGCCGGGCAAATCTGGCCGCAAGCGGAAAAATTGGCGCTCAGCATACTGCATGACGAGCAAGCCGGCCGCGCGCTGATGAGCAAGGCCTGCGCGCGCGTTACCCGCAGACGCGCTGACGATCCCGCCGCCATCGAAAACCTCCCGGCCTATCTTTTCCAAACCTGGCGGCGTTTGCTGCTGGACGAGCAGGAGAAGCAGAACGGGCGCCGGCAGCGGGAAGAGGAGATGGCGGAGTCACCACCGCCAGCGCCAGACTCGGTCGCTGGCGACCTCGACCGCAAGATCCTATTCCAACAGATATACAAACACATGGATGAGCGGACCAGAAGAGTCTATCGCTACCTCGAGCTCGGCTACACCTTCCCGGAGATCAGCAAAAAGCTCGGCCAGAACCCTGACGTGTTGCGGGCCACATTCCATAAGCAGATCAAGAAATTGAAGAGACAATTCGCGCCGGAAGATTGACCGACCGACTCAGTACCGCGAGCGGTAGCGAGCGTGACTCCATCAATGAGCCGACTTGCTACCGCTCGCGGTACTGATCCGTCCGCACATGTCGGAATTTTTTTCGTCGCCGGTTTCGTTTCACCTTCCTCATCCCCTCATAGTAGTGAAGGAGGAAAAAGGATGAACTTCAGGCTGACGGGAAACAGCGCTCCCGCGAAACAATCGCCGCCTGACAACGACGATTCGAGCGATCACGAGGTAGAGCAATTGATCGCCTTCGGGCGGGAATACTTCGCCACGAATTTTCCGAATCCCGCGCGCGTAGGATGCCCTTCTCCGGGAGCGCTGCAAACGCTGGCGCGTTCGGACGAACTTCTCGACGACGAGTTGTGCGACCACCTGTTCGGCTGCTCGGAGTGTTTCCGCGCTTACCGCGCCGCGCTGGAAGCCAGCAGAGTCGCTGCGCCAGCGGCTGTCGCTGCGCGGTGGAGCGAATGGCGCGAGCGGCTGGCCGCCGTCTTCGCGCTCAAACCGGCATTCGCTCTGGCTGGCATTCTGCTGGCCGTTTCCGGCGCTGTCTGGCTCAGCTTGCGCGACAAGGCAATTCCCCCAGCGCCGCGCACGGCCCAACGTCAGCTGCAACCGCCAGCCACGATTTCAAGCCCCGCCGTGGAAGAGCGACCATCGCGCAACGAGGCGCCGAGCAAACGCGCTGAGGGCAAGACTTCAGCGTCTCCGCGCGCTCATCGCCCCCCGGCGCCACTTCAAGTGGTTGAAGCCGATCTGGATGAGTTAGTGGCGATGCGCGGCCTGACAGCCGGCGGCGCCGAAGCCAAAGAGATCAAGCCGCTCCACCAAGCGCGCGCGCTGCTAAAACTCACCTTGCCGGAAAACAGCCGGCCTGGCGTTTATCACGCCCGCATCGTCAACGCCGCGGGCCAATCATTGCGCACGCAAAAAGCCCGCAGCGCCGACGGCGTCAATCTCAGGCTGGAATTCGATCTGAGCAAACTGGCCGCCGGAAGCTACTATCTGCGGCTGGCGCGCCAGGGCGCTATGCCCGCCAATTATCCGGTCAAGATAGTCGCGTCTGAATAGCTTCAGACCGCTTGCCCCAATCGCCAAAGCCCCGACCCCATTTATGATCGCAAACGAATGAATGCTGCGCCCGCGCATTCTCAGTCGGAGGTTTACCTGTGGCCCGAAAATACTGGCAATACTTCCCGGCGAAAGGCCGCGCCATTTTCGGCCTCGCTCTGTCGCTGTTATGCGCAGAAGCCGCTGTCACTGCTCTGTGCGCGGCGCAAACGACTACAGCAATCCGCCTCGCTCAGGATGCGTCCCCGCTTGAGCCAGGTAAACCAATTGAGCGCGAGCTCGCCGCGGGCGAGAGCCACACTTACCAGGTTACGCTCAGCGCCGGCCAGTATCTGCATGCAGAGATTGAACAATATGGCATTGACGTGGCTGTATCGTTATTGGATCCGGCGGGCAAAAAGCTGCTGTACTTCTCTGACTGGGAGAAAGGCGCGGAATCGGCGCATTGGATTGCTGAGACCGCCGGCGCCTACCAACTGAAAATAGAAGCCGAGCCGGGCGCCCGCCAAAATCCAACCGGGCGTTATCAGGTCAGGATGATCGCGCTGCGTCTCGCTCAGCCGTCCGATCACTATCCAATCGCGGCGCGTCAGGCTTTCAAAGCCGCCGAGGAATTGCGCAATCGCGAGCAGGCCGCCGCTCTGCTGCAAGCGCGCGATAAGTTTGAAGAGTCCCTGCGACTCTGGCGTCTCGCGGGGGACCCTCGCTGGGAAGCGAAGCTGCTTTGGAACCTGACGGTGACTGACAATACGCTCGGCGAATACCAGCGCGCGCTCGAAATTGGCGAGCAGGCGCTGGCGCTCTGGCGCGCAACGGAAGAGCCGGTTTGGGAAGGCACGACCTTGCTCTTCCTCGGTGAGGCGTATCACTACCTGAGCGAATATCAGCAAGCGATTGACATCTACCAGAAGACGTTGCCGCTCTGGCGCGCCGAGCGTCTGCGCATCGAAGAAGCCTGGGCGCTCAATAACATCGGCTCGGCCTCGAGCGCGCTCGGTGACCGCCAGCAGGCGCTCGATTATTACGCCCAATCGTTGCGCGTCTATCAATCAATGGGCGCGCACGTGGACGGCATTCGCGGGCAAGGCATCGCGTTGACCAACACCGCTGGCGTTTATGCGGCGCTGGGGCAAACGCGGCAGGCGCGCGATTACCTGAAACAGGCATTGCCGCACTGGCGCGCAGTGAACGACCGGCGCGGAGAAGCCCGCGCGCTGCACCGGCTGGGCGAGATTTCCGTCGCCGCTGGCGAAGCGCGACAGGCGCTGGATTATTACGCTCAGGCGCTCACGATCTGGCGCGCGCTGGGCCATCGCTTCGCCGAAGCCGCCACACTGCACGGCATCGGCGACGCTCATCTTTCGTTGGGCGAGCAGCAACCAGCGTCAGATCATTTGCGCCAAGCGTTGGAATTGCGGCGCAACATTGGAGACCGGCGCGGCCAGGCCCAGACGGGCGCCTCGCTCGCCGCTATCGCCCACCAACAAGGCGAACACGAGCAGGCGATTGAACTTTGCCGGCAGGCGTTGGCATTGCAGCGCGACATCGGCGACCGCGCGGTCGAGGCGAACACCCGCTACCAAATGGCGCGCGTCGAACGAGCGCGTGGCCAATGGAATGAAGCCCTCCAACAGATCGAAGCCGCGCTCACCCTCATCGAACGCGCCCGCGCCAATCTCCTCAGCCAGGAACTGCGCTCGTCGTATCTCACCACTGTGCGTGACTGCTACGAGTTTTATGTTGACCTGCTGATGCGGCTGCACGAGCGCCAGCCGGACAATGGATTCGACGCCGAGGCCTTGCGCGCGAGCGAACGCGCGCGGGCGCGCAGCCTGCTCGAATTGCTCGCCGAAGCTCGCGCCGAAATTCGCCAAGGCGCCGACCCGCAACTCATCGCCCGCGAGCGCAGCCTGCAGCAACAACTCAACGCTAAAGCAGCCCACGAGCTGCGTCTGCGCCGGGGACTGCCCACGCCGGAACAACTCGCCGCCGTCGAGAAAGAAATCGTCGCGCTGACCGCTGCCTACGACGAGGCGCAGGCGCAAATCCGCGCCGCCAGCCCACGCTACGCCGCGCTGACGCAGCCCACGCCGCCCAGCGCCGCCGAGATTCAACAACAACTCGATCAGGATACGCTGTTGCTCGAATACGCGCTGGGCGAAGAGCGCAGCTATCTCTGGGCCGTGACGCGGTCCGGGCTAGATAGCCATTGCCTGCCCAAACGCGCCGAAATCGAAGCCGCTGCGCAGCGCGTCTACGGCCTGCTCACGGCGCGCAACCAGCGACGCGCCGGAGAAACTTCAGAGCAACGGCGCGCGCGCATAAAACAAGCCGACCGGCAATTCACCAAGGCCGCAGACGCATTGAGCCAGACGCTGCTCGGCCCCATTGCCGCGCAGTTGGGCAAGAAACGCCTGGTCATCGTCGCCCACGGCGCGCTGCAATTCATCCCGTTCGCCGCATTGCCAGAACCGAAGAGTGGGAGAGCGAGTGAGCGAGAGAGTGGGAGAGTGGGAGAGCGGAAGAGCGGGAGAATAAGAGTCAATCCGCAATCCGCAATCCGCCATCCGCCATCATTCACTCCGCTGATCGTCAATCACGAAATCGTTCATCTGCCGTCGGCCTCAGTGCTGGCGCTGTTGCGACGCGACCTGGCCGAACGCCGCGCCGCGCCGAAGACGATTGCCGTGCTTGCCGACCCGGTCTTCAGCGCCGACGATGAAAGAGTGCGCGCAAACACAGCCGGCGTGGAGCTCATAACGACTAGCCGGCGCAAATATTGGCGCGATGTCACGCGCGCTTTGATGGACCTGGGCTACGACGAACCATCTCCGCAACTGCCGCGGCTGCAAGGCACAGAATGGGAGGCGAAACAGATTCTCTCTCGCGTCCCCGGCAACCAGAAACTCGCGGCGTTAGGCTTCGCCGCCAACCGCGAGACCGCGACCAGTCCCGTCCTCAGCCAATACCGCATCCTCCACTTCGCCACGCACGCGCTGATCAACAACGGGCGCCCGGGGCTATCGGGCCTGGTGTTGTCACTCGTGAACGAGCAAGGCCGCGAGCAGGACGGCTTCCTGCGCGCCCACGAAATCTTCAACCTCAAGCTGCCTGCCGAACTAGTCGTGCTGAGCGCCTGCCAGACGGGATTGGGCAAAGAGATCAAAGGCGAAGGGATCGTTGGGCTGACGCGGAGTTTTATGTATGCCGGCGCGCCGCGCGTGGTGGTCAGTTTGTGGTCGGTGCGAGATCGGGAAGCGGCGGAGTTGATGGCGCAGTTTTACAGGCGATTGCTGGGGCCGGAGCGAATGTCGGCGGCGGCGGCGTTACGCGCGGCGCAGATCGAGATGTGTAAGGAAGGGCTAGCGCCGTATTTCTGGGGGGTGTTCGAGTTGCAAGGCGAGTGGAGATAGAGATGTTTAAACACAAGTTCAGTGCATATGCGCTCATAAAAACTTCGGTCCCGTTATTAGACGTTTGTTCCACTGGCCAGATCAGATTCGCTAGGCTTTTCACATAGATAGGAGGTTAAGGACCATGTTTAAGGTCAGGATGTTCCTGTTCATTCTACTCTTGGTTTTGACGCCAGTTAGTTTGCTCGAAAAGGCTGGGGCATTGCGATTCGGTAGTGGCGATGCCCAAAACGCAGTCAATTCAAGATCACCATACTTCTCTGAAATTAGGCAAGGGCGAGGAGAGTTGCCAACTATAAGTCCGTCTAACGGAGAAGACAGAGAGAAAAAAACTGCCGCTCAAGCTACGATCAATCTGGGATTTCCCTTTCAATCAGGGTTCTGGGTTCCAACGACCTATGATGGTCACGGCGGCGCGGGCACGTATAACGCTGTCGATTTTCGTTATGCTAGCCCTCAAGTGGCGATGGAATACGATTGGACGCCAAAGACAAATCAACCGCTAATCCCGCCTCAAAGTATTATTGCCACCCACAATGGATTCCTCACTCTCATACGAGAGAGGTTTTATTGTGGCCTGGGAGATGAAGTTGTTCAGAGCAGCTTGAGAATTACTGATCTAAGCAACGAGTTTGCGACCCATAGCTCGCACCTTGAAACAGTAAAGCTGGGGGACTGGGTTGTTGTGTATAACGCGGGAGAGAGCGGTGTTACCCTACGACCATGCGCTAATACATCCTGTACGCCAGCTACATTGATGCCGAATGGATCCCTAATGAAAATAGAAGGCGGACCTCAGCGAGCAGAGAATTATACTTGGTGGTTTCTCAGAGGAGATTTCAACAACGACAGTGTTCTGGACCAAGGATGGGCTATTGAGGCAGTGAACGCGGATGGCAAGCAAGTACTCCTAAATTCTCTGGTTCATGTTAACGATATAGTCTTTGTGCAAAATGGAGGCTTAAACCTGCGGGATGGCCCCTGTGTCAACAGCTCTGAATGTCGCGTCATAGATATACTGGCCAGCGGCACAGAGCTAAGGGTAATTGACGGGCCTCGCCGCCGTGATGATTTTACATGGTGGAGGGTACAGAGAGTCACTGGGAATCAGCAACCGGGATGGGTGGCTGAAGCTCTGAACGACCCACCACCCTCACTAAGCAATAATGTTGCGTCAAGCGTCCCGACGTTGGGCAAAAGAATAGCGCAAGGCGCTGTTCTTGGCGCCGTATCCAATTACGGTTGTGCACGATCAGGCGCACATCTTCACTTCATGGTCTTTCGTCAAGGAGTTCAATCCTTGAAAGCAGATGGCCCTGTTAGGTTGAATGGAGAGGTCATTTTCGAACTTCCCAATGATGAAAGATCCGTAAATGGCCGAATAGCATATCCTGCCATGCCGCGAAGGAGCACACCGACTTTGTCGGCGTCTCTCACGGCTAGCCCAGCTAGTGGAACTGCCCCGTTAAACACCAATTTGAGAGCAGAAGTGTCAGGAACCGCCACAGGAACCATCAACTATACATTCTGGTGGGACTGTAATAGCGCCAGCAACAATGTTGGAGAAGCCTCTTCTGCTTGTGGCGACCCGCGCGATCCCATCAGAGGTGCCAAGTTCGACGGCGTCAGCGATAATCCCAAAGCGGTCACACACGTGTATTCGTCGCCAGGTAATTACACTGCAAAAGTGATTGTGGAAAGGGGAACAGCTAGGGCGGAGCAAAGAATATCAATAGGAGTCACAGGCGCCTCTTGTAATTACAGCATTGATCCGTCGAGCCGACAGTTTGGTTCGAACGGTGGTAGCGGCAGCGTGTCAGTGACCGCGCCAAACGATTGCTCCTGGAACGCCAGCAGCAACGCAAACTGGATTACGATCAACTCGGGCAATAATGGGAGCGGGAATGGACAGGTCGGTTACACAGTCCAACCCAATAGCGGCCAAGGCCAGCGAACTGGCGCGATTACAGTGGCAGGGCAGGCTCACACAATCACGCAGCAGGGAGTTTCTTGTAATTACAGCATTGATCCGCCGAGCCGACAATTCGACTCGAACGGCGGGAGCGGGAATGTCTCAGTGATTGCGCCAAGTGGTTGCTCCTGGACTGCAACCAGCAATGCAAACTGGATCGCGGTCACTTCAGGCAGCAGTGGAAACGGCAATGGCGCTGTAACTTATTTTGTCGCCACCAACAGCGGCACAGCGCGCACGGGGACAATTACTGTTGCAGGTCAAACGTTCGCGGTCATGCAAGGCGCTGCATGCTCATCGAACTGCCCCGCAACCTTCACTGAGGTCTCCACTTCGTTGACAAGTGTTAGCAACAGTTTTGTGGCTTGGGGTGATTACGATAACGACGGGGACCTCGATATTTTATTAACGGGGCAAACGAACACAGGGCAACGTATCGCCAAAATTTATCGGAATGACGGCGGTGGCGTCTTTACTGACATTCTGGCTGCCTTAACGGCTGTTCTCGGAGCCGGAGAAAGTTTGTCAGCCTGGGGAGACTACGATAACGACGGGGATTTAGACATTCTGCTGACGGGTTCTGGTAGCGGAGACCTCCCCGTGACAAAAATCTATCGGAATGACAATGGGAATTTTGTAGACATCAATGCTTCGTTAACGCCGGTCCGCAATAGTTCCGTTGCCTGGGGAGATTACGACAACGATGGAGACTTGGATATTCTGTCGACAGGTGCCACCGGTTCTGGCTCTGTATCCAAAATTTATCGGAACGATGGTGGCGGGAGTTTCATTGACATAAATGCGCCATTGCCAGGAGTCGCAGGTGGCTGCGTGTCTTGGGCTGATTATGATAGTGACGGCGATTTGGATATTTTACTGACCGGTAACTCGGGTTCAGCGCCCATCAGCAAAATCTACCGGAACGAAGGCAATGGAGCATTCTCCGACATAAATGCGTCATTGCCAGGAATTGTTTCTGGCTCTGCCGCTTGGGGAGATTACGATAACGACGGTGATTTGGACATTTTGCTGACAGGCATTTCCTCTGCTGGCCCCATTGCCGGAGTTTACCGTAATGATAGCGGGGTTTTCATGAATATCCCTGCTTCCTTGCGGGTAGCCGAATTTAGCTCGGCAGCCTGGGGAGATTATGATAACGATGGGGATTTGGATATTTTGCTAGCCGGCGCCTCTTAGAAAACTCGCCAAAATAATCTGGTCAATTCGTAAGCTGCTGCTATAATAGCTATATGGTAGACGCGGATACTATTTTACAGATAAACACCAAGTACAAAGCTCTGGCTCCGATTATGAATGAAAAGGTGCGGAGGCATTGGGCAGCGAGCGAAGCTCTGGCGCTTGGCTGGGGTGGAGTTTCTGCCGTCTCTCAGGCCACGGGGTTGTCGCGAACGACGATCCAAATTGGGATCAGAGAGTTGCAGCAGCCTGCGCTGTCGGCCCTGGCTCCCACCACGGAGATACGCCTGCGCAGCCCTGGCGCTGGGCGCAAGCCACTGACCGAAACTGACCGTCGCTTGCGGCGCGCTTTGGAAAAGCTGCTTGATGCCTCGACCGCTGGCTCGCCGACCTCGCCTTTGCGCTGGACGAGCAAAAGTTGTCAACACCTGGCTGATGAACTTCAGCGCCAAGGACATCAAGTCAGCGAACGGACCGTGAATCGGCTCTTGCACGAAATGGACTATCGCCTGCAAGTCAACCGGAAGACCAAAGAAGGGGCCGACCATCCGGACCGTGATGCTCAGTTTAAGCAGATCAATCTGAGGGTGCGCGCCTTTCAGCGACGGGGCCAACCAGTGATCTCGGTCGACGCGAAAAAGCGGGAATTGATTGGCGATTTCAAGCAAGCCGGGCGCGAGTGGCATCCCAAAGGAGAGCCAGTCCAAGTGCGGGTCTACGACTTCGAAGATAAAGAACTGGGGCATGCCATCCCCTACGGGGTGTATGATCTGACCTCCAACCAGGGTTGGGTCAGCGTGGGGATTGACCACCATACGGCAGAGTTTGCCACGGAGACGATTCGCCGCTGGTGGTTGGAGATGGGACGGCAGCTTTACCCCAAGGCCACTGAATTGCTCCTCACCGCCGATGGGGGCGGAAGCAACAGTAGTCGGTCGCGCTTGTGGAAAGTTTGCTTGCAGGCGCTGGCGGATGAACTCGGCTTGCAGATCACCGTCTGTCACTTTCCACCTGGGACGAGTAAGTGGAACAAGATTGAGCATCGGATGTTTTGCCATATTACCCAGAACTGGCGTGGTGAGCCGCTGGTCTCGCGCGCCGTGATTGTTAACCTGATCGGGAACACAACGACTCACACCGGATTAAAGGTGAGAGCCGATCTGGATCTGAATAGCTATCCGACAGGTATTAAAGTAACTGACGAAGAACTATCCGAAGTAAGCATCAAGAAAGATAAATTTCACGGTGAATGGAATTACACAATCATACCTCGATGTTAAAATTGGTTACTTTATTTTGGCGAGCCGACTTATTCGCCTTCAGGCTCTATCGCCAAAGTATACCGAAATGATGGAGGAAGTTTTGTTGATGTCTCTGCACCGCTCACTGGTGTTGTTCGTGGCTCAGTAGCCTGGGGGGATTATGACAATGATGGTGACCTTGACATTTTATTGTCTGGCGACACCGGGACAAACTACATCTCCAAAATCTATAGAAATAACATTGGAACGGTGAACGCCGTTCCTTCAGCGCCCACTGGCTTGGCAACAATGGTGACTGGGAACTCCGTAACATTGACCTGGAACAAATCGGGCGATAACCAGACTGCCCAAAATGCTCTGACCTACAATTTAAGAATAGGAACATCTCCCGGCAGCGTTCAGAAGCTATCGCCGATGGCAAATGCGGCGACCGGCTACCGTAAAGTTCCAAAGGTGGGGAATACAGGGCATAAAAACAGTTGGACGATAAAGAATTTATCGAATGGCACATACTATTGGAGCGTACAGGCAATTGACAATGCGCTTGCGGGATCTGCTTTTGCACCGGAACTGGCTTTTGTTATTCAACCTCCTTCTGCAAACATCCAGGTGACTGTGCAGACGAATCTATCTGGTCGCTCGTTCACAGTTGATGGAGTACCCCACACTACGGCACAGACATTTACCTGGACATCAGGTTCTACTCATACAATCGGTACGACCAGTCTACAGAGTGGGGATACGGGAACACAATTTGTGTGGAGCAATTGGAGTGATGGTGGCGGGACTACGCACACTGTTTCTCCTACCGGCAACATAACTTACACGGCCAACTTCACAACGCAGCACTACTTGACAATGAGTGCTGGGACAGGTGGCACAGTTAGCCCGTCCAGTAATTGGTATGACAGCGGTAAAAGCGTGACGATTACGGCAACGCCGTACAGCGGGTATAGCTTCAATAGTTGGAGTGGAAGCGGAGCAGGGTCGTATTCAGGGAGCAACAATCCGGAAACGGTAACGATGACTGGGCCGGTAACTGAGATGGCGAACTTTACTTTGAGACAGGTTGCTTGTGTCTCGGCTGCAAGCTACAGCGCATCAGAGATTGCTACCGAGGCGATTGTCGCTGCTTTCGGCTCCTCCCTTGCTACTGCCACACATGCGGCTTCAGCGAATCCGCTACCGACGACTCTGGCCGGAACCACAGTCAGAGTCAAAGACAGCATAGGGGCCGAGCGCCTTGCTCCTCTATTCTTAGTTTCGCCTGCACAGATTAACTTCCAGGTCCCACCAGGGACGGCTTCTGGAACCGCTATCGTTACCGTCACCAGCGGGGATGGCTCTGTTTCCAGTGGGACAACGCAGATTGCGGCGATAGCTCCCGGGCTGTTTGCTGCTAATGCAAACGGCCAGGGTGTGGCAGCAGCCGTAGTATTGCGAGTCAAGGCCGATGGCGCTCAGAACTTCGAGCCGGTGACTCGATTCGATCCGGCGCAAAACAGATTTGTCGCGGTACCAATTGATCTTGGCCCACCCACAGATCAAGTCTTTCTGATCTTGTACGGCACTGGAATTCGGTACCGTAGCTCAATGTCGGCAGTGACTTCCAAAATCGGAGGCGTGGACGCGCAGGTACTGTATGCCGGTGCGCAAGGTGGGTTCGTCGGCCTCGATCAGGTCAATCTGCGTGTGCCTCGCAGCTTGATCGGCCGCGGCGAGGTAGACATCACGCTGACAATTGACGGCAAAGTCGCCAATACAGTCAAAGCCGGCATCAAGTAGTCAGGACTGTTTCGTTCAAACCAACTAAACTTACCCGCCTTATTTCTGGGCGGCGTTTGTACTGCAAGGCGAATGGAAATAAGGCCGCAGGTAACCACAGAGGTCACATTTACTCGAAGTGTGTGCGTATTTCAGCAGGCCACGAATCCGGCTCCGTAGGAGCCTAATGTTTATAGACACCGCGCGGTTATTGCTCCCAAGCTCCGTAGGAGCGACATCTGACACATGCCGCTCCTACGGAGCTTGGGAAGAGACCCTCACCGAACTATAAACTATAAACATGCCGCGCCGCTGGCGCTAAAACCGTTGAAAACACGGGTCGTGAATTACGCACAGGCTTCATTTACTCAACAAGGAGAATTGCTATGAACAAGATATACATAAGATTGATCTCCCTGCTCTTGATTCTGGGTTTGAGTGGGGCAAGCCTGTCTGTGCTCGCGCAGGGCGACAAGAAACCGAGTGAAGAAACGCTGACCAATGAAACAATCATCACCCTGACCAAAGCCGGCTTAAGCCAATCAATCATCGTCAGCAAGATTCGGTCATCAAAGACCAGGTTCGATGTCTCGACCACCGAACTGCTTCGCTTGAAGCGAGAGAACGTCGCCGATGCGGTGATTGATGCGATGATCCAGGCTGCGCAGGCCGGACCTTCCAATGCGACGCCATCCGGCGATAATGTGCTTAAAGCCGATCCCCACGATCCGTTATCGCCGCACGAAGCTGGCATCTATCTGCTGACAGGCGAGACTGTGCGGCGACACATGGTGCAACTCGATCCTTCCGTCTACACGCAGTCCAAATCCGGCGGCATGTTCAAATCGGCCATGACTTATGGCATCGCCAAAGTGCAATCCAAAGCCGTCCTTGCCGGTGAGCGCGCCAAGCTGCGGATCGAAGACTCCCAACCCGTCTTCTATTTCTATTTTGAGGTGAAGAACGCCGGACTGAGCAACGCCGGGAACGCGTGGTTCTCATCAGCCACCAGCCCGAACGAGTTTGTTTTGCTCAAGCTGGAGACCAAGAAAAACAGCCGTGAAGTCGTCGTCGGACAGTTCAACGCCTTCGGCGCTCAAGGCGGAGCGTTGGATAAATACGTTCAGCCCTTCGACTACGAAAAGCTTGCGCCGGGAGTGTTCAAAGTTACGCCCAGAGGCAACCTGGCTGATGGCGAATACTGCTTCTTCTACGGCGGCGCCACGCCGTTGCCGACTTATGGTTATGGCGTGGTTGGCGGCCCGAAAGTGTTTGACTTCGGGATCAGAGTCTCAAGGTTGCAATAAGGGAGCCCGATTATGGAACAAGGAAGAAGCGGAACAAGCTCGTATGTCCTGTTAATGATGGGTTGCGCACTCTTCGGGGTTGGGGTGGGAATCTCATTCACTCTCATTGGCGCTTGCTTTGGAATACCTATGGCGCTGGTATCTATTCCCATGATCATTGTTGGCGCTGCGAGGTATTCACGCGCCCGCGCGGCGCGGATAGATGCCACCATCTCTCACGCTGTGTCACAGGGAATAGCAAGGGAAATGCGCCCGCTGGCGAGCCAGGAACAGTTCTGCCTACCTTGCAACCTGGTTTTCCCTGCTGATTCGATGTTTTGTTCTTCCTGCGGCGCCAGGCTTGAGAGAAGAGCATAACGCCAATTCCTGACGGTTGAACTTCTCCCGTGCGATGATTGACAATGCCTGCTCACGAAACGAAATCACACAGGAGACAAGTCAATGAAAAGTTGTCTCGATTTTTCAGAGATGGACTCGCTTATGGAACCTGGCTCCGGTTTGCACACCGCAGTCTCGCTCGAAAACATCCGCGCCGCGCGCGAAGTCGTCTACCATACATTGAAACCTACGCCACTGATGGAGTATCCGCTGCTCGACGCTGAGGTCGGTGTGCGCATCTTCTTCAAACACGAAAACCACCAAGCCACCGGCGCGTTCAAGATTCGCGGCGGGTTGAACTTCATGCATCATTTCGCCGCCGAACGCACGCACGACGGCGTGATCACCGCCACGCGCGGCAACCACGGCCAGTCGGTCGCTCTGGCCGCGCATATCTATTCGACACCAGCGACCATCGTAGTTCCCTTCGGCAACAACCCCGAAAAGAATGCGGCGACGCAGGCTTACAGCGCGCGCCTGGTCGAGTACGGCCGCGATTTCGACGAGGCCCGCGAAGAGGTCGAGCGATTGTCGAAGGCCGAAAACCTGCGCTACATCCATTCGGCCAACGAGCCGCATTTGATCAACGGCGTAGGAACCTACGCTCTGGAAATCATCGAGGCGGCGCAGGAACGCGACGAGAAGATTGACGTGGTCTTCGTGCCAATCGGGTTGGGCAGCGGCATCTGCGGCGTAATTACGGCGTTTCGCGCGCTGTCGCCCGAAACGAAGATCATCGGCGTGCAGGCCGAGGGCGCGCCGAGCGTCTATCTCTCGTGGCGCGAAGGCCGCATTGTCGAGACCAAAGACGCGCACACCTTCGCCGACGGCGTGGCCACGCGCGTCCCGGCGGCGTTGACATTCGACATCATCCGCGAAGGCGTTGATGAGATCATGCTGGTCAGCGACAGCGAGATCATCCGCGCGATCCGGCTGCTGTGGCGAACGACACATAATTTAGTTGAAGGCGCGGGGGCCGCGGCGACGGCGGCTACGTTCAAGATGCGCGAGCGGCTGGCAGGGCAGAACGTGGTCAATGTTCTGACCGGCGCAAATCTCGATACAGGCTCAATCGCCAGAATTTTCAACTAAGGAGGAAGACATCTCCGTTGCGGAAAGGTTCAACTTAGGGGCTTGTACTGACTTGGACATTGACAATTGTCGATCAGCACGCCTCCCGCTCCGTAGGAGCGCAATGTTTATAGATATGCGATGCATTAAGTTTCCTAGC
>Ga0247727_10010543_pt1 | contig 16349 bp, 13 predicted proteins | sample WisWelCaveWW1625_FD_202498 | JGI IMG/M metagenome (GOLD analysis project Ga0247727, IMG submission 202498) | Biofilm microbial communities from Wishing Well Cave, Virginia, United States - WW16-25 | ecosystem: Environmental > Aquatic > Deep subsurface > Groundwater > Cave microbial mat | place... | reverse complement strand
GTCCCACCCGTTCCCATCTCGAACACGGAAGTTAAGCCCTCCAGGGTCGATGCTACTGCTGCTGTGAGGCAGTGGGAAAGTAGAACGCTGCCGGGTTATTTAAAGCCTGCTGGTCAAAAGCCAGCAGGCTTTTTTATTGCTTGAACAGCGGATCGGGCGGCCTGGATAATCCCCTTGCTCGCAGAGGGCGCACGATCGGAATGTGCTCCCTCGATGCGCGCAGTTGGGGATCACCCAGGCCGCCCTTTTTATTGTCGCGGAAGCGTTGGGAGAGAGAGTGGCCGGTCGCCGTAAGCTTGACGCACGGCGACCGGCTGTTGACATAAATCAATAGGGAAAGTAGCCTGTCCCCAATTTCGAGGGAAGAAAATAAGTGGACAGGCTACTTTTCTATGGAGGTAACCATGAAGAAGACAATAGGTCGGATGGCGGTGGTGATCGCGCTGTGTCTCGGCTTGGTGAGTCTCGGCATGGCTGGTGAGAAGGCTCAGGGAAAGGGGAAGACCGCGAAGGCCGTATCATCGATGTCTCAGGAGGAACAGATCAAGCTGGCCCTCAGCGCGGCGCCTGCGCACGTCGCGAAGGATGCTGCTGTCCTGGTATTCGGCGCGGATGGCAAGCTCACGGAGGGGAAGCCAGGCACCAACGGCTTTACCTGCATTCCGACTGTGATGAACCTTCCGGACCCCGACCCCATGTGCATGGATGCTGCTGGGAAGCAGTGGTGGGATGGTCTTATGAACAATGCGCCCAAGCCGTCGAATACCGTGCCGGGCATTGCCTACATGGCCCGAGGCGGGTCCCACTGGGAGAAGGACAAGCGGGTGATTATGAAGGATGAACCAGGGGCCAAGATCGTGAAAGAGCCGCCGCATTGGATGATCATGTGGCCGTTCGATGCCAAGGCGACCATGCTCCCCACCGCGCCAAATCCGGCAGGCGTGTATGTCATGTTCGACGGGACTCCGTATGCGCATGCGATGGTCTACCAAGATCCGAGGAAGATGAAATAGCCCATCGCAAAAGGAAGGGTTCCGGAACCATTTTGCGGAACGAGGCTGTACGCGCGGCCGAGGTAGGTTGAGGCTGCGTTAGATTATGAGGATGAATTGCCCATGAAGAAGGACTATTGGCTTTATGGAGTAGCCGGCGTGGTTGGAGCTGTGGTGTGGGTTGTCGTGTCCACGGTCTCCGGTAGAAGGGAGGCATGGGATTCCCAGTGGTATTTTCTCATTGGCACTCCGGTGGTCTGTGTCATATCTGCCGTACTCGGTTTTGTTGAGCCGAGCAGGCCGTGGCGATGGGGAGTGGCTCCTCTTGTTGGCCAGTTTTCCTGGATGCTGTTAACCCAAGGGCCGGGTAATCTTTTGCCGCTTGGCGTGATCGTGTTCGGTGTGCTGGCGATTCCATCCATCATCACGGCATGGCTTGGCGCGCTCGTTAAAAAGAAGGTTGCCCCCGTGGCATCTGAGTGAGCACGGTGAAGCAGGACGCTGCGGTGTAGCTTCATGGCTTCAGGCCAAATCTCAGTGCGCTGCTGTATTGTTGGGGGCGGGCCGGCGGGGATGATGCTGGGCCTGCTGCTGGCCCGCGCGGGCGTGGATGTATTGGTGCTGGAGAAGCATGCCGATTTCCTGCGGGACTTCCGTGGGGACACGATCCATCCCTCGACGCTGGAAGTGATGTATGAGCTGGGGCTGCTGGACGAGCTGCTGAAGCTGCCGCACCAGAAGACGCCGCAGCTCAATGGGTATTTCGGCGGGCTGGCGCTGACGATCGCGGACTTTTCTAGCCTGCCGGTGCGGTGTCCCTACATTGCCTTCATGCCCCAGTGGGACTTCCTGAATTTTCTTACTAAACACGCATCCCGCTATCCCACGTTCACGCTGCGGATGCAGGCTGAAGTCACCGGTCTCATAGAAGAAGACGGGCGCGTGGTTGGACTTAAGGCAACAACACCGGACGGCCTGTTGGAGGTGCGCGCTGATCTTGTGATCGGTGCAGATGGCCGGCACTCGGTTGTCCGGGCCAAGGCCGGCTTACAGGTGGAAGAGATCGGCGCGCCCATGGACGTGCTGTGGTTCGGACTATCCCGCAAGTCCGGAGATCCGGAGGCGACCATGGGACGCTTCGACGTCGGGCGGATATTCATCATGCTGAACCGGGGCGACTATTGGCAGTGCGGCTTCGTGATACCCAAGGAGTCGGCCGAACAGATTCGTGCGCAGGGACTGCCGGCGTTTCGTGAGAGCGTGACACGAGTGGCACCGTTTGTCAGCGACCGGGTCGGCGAGCTTCAAGATTGGAATGCGATCAAGCTGCTCACCGTCAAAGTTGACCGGCTGACGCAATGGTATCGCCCGGGCCTTCTGTGCATCGGCGATGCGGCGCACGCGATGTCGCCGGTGGGTGGAGTGGGGATCAACCTGGCTATCCAGGATGCGGTGGCCGCCGCGAATCTGCTGGCTGCGCCGCTGCGCGAAGGCCGATTGACCACCGAAGACCTGTGCCGGGTGCAGGATCGGCGTATGTTGCCGACCCGCTTGACCCAGCGGATGCAGCTCTTCATGCAGAATCGCGTCATCCGTCGTGTGTTGAGCAGCACGGATAGGCTCACGCCTCCGCTTGCGGTCACGCTCCTGGCGCGGTTCCCGTTCCTGCGCCGGCTTCCTGCCCGGCTGGTCGGTATGGGTGTCCGTCCCGAGCATGTCAGATGAGGTGTACGATGAAACGGAAAGCTTTATTGGCTGTGCTGCTCTGCAACCTGGTGCTGAGCGGATGTTTCCTCAATGCTGAAGTGCGGACGGTGGCCGACGACAACTCTGCGTTGATCTTCGGCTACTACGACATGTCGGAGGCCCCGTTCGAGTTGGGCTGCGTCCGCATCACGCAGGACGAGCGGGCAGGGATCGCATACCGGCAATCCTGCATGACGACACTCTCGAACGGTCTCTTCTTTCTCGAAAACGCCCCGCCCATGAAGTACCACATCCCATTTTTCTATGCGGGCGGGCGGCTTCATATGATTTCCTCGGATCGGAAGGATCTCATTGATGTACCGGCCCGATCGCTCTACTTTCTGGGGTCGTTCAAATACAAGGTTCTCAACCGCAATCTCGGAGAAATTCTGCAACTCACGCCGGAGAAATACGGGCTGGGTCCCGTGAAGAGCCCGGACGAGGCGGCGGTGCTGAAGATGTTATTGGAAAAGGTCCAGGACCCTCGCTGGAAGCAACGCATCAAGGCCCGCCTGGCACAGCGGGGAGGGTGATGCCCAACGATCTGCTCATGGCGGACCGCGACGGTTTTACGTGCTGCGTTTCAGATGCGCATAGGGCGGTAGGGTCGTCAGGCGCTGGTCCTCGATCGGTCCGCCGACGGTGAAGTGGTAGAGTGATTGGAAGGTGTGGTCTTTAATCGCAACGATCTCGTGTACCGGGTCGTCGAAGAAACAGCCAATCCCGGTCGCGCGCACTCCCGCTGCTTCCGCTTCCAGATAGAGCACCTGCCCGACAAGGCCCGATTCCCAAAATAGACGCGGATACCACCAGGCGCCTTGCCGCACACGCCCTTCAAATTCAGCCAGCATGCCCAGCGAAAAGGCGCTGTCCCCGGCAATGTCCTGATGACAACTGACCTGCGCGGCGACCCGTTGGGCATCTCCTTCCAGAATTCCGTACAAGGGCATGTTCTCGGGGCAGCCGGGAGCGAGGACCCATTCAATATCGGGGTTCATTGCGTTCTTGAGGAGCGGCAGCTTGGCTGGATCACGAACCAGGACGTAGACGCCCGGCGTCAATCCTTCCACGCGATGGACAAAGAGCAATAGGTGAATCGCCGGATCCCATGGCAGCGCATCCCAGGGCATGGGACGATCTGACTGCGGTCGATCCGCGCCTGGCATCACGCGGGCCAGCATGCGATAGAACGTGGCCGCAGTAATCGATGTCTTTCCATCTAATGACACGGCGCTTCGCCGTTGCCTGATGATCGTGCCAGCCTCCGGACCTGCATGGAGCACTCGGGATGGGGGCTGGGAAGGCTCTCGGTGCGGGAACGTCATGGACCGGCGCTCCAGGCTGGTTTTCCGGGTGGCCTCGGCCACGTCATCAATGATTTCCCACGGGACCGGCGCGTCTGGACTCAGCCGATTGGCTCGCCCATGCCAGCGGCTCTGCGACAGGGCTTGGACCGATGTGGGATCGAGCCAGAGAGGGATTGTAGCCGCCTCGCCGGCAGGCCAGACGACCGCCACGCAATCGGGGTGTTCGCGCTCGGCATCCGCAAAATCCTCTTCGCGGTTCACGCCGAGCAGGGAGGCCAGCGTTTTCTGATCTGTTCCATCGAGCAGTGCCAAATTCCATCCGAGCGTGGCGGCAGCAATGCGGGCTGCGCCGAGGGCATGGCCGACGTCATGATGGCAGTAGCGAAATGCCCGCTCGCCGTATTTCCAGGACTCCCGCCAGATGATGGACGTGAAGGCCAGCAGGCAGGCATCGGCGGGAAAAGTTCCGAGGAAACGAGCGGCTTCCTCCGCAGGCAATTCTGCCCGCAATTCCAGTCCATGGTCGTGAGGTGCGTAGTGGTACAGACCGGGGTTGCCGGAGAGTCCGCTCATCGGTGGCAGTACCAGATAGCCTTCCGTTGGGTGCAGATTACCCGATGATGGGTTGCTTCGCAGCGCCCATTGAGTTTGCCCGGCCCGCTTCCAGGCGGTGATCGCCAGCGCCAGTTCAAGGAATCGCGACAGCGTCCTGACCGTCACCGGCTGAAGCGGGATAAGTCCACGCTGATAGATCGCCTCGTATATCGGGGACGCAGGCTCCTCTTCCGGTTTCAACAGAGGCAGGGGATGGAAGGGAGCATCCACGTAACGTCGGAACGGATTGGGTTGATTGGCCCAGTCCAGGTGCCCCAGCGATCGGGCATACCGAAAGAGATGATGTTTGGTCTGGTTGTGATAGTGGATCGCCCGGTCGGCAGGATCAGCGGGTGATGAGTTGGTGGCTGTCTCAGTGGATGGGGGAATGCGGGGGTTCGAGGCCACGGTGACGTCAGTCTACAGGGCCGTCCGAAACATTGTAAACATGGACAGATCGCCGCCCGATTGGAGAGGAGCGTGGGAGGGGAGGGCCGAAGGGAGAATTAGTACAGCGGGTCTTGCGGTCCCCAGTGGAGTCCAGCCAGATCCGGGTCTTCGCCCTCGGGCCGCTGGGGCTGCTCGGCTTTCTCCGCCTTGCGTTGTTCGCGGCGCGCTTCCTTCTCGCGCTGCTTCATCTGCTTCGACTTTTCACGGTCGCGCTTGGCGAGCGTCGTTTTGGCTGGCCGTCCGATGGCGTCCTCCTTTGTGGCGTACGATCACCGGTAGTGTACCTAAAAACGGGGCCTCCGTTGAAGAAAAAAATGACGGGAGGATTTTCGGGCCGATCGAGCGAAGCGTGCCCGCACACAGGACCCGCATCGAAGCCCTCCGGTTGAAAGGAACGCTTGACGCCGGGGGGTTCATGCTGTACAGTGTGCCTACGTCATCAGCGTAATAGTCCGGCGGGGATGACGGTCAACCATAACGGACTTCGCGATCGCATCGCGATTAGGTCCAGGCTAGAGCGGATTCCTTCCTGATCCTGTCTCCCCTCGGTTCTCTGATCCCGTTTCATGCGATCAAACTGAAAGGATAGTTTTGTGCAGACTGCTACGTGTACGTTCAACACCCTTGGTGTGTCCGAATCCCTCTTGCGGGACCTGACCAAGGCAGGTTTTATTCACCCCACGTCCATCCAGGAGCAGGCCATCCCGCATGCGCTGCAGGGACGTGACGTGCTGGGATGCGCGCAAACCGGCACCGGCAAGACCGCCGCGTTTGTCATCCCGATCATCGAGCGTCTGGCGGCCATGCCGAAAGGCCAGCCGCATGCGCTCATTCTGGTGCCGACCCGCGAATTAGCGATTCAGGTGCAGGGCGTCATCGATCAGCTCGGCCGCAGCATGCGTATTTTCGCCACGACGATTGTCGGCGGCGCCGATATGCAGGCGCAGGTGCGAGGCCTTCGCCAGCGTCCGGATGTACTCGTGGCCACGCCGGGACGGTTGCTGGACCACATGTGGAACGGCACGGTCAATCTGGCGCCAATGAAGATTCTGGTGCTGGACGAAGCCGATCGCATGCTCGACATGGGGTTTGCGCCGCAGATCAATCAGATTCTTGAAGCCATGCCGGAGGAGCGGCAAACGCTGCTGTTCTCGGCCACAATGCCGGCCGACTTGAATCAACTGGCCCGTGCCAACGTGAAGAATCCGGTGCAGGTCATGGTGGCCAAGTCGGCCACGACGTCCACTGGCGTCACGCAGGCGGTGCACCACACCACCCATGACAGCAAGGCCGATCTCCTCGTGTCGTTGCTGGGGGAGAACAAGGACTCTGTGCTGGTCTTTACCCGGACGAAGCATCGGGCCGACAAGCTGGGACGTGTCCTGGGCAGCGCCGGGCACAAGGTGGCCGTGATTCACGGCAACCGAAGCCTTTCGCAACGGCGAGCGGCGCTGGAAGGGTTCAGGCGCGGCACGTTCCGCGTGCTGGTGGCGACGGATGTTGCCGCCCGTGGCATCGATGTCGCGAACATCGGCCATGTCGTCAACTTCGATCTGCCGAATTGCCCGGAGGACTATATTCATCGGATCGGGCGCACGGCGCGCATGCATGCGACGGGGAAGGCGACCAGTTTCGTGACCGCTGAGGATCACGATCAACTGCGCGCGATCGAAAAGCTGCTTGGGAAGGCTGTGCCGCTTGCGGCAGGGAGTCCGGCTCCTGCGCCGTCCCAGAGATCGCACCAACCGATGCATCACCGGTCTGCACACGGACGTCCGGGTGGCCGGCATCAATCGGAGCGCGGGGCCTGGCGGGGAGCCTCACCGCGGTAATGCGACGCTGAAAGGCGTGGCAGCTTGAACGCCTGCCGGCATGTGCCGGCAGGCGTTTTTATTGTGCGCTGACGAACTGCTTGCGGAACGAGGTGACCTTGACCAGATAGTCGCGTGTTTCCTGATAAGGCAGGCTCCGGCGCAGTGTGTCGTAGACAGCGGGCGGCTCGAGGCTGTTGATCCGGTTGACGGCAGCGACCGTATCCTTTGAAAAGGTCTTCAGCACGTTGCGTAGGCCGGTGTTGTAGGCGGAGATCGCACAGTATTCACGAGAGACCGTGTTGTCCACGTCTTCGAATTGTTTGTAGAGCAGAACGTTCAGCAGGGCGGCCCCCAGCTCGATGTTGTTGTCCGCGTTGAACAGGTAGTCCCGTGACGGCGTGGTGTCCGATCCCTTGGCCCGCCGGTAGGCTTCCCTCCCGCCGCTCGTCGGCACGAGTTGCATGAGGCCGTAGGCCGGCGCGCCGCTGACCGCAAAGGGGTTGAAATTGCTTTCCGTCCGAATGATCGCGAACACCAGATTGGGACTGACCTTGTAGTGCTCCGCAAATCGGCTGACCTGGGGCCGATATTTTTCCGCCTGCTTGTTGACGAAGTTCGGAACCATGTCCATGGCGACGGCATGCGCGGTTTTGGATCCGTTGTCCTGAGTGATCGTGCGCGTACTCGATTTACTCTTGATCAGGTCGTCCGCAAATCGTTCCGCTTCGGCAGGCGTGCGGATGGACTTGCCGCTCTGATCCTGAACCAGTCCCAGGAGATACGGGTCTTTCTCGCTCGTCAGTGTCACCCCTTTATCGGAGAAGAGATCCACCGCGCGGGGATCGTCCGGTGTGAGCAGGGTGGTCACGATCGCATTGTGCAGGCTTCCTTGCGGGTCTTTGGCGTCCAGGGTCTCCACCAGGATCTCTCCCTTGTCGAAGTCCACGATCGCGCGGCTCTTGTAGTTCTGGGTATATTTCACGTAGTGCGTGCGGTCGGGGAGTTGGATCTCCTTCTTGCCCCAGGTTTTGCTCACCTTGCCGGTCAGGGCATTTTTCAGGGCCTCATAGTCCCGTTGCGCCTGGCGCAGATCCTTGATCAGTCGCACGGGATTGTGCGCGTAACTCTCCAGGCGTTTTCTGATCACGGCCTCGGGAGATTTGTTGGCGGCAATCCCGACGACGGTCCTGACTGTCGGGCTGACGACGGCCTTTTCCGCCGTGTTGAGCGCACGGTCGGTCGTTTGGCAGCCGGAGGACATGAAAATCGCGATGGCAATAATGGCCGACAGGGAACGTGTCCGGTGCATGCTCACAGTGTATCAGAGGAGCAGGAAAGCGGTGGTGCCGACGAGGTGCGGGGAAACAACGAGCGGATCGCTATTCTTCCTTCATCGAATACTGCAGGGTGACGCCGGCCACCTCGACCAGGTCGCCTTCCTTGAGGGCCATCGAGCCTTGAATAGGCTGGCCGTTGACGAGGACTTTCTTGCCTTCCTCCGACATGGTGACCGCATAACCTCCGCCCTGGCGGTTCAGGAGTGCGGCCCGTTTGGGGGCAAACCACCCGGCGATTTTGACGGTGGCGTTGTCCTGTGAACCGATCACACACACCGGCCCGGTGAGTTTGTATTCCTGCTGATCCGTTGTGCCGGCTACCACCTTGAGGACAATGACCTGCTTGGCCTGGGCGGCGGCTGCGACTTTGCCGCCCTGTGCTTTCAGCAATTCGCGCTGGAGTTCCGGCGTCATGACCACGGTCCTGTCGGCATCGAAGGCCTGCCTGGGAGCAGAGGGCGTGGCGGCTTGCGCGGTGTCTTCCTGATAGAGCAGCGAGTGTTGGCCGATGGTGACCTGATCGCCGTTGACAAGCTGTTTCCGATCGGTCTTTTTGCCGTTCACAAATGTGCCGTTGCTGCTGCCTGCATCTTCGACAAAAAAGACCGATTGGATCTGGATGATGCGTACGTGGTGCCCGGAGGCCGACTGGTCGTCCAGCACGATATCGTTGTCCGGTTTGCGGCCAATCGTGAGACGTTGCTTGTCCAGCTTGATTTCCTTGATGACGGCGCCGTGCGCTTTGAGGATCAGTTTGGGCATCCACTTCTCCTTGGATTCAAGGCTAGTGTACTTAGGTGAGGCCCTGAGCGCAAGTCCGTAATGCCTGTGCCATCTCCGCCGCCCGCTGGTACCGCTGGGCCGCATCCTTCTGCAGGGCCTTGTCGATGATGGCTTCACACATTGCCGGCAGATCGGGGCGGACCGTGCGAATGGAGGGGTGCGGCTCCTTGGCGATTTGGAACATGAGCGTGGCTGCATTGTCGGATTGAAACGGTTTTTCACCCGCCAGCATTTCGAACAGCACCACGCCCAGCGAAAAGATGTCGGCGCGACCGTCCACTTTGGTGCTGGTGATCTGTTCGGGCGACATGTAGCTGGGCGTACCCAGCAGCACGCCGGTCTGGGTTTTTGACGAGGTGGTGATCCGGGCAATGCCGAAGTCCGTCACCTTCACGGTCCCGTCCTTCTGCATCATGATGTTGGCGGGCTTGATGTCCCGGTGGACGACGTCCTGGCTGTGGGCGTAGTCGAGTGCCTCCGCCACATCGGCGACGATTTCCAGGACCTGTTTCATGGGCAAGAGCGTGTCCTTGCGGCACCATTCCTTCAGGTCCTTGCCGTCCAGCACCTCCATCGCGATGTAGCCCAGCTCCTGTTCCTCGCCCGCGTCGTGGATCGTCACGATGTGTGGATGGTTCAGGCGCCCCGCTGACTCGGCCTCGCGGAAAAACCGTTCCTTCACCTCGGCGACCAGTTCGGCGTCCACTTCATCCAGGCGCAGGGTTTTGATGGCGACGAACCGGTTGATTTTCGGGTCCTTGCCGAGGAACACCGTGCCCATCGCGCCGCGGCCGAGTTCTTTTTCAATTTCGTAGCGGCCGAGCGTCGGACGCGCGGCGCCCCCGGTGACGATCACCGTGCCCTCCGCGCTGGTACGCTTGAGGCCGCTCCCGAAGGTCATCGTGGCTTCGGCTTCCTTCAGGCGGGCGGTACGTTCCTTGATGTCCTTGAAGCCGGGATTCTGTGTCGCGATGTGATCGTACACGGCGACGGATTTATTGAACATGCGCTTGCGCTCGAAATCCATCGCCAGGTTGTACAGCAGATCCATGACAGGCTCGTCCAAGGGGCATTTCTTGAATTTCTCGAAGGCCATGTCCAGCATACCCTGTCCCTGGAAGGAGAGTCCCAGCATTTTGTTCGACTCGATGCCGTCGGCCACGACCATCTCCTGCTGCTTCGTCGTCACCAGAAACCGGCGCGCGCCATGCGTGGCAAAGCCGAGGACCAGGAGCAGGCTGGGGTAGAGCGTCGTCACCAGGTAGCCGTGACGGGTATAGGCCAGCGTGGTGCCTACAAGACATCCGGTTAACAGGATGGCTGTGACGATGCCGGCTGCGAGGGTCTTGAGCCGGGGCAGTCCCGCCATCAGGACCACTCCAAAGCCGATGAGCATGCCCAATTCGGCCATGAAGGCCCAGGGAGGCGTCGCGATGAGGTTCTTGCTGAGTGCGTTCTGCAGCACGTTGGCGACGACTTCCATTTCCGACATCTCGCGGGATATCGGGGTGGCGAGGTGCTTGGTGATCTCGGCGGTGACCGGTCCCAACAGGACCAGCTTGCCGCGGAATGTTTCCGGCAACACCTGTCCCGTCAGCACCGCGTGGGCCGGCACAGTCTTGAACGTGCCGGCCGGGCCGTTGAAACTGATGGGCATGCGCAGGGTTTCGTCGGTCGGGAGCCGGACAGCTCCCACCGTCACGGCGCGGTCCGGCTGGATCGCGATCTGACCGGGCGGGATATTGAGATACAGGCTGAGGATGCGCAGGGCGAACGATGGGTACAGACGTCCACGGTGCTCGAGGACCAATTGTTCCTGGCGGACCTTGCCGTCGCGGTCTTCGGACATCGTGAGATGGCCGACGGCCACGCCGTTTGGCAAAAACACGGGCAAGGGCGGAATCAGTTTTCGCGTTTCGAGTTGGAGGAGCGTATCGGCGCTCAAGGGGGGCGTGGGGGGCGCGATGGCGTTCGCCAGCACGAGCTTTGAAATGTCTTCTGCTTCGCCGCCCGGTTTCCCCGGCTCCATCAGCATCGGCAGGACGGCCTGTGGCGTGCGCTGGAGAGTGGCTTTCAACTTCGCGTCGTGGTCCAGGCGCACCTCTGCTTCCCCGAGCAGTTCGAGCGCCATGCGGAGCATTTCCTGAGAGCGGGCCTCGCCTTCGCGGGGCTTCGAGCCCGGTTTGGGGTTCGATACTGGTTGGCCCCGGAGGGACAATTCCCTCCGAATGGCCCGCACTTCCTGCAGGCCCTGGTTCTGGTCCGGTTCGGAGAAGATGAATCCGACGCCGATCACCTTGGCGCCGCTTTCGCGCAGGATATCGAGCAGTTCTCCGATCACGGACCGGGGCCAGGGCCAGCGTCCGATCCTAGTCAGGCTTTCTTCATCCACGCCGACGATGACGATCTGATCGGACGGCTTGGGATTGGCGCGCAGCGGGATCCGCACGTCATAGGTCCAGGCTTCGATGGAATGGAGCAGGGGCCAGTCGCCAAAATAGGCGATCAGACACAGGAGAGTGACGAAGCCGCCGAGGGCAGCATCGGAGAACAGAAGCTTGAAAGTCCGTCCGAACACCGGGAACCTCACAGGCTAGCCCGCATTATTCATGAACGCTTCTACTGCAATTACGGATTCGCGGCTGCGACAAGCTTGGCTGTGGGTTGTGGGCAGCCAAGCGGGCAGGCTCGCCGCTTGCGACCTCAACATACTGTTTTAAGTACGCTTCGGTCTCTCGCGCCTCCGCGTGCCCGTCTCGCCAAGCGACTTCGCAATTTCGTTACGAACCGTCATGAACACTGCGGGCTTATGCCGGTGCAGCCTATTCAAAAGCCGTCCGCAAGTCAATGCTCATGCTTGCGATCACTCTGGCGAAGTCGGAACCGGAGGGCGCTATTTCGGCGGGAGCGATTCGTAGAGCGCGATGCGGTCCTTGACCCGGTTCAGATATGCGCGTGTGCTCTCCGGGGTTTTCTGGTTCAGGAGGGTGAACACCTGAGTCGAGGTCAGGTCCTGGATGCGGGCTTGCTTGAGAATCTGGTCGCGAGTCTTGTCCATTCCCCAATTGTAGGCGCAGGCAACCAGAAAGTTTTTCTTGTCGCCCTCCTCCATGTTGGGAACCAATTGACGCCTCAGGAGATGGAGGTAGGCGGCGCCGAGTTCGACATTGTGTGCCGGGTCCTGGAGATAGCCATCGTCGAGCACGACGTCGTTCTTGTAGAGATAATTGTAGGCATCGCGGGCCGGTCCGCGGGGGACCAGCAGCATGAGCCCGTAGGAGGGCGTCGGGGTCTGCGCGAGCGGATTGAAGTAGGATTCCGTATGGATGATGGCGAACAGCAGGCGGGGATCGAGGCCGTGGCGTTTTGCATGGGTGGCGACATCGTCCTGGTACAACTGGGCGCGTTTCTGGAGGTGATCCGTCGCCAGGGGTACCTTCGCGGTCACCTGGGCGCGCGTGATGCCGTCCTGCGCCTGCATCGGCGTGTCTTCCACGACGGCGGTCGGAATGATTTCCGACTCCACGAATGATTTTGCCGCCTGCGGCGCGACGGGCGCGCCCGATTTGGCGACCACCTGATTGGCCAGCACGGGCCGGCCGGATTTGGCTTCCTTGGAAAAAACCTGCTCGAATTGCTGGACAATTTTTGCCCAGGCGGCCGGCATGGCCGCACGCGCGATCATGACGCTGGCCGGATCTGCCGCTGATGCTGCAGCCAGCCGTGGAGCTCCCGTTGCGCTGGTGTCAGACTGGATCTCCTTCATGGCCAGCAGGACCGCGGCAGGGTCGGCTTGTGACGAACCCGCTTCGCCAATTGGGACGAGGACGGTGATGGCGATGACGCCTTGCTCGAAATCCACCGTGCTGCGGGCTTCATAGGATGGCGAATAGTCCACCCATTCCTTTTCATTGGATTGCCGGGCGCGATCCCATTTTTTCTCGGCTTCGCGTTTCACCTGCTGCCATCGGTCGGCAATGGCCTGCTCGCGTTGCTTCCATTGCATCTCCATGGCGGCGCGTTGTGCCCGGTATTGCTGTTGCACATCGAGCAGGGCGGTCTCGCCGGCTTCCTTGCGCTGCTGGAAGCGCTTGTTGATTTCCTCCATCGGGTCCCCGGCGTGAGTTGCCGGTGGCAGGCCGATCACGAGGCCGGTCAGCCCCAGCCAGGCGATGACGGTGGCAACGGTCTGTCGGGATAGCTGCATCGGATGTCTCCTCTGTCTGTCCATCTGCACGGTGGGGAAAAACTGGCGGCCCGAAGTCTAGGCCCGTTCCCGCACCTTGTCAAATCGTCGGTGCAGGCCGCATGCGTTGCATTCACGTGACGTTTCTCCTAGAATCACAAGAGATTTTCTGCTCCCAGGTTCACGTCGATAACCAGCGCGCGATGAGGTTCCAGCGTGATCGGATGGCTCGGTCAACGAACGATCGACGGATACCTGTATCTGACGGACCTCTCCGCCCACGTCTATGTGACGCTGCGCGAGATGGTCTCGCCCGGCCGACAGGGACGCTGGGCGGCGCTCCGCGTCACGCTTCGCCAGATGCTCTTCACGGGCGTGGATGCCCTGCCGGTAATCAGCGCCATTGCGCTGATGCTGGGGCTGATCGTGATCACGCAGGCCGGGACCCAACTGCCCAAGGTCGGCGGCGAAGGGTTGATCGGCAGCATCATCGTCGTGGTGATCATCAGGGAACTGGGACCGCTGCTGACGGCCTTTATCGTGATCGGGCGATCCGGCACGGCGATTACCACGGAACTGGGGAACATGCGCGTGGCCCAGGAGATCACCGCGCTGGAATTGATCGGGATTCGCGTGTCCCGGTATATCGTCATGCCTCGTGTCGTGGCCGTGGTGCTCTCGATGGTGTGCCTGATGTTCTATTTTGACGCCGTTGCCGTGCTTGGCGGATTCATCATCGCCAGGATCAAGCTGACCATCCCGTTCCATGTGTTTGCCCAGGCGGTCGCGCAGTCCCTCTCGCTGGTGGACGTGCTGGTGACGGCGGCCAAGGGGATGTTGTTTGGAACCGCAGTCGCGGTGATTTGCTGCCATCACGGCTTGTCGGTGCGATCGTCCTATACGGAAGTGCCGCAGCAGACGACGACCGCGATGATCAACTCCGTGACGATCTGCCTGTTGCTGGATATTCTTGTGACCGTCACGGCCTACTTCTAATGAAATTTGCTATCGAGCTGACCAACGCGCAGGTGGGGATGGATGGCGAGGAGTGGCACGTGGACTTCACGCTCGCCGTCAAGCCCGGCGAATGTGTCCTGCTGGTGGGGCCTGGGCGGTCCGGCAAGGGGCTGCTCTTGAAACTATGCGCCGGCCTGGTGGCGCCGGAGCAGGGGACGGTCCGGGTGCTCGATCACGATCTGGTCGCGCTGGACGAAGAGGGGCTGTCGGCACTGCGACGTCGCATGGGGGTGGTGCTGCAGCAGCCGGGCCTGCGGAGCAATATGACGCTCTACACCAACGTCTGTCTGCCGCTGGTCTATCATCAGGGCATCGACGAAGAAGAATTGCGCCCTCGTGTCGTGCCGGTGCTGGAGGCGCTTGGCCTGACCTCGCTGCAGAAGCGGTTTCCGGCCCAGCTCACGACGGGGGAAGCCCGGTGCGCGGCGCTGGCGCGCGCCCTGGTCATGAATCAGGAATTGCTGTTGCTCGACGAAGTGATGGCGGGGCTTGACGCCGAGATGGTGATGCGCGTGGACCGTGTCTTGGCGGAATACCGGCGGGCCCACGCGGTGACCATCCTGGCCACGTTGCACAATCCGTCGCCCATGCTGGAGCATGCCGACCGGATCGCGTTTGTTCGGCAGGGGCGTATTGAAGCGGCGGGCTCGTATGCGGAGATGCTAACAACGTCCGATGCGGCGCTGCGGGTATATCTGGGCGGCGGGCCGGGCAGCAGCCGGCTCGCGTCGTGAACATTTTTTCGATGAGGTGATGAGATGAAGATGCATTATGCGCATTCCATGTCGTGGGGAAGCATCGCTCAGATTGTGGGCGCGTTTGTGATGATCCCGCTCGCCGGCTTGATCGTCGTCGGCATTTTCATGGCCAAGGCCGAGCATTTGTTTGAAGAGAAGTATCTCCTGACCGCGACGCTGACCAAGTCCTACGGCCTTGAGCCGGGGATGCCGGTGCTGATGTCGGGGATTCGGGTCGGCCGTGTGCAGGAGGTGGCGTTCGACGAAAAGGGCACGATCCACGTGGCGCTGCAACTGCTGAAACAGTATCAGGGCAAGATTCGCACGGATTCCGTCGCCAGTTTCGGCAAGAGCGGGATGCTGGTCGGTCAGACGCAGGTGCAGATCGTCATGGGTAGCGCGGACAAGCCCGTGTTGCAGGACGGGGCGACCATCACCGTGGCGGAGCCGCGCGATATGGCGGACATGGTGGATGAGATCAAGCCGGTGCTGGCGTCCGTGCAGCGGACGCTCCTGCGCGTGGAAGAAATCACGAAGGACGTGCATACGGCCGTGCAGACCGGCGGGCAGGTGCTGGTGAACGTCGAGCGGGCGACCAGGGAACTGCCGACGGTGGTGGCTTCCGTGCAGCGGACCGCGGCGGCGGTTGAAAAGACCACCTCGTCGCTGCCGGATCTGACGGCCTCGATCCAAAAGACCGTGGGGACGCTGGACCATATCGCCGGCGATGTGCGATTGGTCACGGGTAAGTTGCCGGCTGTGACCGATTCCGCTCAGGAGGCGGTCAACAATATCAAGGCGGCGACCGAATCCGTGAAAAATCTGGCCAAAGAGATGCCGCCGCTCGTGCATACGGCCAACTCGACGCTGGAGGACGTCAATACGATCATCCGCGGCGCCAAGAAAACGTTCCCCGTCAGCACCATGATCAAAAATGCCGAACCGAAAGAGGCCGGCCGGGCAGGGAGCGGTCTGCAAAGCCTCCGGGGGGATCAGATCTCGAAGTGACAGATCGGCGACTCAGAGTCGGCATCATCGGGATCGTCGGCGCAGCCGCGCTGGTGGCCGCGTGCGCCGGAGAGCCGTCAAAGAACGCGGAGGCGACGCTGGCCGCCAAGGTGCAGGCGTTGCGCGTGCAGGGACACCGGGCCTTGGATCGGGGCGACCGGGCGAGGGCCAAGGCCATGTTTGAGGGGGCCCGGCAACTCGCGGAAAGTCTCGATGATCTTCCGGGGATGACGCAAGCGCTGAATGATGTCGGCGCCGTGACGGCGCTGGAGGGGGGAGCGGCCGGCGCCATTCAACTTCATCAGCAGGCGCTGGCGATTGCCGAGTCGTTGAAACGTCCGGATCTTGTGATGGAGACGATCACGCATTTAGGGACGG
>Ga0247727_10010542_pt1 | contig 16349 bp, 13 predicted proteins | sample WisWelCaveWW1625_FD_202498 | JGI IMG/M metagenome (GOLD analysis project Ga0247727, IMG submission 202498) | Biofilm microbial communities from Wishing Well Cave, Virginia, United States - WW16-25 | ecosystem: Environmental > Aquatic > Deep subsurface > Groundwater > Cave microbial mat | place... | reverse complement strand
CCATCTGGTTCGATGGGAAAAAGCCTGCTATCAACATCCATTCGGTATACTTGAGGTCAGTCGGGTAGGTTTGCTTGAATTTGGTCATTCTTCAAGCTTACCCGACTACTTAAGAAACACTCTCTTATCATTTTTATCCTTCTTATCATCCTTCTGTGCGTTGGACTCCTCGCCTACCTCGCCATGGACTCCAACGCGGGCGGATTCTTCCGCACCGCAACCCCAACTGCTTCGCGAACGAACATGCCAACAGCAACCAGCACATCAACTTTCACCCCAACCATGACCGCAACCTCAACCGCTACCCTCACGCCAACCGCCACGCAAACACCGACCTATACTCCCACCGCGACGAACACTCTCGCACCGCTTTGGACGCCGACGAAAAAATCAGGTGGAGATAATAGCGGAGGTGGTGATGGACAGCCAACTCAATGCCCACCTGAAGGATGTGATGCAGATCCGTAAAATCTGCAATAAAAGAATGAAACCCTACACCTCCCTCAAATCCATCCTCGCAGAATTCTTTCCTCTGCACCGCACCCTCGCCTCCGACGACCATGACAAAACGTTGGAGATCGTCGGCTCGTACATGCCTGATTCATCCAACTACACCATCGAAACCTACGCGCCGCTGACTCCCGTCTGGACGTGGAAAGTGCCTGAGCGGTACGTCGTCCATGAGGCGTATTTGGAAATCGAAGCTAGCACTGAGCAAGGTCGAAGTGACGGCGAACGGATCGTGGATTTCAAGGACAATCCGCTTCACATCGTTTCGTATTCTTTGCCAGTTGATAAAATTTTGAGTTTTGAAGAACTCCAACCGCATTTGTATTTCAATGAAAAACGTCCGCACACCGTGCCGTGGGTTTTCAAATATTACGAACGTGATTGGGGATTCTGCCTGCCGAAGAATACGTTCGACAAACTTCCACGTGATAAAAAGTATCACGCGGTCATTAAATCCGAATTCATCACCGACCCCAAGCAAGGATTCAATGTCGCTACCGCGATCATTCATCCTGAAGGTGGAGTGAATCCCAACGCGGGCGAATTCCTTGTGCAGGCGCATACCTGTCACCCTATGCAAGCCAACGACGACGGCGCGGGCGTGGTCAGCACCATCGAGTTGGCGCGGCGTCTCGCGGAGAATCCGCTACCCGCTGGCTCGATGAGCGTCCGTTTTTGGTTCGGACCCGAGACCATCGGTACAATAGCCTGGCTCGCGCACAATGAGAATCTCATTCCAAATTTACGCGGCGGCATTTTTATGGAAATGACGGGCAACAAAAATCAAATTGCCTTTCATCACACACGCCAACACACACACCTCCTTGATCGCATTACGCAATACGTATTACGCAATACGCCTCACGAGTCCCGTGATTTCGCCGCCGCGCCCGCCAACGATGAACGCGTCATCAACGGACCTGGCGTCAACGTGCCGTGCATCTCGCTCAACCGTTTCCCCTACGACGAGTATCACACCACCGACGACAATCTCGACATCATCCACGAAGACATGCTCGTCGGCGCGGCGCAAACCGCCGAAGAGATCATCCGCATCTACGCCAGCAACTACATCCCGAAGCGCACCTTCCGCGGTCCCGTTTTTCTCAGCGGTCACGGTCTCTGGGTTGATTGGCGCGATAACTGGGCGCTCAACCGTGCCATCGAAAAGATCATGATGCGTTTCGAAGGCGAGCACACGGTCTTCGACATCGCCGAGCAGGTTGGGCTTAATTATCACGTGGTCCGCGACTATGTTGAAAAATTCAGAGCGAAAGGATTTGTGACTCCTCTTCCAATTCCATTTGAAGGGGAGATAGCATAAGTGCGTCGCACCTAACGGGTAGGCGAATCCTAACGAGTCAGGTGCGACGCACCCTCTAACCTATGAGCAAAAAAGTTGTCGCCATCATTCAGGGACGCATGTCCTCCTCGCGTTTGCCCGGGAAGATACTTGCAGACATCGCAGGCCAACCGATGTTGCAACGCGTCTTCATGCGCACCTCTCGGTCTGCTTCCGTTTCCCAAACCTTATTCGCCACGACAACTGATCCGACTGACGACCCCGTCGCCGAATACTGCGACTTCAGCGGAATCCCCTTCACGCGCGGTAGTCAATTCGACGTGTTAGATCGTTATTATCAAACTGCGAAACAGGCGAAAGCGGATGTTGTCGTACGCATCACAGCGGATTGTCCCGTGATTGATCCTGAATTAATTGATAAAGCGGTAAATACAGTGACCAGTGAACAGTCATCAGTAGATTTCGCCGCGAATCGACTCCCACCTCCGTGGAAGAGAACCTATCCAATCGGATTGGATACTGAAGTCTGCACGTTTGCGGCTTTGGAACAAGCATGGAAAAAAGCAAAGGAACCTCAACATCGTGAACATGTAATGCCATATTTTTATGAAGGCGTACAACTGATCACTGATAACCGATTACTCCACATTGGCACTTCCCCACGCGGATATAATATCGCCCTCCTTCATCACACCACCGACTTCGGCGACTACCGCTGGACGGTAGACACTCCTGAAGACCTGGAATTCATGCGCCAGGTTTACTCCCACTTCAATGGTCGCGATGATTTTTCATGGAAAGAAGTTCTGGATTTGGTTCACGGTGAACCAGAGTTGATGAAGATCAATGCGAGCGTACAACATAAAACGTTGAAAGATATTGATAAACGAGCCCTCAAAAAATAACCCGTCATTGCGAGCCCGATAGGGCGAAGCAATCTCCGTCACCGTATTGGGGATTGCTTCGTCGAGCTACGCTCTCCTCGCAATGACGGATACGTACTGATGACTGATTACTAATGCCTCTGATAACTCTCTTCTCCGCCCCCAAACCATTCACCGATCCACACATCGCGATGATTCAACGCAACGCCATCAAATCATGGACTCTGCTCCCCGATGTCGAAGTTATCCTCCTCGGCGAAGAGACAGGCCTCGCCGAAGCCGCGCGTGAACTGGGCGTGAAGCAAATTAAGAATGTGGCACGGAACGAATCAGGCACACCGCTGATCTCATCCATGTTTCAACTAGCGCGTGAAAACTCAAGCAGTGACCTGCTCTGCATCATCAATGCGGACATGATCCTCATGCCCGATTTTGTTGAAGCGGCGAAACAGGCTCTCAAACTCAAAGATAAATTCGTCTTATTAAGTCAACGTTGGGATTTGGATGTAACCCAACCAATCGAATTCACAAATGGTTCGCAAGATCGTCTATCGTCCATTGTCCATCGTCAAGGCACACTCCATCGTCCCGCAGGAAGCGATTTCTTCCTTTTCCCCAAATCCTGCTACACAGACATTCCGAACTTTACCATCGGCCGCGCAGGCTGGGACAATTGGATGATCTACAAAGCCCGCAAAGAAAATTGGGTAGTGATTGATTGCACGCCATCGGTGATGATCGTGCATCAAAACCACGATTATTCTCATTTGCCTGATGGAAAGTCGCATCATGACCATCCAGATACAAACGAGAACATCCGTCTCGCAGGTGGGCAAGCCAACATCCGCTACACGATTCTCGATTCAACTCATCAATTGGTGGATGGTAAACTTATCCGCCCTAAGATGACATCGTTACGATTTATGCGAAAATTAGAATTGTTCTTGCGCGCGATTTTCTTCTTTTTACCAGAAGAGATGATCGAGAATATTGCTCGTCCAAAGCGATGGAAGAAGCGATTTCAAAAATTATTTAGATAAACCCGATGGTTGAGTAGCCCCGTGCTTGTCGGGGTGTATCGAAACCAGCAGTTGCATGAAAATATTTTGTTTTCAAATAAGTGTTGGTTTCGATACGGGCTTCGCCCTACTCAACCAACGGAGTAAGGTGATTAGATGCGTAAAGGTCAAAATCCCGCCAAGTTCGTCAAAGACGTTCCCCGCCCCGAGCGGATCACAGTCGCGTTGCTCAACTACATCCCCTTCCTGAGCGGATTCTACGCCGAGACCCTCGATGTGTTGAAAGTCTCGCTCGAATCGATGCGCAAGGATGCGGGACTGCCGTTTGACTTAATGATTTTTGATAATGGCTCAAGCGCCGAAGTGCGTGACTTCCTCGTGGAAGAAAAAGAAAGGGGACGAATCCAATATTTGATCCTCTCCGAGAAAAACATGGGCAAAGGCGGCGCATGGAATGTGATGCTGGCGGGTGCGCCGGGTGAGATCATCGCCTACACCGATGCGGATGTTTTGTTTTCCCCGAAGTGGCTTTCCCGTTCCGTGGAAATTCTCGAAACCTTCCCGAATGTTGGCATGGTGACCGCGCGTCCCTTCCGCACGCCGCCTGAATTTTACGAAACTACTCTCAAATGGGCAAGGGACAACGCAAAACTTGAAGAGGGACAATTTATCCCGTGGGAAACCTTCCTTGAATTCAATCTCTCGCTCGGACAAACCGAAGAAGAAAATAAAAAAGTTTATGCTGAGACTAGGGATTGGAAAATAACCTTTCGTCCTGCGAAGTCCCCGCAGGGGGAGCGGAGCGGAGCGCAGTCGAAGGACGTGACCGCGATGGCGGGCGCCTCGCATTGGCAGTTCACGGCGTACAAATCTACACTCCAGCAATTCCTGCCCTTTGAGATGGACAAGCCGATGGGTCAAGTCCGCCAGTTGGATAAGCGCATGAACGATGCAGGCTTACTGCGTCTGATGGTCTCTGACCCGCTGGCGATGAATATGTCTAATACGCTGGGGTATTTGCGTGGGGAGTTGAAGCAGGCTGGGGTGAGGCAGAAGCGGGTTTCCATCGGCAAGCGTCTGCTGGAATGGGGTCCCGTCAAGAAAATATTGTTGTCAATTTATAACAAGATTTTTCATTGGTATTACTCATAAGATATTGCAGGTAAAATTATCATTATGCTTTCTGCCCTGATCAAAACCATGCGTTTGCGCCAGTGGGCGAAGAACGGCTTCGTCTTTTTTGCGCTGGTGTTCGACAAGCAGTTGTTTTTGCGCGAACCGTTCCTGCGCACGTTCGCGGGATTCGTTTTGTTCTGTCTCGTTTCGAGCGCGGTGTACCTGCTCAACGACATCTTCGACCTCGAATCGGACCGCAAGCACCCGGAGAAGAAACATCGTCCGCTTGCCTCGGGCAAATTAACCGTCGGCGCGGCATGGGGCGCGGTGGCTGGGCTGGTGGCGGTTTCACTGCCCCTGGGATACCTGCTCTCGCCGATCTTCTCTTTGTTTCTCGCCGCGTATCTCGCCATCAATTTTTTATACTCGCGCTGGCTCAAGCACATGCCCATCCTCGATGTGCTGATCGTTTCTTCGGGATTTGTGTTGCGCGTGGCGGCAGGCGTGGCGCTCATCACGGTTGAACGATTCTCTCCATGGTTATATGTGATCACTACCTTGTTTGCGTTGTTCATCGGCTTTGGCAAACGCCGCGCCGAGTTGAGTTTGCTCGATAAAGGCGCGGGTTCGCATCGCAAAGTGCTGGATGGATATACCCTGCCGCTCCTCGACCAGTTCATCACGATTGTCTCCGGCACGACCATCGTCGTCTATGCCTTGTACACCTTCACCGCGCCGAACCTGCCGGAGAGTCACAGCATGATGCTCACGATCCCATTCGTGGTCTACGGTATCTTTCGTTACCTGCAACTGATTCAAACCGGTCATGCCGCGGGCGCGCCCGATGAAGTTGCGCTCAAAGACCGCCCATTGCAAGCTACCGTATTGTTGTGGGTAATCACGGTGCTTGTTATTTTTTATCGCTCGTAAGACGGGATAACATCCCGCCCACGATAAATGACCACAGCCTCTACTCCCGGCAAAATCATTTTATTTGGCGAACATGCCGTCGTGTATGGACGTCCTGCGCTGGCGATTCCCGTTACGCAGGTTCACGCGGATGCCGAAATCCTCGACTCGGACTCTAAGGGGATTTGGATTCACGCCTCGGGCGTAAATCTGCACGCCGAACTGAATACGCTTCCCCCCGACCATCCGATTGCTTCAGTCATCCACAACTTTCTCTTCCTCTCGCGCCAATCCCCCTCTCCCTTTGGGAGAGGGGTTAGGGGTGAGGGCAGATTCCCTAATCTTCAAATCTCCATCACCTCCACGATTCCCGTTGCATCGGGGCTTGGCTCCGGCGCGGCAGTGACGGTTGCCCTCGTCCGCGCGTTGGCGGCTCATTTACATTATCCGATGACAGATGAGGAGGTGAACGCGTTCGCCTATGACATCGAGAAACTTCATCACGGCACGCCATCGGGGATAGATAACACCGTCGTCACGTATGCCAAGCCGGTATATTTTATAAAAAGTCAGCCCATCGAGATATTCAAAGTAGGCGCGCCGTTCACGATCCTGATCGGGGACACCGGCATCTCCGCGCCAACGAAAGAGTCCGTGACAGATGTGAAAAAGCTTTGGGAAGCGGATAAATCAAAATGGGAAAGTGTGTTTGATAGAGTGGGTGAGATTGCGAAAAGTGCGCGCGAGAAAATAGAAACCGGAGATTGGAGACTGCTTGGTGAGTTGATGAATCAAAACCACGCGCTCTTGCAGGAGATGACAGTCTCCTTGCCTGAACTGGATCTACTCGTTGAGGCGGCGAAAAACGCCGGGGCGCTGGGAGCAAAACTAAGCGGCGGAGGGCGCGGCGGGAACATGATCGCGCTCGTCGAACAGGAAAAAGCCGGCGAGGTTTCCTCCGCGTTGACCTCCGCCGGGGCAAAACGGACTTTGATCACGACTATCTCATAAATCCATATAAATTTCTAATCTGAAATTTTCAAACTTAGTGCTACAATGGCGGGCATGAACAGGAACTTCACCCGACCACCCTGTTAAGTCATCTCTGAACTGAGATGCAGTCTTTGCACAGTCCGCTGGGCTTGTTTTGCATTTCCCCTAACTCGTAAAAAACCTACACCCGACGATTTGGACGGCACCTGACCCGCAAGGGGGTGCTTGTTCGCGTCCGCCCATCGAGCGCGTGGACCACCCGCTCCATTCTGTTTTGGTTTCTCGACCCACACGACAGAATGGAGGTTTCCCATGGAAACAATTCGGGGCAGGGCGCCCCGTGACATGGATGGATTTGAATTACAGGAAAAACTTGCAGGCTATGAAGCCATCGCGCTCGACCTAGGCGCCGGCGATGGGCGATTCGTCTGCCATATGGCAGAACAACACAAGGACAGGTTTTTCATCGGCATTGACTCTTGCCGCGAGAACCTGCGCGCTTACTCGCGGAATAAACTGCCGAACCTGCTTTTCGTCATTGCCAGCGCGCAATCCCTGCCGCGCGAGTTGAACGGATTGGCGCCCCACGTCAGCATTAACTTCCCGTGGGGCAGTTTGCTTGAAAGCCTGTTGAACGATGACGCGTGTTTGGCGAACGGGCTTTTGTCTGTGACTCGTCCCTGCGTCAGCATGGATATTCTCCTCAACGCGGATGCGCTCGCCACATTCGGCTGGGATTTGGAATCCGGCGCGGACCAAATCGAACGCGCCTTGAACGCGGCTGGCTGGAAGACAAAATCACGCTCCTTTTTGGATTCGCACAGGCTTCGTTCGATTCCAACCACCTGGGCGAAACGCCTTGCTTTTGGACGCAACCCGTGTGCGATACGATTGAGCGTCCAAAAAGGATAGAACGTTTTGGCATAACAAAACAGCCTCGGTTATCGCCGAGGCTGTTCATAATGCTCCAGCCGCCGGGAACATACTCTCGATGATTTAGTGCGCGGCGAACTGATGCTCCTCCGTCGAGCCTTTCATCGCGCCAGTGGATACCTCTCCGCCTGTGACGGTGGTTTGCACCGAGTCGAAATAGCCCGCGCCCACGAAGGACTGGTGTTTGACCGCGCGGAAACCGATGTTCTTTTCCATGTCAAACTCATGCTGTTGCAGGCGGACAAAGGCGGTCATGCCTTCACGGGCATAACCGTGAGCCAGTTCGTACATGCCGGCATTGAGCGAGTGGAATCCCGCCAGAGTGATGAACTGGAATTTATAGCCTGCTTCACCCAACTGCTCCTGAAAGGACGCAATTTCCTTGTCATCGAGTTTGCGTTTCCAGTTGAAAGAGGGCGAGCAGTTATAAGCCAGCATTTTTTCAGGATATTTGGCGTGAATGGCTTTGGCAAATTCGCGTGCCTCTTCAATATCCGGCATTGATGTTTCGCACCAGATCAAATCCACGTATGAGGCAAATTCCAGCGCGCGCGCGACGGCGTATTCAAGGCCATGCTTTACCACGAGGAAGCCGTCGGCAGTGCGTTCACCAGTGAGGTGCTCGTGATCCACACGGTCAATATCGCCGCGAATGAGGGTGGCGCTCAAGGCATCCGTGCGGCCGATAAAGAGGGTAGGGACTCCCATCACATCTGCCGCGAGGCGGGCTGAGATGAGTTTTTGAACGAAGTCATGGATTGGGACAAGCACTTTCCCGCCCATGTGACCGCATTTCTTTAAGGAAGATAACTGATCTTCCAGATGGATACCCGCCGCGCCCGCTTCGATCATGGACTTGACCAGCTCAAAGGTGTTGAGCGGGCCGCCAAAGCCAGCCTCGGCATCTGCCACAATGGGCGCGAAGTAATTTACTTCACCATCGCGGCCCTCCATGTGCTGGATCTGGTCTGCGCGGACGAGCGCGTTATTGATCTTTCGCAACACGGTTGGCACGCTGGTCACCGGATACAGGCTTTGATCGGGATACATGGTGAGCGCGTCGTTCGCGTCGCCCGCCACCTGCCAGCCGCTCAGGTATATGGCTTTTAATCCCGCCTGCACCATTTCCACCGCCTGGTTGCCGGTGAGCGCGCCCAGCGCCCGCGTGAATTTTTCGGTATGCAGAAGTTCCCACAATCTCTCAGCGCCCATGCGCGCAATGGTGTGATCGTGCTGAAATGTGCCGCGCAGCCGGTCTACTTCCTCGGCGGTATACGGTCGGCGCACGTTTTTCCAGCGCGCGTCGCCTGCCCATTCCTTTTTCAGTTCATCAACTGACTTGGGTTGATACTTTTGATACATGGCAGCCTCCTATGAAAATAATTGGTTCAGTCCAATTTTTCGTATGCAGATAACGTGAGGAACTCTGTAAAGTGTTCGGCGGTGACCAGCCTGTCGAATAACGAGATCGCGGACTCTATTTTGCTGTCGGCATACGCTTGAGCCCCATAGAGAGTTTTGATCTTTTCCAGTTCTTCGGGCAGGAATTGACGATACAGATCTTCGGAAATTTTCCGCCCGTCTGCAAGCGATGCGGTGGGATGACGAATCCATTGCCAGACCTGGGCGCGGGAGATTTCGGCAGTGGCGGCGTCTTCCATTAGGTTGTAGATGGCGACCGCGCCAAAACCGCGCAGCCACGCGTCCATGTATTGCAAAGCGACATTGATATTCAGCCGCAGACCCGCCTCGGTGATCTGCCCGCCGGGGATGTTGAAATTGACCAGGTCCCGGGCTGAAATATTAACCTCCTCTCTCATCTTTTCCTTTTGATGGGGTTTATCTTTCAGCGCGGCATCGAAGACTTCTTTCGCGGTTGACACGAGATCGGGATGCGCCACCCACGTTCCATCGAAGCCGTCGCTTGATTCACGGATTTTATCTTCCCTCACCTTTGCGAGTGCCGCCTCATTGACCTGCGGATCCTTGCGGTTGGGGATGAAGGCGGCCATGCCTCCGATGGCGTGCGCGCCGCGGCGATGACAGGTCTTCACCAATAATTCGGTGTAGGCGCGCATGAACGGCGCGGTCATCGTGATCTGCGCCCGGTCTGGCAAAAGGAAATCGCCGCGCTTGTTGAATTTTTTGATGACACTGAAGATGTAGTCCCAGCGCCCCGCGTTCAACCCGGCGATATGCTCGCGCAGTTCGTAGAGTATCTCGTCCATTTCGAATGCGGCGAGGATGGTTTCGATAAGCACAGTGACTTTAATTGTGCCGCGCGGAATGTTCAGTTCATCCTGCGCGAAGTTGAAAACATCGTTCCAAAGGCGAGCTTCCAAGTGACTCTCCAGTTTGGGCAGGTAGAAGTAAGGATCAGAGCCTCTATCTCTTAGACGCTGAGCATTGTGAAACAGATACAGCCCAAAGTCGAAGAAAGAAGCGGAAACAGGTCTTTCATCCACCAGTGCGTGTTTTTCATCCAAATGCCAGCCGCGCGGACGCACAAACAAGACGGCAGTCTGTTCGTTGAGTCTGTAATTTTTTCCATCGGGAGTGGTGAGGGAGATGACGCGCTCAATGGCGTCGCGCAGGTTGAGGTGACCCTGGATCATGTTTTCCCAGGTCGGGGAGTTCGCGTCTTCAAAGTCCGCCATAAAAACGTTTGCGCCGGAGTTCAGGGCGTTGATTATCATTTTTCGTTCGGTGGGACCAGTGATCTCGATACGGCGGTTTTGCAAATCATCAGGGATGGAGGCGACTTTCCAATCCGCGGCGCGTACGTCCGCGGTTTCAGGCAGAAAATCCGGCCAGGCTCCGCTATCGAGCGCTTTTTGACGTTCGACGCGCGCTTGTAGGAGCTCGCGTCTGCGCTGCCCGAATGAGCGTTCGATTTGTTCCACAAACTGAAGCGCTTCAGGAGTGATGATTTCCTGAAATTCGGGAGTCAGCCTGCCGTTTATCTTCATATTGAGGCTCCTCCTTTGGATCGAATCGAGCGGCAAAACATCATATGAATACAATGAAATTTCAGCGCCGGTTGACGATCGTTGAGAATAGACAAACAATTGAAATTATCAAGGCTTCGGTCCAATTAACCTTCGATGTGTTGCGCGCATGCACGCGTCCATCACCACTTGCAAACCCGCGTCGCGCGCTTTCTGTGCGGCTCCTTCATGGACGATTCCCTCCTGCATCCACACGACCTTTGCACCAATCTTGATGGCATCGTCAACAACGGGTGGAACATCCTCTGGTTTGCGGAAGACTTGCACCACATCCACTTTATCGGGAATCGATTCGAGATCGGGGTAAACTTTTTCGCCAAGAATCTCCGTCGCCGTCGGGTTGACGGGGATGATTTTGTATCCTTGCTCCTGCAAATACTTCACGATCCAATAACTTTCCTTCTCCTGATTCGACGACAACCCAAAACTAGCAATCGTCTTTGTTGATTGAAGTATGTCTTTCATCTCTTTATCGTTGTTCATGGTTTCTCCTTTTCGTTTCTGCCTCGGTGGTCGAGTAGGGGCGGGGTTTCCCGCCCCGTATCAAAACCACCTGTATTCAAGATCGCTTTTGTTGCATGTTGGTCTCGATACGGGCTTGGTTTCGATACGCTCGCAAAGTGCGCTCGCTACTCAACCGCCAGCCCTACTCAACCAACGGTGCATTTATCCATCATGATTTTTTACTGAACCCTCGTGATCATGTTTGATCGGCAACACCGCTTTGAACACCGTCTCGCCGGGCTTTGACCTCACCAGCAACTGCCCGCGGTGATGGTTGGCAATAATATCATGCGAGATGTGCAGTCCCAGCCCCGTTCCCTGACCAGGCGGCTTCGTCGTAAAGAATGGCTCGTAGATCCGTTGTTGGATATTTTCAGGAATGCCGGGACCGTTGTCAATAATTTCAACGATGACGCGATTATCTTCCGCGCGCGTGCGCAATACAATTTCACCGCTTCCGTTCATTGCATCTACTGCGTTATCAATGATGTTCGTCCACACCTGATTGAGTTCACTCGCATACGCCTCGATACGCGGCAGGTTCGGTGCATACTCGCGCTTCACGATCACGCCCTGCTTTATTTTATGTTGCATGATGACCAGCGTATTTTCCAGGCCCTCGTGCACATCCACTTCGAGCAACGGCGCCTGATCGAGATACGTGTACGACTTCATCGCGCGCACGATCTCCGAAAGCCGCGTCGTCGTCAACTGCACTTCCGCGAGCAACTCCATCATCAAACAACTTGTGCCCAGCCACTGAACCGATAATTTGAAAAATGCGGATGCCTTTAACGTCTCAAGCGACTTAACGTTCCACCCGAAGTTGACCATCGCGGGCGCGACTTCCCACGCGGATTCGATCCCATTCGCCTCCAGACACGATTGGAGTTGATCCACGCGGTCAATCTTGTCCAACGCCTCCAGCTTCACCGGCGACTCGAACCGCCGCGTCGCATCTTTCATGAATTCACTCAACCACGCGGATTGATTCTCGCGTTGCGCCGCCGATTCGATCTCGTGAGTCAACGCCTGCCACCTCGTCAACGATTTGCGTAACTCCGCGGCGCTCCTCTGCGCCGCGGCGGCGGGATTGTTCAATTCGTGCGCCAGACCCGCGCTCAAGGTTCCCAATGCCGCCATCCGTTCCTGCTGGTGGAGTAGGGCATCGTTTTGGCTCAGGCGGCTCATCACCCAGTGCAACACCGCCAATGCCGCGGTCGAACTCGTGGAAAGTAATTTCTCGAAATCCTCCTGCGAAATGCAAAGTGTTTCGCAATCGGTGACGGCAATCACCGAAGCCGACCGCGGCGAACGTGAGAGCAACGCCATCTCCCCCAGCACATCGCCGGGATTCCGCACGTCAATCTTGATGACAGACTGCCCCGACTGTTTGCGAATCTCGAACTCGCCCTTCAACACCACGAACGCCGAATCGCCGAAGTCGCCCTGCTTCATCAAATATTCCCCTGCGCGCAAAGAGACGGGCTTGGCATTGTCCATGAGTTGTTGCAACTCATCATCAGACAAGCCTTCAAAGAGGGGTGATTTGCGGAGATCGGAGAGGTTCATCTTATCAATACACCGGTGGTTGAGTAGGGCTGGCGGTTGAGTAGCGAGCGCACTTTGCGAGCGTATCGAAACCAAGCCCGTATCGAAACCACCGCATGTTCAAGTTACATTTCATATGAATCCATCTCGCTGGTTTCGATACGACACTCGCTTTAGCTCGTGTCTACTCAACCAGCGAAGCATTACAACGTTTTCAAATACTCCTTCATCAACGCGTACGCGATCGCGCCCTCGCCCACCGCGGATGCAACACGATGACTCGTCCCATAGCGCACATCGCCTGCCGCGAAAATTCCAGGCGTGGAAGTTTCCAAAAGAAACGGGTCTCGTTCGAGGGTCCAGCCCGGGGGCGGCCTCTTATCCACCATCACATCGGGTCCTGTGAACACATAACCCTTGCCACTGCACATTACCAACTCAGAAACAATTTTGCTCTGCGGCTGAACGCCGATGAAAACAAACAACGCCGAAGCATCGAGCGTTTGCGTTTCATCACTCTTTGTGTTTTTGATAACGATTCGTTCGAGCGTGTCGTTGCCCTTCACTTCGAGCAAATCGGCATCTGTGAGAATTTCGATCTTCGCGTTACTTTGCATCGCATCCACAAGATGCTTCGACGCGGTGGGTGCATGCCCGCGGATGAGAACCGTGACTTTGCGCGCAAACTGACTGAGATAGATCGCGCCCTGCGCCGCCGAGTTCGCGCCGCCCACCACGGACACATCACCGTCTTTGTAATTCATCGCCTCGGTGTACGCCGCGCCGTAATAGATTCCCGCGCCGGTAAGTTTGTCTGCGCCCGGCATCTTCAACGTGTGGAAGGACGCGCCTGTCGCGATCAACACCGCGTGACAGGAGATATTCGTCCCATCATTTAATTTGACGATTCGATACGCGTCGTTGACTCCAACCTGAACTGCCTCCTGCGCGGACAAAATTTCCACCCCGAATCGTTTCGCCTGCGAGACCGCGCGCCGCGTTAGGTCGTCGCCTGAGATGCCCGCAGGGAAGCCGAGATAATTTTCGATCTTCGGGCTTGAACCCGCCTGCCCGCCCGGCGCGGCTTTCTCGATGACGAGACACTTGTAGCCTTCGGAGCCGGCATACACCGCCGCGGCGAGACCGGCGGGTCCACTGCCGATGATAATGATATCGTAAAACGGAAGACCCGCTTGCGTTTGCAGACCAACTTTATCCGCGAGTTCCTTCAATTCAGGCTCGACTAAAACTTTCCCATCGGGAAAAAAGATGACAGGAAGTTTGGCTTCCGTGGTTGCGCTCTCGACCAGGCTGCGCGCGTTGGAATCTTTTTCGATATCCAGCCACTGATACGGGATCTGGTGCCGCGTGAGAAAATCCTTCACCTGATGGCTCGATAGCGACCACAATGCCCCCGCCACGCGGATACCATCGTATGGTAACCGCACGTGCGCTTTCCAATCCGCGAGCAATTCATCCAAAATCGGGTACAGCCGCTCTTCGGGCGGATGCCACGGCTTCATCAGGTAGTAATCGAGTCGTACTTCGTTGATCGAGTCAATCGCGGCTTGGGTGTCGCCATAAGCGGTGAGTAGAACGCGCTTGGCTTGTGGATGTGTCTGCATAGCTTCGGCGAGGAATTCCGTGCCGTTCATTTCGGGCATACGTTGGTCCACCAAAAACAGCGCGACGGTTTCATTACGCTGTTCCATCTTTTTCAAATACTCCAATGCAGCTTTGCCTGAGTTGATAGGAAGGACGCGGTAATCCCCTCCATACTTGGCGCGCAAGTCGCGCTCGATGGAGTTCAACACGGAGGCGTCGTCGTCAATTGAAAAGATGACTGGTTTGGGCATTTTCCAGACCTGATTGTGTTGGAATTTCCGTGAATTGTATCACTCGCCTGTTCCCTCGTTAATCCTTTCGTAAGCAGTTGGGAGTAAAAGTGAGCAAGTTGGATTTGTCTTAGTTGGTGGTTTCGACACCTGCACTTGCGCCAGGTGCAAGTGTACGCCCCGCAAAACCACGCGAGGCTACTCAACCACCGCTGTATATTGAATTGGAAGGAAAATTGAAATGAAAAATAAAAACCTGCTTTATCTCGGAATCATTGTAGCCGTCGCCATTGGTCTGCCTGTGGCGTATTACCTGCTCTCCCCGTTGTGGATCAATGTGCAGGTGGACGAGTCGTTTCCCACCGCCATGCCCGCCGACGTGAGCGCGCAGGCGACAGAGGCGATGTCCACTGCGATGGCGGAGCCGACCAAAATGATGGAAGAGGCGATGCCCGAAGCGAACATGACTTTGCTCGCGCAAGGCTCGTTCTACGACATCATCCATGTTGGGAGCGGTCAGGCGTTGGTCTATCAACTTTCGGATGGCTCGCGTATTTTGCGCCTGCAAGGGTTTGAAGTGGATAACGGGCCCGATCTTTACGTTTACCTTGTGCCCATTGACCCTGTTCCCGCCTCAGTGGGGAGTGAGATCCCCGGCTCTGTAAGTTTGGGTAAACTCAAGGGCAACATCGGCGACCAGAATTACGAAATCCCCGCCGATCTGGATTTGAGCCAGTTAAAATCGGTTTTGATTTGGTGCGAGCCGTTCCGAGTGCCGTTCATCGCCGCGCCGTTGATGACGGAGTGAACGACCAAACTTCCGAAGTCTGCGAGACTTCGGAAGTTTTTTCTCCAGCGACGAAAGTTTTATAATGGATGCGGCGTCTCTACGTCGCTGGAGAAAAAATGACCCACCCACAAATCAACACCAACACCGAATTTTCCATCCACCCCAAAACACAAATGGGCCAGATCTCGCTCAGAGCGGCGAACCTCGATAACCAAATCGCGTTCTACCAGCAGGCAATGGGCTTCAAACTCCATTGGCGCGAGGGCAACAAAGCTGGTCTGGGCGCGGGCAGGAATGATCTGCTCAGACTCATCGAAGAACCGGGCCTGAAGAAATATCGCGGCGTGACGGGCCTGTACCATGTGGCGTATCTCTTCCCGGATCGGCGCGAACTGGCGATTGCGATGGCGCGACTGTTTGCATTGAAATATCCCAACTCGCCAACCGATCACATCATGACCAAGACCACCTACCTCGACGACCTGGAAGGCAATGGCATCGAGTTATATTGCGAATCGCCCGAAGACGGCACATGGACCATGGCAAATGGCACCTTCGAAACGCGCCGCGCCGACGGTTCGTGGAGCGACGGGCGCGAACCGCTGGATGTGGACGCGTTGTTCACTCACTTGAAAGAAGGCCCTTCGACAGGCTCAGGGCAGGCTCGACTTGATGCGCCCGTGCCGCCCGATTTAAAAATCGGGCATGTGCATCTGCACATCCGCGATGTGGATGAGGCAGTGGATTTTTATCACGGCGTCATCGGCTTCGATGTCATGGGTGTTGCCAAAGCCTTTCAGGCGGCGTTCGTCTCTGCGGGCGGGTATCACCATCACCTCGGGCTGAACACCTGGCAGGGACGCGGCGCTCCGCCTCCTCCGCTTGATGCGGTTGGTCTGCGCTATTACACGATCGATCTGCCCACACAAGCCGCGTACGATGAGGTGACGGCTCGGGTGGACGCGGCAGGCATCCCGTCGAATATGACCGAGGC